>Ga0136617_10001431_pt1 | contig 21188 bp, 12 predicted proteins | sample AntDrymUQ3222106_2_FD_129672 | JGI IMG/M metagenome (GOLD analysis project Ga0136617, IMG submission 129672) | Polar desert sand microbial communities from Dry Valleys, Antarctica - metaG UQ322 (21.06) | ecosystem: Environmental > Terrestrial > Soil > Desert | place: Antarctica: Dry Valley...
ACCCAGGAGGGAAGTCCGACCTGTTCGGTTACTCGAGTAAACCGAATACCGCCGTCATTGTGGAACAGCTCAGGCCGACCCCACTTGTATAAAAATAGATCCTCGTAGCCGTCATTATCATAGTCGCCCCAGACACCGCCCATCGAAACACCGGTGCCGGGTTGGTTGACGTCAGCCAAACCCATCTCGACAGCAACGTCGTTGAAAGATCCATCGCCAGAATTTCGATAAAGTGAGTTCCTGCTTGCTTCACCACTGTTAGTGGCGTAAATGTCCGACCAGCCGTCACGGTTAAAATCAACAATCGATACCGCAGCTCCCATTGAAGCTACTTGCGGCATGATGTGATCCAGCTGACGGTCCAATGTCGGAGCTTGATGCACGAAGTTGACGCCGGAAGCCTGAGCAACTTCCTCGAGATAGAACCCATAGCGGGCCAGTGCGGTGGCCGCGTCAAGCTTTGTCCTGGGCGTTTCGCTCCGCTTTGAAAGCCACTTGATGACCAGCGGTGTCGCCAGCAAGGCGATGAAACACGCGACCAGGAGAATTCTTGCAGTTTTGCCGCGAGTCATTTTTTTTACCTTTTTTCTGGGAGCCTCAATGCGTTTACAAAACTCTCAGGAGTTACATAGCGTGTGTGATACTTCTGCCAGTCTTCCGGATTTATACGATAGACCAACTGATCCTCCAGTCTGCCTGGCGGCGTAATGTATTCCTGCTTAGCATGATACGGCAAAGGCAGCACCGTCTTGGAAAAAGTTGAATTATAGTCACCGTCCTTGATCCAGCCGTCACCGATGATTATATAGTCGCGCAACCAGCCACTAGGGGCCAGTGTGGGTGCAGCAAAACGAAATGACAGTTCATCGCCGGCGTTCATGATTACGTAGCGATCGTCTGCGCGCACCAAAAGTTCCCGTACATCACCAAAACGCGTGTAGTAGCCAACCAGGTCCCGCCAGCGCTGTTTGGAGCCCGCCAGCTGATTATAGTTTGGAATCTCAGGCGACGAATCATTCGCCTGATTGATGACGGAATAACCGCGGTAATGCAGATCTGCCTCCTCAGGATCCAAACGAATCGTTCTCACTGCAGCATCTGGAAGTCCCGGCGCCCACTCCAACGCATCCCAATAGACTTCGAGATTGGTTCTCAACCGCAACCGGCGCGGTGTTCCCGGACGAAAGACATTCGTGAGATCAAACAGGCAGATTTTCTTTCTTCCGGCGGGAAAGCCCAGATTGGGTTGAGCCACGATCCAGCCGCCGCTGCCATCCGGAACTTCCAGGCTCAAGCCTTTTGCCTGTTCATGTTGTCCCTGGCTGATAGCTACGTTGATTGACGAGTCAGTAGGGTGCATCCAGCCCTGCGCGATTAACCAAATCGGGCCGGTCGGTACGTCGCTGCCAAGATCAACTTCTACGTAGTGATCCCGCGTCACGCCTTGATACCTTCCACGTCCGAACGTATCCAGATAATTTCCGTCGAGGGTGCTCACAATACTTGTAACATCCGCGCCCTGGTCATCAGCAGCGCCTGCGATCTTGAGTGGTGTCGCCACAGCGATGATCTCGAGTTTCGCAGGAGGAATGACGAAACGCTCGTCGACGAAGATCTCCGTCCCGACCGGATGGTCAACTGTCATTAGCGCTAGCTGATCGTAATAGTATGTCTCCCAGAGTTCACCTGTGACGCGCAGGTCGTAGTAGCCTTCACGGGGTACAAGCTGATCTCGTCCAATCTTGTACCACTCTTCAGTCGCTTCCACCCGCGCTGTGCCCAGCGTATTGATCCGCAACCCGATAGCAGAACTCCAGGGAACGGCGTCCTTCACGAACTCCATCTGCTTGCCGTTATACGCAAAGAGAAAAGGACACGACCCTTTCAACCGCTGCTCGGTGACGATCGCCTGATCGGCCTTTAACTCAAACTCGGCACGCACAGAACCGTTGGGCCAGACGATCCGCACGACCTCCACGCCGGTCTGTTCACCAAGACCGAAATGAAGGAGGGGACCCGTGATCGGCTGTTTCTGCACCAGCAGGCCAGTACGAATTTCCATCTCCCCGCCGATGCCGAATGAGTTAATGCGCTGGTCGCCGACGGCCTGTTTGGCGCGAGGGCGAATCACCTGCCAGTGGTAGTTCTTCTGGCCATGGTTGATTGCTTCGACGGGTTGGCCCTCCTCCGACAGACCCACCAGATCAAGTCGTCCGTCTCCGTTCTGATCGGGGGTATCGAAGACGCGCACTGGTCCAACGGCGTTTTCCAGTAATCTGAAACTTCCTTTCTCATCGCTTAGCCACACCAGCGCGCCGGCAATGCACTGAGGAGGACATTTTGTTTCCGTGGGAACCGGGGTGGAGGAAACCAATAACAGATCAGCGCCTCCATTGTTATCGAGGTCTCCCACGCGCAGACGCAGGGCATCGTGGTGGAGATAGTTGGGCGCATTATTCAGTCGCGCAACCTCTGCAGTCTCCCACTCTTGCCCTTCATTCTTATCTGACGAGCGAACAATGATGCCGTCGGCTTGGACCGCCAAAAGGTCCAGCACACCATCGTTGTTTACGTCGGCTACGTTTATTGAGCGCACAGGTGCCAGGGTAGGTGAAACGGCACGCTCGTTAAATTGCCCGGTCCGCTCATTGGTAAAAATGTGAAGACGGTCCGCCTGATCTATCAAGGCAGCATCCGGATCGCCATCAGCATCAAGATCTGCCCAGGCGAAGCCGCGGAGTCCGGAGATATTCGCGAAGGGGTGAATTTGTAAGAACGTGCCATCTCCGTTGTTCCTTAAGACGGTGGGCAAACCCTGTTCAGTGCCTAGCACGATATCGAGATCGCCGTCCGCCTCGATGTCGGCTGCCCACGAGCCTGTGTAACTTGCCCCCGTAAGCGAGGCAGGAAGCTTCGCCGCCGAGGTCACGTCGGCGAAAGCTTTGGAGTTATCCTGCCGCATCAACCGCAAGCCGCCACTTCCGGTCAGCACTAAGTCGGTCTTGAAATCGTAGATAAAATCGACAGGCAGAATTCCTTCCGGACGTGGAGGATTGGCTGCCGGCCCGCCGGGAAATGGAAACGATGCGCCCGCAGACGAGCGTACTTCGCGAGCGTTAGCGACAATCACAGTGGGCGCACCTTCGCTACTCAACGAAACGCCTCCGATCCAGTCCCAATTGTGGCCATCGATATTCGTCACCGTCTGCTGTTTAAAAGTAAGAGACGTGTCAGCGGGTGCTGTGGCAAAAGTGGGGGATTCGAGGCTTAGAAAATGCGTGAATGGCGTTGCCTCTTCCCCCGGCGGCGGTTTGATTGCAGCCAGACTCTGGCGATATTCAGAAACGCGTACCAGAACATTGCGTAGGAAAGCGATTCGCGTGGCTGCCGCACGCTGGTCGGGTACCGCAGCGGCAGCTTGCACAGCGTTAACTTGTTCCTGAACTTCCGGCGGCCAAGCGGACGATCGCGCGACGATACGAGCGACCGTATTGCGCAGCGTACCCTCGTCACCGCGTTTGGCGGCAACCCGGCCTAGTTCGAGCATCGCAGCCAGATTGTCCGGTTGGTACGCGAGTATCTTCTGCATCAGTTGCTGATACTCCGCTTCGCTATTCTCATCGCCCTGGCGTTCAACCTCTTCAGCGAGGTGATAAATCGCTTTCAAGTTTTGCGGATTGAGCTCAACTGCTTTTCGTAGTGCCGCAATGCCCTCGGCCGAACGCCCCCGGTCGCTCTCCAAGAGTCCGACGAGGTAATAGATCTGATCATTCTTCGGCGAGAGCGATCGCGCGCGCTCAAGCCTGTCTGCTGCCACATCGAAGTTTCTTTGGCGCAACGCCAGCAAGCCCCAGTTAGCCCAACCGGCAGGCTCATCTGGCACAAGTTGGGTAAGCTGTGTCAGCTTGCTGTCAGCGCGCACGTCGTCGCCGACTTGTAACGCGGCTAAGCCCACGTAAAAGGCTGAAACTGCCTGATCGTATTGGGGGGAAGATTCAGCGGGCAGGTTGGCACCCGTGCGACATCCACCAGAAGCAAATACCAGCACCGATGCCAGGACGTAGGTAAGAATATCGATGGTGCGAGTTAGGCTTATGCGCATTACGAAGGAGTTGCTGCGCTAGCGGCTGGGACAGCTACGCATTCCGGCACAATTTCTTCGCGATAATATCACGGCTGGTTCCCAGCGTGAGCTTGGTTTCGCCGAAGGCGATCCACGAAACCACACGAACCAACACAAAATTTTGTTAGTGTCGTTTCGTGTGATTTGGTGGATCGTGTTTGATGCCGGTGCAAAACTACAGTCTCTCGCCGTTTAGTTTTTTTCCGCATCTGATTTAGAATCATCGCATGATGCGCCCTCGCACAATCAGGGTTATCGCCAGTGCTCGCCGTCGTTGTTGGCCACACTACCATCCTCTGTTATGAGGCAGCGTTAGAATGGCAGCATAGACCTCCAGCCTATTCTCCTGCGACCGTAGATGTCTGAGAGTTCAACAGTGTACGGTTTTGAATCCCAACTGAACCACTACCAATTTCGCATAAACTTGACAATGCGACTCTCAGCTTTATAGTGGGGGAGCCGTCTTCCCGTTTCCATCGATCAAGAGCCAAACAAAAAAAGGGCCGTTCCCCCACTATGAAGCGTTTCAAGTATTGTTCTTTACTGCCTGTAGCTTCAATAGTTCTTCTCACCACAGTTTCGGTTTTTTTAACCACGTCCGCCCAGCTTCAAAAGCAACCACCCTTAACCGTGGTCCGCGAAGATGCCTATCGTGCCAATAACATCGGTGTCGCACTGCTGGAACAGTTCAAATACAAAGAGGCCGTAGGTGCTTTCCAGCGGGCCCTGCAACTCGATCCGGGTTTAGTGTTGGCCCGCATCAATCTCGGCATTGCACTGTATAACTTGCCGGACCTGGCGGGGGCTCAGCGCGAAGAGCAAGACGTCATCGCGCTCGCACCTGCGACTCCCCAGCCCTATTACATACTTGGGTTGATTGCCAAGATGCAGAACCGGCAGGAAGACGCCATTGCCCAGTTTCAGCGCGTGCTGAAGATCGATGCGGGTGATGTGGGTACCCATGTCAACCTGGGCCAGCTCTTCGCTCAACAACGGAAATACCCTGAAGCAATCGCAAGTTTGCGGGCCGCGTTAGCGGGAGAGCCTTACAACGCAACTGCTCTTTACAATCTCGGGACGGCGTTACTTCGAATGGGTAAGCGTGACGAAGGCCAGGCTATCATTCAACGTTTTCAAGAGTTACGTAAGAGTGGGAGCGGCTCAACCATCGGGCAAAACTATTTGGAACAAGGCCGTTATGCTGAGGCTGTCGCTTCCACAGGTGCAGAGCCCGAACTGACTGATCGGGCCATTCCCTCTGTTACTTTCACCCATGCGCCGGTTGCGATCCCGGCCCGTGGTCCAGAGCGGGGGCCAGAGGTTCCAATTGCCAGCGGGCCCGCTCCCCTCCTGGGTCGCCAATTCAAAGTTGCGGGCTTGAATGATTCCACCCCACAAGAAATTGCGGCCGCGCTGGGGGGGAACGTAAGTCTCTTTGATCTCGAAGGCGACGGCGATCTGGATCTTTTTTGGGTCTCACCAAATAAACAGCTTCTCTACCGGAATGACGGCGGCAAATTTATTGAGATCACCAGTCAAGCGGGAGCTCTGGGCGAGAAGTTTACCGGTACAGGCGTCGGTGCAGTTGCGGGCGATTACGATAACGATGGCAAGCCTGATCTTTTCGTCATTCGGTATGGAGGTCCTGCCCTCTATCACAACGACGGCGGGAAATTCTCAGACTTCACTGCCGCAGCCGGTATTCCCGCTTATCCATACCTTCCTTCCTCTGTCGCCTTCGTTGACGTTGATCACGACGGCGATCTGGATGTTTTCATCGTAGGCCTGGCGGATCTTTCCAAGGCGCCGAAGGGTGGGGAGTCTGCGGTCTTTCCGGATGACTTCGCAGGCGCGCCAAACATGTTGTTGCGCAATGATGGCAATGGAAAGTTTACCGACGTAACCTCGGCAGCGAAGTTAGACCGTATTGGACAGTCGCTGGCTGTAGTGCCGACGGATTTCAACAATAGACGCGATGTCGACCTGCTTGTCCTCAATTACGGTAAGGCGCCAGAACTCTTCAGTAACCAGCGTGATGGCACTTTTCGCGATCTCGCAAAGGAAGTGGGGCTGGTTGTTGAGGGCCGCTGGAGCTGCGCTGCGGCTGGTGACCTAAACAAGGACGGCTACACAGATTTCTTCTTTGGCCGCACTGACGGACCGGGTCTTTTTGCAGTTAGCGATGGTCGGGAGAAGTTTAAGACGGTGAATGCGCCGAGTGGATCAGAGGCGGCTCGCGCTGCTCAGTTCCTGGACTACGACAACGACGGCCTGCTCGATTGCCTGGCGCTCACGGTCAAAGGGATGCGCATCTGGCGTAACCTTGGAAACGGTTGGATGGATGTGAGCGAGGCGGCAGTCCCCCGTGCTCTCGCCAGCGGGCCGCCGCAAGCGAGTCCGGAACTTGGCTTGGCTGCCGGCGACGTAGATAGTGACGGCGACACGGATCTAATTATTCTCTCCTCTTCAGGCGAACTGAGTGTCGCGCGCAATGAGGGCAACAGCAACCGCTCACTGCGCGTTAACCTCACAGGAAAGGTTAGCAACCGGTCCGGCGTGGGCGCTAAAATTGAGGTGCGCGCGGGAAGCCTAATGCAGAAACTCGAATCCTATTCTGCATCGCCCGCACCAGCGCCCGCAGATTTTGTTTTCGGACTCGGCAAGCGCACGGCAGCGGATGCCGTCCGGGTATTATGGCCCGCCGGAATCGTGCAGGCGGAAACAGAAATCGCGAAGACCCAAGCCGCTACCGTGGGTGCGGCACAAGAGATCCCTCGGGTCATGACGCTTTCAGTAATTGAGTTGGATCGTAAACCGTCATCGTGTCCCTACCTTTACGCCTGGAATGGCGAGCGTTTCGGGTTTATCACAGACTTCATGGGTGGCGGTGAAATGGGCCATCTGGAAGAACACGGCCTCTACAACACTCCAGACCCGGATGAGTATGTGCGTATCCGCGGAGATCAATTAAAGGAGCGCAACGGTCGTTACGAGTTACGCGTGACTAACGAACTGGAAGAAGCGCTGTTTGTGGATCGTCTGCAACTAATTGCCGTCGCCCATCCTCAGGGTATCGAGGTCTATCCGAATGAAGGTCTAATTAGTCCTCCGCTACCGCCTTTCAAGCTCTACGCCACGCGCGGAGCCCGCGCCCCGATTTCCGCTGTTGATGACCACGGGCACGACGTCCTTCCGCGAATCACCCAACTTGATCGCCAGTACCCGGACGACTTTCGTCTGCAGCGAATACGCGGTTACGCGGACGAGCACACGCTCACGTTGAAACTCAGCGAAGAAGGCTCCAAAGTCCAACGTCCAACGTCCAAAGTCCGTCTTCATCGCTGGGCAGCTAACGCCGGCACTACAAATTCAAGCACCGCAAAACAGACATTGGACATTGGACGTTGGACGTTGGACGATCACGGTCCCCGCCCTGAAAGAATAATCTTGTTATTAACCGGCTGGACCGATTACGCATGGTCGAGCGATAACCTGGCCGCCTCACAGAGCGGCAAGGCCATGACTCTCCCGGCGCTGCAGGTTAAGGACGCGCACGGGCGTTGGCGCACTGTCGTGGAAAACGTCGGGATTCCTGTGGGCCGGCCACAAACCGTGACCGTTGACCTCACGGGTAAGTTCCTCACGACAAGCCGCGAGGTGCGGATTATCACAAACATGCGTATCTACTGGGATCAGGTTTTGGTCGACACCTCGGGCGGTGACTTTCCCTTTCAAATGACGCGGCTCGATCCCCTCGTGGCCAACCTGCGTTGGCGCGGCTTCTCGCGAGAGGTGACAGCGGACGGACGTGAACCGTTCGGCTATGATTACGAACAGGTTTCATTCTCTTCACCCTGGAAAGTAATGATAGGACGTTATACGCGTGAGGGTGACGTGGGTGAGTTGCTGCGTAAGTCAGACGACATATTCGTTATCTCGCGGCCTGGTGACGAGATCAGTCTGTCGTTTGCTGCTGACAAACTGCCGCCCGTCCCGCGCGCGTGGACACGCACCTTCTTGCTCTACGGTGACGGTTTCAGCAAAGAGATGGATATCAACTCCGCCAGCCCCGACGATATTTATCCGTTACCTTTTCACGGAATGACAAAATATCCCTACGCTCGTCCCGTAGTTTATCCGCTGACAGAAGCCCGACGTGCGTACCTCGAGCGGTACAACACAAGGATCGTCACCTCGCAGGTGCCGTCAATCGACACTGTTTTGCTTGAGGCACGGGCGGGAGGGCGTTAAAAAATTGGAACAGATAAGATATTCAGTAGCGGCATGCCAGACAGACATGCCGAATCCGGTTGAGCGGCGGGCGATGCGCGCCTCAACTGATCGCATGTTGTCGATGATCGATTCGGCAGTGGAGGGCAGCGCGCCTTTCCTACCGGTTCGCCTCTTGGTATTCCCCGAGTTCGCGCATGCGGCGCCGGTGTTTGCAACTGCTGCAGAATTGATAGAAAAGCTCGCCGTGCCGATCCCTAACGAACACACGGAGCGTCTTGAACAAAAAGCCAGGGAGCATAACATCTACATCCAGAGCGGCTCGATGCTGGAAGTAGATTCGAAATGGCCGGGCGCTGTCTTCAATACAACCTGCTTGATCGGTCCCAAAGGAATTCTCTACAAGTATCGCAAGGTGAACACGTGGATTCCGTTCGAAGTGCACACTAGCCCTCACGATCTTGCAGGCTACGATGAACCACTTTTCCCGGTCGCCGACACGCCCATCGGGCGGATAGGTTGCGCCATCTGTTACGACTGGTTATTTCCGGAAGCGATCCGCCAACTGACAGCCAATGGGGCAGAGGTGCTGGTGCGCGTGTCCGCCTACATGGATCCCTGGGGAGCGACCGAGCCAATGGACTGGTGGACGGTGGTGAACCGCTGTCGCGCCCTGGAAAATATGGCGTATGTCGTGGCGGCCAATCAGGGCGCGAGCTTGAAACATTACCCACCCTACTCGTGGCCCGGAGGCAGTCAAGTAGTGGACTTTGATGGGCGACTGCTCGCACAGGCGTCGCCCGGTTTGGGTGAAAGAATTGTGGTTGCACCGGTTGATATTTCCGCCTTACGCCATGAACGCGCCACCCGCCACGGCCATCACATGCTTGCTCACCTGCGTACTGAGGCCTATCCGATCTATCGGCGGCATCAATATCCCCCGCAACTCGCTGAAGATAATGGAGCAAATGTCGATTACGAGCGGAATAACGTTTTAATTGACGAGGCAAAACATAGACTGGCTTTACAGAAAGGGGAGCGGTAGAAGACTGGGTGAAAACCCAAAAAGGCGGGGGAAATTTGCGCTGCAAGAAATTCTGACAAGTTGGAGAATTTGCAGGTTGGGAAGGTGGGCAAAGCGAAGCGCGCCCCCGCTCCAGCGTAGCATCAGCAACTCTATTGTAAGAAAAAAGCTGAGAGGAACTAAGAACCTATGACCTGGATCAAGACCATTCTACCGTCCGAGGACGAGGAAGTGCGCCGCGCTATGGAAGCGCAGCGCGATTTGTATCCGGTGGAGTATGCCTCACCGGTGCACCCCACCGCGGATGGCCAGGCAGCAGGCATCGTGGCTTCACACAGCTTGATTCCCGCTGCTCTCTATCATGCGTTTTCTACTTTCGGGGCCCTGATGTCTCCAGACTTGCCGCTTAGCAGACGACAGCACGAGATGATCACAACAGTGGTGTCAGTCACCAACCGGTGCCATTATTGAATCGAAGCTCACGCAGAGTTTCTGCGTCGCGTCACCTTAGATGAGAAGATGGTTCGAGCGTTGCAAGAGGACTACAAGACTGCCCCAATCTCCGAGCAAGACCGACATATGCTTGACTACGTTGTGCAGTTGACCCGCGATGCAACGCGCATTTCGCCTCAGGATCACGAACGGCTGCGCGCGGCCGGTTTTGACGACACAGGGATCTTGCAGATCACGCTCATCGCCTCATGGTTTAACTACATCAATCGCGTGGCAGACGCTTTGGGTGTTGGCAGAGATTAGACAATTTCGTGGGCGCAACAAGGAGATTATCAAAAGTGAAACCTGCGATCGCACTGGTGGTTGGCATCGTCTTTCTTTGTGTACTATACCCCCACGTCAGCGCCCAACAAGCAGCTAGCGCCACTCTGAGCGGTAGAATTACTGATCCGAACGACGCGGTGGTTGCCGGCGCTCTGGTGATAGCCACGCAGAAGGCGAAGGGGTTGAAACGTCAAACCACAAGTAACGATCAAGGATTGTTTGTGTTAACCAATCTTCCGGCCGATGAATACGATGTCAAGATTCAAGCGAGTGGTTTTTCAGAGAGGGAGCTGAAGGCCACGCTTCTGGTAGGGCAAGATGCAACTTTTGATGCCACCCTCAGTATTGCCAGCGTGGCGGTAGCCGCAGATACGATCTCGGGTGATCAGCTCGCGATGATTAGTACAGAATCTTCGGCAGTCGATGGCGTGATCGCGAAACGTGAAATTGAAAACCTGCCGCTCAATGGACGCAACTTCCTGGAACTAGCCTTGTTGATTCCCGGCAATGCTCCGGCGCCAAACTTCGATCCCACGAAAACCAATACGATAGTAATCTCCTCGGCGGAAAAACTCGGGCGTGGCGGTAATGTGACGGTGGACGGCGCCGATGATAATGACGACGTCGTCGGAGGCCAACTGCAAAATATCTCGCAAGAGGCAGTGCAGGAGTTTCAAATCGCTACCAATCGCTTTTCCGCCCAGTTAGGCCGCTCCGGCTCTGCCGTCATCAATATCGTAACCAAGTCAGGGTCAAACGAGTATCACGGTTCGGGCGCAATCTATTTCCGTGATCGAAAACTGCAGGGGCTGCCTGCCACTTTCGACCGCACGAGAGGGGAAGCGCCGCCCTTCGATCGTGAACAGTAGGCCTTCGCGTTGGGCGGCCCGATCAAAAAGCAGAGAGTGTGGTTCTTTGGTTCTTTCGAGTTTCGTAATCAGGACGGCGCCACCTTAGTCGGCTCACGCGACTTGGCGAGTCGCTCAGTTAGAAGAGGTTTCGCTCCGGCGCCGCTTAACGATTTGCTAAGTACAGTGCGGGTTGATTTGAGTCCGACCGACGCCGATCGCCTCAGCTTCCGCCATTCGCTGCAACGCGCCGACGACGTTTCAGCGAGCACATTGGATCGGGCCATCGGCTCTGCTTCACAGCGCCAGTCAAGCAGCAATCGTTCGCACTTTGTACTTGGCAACTATACGCACGTGTTTAGTCCCGGCGAGGTCAACAGCCTCAATTTTAGTTACAGTACCTTCATCAACCAGACCGAGCCCGTTACACCCGGGCCGCAGCTAACCTTCCCGAGCGTTCAGGATGGCGCCTCCTTTCGAGTGCCGCAGCAGACCAAGCAGCGCCGGCTGCAGTTCAGCGATACCTTCACGATGGTGCGGGGCAACCACACCTTGAATCTCGGAGGAGAGATTCAGCGCGTGGATTCTGGTTTTGATCTCAAGGTTTTCCAACAAGGGCGCATAGAACTGATAGAGGATTTTTCGGACTTTGATCGAAATGGGTCGGGTCGATGATAATGATCTGCTTTTTGCGGTCACGCTGCGTAGTGGCGTGCCCGAGCGACCGCTTATTATCAATGACGCCGACAACTTTTACTTCGCCGGCTTTGTGCAAGACGACTGGCGGATTCGTCCGCAACTTACATTAAACCTCGGCTTGCGATATGAGGTAGATTCTGACGTGAAAAACGTTAGTCGAATCGACGAGCTAAACCCGCTTATCCTTCCGTTCTTGCACGGCCGGCGATCCAGAGATAAGAACAATTTCGCACCGCGCGTCGGCTTTAACTATTCAGCGAAAGACGGGCGCACCAGCATTCATGGCGGCTACGGCATCTACTATGATCGCGTGACGCTGCAGATCCAGTCCCTGGAGCGCGGGCTGGATGGACGCGCACTGCCGATTGAAGTGCGGGCGGGAAATGTCTTTTTTATCCCCCCGTCGTGCCTCTTCAACCCTGCATGCGGTCAGTTTCCGCCTCCCGCTCCAACCGTGGCCAGTCCCTTCACAGGTTTCGTGCTTCCTGGAGCTGGCGCCGGGGGCATCAACATCATTGACAATGAGCTCCAAAACCCGATGGTGCAACAGACGAATGTGGGTATTCAACACGAGTTGGGACGCTACTACGTGCTGCGTGCGGACTACCTACACAATTTCGGCACGAACTTCATCATCGGTCGCACAATTGGAAGCGTTTTCAATCCTATAGTTGGCGGTCCGGACCTGGTCAAGAATCTTGAGTCGAGCTTTAAGACGAAATACGACGGGTTGCTGTTGAGCGTGGAGAAACGTTTCTCTAATCGTCATCAACTGCGCGCTTCCTACACACTATCAAAATCGTTCAACTATGCTAACGACGATCAGATTCCTTTCTCCAACGGGCCAGTAGACTCGAACAATCTGCATTTGGAATATGGTCCGTCGCCTAATGATCAGAGACATCGTTTTACGTTCTCGGGAGTGTTTGATCTCCCCTGGGCGGTGCGTTTAGCGCCCCTCCTTACTCTGGCTTCTGGAGTGCCAATGGATATCCTTTTGCCGGATGGAAGCTCGCGAATCCAGAGCTTGCAACGCAATGCTGGTGGGCGGTTGTTCCACACTGGAGCGGAGCTCAATACGTTTATCAATCGGCTGAACAACTCTCGCGTTGGCCTCGAGCCTTTGCCCCTCGTTGGGAACGATGCTCGAGCCACGGTGTTCTTCATGACCTCGCGAGAAACCGTCAGGTTCCACTGCCAGCTCTCAGGCCGCAGATAAAAAATTTTCATCAGCGCAATTTCGTGCACCGAAACAACCGCGACGGAACGTTCACTGAGGTGGCCGAGCAACTCGGCGCGCCGTTCGCGGAGAAGCGAGCCGGGCGGGGAGCAGCCTTCGGCGACATCGATAACGACGGCGACGTTGACATCGTCGTCAATAACCTCGGCAGCGCACCGCAACTCCTGCGCAACGATGGCGGCAACGCCAACAATTCCGTGCTCATCAAGACGGTCGGCGTGAAGAGCAACCGGGACGGCGTCGGTGCGCGGGTAAAGGTCGTCTCCGGCGATCTCGTGCAGAAGGACGAAGTCCGCAGCGGCGACAGCTACATTTCGCAGAGTGATCTGAGACTGCATTTTGGACTGGAGCGGCGGAAAAAGATCGACCTCATAGAGATTCGCTGGCCCAGCGGCGCGGTTGATAAAGTCACCGACGTGAAGGTAAGCAGCATGATTACGGTTAAAGAAGGTAAGGGCGTCGTCGAGCAGAAAGAATTCAAGGTTATCCCAAGAAGGTAACTCTCTGTTCAAATGCCATGCATACCGCGCCACTGAAATCAATCATCCGCCAGCCGGCGATTATTCTCGCGCTCCTCTACGTGCTTCTCGCTCCGGCGGGAGCTGGGGCACAGGTGAAAACCAGCGCCGAACGGTTCGAGCGCGTGGCATCGCTCATCAGTGGCAACCAACTTGTAGAAGCCGAGCAGCAGTTAAATCAAATCCTGAAAGTCGCGCCGAACGAGGCGGCGGCCCTCAACCTCTTCGGTGCGATCCGCGCCAAGCAAGGAAGGCTAAACGAGGCAGAAGCCTTGTTCTTGCGGGCCATCCGCAGTGACAAATCTCTGATCGGGGCGCGTATGAATCTCGCTTACCTTTATCTGCTCAAGGGCGAGCCGGAGAAGACTGCCGCGGAACTGAAAGCAGTCATGAGTCTGGATCCGGCCAACGTTGATGCCGCGTACAGACTCGCCTGGTTGCTGTTCTCCCAGGGCCGATTCGATGAATGCATAAGTTTTATTGACAGTGTGAAGCAATCCCAAACGGCATCAGCCTCTTTGCTGGCAGTGCTCGGCGATGCTCACCTGAGGAAAAACAACGCGACCAAGGCGGAGGAGAGCTATCTTCAAGCGCTCGAAGCGCAGAGCACCAATGCGGACGCGCTGCTGGGTCTGGCCCAGGTTTCCCAGACAAGAGGCGACTCGAAAACGACACTTCTCTTTGTTGACCGCGCCAGCAATCATACAAACACGCCTGACCTCCTCTACAAGCTTGCCGGGGTTGCTTTGAACTTAAACTTGAAGCGCGAAGCGGTGGCGGCGCTGAAGCGGGCCGTCGAACTAAGGCCCGATGAACCGGCGTACCACTTTGCTCTGGGCACCGCGTGGCTCAAACGACCGCCCGATCTGCAGGAAGCCGAACAATCGTTCGTTCAGTTCCTCAATCTCAAACCCGACGACGTCCAGGGCCAAGTACACCTCGGCTACGTGCTGCTCAAACAGAAGAAGCACTCTGAATCACGAGAGTGGCTTTTGAAGAGTATTCGGAAAGGCGCCGGCACGCCCGAAGCGTTCTACTACCTGGGGCTGCTCGCGCTGGGGCAGAACGATGATGCGCAAGCGATCGAACTTTTTCAGAAGTCAATTCAACTGGCACCCTCGTTTGCCAGCGCGCACGTGGCGCTGGGCTCAGCTTACTTGAAGCTCAAAGATTACCCGCGCGCACAGCACGCGCTCGAGGCCGGGGTGAGGCTGAGCCCCGAAGATTCAAAGGCGCACTACAATCTCGCCATGCTTTACGCCCGACTTAAAAATCCGGAGAAGGCACAAGAAGAGATGCGCATAGTCGCGAGGCTGGAGAGCCAAGGCAAGGGGCATGAGGACGAGAGCGACACACTCGCGCCACCGCCCCCACGCTAGGCACTCCCCCCTGCGGCGTCCCTGGCATCACTGTAACGAATCTTACATCGTGGACTTGCGGACCAGAGGTTATGATCGTAAAAGACAACACCGAATTGCAATTAACAGATAAGGGAGAAGCGATCCACGAAGCCAAACGAAATGACAGGAACAGAAAAAGTTGTTTCGTGCGTTCTAGTGCGGTTTCGTGGATCGTCTGCCCGTTCCCTTTTCCTGCAATCCGATATGAAATTGTCAGCGCCTTGCTGGTCTGCATTTTTATTCTTAACGCGCCGTTCAACTCTAGTGGGCAGCGGCCGAGCGATAGAGGCAAACCCGTCGTCACTTTCGTGGAGGTGTCGCCTAAGGCGAGCGGGATCAGTTGGGTCCACAATAATGCGCATTCGCCCGAACGCTTCCTGCCAGAGACAGTCGGGGCGGGTGGCGCTTTTTTGGACTACGACAATGACGGGTGGATAGACATCTACCTGGTCAACAGCGGGTGTGCGGATTTCTACACGCCGACAAGTCCGCTCAAGAATGCCCTCTATCGGAATAACCGCAACGGCACTTTCACTGACGTTACGGACAAGGCCGGAGTGGCCGGTGGCAGATTCGGAGTGGGTTTGGCTGCAGGCGATTACGACGGCGATGGCTGGCAGGACCTTTTCGTTACCAACTATGGACCAGACATCCTGTATCGCAACAATGGGAACGGCACTTTTAGCGACGTCACAGAGAAGGCCGGCGTGGCGGTCACGGGTTGGTCCACCTGCGCCGTGTGGTTCGATTACGACTCGGATAGCCGGCTCGATCTATTCGTCTCAAGCTTCATTCATTTCGATAGGTCGCAACACCGTTTGTGTGTTGACAAGACCGTGACCCAGAACTACTACTGCATCCCGCGCATCTTCAAGCCGAGTCCAAGTCATCTCTTCCGCAATAACGGCAACGGCACGTTCACCGACGTGAGTCGAGAGTCTGGTATCGCGGGCTCGCCCGGTAAGTCGTTTGGCGCGGTCGCGACCGACGTCAACAATGACAGCCTAATGGACTTCTTCGTCGCCAACGACACGATGCCCAACTTCCTCTTCATCAACAAAGGCAATGGTAAGTTTGAGGAGTCCGGGCTGGGAGCGGGGGTGGCCTATGGCGAGGCTGGGACGCCGCGCTCGGGGATGGGAGTGGACGCAGAAGACTATGACGGCGACGGTTGGCAGGACTTGTTCGTCGCGAACATTGATCAGGAATTCTTCAGCCTCTACCACAACCAGAAGGATCTGACCTTTACCGATGAGCCGGGCGAGATTGCGCCGAGCACGCAATCTCTCAGCGGCTGGGGGCTGAAGTTCTTTGACTACGACAACGACGGTGACCCCGACCTGCTTTTGGCCAACGGCCACCCGGACGACATGGTCGAGACTAAGTCGGCGCGTGTGAAATACAAAGAGCCACTTCTAATGTTTGAGAACACGGTAAAAGGCTATAGAAACGTGAGTGCGCCCTCGGGTGCGGTCTTCGCCAAAAGCTTTCCGGCGCGTGGGATGGCGGTCGGAGACTTCGACAACGACGGAGACGCGGACGTTCTCGTAACGAACAATGGCGAAGCACCACTGCTGCTGCGCAATGAGGGCGGAAACCGCAACAACTGGCTCGGCCTCCAGCTTGTGTCGACGAAGAGCAACCCGGCGGCTGTTGGTTCTGTTATTACCTGGCAGGCAGGTGGCATTAAACGTAGTCGCCTGAAGACAAGCGGTGGAAGCTATCTCGCGTCGCATGACCCCCGCGAAGTGCTGGGATTGGGATCCTCATTGACCGTTGATAGTGTCGAGATTCGCTGGCCGAGCGGCACAGTGGACAAGCTCTCGAACCCTCGTGTGAACACCTACCTCAAGGTGGTCGAGGGACGCGGCGTGGTCAAGAATTAGCTGCGCACTGTCAGAACGGCGAGCGGGAGCGACGGGGTCGTTGATCGCCGGGGACGAATAGTAACTTGAGCGAACCGGGTCGCTACCGCTCCCAGTTCTGACAAGTCTCACGATTTGCCAGGCTGCTTGGAATGCGCTGCCAGAATCTTAACCTGTGCCTTCCACGCGGCTGGCGTCATCTGTTTAAGTTGGTGCAATTCGGAGGCTGCGATTACAAGTTGCCGGACGCTCGGTACCATAGGGAATTCGAGCCCGCCTTTGGGACTGGCGGCCTGATCGAGAGCAGCGAGCCTTGCGTTGCGCCACTCGAGAGCCGGCGCCACACCCCTGGAAATGTAAGACAGCGCTTCCAGTCCAGTCGTTCCCAGCTCATTTAGATCCTTGGCCAGCGGCCTTGCTTCGTGCAGAGCCGGCGACCTGTCGATCATCGCTTCCAATTCGGGACCGACGTTGCGCCACTGCGTGAGGGTATTTCTGATTTCTTGCGAGTGGGCATCAAAACGCGGAGCAGCCGAGAGCAGACCATCAACCGTTGCAGCGAAGCGGCGCGCGGCATCGCTGTCGGGTCGGGCTGCGTCGATGAGGCCGGTGAGCGGGCTGAGCATGGTCTGCGGTCTCTGCTGGTTGCGCCTGTATTCCTTGACCGGTTCGACGACGGAGACCAGGATCTGGAGCGGCCCGATGTCTCTTCCCTGGGCCAGCCGCCTGAGCAACATCGTCTGGTTCTTCTCGTGTGTCAGCCCGACTTCTTCGAGCCGCACGCTCGTCACGGCGAGACGCCGGTACATATCGTCCAGGTCGGTGACTGTGCGCGGTGACCAGAGGCGCTCGGCGATTGCGGCTGTCCGCGGCCAGATACGCGAGTCTATCGTGTCCGGACTAACCCACTCGCTCCACATCGTCGCTTCGCCGCCCAGAACGTGAGCGGCCTCTGCTGCGGTGAGTGTGCTGTCGGCCGGTATTGGATCAGCGACGTAGTGTTGCGAGGTGGGGAAGTTTAGATCAATGTAATAGCCAGCGGAGAGAACACCCTTATAACCTTTCTTTGCTGCCTCAGCGAGTGCTTCGGGGCCGCGCCATGAGTGAATGACGACCTCCTGCGGCAAATCGGGCTGAAAGATTTCGTCCCAGCCCATCATGGTCTTTCCGTGCTTCTTGAGGATTTGCAGCAAACGTTTGTTGAAGTAAGTTTGGAGTGCGTGATTGTCTTTGATGGCCTTCGACTTCATGAATGCCTGAATCTGCGGGTTGCGGTCCCACTGCTTGCCTTCGTTCTCATCGCCGCCGATATGCAGGTAGGTGTCGGGGAAGAGCGCAGCCATTTCGCCGAGGAACGTGTCGAGAAATTTGTAGACTTCCTCGCGCGTAGGGTCTAGAGCTGCCTCGAAGATTCCAGGCTTGCGCTCGATCGTGTAGGGCCCCGGCGCACTGCCGAGCTCGGGATGCGCGACGAGCCAACTGGTTGCGTGGCCCGGGATGTCGAACTCAGGGACGACGCGAATGCCGCGCTCGCGTGCGTAGGCGACGATTTCTTTCGCCTGGTCCTGCGTGTAGAAGAGGCCGTCGGAGCCCAGCTGGTGGAGGCGCGGGCACTTTTTGCTTTCTATGCGGAAGCCCTGGTCTTCGGTGAGGTGCCAGTGCAAGACATTGAGCTTGACTGCGGCCATCCCGTCTAGGTTGCGCTTTAAAACCTCTACCGGTTGAAAGTGGCGTGCAACGTCAACCATCAGGCCACGCCACGGGTAGCGCGGGCGGTCCTGAATCTGAACGGCGGGGACGAAATAGCCGTCACGATCACTGTCGAGGAGCTGCAGGAAGGTCTCTAGCCCACGCAAAACGCCGACAGTGGTCGGGGCCTTGAGCACGGCTTGCCTGTCCGACACTTCGAGAGAGTAAGATTCGTCTTCCTCGATCGAAGGCACTGCCTTGCCCGGCCCTCCGGATTCCACCACGAGGGTCGCAGTTGCGGCGTCGCCAGTCAGCCCGCGCGCAAGTTCCATGATGGTGCGACCTTCGATGCGTCGCAAAGCCCGGTCTATCCCGGCCTGAAGGCGAGCGTCAACCTGACTTCTGGCGGCAACTGTGAAGGATTTGTTGACAGAAAGTCTCCCAGGGTTAAACCGCGCCGAAAGGGGCACCGGCATCAGGTTGTGCTGAAAGCCGCTCGGGTCGGTCGCGGCCGCAGACTGAGCTGACGCACTGATTGCACAAAACAAGAACAGAATAAGCGGCAGATAAGTTTTCGCTCTCATGTGTTCCTCGACAAAGCGGGTCAGTTGAATGGGGTTCGAATAGCGTTAGAAGAGCGTACAGTTTCACTTATGATCTTGCTGACACGGCGTAAGTTACGGTGTCATACTTGAGTTTACTGAATGAACATTGGTAAAAGCTATGCACTAGTCGTCACGGCTCGGAAAACATAATCGAGGAGCCGCGCCGGGGCCAGGAATGCGCGCCGCCCCAATTAGGAAGGCAACGTTCCTCGAGTCGGCGGCGGGCCCAGCCACCGTGACAATAGTCGTCTCGAGCACGATGCCCGCTTAAAGTACCACGCTCTCCATCCGCCTCTGGAGGGTAAAGTCTCAGCTGCAGATTTTAGGTTTTGCCGCTTCTGAGGGCTAATGCCTGTCCGACGTCGCGGCCGTTGAGCGCCATGCGGCTCAAGGCGAGCGTTTGATCGGGTCTCGTCAGCGCGGCGTTCGCTTTGGAGAGATGACGGTGAACTCCCTCAAAATTGGCATCAGCGGGGTGCGCGGCGTGGTGGGGAAAACCTTCACGCCGGAACTGGCGGTGGCCTTTGCGCAAGACTTCGGCACCTATCTCGCCTCCGGGCGCATCCTGGTCTGCCGGGATACCCGCACGTCTGGCCCAATGGTTCACGCCGCCGTGCTTTCGGGGCTTTTCGCCGCTGGGTGCGAGGTCATCGACCTGGATATCTGCCCGACGCCGAGCCTTCAGTTGGCGGTCCCGTGGCTGCGGGCCGAAGGCGGGATCTCAATAACTGCGGGTCACAACCCCGAGCCTTGGAACGCGTTGAAGTTTGTCCGCGCGGACGGCCTGTACCTGAACACCACCCAGGCCGATGAACTGCTCGACATCTTCCATCAAGCCGAGTTCGCAAAAGCGAGCTGGAAGTGCATTCGTTGCAAAGTAGAACGACAAGACGCCATCGCGCATCATCTTGAGATTCTTTCCCACGCTTTCGACGTCGAAGCCATCCGCGCGCGTCGCCTGACAGTCGCTGTGGACTGCTGCAACAGTTCATGCTCGCTACTCTCGCCGCGCTGGCTCGACGCGCTCGGTTGCAACGTACTGGCGGTCAACGATAATCCAGCGATGCCATTCCCGCACGCTCCTGAGCCGGGTCCGCGAACGATGGGTCAACTCCGAGCGGTTGTACTGGCAGCACGAGCGCAAGTAGGTTTCGCCCACGACGCCGATGGGGAACGGCTGGGAATTGTTACCGAGACCGGCGAAATGCTTTCCGAAGAGGCGACGCTCGCTATTGCGGCGGAGATTCAGCTGAGACGCGAGGTGGGTCCTGTCGTGACGAACATCTCGACCAGTATGACGGTCGATCGCATAGCTGCGCGACACGGGGCGGCTGTTGTCCGCACTCCAGTCGGTCAGGCATTCATTTCTGAAGCAATGATCGAGGCCGGCGCCGTGATAGGTGGTGAGGGCAGCGGAGGCGCCATCGTCCCGCGTGTGCAGTGGACGCACGACAGCGCGGCGGCGGTTGGACTGATTCTCGAACACATGGCGAGGACGGGCGAGCTGTTGTCCGGGTTGGCCGCGACGTTGCCGCGCTTCGTCTTGCTCAAGCACAACATGCCCGTCGAGCCCGATCGAATTCACTCGCTCTTGCAGCGACTGCGCGATGAGCTCGAGCAGGAGCATATCGATTACGACGAAACCGACGGGATCAAGGTTTCGGGGCCCGACGGCTGGGTCCACGTGCGCGTATCGAGTACGGAATCGATGATCCGCGTCATCGCGGAGGCCGAGTCTGGGGCCCGCGCGCACGAGTTGCTCGAGTGGGCGCGTGATCGGCTGGCAAAGTGATAAGGGCATGGCGAGTGGGCAGTTGCCCGACTGTTAACGGAGGGGGTTCATTTTCCATTTCGTATTTGCATAGTCATCGAAGCCCGCGAAGCGTGGCGACAGCATAAAGCCTGGGGCGTGAGCCCCAGGTCAATTGCATTTGAGGTTTTTAGCCCGCGAAGCGTGGCGGCAGCAATAAAAAAAGACCATCTTGATGAGCAAATTCTTGATCCGCTGTCGAGAGGGTAAGGTAGAGGCCGTAGCCACTCCCTCCCCGTTGTCGCAATGGGGTTGATTCCCCATATTTACCGGCGTGACTATTTCAGTCACCGGGCGACCCCCCAGCGATGGCCCCGGACGAGGGGTCAAGAATCATGCGTTAGCAGCCCGTGGGAAGAC
>Ga0136617_10001432_pt1 | contig 21186 bp, 21 predicted proteins | sample AntDrymUQ3222106_2_FD_129672 | JGI IMG/M metagenome (GOLD analysis project Ga0136617, IMG submission 129672) | Polar desert sand microbial communities from Dry Valleys, Antarctica - metaG UQ322 (21.06) | ecosystem: Environmental > Terrestrial > Soil > Desert | place: Antarctica: Dry Valley...
GAGGATGAGACCGCGGTACGAAAACAGCTCGTCGCGCGTTTTGGGAAACCCGGCAGCGAGCTCGTCCCCGCTGTCCACCATCACGCGGAAGAATTTGGTCTCCGTGGTTCGCTGCAGCAGCACAAGCTGCAGATTGGGATCCTCTGCCACCGCGCGGCGGATGAATTTGATCTCGAAGTGCGGCTCGCCGTCAAAGAAGAGGATCTTCTCCTTGCGGTCCTGCACATCGAGCAGCACCTCGCGCACGTTGTTCTGAGCGATTTCCTCTCCGTCCTGATTGGGAATCCTGAAGCGGATGGTCCGTGCGCCGGCCTCGTTTGCCATGAAGTGCACCTTCACGGTCGTCGGCTCGCCGTCATTGGTCAGGGCCACCTCCTGGGAGCTGAGGATTCGTCCCGAGTCCTCCACATTGAGCGGCACCGTCGTTCCCTGAAAGCCGTTCTGCGAAACGATGACGTCGACCGAGAGGTTGGTCCCTTTCAACACCTTCCTCGGCGTACTGACGCGGCTGATCTGAATGTCGCGTCCGAGCGCCTCCTTTCCTATGCCCACCGTGAACACCGGAACCTGGCTCGCCCGAAGCCCGAGCAGCGATTCCTGGATCGAAGACTCCTCGGTGTCGGCGCCGTCGGTGACCATGACAAGGCCGGCCAGCGGAAGTCCGGCAAATTCGTCCTTGGCGCGTTGCAGGGCGTCGCCCACCTTTGTCTGTGTGCCATCGAATGAGAGGTCTCGTGCTGCGGCCACCCGATCGATTGACGAACCGAAGCGGAAGATTCTCACGGCGTAGCGGCTCGACAGCGCCTTCATGATCGGGCTGTCCGGACCGAACGTGTCCTTCACGAACTCGCCGCGCGGCTTTCCGTCGTGATCGGCGACGCGCATGCTGCGCGAATCGTCCAGAAGGATACCGAGGAAGTTCTGCTGCGGCACTGCCGCGCGCAGGATGAGCACGGGCCGGAACAGGCAGAACAGCACCAGGACGACAAGGCACAAGCGCAGCGCAATCAGGACCGCGCGATCCACGACGCTCGCGTCGCCGGGCGCACTGCGATACGTGAGGACAGTCGCGAGCGCGGCGATGGCCGCCACCGCGATGGCAACGTACACCGGCGATGACGCCGCGAGCCGGAACTCACCCTGCTCAAAGACGTATGGCGAATACTTGAAAAGGAACGTAAACAGCGAGTCGAACACGGTGCTCTCGGTTGCCCTCTGTCGTTATTGGTGAATGTAAAGCCATTCTACTTCGCGTTTCAGCGGCGGACGCAAGCCTCTTTGAGAAACCGCTATTGACTGCTGCTATATTGCGCGCTGATGGTCCGCCTCGTCACGATAGCCGCGCTGACGTGGGCGGGCATCAACGTCTCCGCACAACCCTCGACGTTCCGGTGGGCCGGCGATCCGGAAGGTGGCGCCCCGTTCGTCGAGGCGGATCCGGCCGACCCAACCTTGGTCGTCGGCTTCGACGTCGACATCGCGGAACTGATCGCCCGCGGCCTGGGCCGCGAGCCACAATTCCTCGCGGTTGCCTTCGCCTCGATTGACCAGTCGGTTGCGCGCGGCGATGCGGAGATCGGCCTGAGCGGTGTCGAGGATACGCCCGCGCGGCGCGCGGCTTACGCCGTCACCATTCCGTATTATCAGTTCCGTGAGGTCCTGAGCGTCCGTTCTGGAGATGCCGGACAATTTCGTACGCTCGCCGACCTGCGGGGGCGCCGCGTCGGGACGCTTGGCGGTACGGTCGCCTACGAGATTCTGCTCGACGCCGAGCGGCAACAGGGCATCGTCGCCGTGTCCTACGAGGACGACGTGCATCCTTACTCAGATCTGCTGATCGGACGCCTCGATGCGGTTTTGCTGGACAACGTGCTGGCAGAGCGGCGCAGCCGGACGACCCCGGGTTTCGTGACGCACCCTGACCCGGTTGCGGTCTCGCACTACGTCGGGGTCCTCGCGCCCGGCAATCGCGAGCTGCGCGATCGGATCGACGGCCTCCTCAGGCAGGCGATGAGGGACGGCCGGCTCGAGGCAATTTTCAGGAAATGGAAGATCTGGAACGCCGATCAGCCGCAGCTTTTCGCTCGGGTCCTCGAAGGCGCCCCGATCCCACCGGTCGCGGGTTACGGCGAAGACAGAAGTTACGGCAGCGAGAGCATTGCAACGATGTCGAAATGGCACGCAACACGCCGTTATCTGCCGGCGTTCGCTCGAGCCGCGCTGGTCACCCTTATTCTGTCGTGCGGAGCGATGCTCGCGGCGGTCGGGCTGGGGATCGGGATCGCGACCGGGCGGCTTTACGGCCACCGCGTGACGCGCGCAGCGCTCGCTGGTTACGTCGAACTCATACGCGGCACGCCCCTGCTCCTTCAGCTGTTCGTGCTGTATTACGGGATCGCCGAAGCCATCCGACTTCCGGCCTTCGTGGCGGCGCTGCTCGGGCTTGCGCTGAATTACGCCGCGTATGAAAGCGAAATTTATCGCAGTGCACTCCTGGCAGTCCCGATCGGGCAGCTCGAAGCGTCGAAAACGCTCGGGTTCAGTGAGTTTCAAACCCTGCGCCTGATTCGCGGACCGCAGGCGTTCCGCGTTGCGCTCGCCCCGATGACGAACGACTTCGTGGCTCTGTTGAAAGACTCATCGCTGGTATCGGTGCTGACGGTCGTGGAGCTCACGACACAGACCCGGATTTTCGCGACGAACCTCGGAAGCTGGGTTGTTCCCGGGATCCTGTGTGCCGCGCTCTATCTGGCGATGTCGCTCCCGCTTGCCGCGATCGCGCGCAGGCTGGAGCGGCGGTGGAGAATTTAGTGCTGTCCATTCGTGATGTCGAGCTCGTCCGAGGCGGGCGGGTGCTTGTGTCGAACATTCGCCTCGAGGCGGGTCCGGGAGATTTCATTGTGCTTCGTGGGCCGTCGGGATCGGGTAAGACGACGATTCTTCGCGCTATCGCCGGACTGGACCCGTTTGACCGCGGAATCATCGCGGTCGCGGACGTGCGCCTGGAAGGACGCCGGACGCCCGACCGCGAGGCGCTTCATCGCCTTCGACGCAATGTCGGACTGGTTTTTCAATTCCACTGCCTGTTCGAGCATATGACCGCGCTTCAGAACGTGTGTCTCGCCCCGGTTCACGTGTATCGCACGCCGCAGGAAAGCGCGGAACGGTCTGCTCGGGCCCTACTGACGCAGCTCGGCGTCGATTCGCGGGCGAACGCGTGGCCACGGGAGTTGTCCGGGGGTGAGGCGCAGCGGGTCGCAATAGCCCGGGCGCTCGCGGTGGATCCGCCCGTCCTGCTGATGGACGAGCCGATGGCCTCGCTCGACCCGTCCAGACGGGCCGAGCTCGGTGCATTGCTTCAACGGTTGACCGCTGCCGGACGGACGCTGCTCGTGACGACCCATGACGAGACGTTCGCGCAGCAATTCGCCACCCGGATCCTCGCCATTGAGGGTTCTACAGTTCGAGAGTTATAGAGTTCGTCAGTTCGTACGTTCACTGGTTCACGAGATCATTTCGGGCAGTCGCCGATGCGCTTGGCGTCGTACGCCATCGACATCTTCTGCCCGCCGGAATCGACGGTGATCGTGCCCGTGTACGCATCGCTGGAGCTGTACTTCATCTCGCCAACCGCGGTCATCGGCGCCGGTTTCGTGCAGACCATCGTGTAGGTTGCGGTGTTCGCGGTGAACTTGTAGTCGCTGACTTTGCAATCGCCACCGCCGGGGCCTTTGGGCACCGAACCCTGAGGGTCCTTGACCATCGCGGCCGTCACGCACTGCATCTGCTTCATTGGCGGCAGCTCCATCCCCGTGCCCGGCATGGTCATCTTCATCGTGACTTCCCAGTTGCCTTCGCGCATCGGCGACTGCGTCTGCGCGAGAGCCGTCCATGACAAGGCGAGCGTGAGCAGAACAATTGAGCTAAATCGACTCTTCATCGGTGTCTCTCCATAACCATGCGGCGCCTCGAACGCCGCTGGCATCTCCATGACGCGCCGGTACGAGAGGTGTATCGGCAGAATCCGAAAACACAAAGGATTGCCAGAGTGCCGGGACGTTCGTGTACAGACGTGTGATGTTCGACAGCCCGCCCCCGAGCACGATGACATCGGGATCGAGCACATTAATGATACTCGCGAGCGCGCGCGCCAGCCGCTCCTCGTACACGTCGAGAGCTTCCCCCGCGAGCTTGTCGCCGGAGAGCGCTTTGGCGGCTATCTCGTTCGCTTCGGCCTGCTCAGCGGCAAGGGCGGCGTAGGTCGACGACAGGCCGGGCCCAGAGAGAAACGTTTCGATACAGCCGGTCCGCCCGCAGTAACACGGGGGTCCAGGCCGCTCATGGTTTGTTGGCCACGGCAGCGGATTATGGCCCCACTCGCCGGAGATGCGATTGCGTCCTTGCAGCACCTCGCCGTTGACGACGATCCCCGCCCCGGTGCCGGTGCCGATGATGACGCCGAACACGATGTGCGCACTCCGACCGGCGCCGTCGGTGGCTTCCGACAGCGCGAAACAATTGGCGTCGTTCGTCAGGCGGACCGGGCGCCCGAGCGCGCGCGCGAGATCGCGATCCAGTGGCTTGCCGTTCAACCAGGTGGAATTCGCGTTCTTCACGAGCCCAGTCTTCGCCGATACTGCGCCCGGAATGCCGATCCCCACAGTTCCCTTCCGGCCGAGCTCGGTTTCGAGCGCACATACAAGATTGCGAACCTCGCGGATCGTCGCGCTGTAGTCCCCTCGTGGTGTGCGGACGCGGAGGCGAAGCAGCTCACGGGATCCTTCGATTGCCGCGCCCTCAATTTTCGTTCCGCCCAGATCAATCCCGATCCGCACTAGTCGGCTTCTTTCAGCAGCGCTTCGAAATCGAGAGGATCCGCCATGTGCATCACCAGGTTGCCTTGCGCATCGCGGGGCCATTCGTTTTCGGGACGATCGCGCGTGAGCTCGACGCCGTTCCCGTCCAAATCCGCAAGGTAGACCGATTCGCTCACGCCATGATCGGCACGCCCTGCAGCGGCACGCCTGCATCGATCGCGCGCCGAACGGCCTTTGCCAAATCACGGCGCGTCGGATAACGGATAGCGAAGTGATACAGGCCGGTGTGGTTCGGCGCGGCCGGCGACCCGTTCCGGCTGTGCCACGTGTTGAGCGCGATGTGGTGATGGTATCCGCCGGCCGACATGAAGGCCGCGTGATGGCCGAGCCGCATCACCTGATCGAACCCGAGGGCGCCTTTATAGAATGCCAGCGCGCGATCGATGTCGGCGACTTTCAAGTGCACATGGCCGATGGAGGTTCCTGACGGCACCTGGTAGGGACTTTCCATTGACGATTGAAGAGTGCCACGAACGATTGAAGATTACAATTTGCCGGACGGTTCCGGATCTCCGCGTAACGCTGTTGAGAGGCTGACGGCGCCCCAGATCAGCGCACCAATTATGAGTGCGGCGCCGAGGTGCCACGCGAGCCTGGCGAGCGAGTGATCAAGGTGAAGCCATCCAAGATGCGTCAGGATCGCTTCCCAATCATGGCCCTCGACCTCCGCCGCCGGCCCACCGAGGAGCATGAGCTGCAGCGATCGCGCATCGTCGATGTAAGGCGCCAGATCGAGCAGGCTCTCGCCCGCCCACCAGACGCAGGCGGACGCGGCGAACGGATCGTCCTGCTGAAACAGGAACGCCCAGGCGCATATCAGCGGAATGAGCACCTGCAGCAGGCTGCCGCCAAGCGACATCATGAAGCCGCCGAACGGCATGAAGACGATGTGACCTGCCTCGTGGAATGGGAGGTTGATGAGGTGCATGAATGACCCTCCCAGCTCGACGAGCGGTGTGCGGAGCAGTGAGATGGTCCAGATGACCATCGCCGCCCACAGCAACACCCGTCCCACCGCCGCCGCGTTGAACGATTGAGGTGTGTGCATGCGAGCAGTCCGGATCGATCGGTTCGATGATCCGCGCCTAGAAGATTATCGGAACGTGTCCGATGCGCAATTACTGCGGGGGCAGAATCTGTTCGTCGCGGAAGGCCGCCTCGTCGTTGGCCGGCTGCTGGAGGATGGCCATGGCGTCGTGTCTCTGCTGCTGAACGACGCGTCGTACCAGGCGCTGGAGGCATCCGCGATGCGCCTGCCGGACGAGACGCCCGTGTATGTCTGCGAAACCGGCCTCCTCGCCGCGATCACGGGCTTCAACTTGCACCGCGGGTGTTTGGCGATGGCGAGACGGCCCCCGGAACGCGCGGCGGGAGACATCGTGGATCGATGTGATCTGATCCTGGTGCTCGAAGGCGTGACCGATGCAGATAACGTGGGCAGCGTGTTTCGCAACGCTCACGCGTTCGGTGCAGGCGGCGTGCTTCTAAGTCCGACGTGTTGCGATCCGTTGTACCGGAAATCGGTACGGACGTCTGGGGGCGCCGTTTTGCGCGTGCCTTATGCACGAGTCCAGGACTGGCCGGGGTCTCTCGGAGAGCTCACGGCGACCGGGTTCACGCTCGTGGCCTTGACCCCCCACAGTTCAGCGCCTGACCTCGCATCCCGGTCGAGACGTCGGCCGGGTGAGCGAATCGCCCTGCTGGTCGGCAGCGAAGGACCCGGGTTGTCGGCGGCCGCGCAAGGCATGTGCGATACGTCTCTGCGGATTGCCATTCGTCCAGAAGTCGATTCGCTGAATCTCGCGACCGCGACGGGTATCGCCCTGTACTATTTGTCCGTGTGATACCTTGAAACCCCCGATGTTTCGCCTTCGAAGTCCCAGGAAAACTCTGCTCGTCGTGCTCCTTATAGCCGCCACCGTCCCGTACCTGGTGAATCTCGGGGTGTCGTCCATCTGGGACGCGAACGAAGCGTTCTATGCGCAGACACCGCGCGAAATGATGAGCGCCGGCGACTATGTGACCCCCAGCTTCAATTTCCAGCTGCGCATGAACAAGCCGGTGCTTTCGTACTGGAATGTTGCGGCGTCGTATCAACTCTTCGGCGTGTCCGAAAAGAGCGAGCGGCTGCCGATTGCGATGGGCGGCCTCGCCATCATTGCGACAGCCTTTGCTCTGGGCAGGCTGCTCGGAGGGACATTCGCCGGGTTGCTGGCGGCGCTGGTGCTCGGGACGTCGCCGCGGCTGTTGCTGCTCGCGCGCCGCATCATCATTGATATCCACATCACGATGTGGACCGGCCTCGTGCTGTTGTTCTTTGCGTTGTCCGAGGCCAAGCCGGCACACCGTCGCGTGTACCTCATATTGATGTATATCGCCGCGGGGTTCGGGGTGCTCACAAAAGGCCCGATTGCCGTCTTCCTGCCGGCGCTCGTGTTTTTCCTCTATCTCGCGTCGCAGCAGCGGCTGCGGGACCTGCGTCATATGATGCTGCCGGCAGGCGCTGTCATCAGCCTGTCGATCGTCCTGCCCTGGTATTACTTCCTGTTTCGAGAGCATGGGTGGGAATACATCGGCGCATTCATCTTCGGTGAGAACCTCGGCCGTTACGCCGAGGCGATGGGGGAGCAGTCGCGAGGAGTGCTGTTTTATCTTCCCGTGATGCTCGGAGATCTGTTCCCATGGTCGCTGCTGATCCCCGTCGCACTGTGGTGGGCTGTCCGCGAACGCTTCGACCATCGCACCGTGCGCCTGCTTGTCATCTGGATCGCGGTCATCGTCGCGTTCTTCTCACTGTCGGGTACGAAGGAGGATCTGTATATCCTGCCCATCGTCACTGCGGAAGCGGCGCTGATTGGTGCGATGCTGGCGGCTGCGATCGACGGCGCCCCGGTGACGCGCCCCGCAACATGGTTCACGAGCGCGACCGCACTGCTGCTGTTAATCGCCGGCATCGGGCTCTTCTGGGTATTCGTCGTGTCGCAGCACTATGCGTTGAATGGTGGGGCGGCTGCGGGTGCGACCGCAATTGTCGGCGGCGCCGCCGCTCTGGCGGCGACATTCCGCAAGCGGCTCTTCGCAGCCAGTGCGACGGTAGCGGCGGCCGTCGTGATTATCAACTGGTGCGTGGTGCTCTGCACCCTGCCCGACTTCGAGCGTTACAAGCCGGTCCGGCCATTCGCCGACATCATCCGATCCCGCGCCACCGTCGGCGCCATCGTGGGGTCATACAAATTTGCGCTTCCCAGCATGGTTTTCTACCTCAACCGGCCCATCATGGAAGTCGTTCTTCCGGAACATCTGCGAGCCGTGTTCTATTCGAGCAGCGACATCTATTTCGTCATGCCTGCGATTGAATACGAAAGCGTCAAGGATCGATTGCCGGTGAGAACCTACGTGCTGGCGCGCCAGCAGATGTTCGATCTGAAGCCGAAGAACTTTGTCGAGGGATCAGAGCTCCCTCAGTTCGTGTTGGTCTCCAACCGTGAGTGAGTGCCCGATTCCTTGCAATCTGTGTGGTGCATCGGACGTCGAAGTCATCGGGGACCGCGATCGCTCGGGACATCCGCTTCGGACGACAATCTGCTGCCGCTGCGGGCTGGTCTGGTCGAATCCCCGGCCGAGCGAAGACGATGTCCGGCGCTACTATTCGCGCGAATACCGGCTCGACTACAAGGGGCGCGCCACCCCGTCGCTGCGGCACATCGCGCGTTCGGGCCGAGGGGCGCTTCATCGGTATCGGGCGCTCGCACCATACTTGAAGAGAGGCGATCGCGTCCTCGACGCGGGGGCGGGAGGCGGAGAGGTCGTCTATGTGCTGCGCCGGCTGGGCTTCGATGCCGCAGGGCTCGAGCCCGACGAGCAGTACGCGCGCCATGCACGCGAGGCGCTCGGCGTTCCGATCGACACCGGATTCGTTCAGGATATGTCGTTTCCCGCGGCCGCCTTCGACGTCGTGACGATGTATCACGCGCTCGAGCACGTGGAGAATCCGCTCGCGATCCTGTCGCGGCTGCGCTCTTGGACCGTCGACAATGGTGTGCTGCTCATCGAGGTGCCCAATGTCGAAGCGCGATGCATTGCGCCGGGTCATCGATTTCACTTCGCCCACTTTTATAGTTTCAGTCGGGCGACGCTGGAGGCGCTCGGGCGCAAGGCCGGGTTCCAGCCTGTGCAAACCATTACCTCGTCCGACAGCGGCAACCTCGTCAGCGTGTTCAGGGCCGCGGGCAGGATGGGCGAAGACCTCGATCCGGACACCCACACGCGGATCGCAGCGGCCGTCAGGAGCCACACGGCGCTGAAGTACTACTGCTCGGCGCGCCCGTACGTCGCGCCGTTCAGTCGGCTGCGGACCTACCTCGTCGATAGCCGGGTAGCGGCGGCTTGTTCCACGCCGAAGCAGGTGCTCGACACGTTGATTAACGGGAGCGGGGAACAACAGTGAACGAGTCCACGGAGTACGTCATACCGGTCGAGTACGCATCGCAACGGAAGATTCGCACCCGCAACAAGTTGCACTACCGGTTCAACCACTGGCCGATCTGGATTTTCGTGTTCTTCATCGCGCCCGGGCCGTTGACGTTCGATCTGTTCGAGCGGGGTTTCGATCGCCGCATGGTGCTCTGGCTTGGGGCTGTCATGCTCGGTACAGGGATCGCCGGAATGCGCGGCAGGCTCCCCGGAGTCGAGCCGGCGCCTTACATCATCCGCTTTACCGAGGACCGGCCCAATCCGCTTTACCGGCGCGTCTGCTACACATTTGCGTGGAGCGCGGCGGCGACCTTCGCGATCCTGAATATTGCCGGCCTCATCGCCGCGATCGTGACCGGTGCGTGGTATTTGAAGCAGATTTATCAGTATGCGTACTTCCCGATCGCAGGCACCGTCTGGCTGCTTGGCGCCTTCGGGAAGCTGCCGCGCGTCATGCAGTCGACAAAAGGTGAAGGCCACGAGCGGCGCTATTTCTACGGAACGGTATGGGCGATGTGCCTCGCGCAGCCCGCGTTGTGGTTAATGCGGTACGTGCTGCCGAACACGCGCGTCGGTAACTCGCTCAAGCTGGCCATATTCCTTGGCATATTGGCTTTTGTGGGAAACCTTGCTCGTTTGGGGCGGCTGCCACGCACGAAGCCCATCGTTCCCGGAGAGCTCGCGGTGTCGGATTGAGGATGTCCAAAGTCCAGAGTCCAAAGTCGAGAGTCGGCCAAGGATGGCAAGGTTGGGATGCGTATGCCGACTTCTACGACTGGGAGAACGCGCAGACGCTCGATCGACGCGATGTGCGCTTCTGGCAGCGCATGGCGTTGCGCGCCAACGGACCCGTGCTTGAGCTCGGGTGCGGCACCGGGCGCGTCACGATTCCGGTTGCGCGCGCAGGTGCGCGCATCGTCGGCATCGATCGCTCGGCCGAGATGCTCGGTCACGCGCGCAGGCGGGCCGGCCGCGCGCGGGTGAAGGGTCACCTCGCGTGGCTGCGCGGCGACATCCGCTCGCTACCGTTCCGGAAATCAACGCGCTTCGACCTCGTGATGGCGCCCTACGGCATTCTGCAGTCGCTTGTCAGTGAATCCGATCTCACGGCCGCGCTCGCAGCGGTGCACCGGGTGCTCGCGCCCGGTGGCGTGTTCGGCCTCGATCTCGTTCCCGATCTTCCCGTGTGGAAGGAATACCGCAACCAGGTCCGATTTCGTGGTTTGCGCCGCGGAGGCAAATCGCGCATTACCCTCATCGAATCCGTGCGTCAGGACCGCGCGAAGAAACTGACGATTTTCGACCAGGAGTATGTCGAGCACCGTGGCCGCGACCGCAAGTCCCGCCGATTTTCGCTCGTGTTCCGCACGCTGACCGTTCCGCAGATGACGAAGCGGCTCGAACGCGCGGGTTTTCACATCCGCGCTGTGTTAGGCGACTACGATGGCGAGCCGTGGGATCCTCGCGCGGACGTATGGCTGATTCTGGCTGAGAAGGCGTTGTAGTAGAATCGCACCAGCCTTTACAGGAGTTTTTCGCTATGTCTGGCCATTCAAAATGGGCGTCCATCAAGCACAAAAAGGGCGCGCTCGACGCCAAGCGCGGGAAAGTCTTCACCCGGATCATCAAGGAATTGACCGTCGCTGCGCGTGGCGCGGGCGGCGATCCAGATATGAATCCGCGCCTGCGGACGATTATCGCGGATGCCAAAGCGGCGAACATGCCGGCCGAAAACATCAAACGGGCCATCCGCCGAGGCACAGGTGAAGAACCCGGCGTGAGCTATGAAGAGGTGACCTACGAAGCCTATGGTCCGGGAGGCGCTGCGGTGATTGTCGATACGCTCACCGACAATAAAAACCGAACCGTCGGCGAGCTCCGCCACATGCTGGAAAAACACGGAGGCAACCTCGCGGCCGCAGGCGCGGTGTCCTGGATGTTCACGAAGAAGGGCTACATCGTCGTCGAAAAGTCGAAAGCAGACGAGGAGCAGCTGATGGCGGCGGTGGTAGAGGCCGGCGCCGACGATCTTCAGGATGACGGCGACAACTGGGAGGTGCTGAGCGCACCTGATGCATTTCAGGGAGTCCGCGATGCGGTCAAACAGCTCGGTATTGAACCGGCCTCCGCTGAAGTGTCGATGATTCCGAAGAACTACGTGAAGCTCGAAGGCAAAACGGCTCAGCAGATGGTGAGGCTGATGGACGCGCTCGATGACCATGACGACGTGCAGCACGTGTGGTCGAACTTCGACATCGAGGAGAAGGAGATCGAGGCCTCGCTGGCGTGAAGGTGTTTGGGATCGATCCCGGCTCTGCGCGGACCGGTTATGGCTGCGTGCAGAGCGATGGCACCCGCCATCGATTGATCGCGTGCGGCGCGATCACGACCCTCGCGTCCCACTCCTTTCCAGAAAAGCTCAAAATCATTCACGTTGAACTCCAAGCGCTGATCGCGCAGCACCGGCCCGACTGTATCGCCATCGAAAATCTGTTTCATGCGGTCAACGCACGAAGCGCGCTGAAGCTGGGCCACGCGCGCGGCGTCGCGATGCTCGCGGCTGTCGAAGCCGGTGTGCCGATCGTCGAGTACACGCCGGCGGAGGTGAAGCAGTCGGTCGTCGGCTACGGCCGCGCGGAAAAGCGGCAGGTGCAGTCCATGATGCAGCTGTTGCTCGGACTCAGCGCACCTCCTTCTCCATTTGACGCCTCCGACGCGCTCGCGATCGCCGTCTGCCATCTTCACAAGTTGAATCTGCGCGGGATCGCCGCGGCACGGTCACGACCGGACAAGGCAACGAGCCGCGCAGCGAGCTGGCGGGCGTTCCGCCTTCCGCGGCAATGATTGCCCACCTGCGCGGGCGGTTGTTCGAGAAGCATCCCAACCGCGTGATCGTCGACGTGCAGGGTATCGGCTACGACGTGCACGTGCCGCTGTCGACGTTTTACGAGATGGTAGAACCGGGCACGGAGATGTCACTCCGCATTCACACTCATGTCCGCGAAGATGCCCTCGTGCTGTACGGCTTCGCGACGCAGCTGGAGCTGCAGATTTTCGAGCGCCTGATTGGCGTCAGCGGAATAGGGCCGAAGCTCGCGCTCGCCGTGCTCTCGGGTATCGCACCGAACGAGCTCGTGGCCGCGATTCGACACGCGGATGTCGCCAGGCTCACTGGCATTCCCGGGATAGGAAAGAAAACGGCCGAGCGCATCGGGCTGGAGCTGAAGGACAAAATGGCAGCGCTTGTTCCGGCGGACATGACCGGTTCTCCTGCGGCTGCGGCGAATGAGACGCTCCGAAATGACTTGCTGTCGGCGCTGATGAACCTTGGGTATCACCGCCCTTTTGTCGAACGAGCGCTCGATACGGCCATACGGGCGGTCCCGGACGGGCCCTTCGAACACACGCTGAAATACGCTCTCCGGGAGCTGGCGAAATAGCACAGAAGGATCATGTTCTGCACGTCCCTGGTCGATGATCGCCCTCGTTTCACGTGCAACAATTCTAATCACTTTTACCGTCTTCGGTGTGTCCTGCGCCCAGCCCGTGCGTCACACGACGACGCGCTCCGAGCGGCGAACTATTCCGGAGAAGTCCGGGGCCGATATATCAGGAAAATCAAGGCCAAGATCGCTGAGGGGCTCGCAGTCTCATAAAATCTCATAAAATCCCCCATCATGACGGACCCGCGGATCGTGACGGCTTCCCGGGTCGATGAAGATGTCCAATATGAGGCCGGCCTCCGGCCGCGCACACTGGACGACTACATCGGCCAGGAGCGTGTCCGCGCCAATCTGCAGGTATCCATTGCAGCGGCGCGCCAGCGCCGCGAGGCGCTCGATCACGTGCTGCTCTACGGACCTCCAGGACTCGGCAAAACGACACTCGCATACGTGATCGGCCAGGAGCTCGGCGTCGCAGTGCGCGCGACGGCGGGGCCCGTCCTCGAACGTCCGGGTGATCTCGCGGCGATCCTCACGAGCCTCGGAGAGCACGAGGTGCTCTTCATCGACGAAATCCACCGCATGCCGCCGGCCATCGAGGAAGTGTTGTATCCGGCGATGGAAGATTACGAGCTGGATATCGTGATCGGGCAAGGGCCGGGGGCGCGGTCGATCAAAGTTCCGCTGCAGAAGTTCACACTGATCGGCGCGACGACGCGTGCAGGATTGCTCACAGGGCCGCTGCGATCGCGGTTTGGCATCGTGCACCGGCTCGATTTCTACAATGAGGTCGATTTGCAGGAGATCATTCAGCGATCCGCGCGGATTCTAAACGTGCCGATCGTGGAAGGCGCGGCGGCGGAGCTTGCACGCCGATCGCGCGGCACGCCACGCATTGCGAACCGGCTGTTGCGCCGCGTGCGCGACTTTGCCCAGGTCCGGGCTGAAGGTGCCGTGACTGACCAGGTGGCGGCCGACGCACTCAAGCTGCTTGAAGTCGATGAACATGGCTTCGACGAGGTGGATCGGAAGCTGTTGCGGACCATCATCGACAAGTTCGGCGGCGGCCCTGTCGGCATCAACAGCATTGCCGCTGCCATCAGCGAAGAGAGAGACGCGATCGAGGATATCTACGAACCTTTTCTGATGCAGATAGGGTTTCTCGATCGAACGCCCCGAGGGCGTGTCGCAACCGCACTCGCCTATAAGTACTTCGGGTTAACGGCACCCGGAAGAGGATTGTTTTGAACAGAACCGGCCTTCGTCGTACCCACATCACCGGAGTTGCCACCTACGTTCCGCCGCGACTTCTCACCAATCGCGATCTCGAAGCCCTCGTCGACACATCGAATGAGTGGATCCTTCAGCGCACCGGCATCCGCGAGCGTCACATCGTCGATCCTGGTGTCGCGACATCCGACCTGGCCAAGGAAGCGGCGCTGAAGGCGATCGCGCAGGCGGGGCTCACGCCACACGACATTGATTTCATCGTGGTGGGAACGACGACACCCGACATGGTATTTCCAAGCACGGCGTGTCTCCTTCAGCACAAGATCGGTGCGGATCGCGCCTGGGGGTTCGATCTGGGTGCCGCGTGCTCGGGGTTCACATATGCGGTCACGACGGCCGCGCATATGGTCGCGGCCGGCACGCATAAGCACGCGCTCGCCGTCGGCGCCGACGTGATGTCGAGCATCATCGACTACACCGATCGAAGCACGTGTGTGCTGTTCGGGGACGGCGCCGGAGCGGCCGTCGTGAGCGCGACCTCAGACGAAAGCCTCGGCATCATCGACTTCGAGCATGAGATCGACGGTAGCGGCGGTCCTGCCCTGTGCATGCCGGCCGGCGGCAGCCTTCGCCCGGCGACGCACGACACCGTCGATCAACGCCTGCATTACGTAAAGCAGGATGGCCAGGCCGTGTTCAAGTTTGCCGTGCGGAAGACAGAAGAAATTTGCGCCAGGATCATGGAACGGAACAACCTGACAGCCGCCGATATCGATCTCTTCGTGTCGCATCAGGCCAATCGGCGCATCATCATGTCCGCGGCCGAGCGCCTCGGCCTTCCGCCTGAGAAGGTCATCGTCAACATCGAGAATTACGGCAACACAACGGCCGGAACGATCCCTTTGGCGTTGACGGATGCCATTGCACAAGGCCGTATTCACAAAGGGGATTTGGTGCTGCTGGCGTCTGTTGGGGCGGGTTTTACCGTCGGTTCGATCCTCCTTCGGTGGTCGATTTGACACGACGAGATTAATTAGGCACGTTTGGTCCATTCTGGCTCATTTATCTAACATAAAGAAAACAATAGGCTTACAGAGCGTTACGCCATCCAATGGACCACCATTGAACACAGCTGGCTGGTACGTCTGAACCCCTGACAGTCGGGAATACCCCTTTAATCGGTTACCAGCAAAGCACTTAGGGCTTTTTGCGACACGACATGACACGGTGGTAAGAGCCTTGCTGTTACCTGCGCGTCATGGAAAAAATGCCCTATCAGGATCAGCACACGCGTGTCACTGCCGGGTCGATTCCGTTCGACTGGCATTTCGGCCTTCCAACCATCCGTGGGTTGAACGTCACCCTGCGCGAAGTTCGCGATGACGACGCCTCGGCGCTCCTGGCGATGCTGACCACCGAGGAAGTTGCGGAGTTCGTCTCCCCACTTCCACGCACGGTCGACGGCTTCGGTGGATTCAATGCCGAGGCCCATCACGAGCGCGCGCTGGGTCACAGCTTTTGTTTCGCCATCGTGCCGGACGGGTACGAAGATGCGATGGGACTGATTCAGGTGCGACAGCTCGAGCCCGGATTCGGCAGCGCCGAGTGGGGCTTTGCGATCGGATCACCGTTCTGGGGACGGGGAATTTTCGCCGACGCGGCACAGTCCGTGATTGATTTCTCGTTCGGGGTCGTCGGCGTGCACCGCTTGGAAGCGCGGTCCATCGCGTCGAACGGCCGCGGCAATGCCGCCTTGCGCAAACTTGGCGCGCTGCAGGAAGGGATCCTGCGGCGCTCATTCCAGCGAAACGGCCGCTACTTCGACCAGATCCTCTGGTCGATTCTCAAGGAAGACTGGCGTCACGCGCATCCGGTGGTCGCACCGACGTTTCACTGATCATGGGAAGGAGCCTCATGAAGCGCAGACCGATTGCCCGCAGCTCGAGCGTTCGTGCCAAGGCGGTCTGGGGGTCGCGACCGAACGGAAACGCGGCGAAACGCCGCGCGTCACGACCTACGACGCGTCGCCTGCGCTAGGCGGTGCGGACACGCCAGTTCAGAATGGTGTGAATGCGCGTTTCAGATTTTGACTTCGATCTGCCTGCCGCGCACATCGCGCAAGTCCCATCCGAACGGGGCACGTCAAAGCTGCTCGTCATGCAGAAAGGCGGCGGTCCGATCGAGCATGGGGTCGTAACCCGCCTTCCTGAGTATCTTCGTAAGGGCGATCTCTTGGTTGTGAACGACACGAAAGTATTTCCCGCTCGACTGGTGGGCACACGAGTGCCGAGCGGCGGGGCCGTCGAGTGCCTCTTGCTGCGCAGCCTCGAGGACCAGCCCCCCGCGTTATCGGGAACGTCGCCGCCCGCCGCCGGGGGGCAGTGGGATGCGCTGGTCCACCCAGGCCAGAAACTCCAGCCGGGCTCGCGGGTCGTCTTCCGCGGGCGGGGGCTGACCGTCCACGGGGAGATTATCGAGCGGCATTTTCACGGCCGACGGACGATTCGGCTGTGGACCGAGAACGGAAGCCCGGTCGACGACGCGGTCGACCAAATCGGCCACGTTCCGCTCCCCCCGTACATCAAGCGCCACGACGAGCAGAGCGATCGAGACCGGTATCAGACGGTCTACGCCCGGGAGCGCGGCTCGGTAGCGGCGCCGACCGCCGGGCTTCACTTCACGCCGGAGATTCTCAACGCGCTGGACACGCGCGGGATCGAGCGCGTCGCGATGACGCTGCACGTGGGATATGGCACCTTCCAACCCGTGCGTGTCGAGCAGGTCGAAGCACACACGCTCGATCACGAATGTTTTTCGATCGGCGAATCGGCTGCCGAAACCATCAATCGTGCAAAGCGCGAGAAGCGGCGGATCATCGCGGTCGGCACCACGACCACGAGGGCGTTGGAGGCAGCCGGAAAGGCCGGCCGCGGCGTGATCACGCCGCAGTCCGGCTGGACTGATCTGTTCATCTATCCAGGCTTCAACTTCCGGATCGTCGATGCGCTATTGACCAACTTCCATCTGCCCCGGTCGTCGCTGCTGATGCTGGTGAGCGCCCTCGCCGGAACAGACGCGGTCCTTGCCGCGTACGGCGAGGCCGTGGCGCGTGACTACAGGTTCTACAGTTACGGCGATGCGATGTTGATCCTCTGACGCTCGTCAGGGCAGAGGGCAGAGACCTGGGGTGCTGAGCGCCTCCGTTTACACTACGCGCATGCACAAGCTGCTTGCCGTGCTGTTACCCGCCCTCACTATTGCTGCGCTTTCGGCGCAAGCGCCTGCGCCGTTTCGGTTGGAAGAAACGACGATCCAGCACATTGGCGCAGCCTTTCGCGACCGGTCGCTCACGTGCCGGTCGCTAGTCGAAATGTACCTACAGCGCATCGACGCGCACGATAAGCAGGGCGCACAGCTCAACGCGATCGTCGTCGTGAACCCGGAAGCTCTGAAGATCGCCGACGTGCTCGATCGACAGTATCGGGAGAGCGGGCCCGTCGGCCCTTTGCATTGCATTCCTGTGCTCGTCAAAGACAACTTTGAAACCATCGACATGCCGACGACGGCGGGATCGCTGTCGCTGAAAGACATGATGACGGGCAAGGACGCGTTTGTCGTCAAGCGGCTGCGTGAGGCCGGCGCGTTGATGATCGCCAAGACCAATATGGCGGAATTCGCGTTCAGCCCGGTCGAGACGGTGAGCTCGATTCTGCCAGGGTATACGCGTAATCCGTACGACACGACGCGCGTCACCGCTGGATCGAGCGGAGGATCGGCCGCGGCTGTTGCCGCGAATTTCGCCGCCCTCGCGCTCGCAAGCGACACCGGCAATTCGATTCGCGGCCCGGCCGCGCATCAAGCTCTTGTTGGGTTGCGGTCGACGATGGGTCTGGTCAGCCGAGCCGGAGTCGTGCCGCTGAATCTCGCGGCCGACATTGCCGGCGCCGTGACCCGCAGCGTCGCCGAACGCGGCGGCTGTCCTGAACGTAATCGCGGGCGAAGATCCGGCCGATCCGGCGACGGCAGGGGGTCGGCAACATGCCATCCCGGACTATGCCTCCGCACTCCGCATCGATGGGTTGAGAGGCGCGAGGCTCGGCGTCCTCCATCAAGCGTACGACACGCCGACGCTGGACGATGAAGTGAAGGCTCTGTTGAGCGCCGCGAGCGGCGAACTGCGCAGTCTCGGCGCCGCCGTGATTGATCCCGTAACCGTCGGGGACCTTGAGGCGCTGCGCAGCACGCAAAGCGGCAGCTGCAACCAGTTCAAACACGACATCAATGCCTATCTTGCGGGATTGGGCAACAAGGCACCAGTGCGTTCGCTCGACGACATCATAAAGTCGCGCCGTTTCCATCCGTCGATCCAGCTCCGTCTCGAGGCCGGCCAGGAAACTGACGACGTGCCCGGCGTGTCGGCGGGCTGCCGCAGCCGCGACGCATTCCGCGTGAAGCTGCGCGCAGCCGTGCTCAAACTGATGACCGATCACCAGCTCGATGCGCTGATTTACCCGACGTGGGGCAATCCGCCCAGGCCGATCGGCGATCTCAACACGCCGGCCGGCGACAACAATCAGTTCTTCGCGCCGAGCACCGGGTTTCCCGCCATCACGGTGCCGATGGGCTATACACGCGCAAGCATGCTGCCAGCGGGACTGCAGTTCTACGGCCGCCCTTGGGACGAATCCGCCCTGCTTCGCATGGCGTACGCATACGAATACGGCACTCATCACCGGCGTCCACCAAAGCTAGAGTAGTCGTCACACAGAACACAACGCCGCATCCAAGCGCGTCCAGGTCCAGAGCCTGGGGACCGAAGCCCAACTCAGTGTAAAATCCAGTGTTCCGCCGGTGTAGCTCAGTTGGTTAGAGCACGCGGCTCATATCCGCGTTGTCCGGGGTTCAAGTCCCTGCACCGGCACCATTTTCTGGTGCGATGGGTGCGACGGGTGCGTTAGGTGCGGAAGATGCGCAGCCCGCACCTGTCGCACCTTCGACCCCCACTCATCGCCCCCATCGCGCTTTTCGCACGAGTCGCACCTTGTTGTACTCATGTCACCTGGTCCGCTATTGAACATGACAGTGATCGATTCGGTCCGGCGCACGATCCGTCGTTACGGATTGCTTCCACGGAATACCCGTGTGATTGTCGCGCTGTCAGGCGGTGCCGATTCCGTGGCGCTGCTGTTGGCGCTTCGGGAACTTGCGCCCACTGAGGGTTTTGACGTCTGTGGCGCTGTTCATTTGAACCATCAGTTGCGCGGGGTTGAGGCGGATGCCGACGAAGAGTTCTGCCGGCAGCTTGCTGCCGGCCTCGACGTGCCGCTCCACGTCGAGCGTGCCGATGTCGCGGAGCGTGCGCGGACATCGGCCATCTCCGTCGAGCACGCGGCGCACGATGCCCGCCACGAATTTTTTGCGCGCGCCGCCGCTCGAGCCGACGCAGCAGTGGTCGCGGTCGCCCACACGAAAGACGATCAGGCCGAAACGTTTCTGCTGCGGCTGCTGCGCGGGGCGGGCCCGCGCGGGTTGAGCGGGATGCACCCGCGATCAGGGTGTGTCGTCCGGCCGCTCCTCGAAACCGCCCGTTCCGAAGTCCACGCGTTCGTCCACGCGGGTCACGTGGCATTCCGCCAGGACGCGACGAATGACGATCGGAGTGTCCCGCGCAATCGCGTCCGCCATGAGCTGGTGCCATTTCTCGAAACGCACTTTTCGCCGCGTATCGTCGATGTGCTGGATCGCGAAGCTGCGATTGCCCGCGACGATGCCGAGTATCTCGATGCGGTGGCGGCGGCGGCGGCAGCGCGCCTGGTCGTACCGACTCGAGATGGAGTTGAGATGTCCGCTGATGCCGTCCTTGCCGAGCCGGCAGCGATCGCGCGGCGCGTCATCCGTCTCGCGCAGCAGCAGGCGTCTGGGGGGCGGTTTGTGGGTTTTGAGGCGGTCGAGGCGGTGATCGCCTTCATGGTGTCTCACTCAACAGGGCCCGTGGATCTTCCGGGACACCGCGCGAACCGTCGGGGCAGTGTGCTCGTCCTAACCAAAGGCGCCGGACGGTCTGCACCGGAAGCAGCCATCGAATTCGCCTATCAGCTCGGGGTCCCCGGGAGCGTGGAAGTTCCCGAGGCCTCATGTGCGATATCGGCCGATATAACAGACGTGCCCGCGGGGAAGTCTGCCGCCGCTCTGTGGACGCTGGTTGGACGCAGCGATCAGGCGGTGGTCGAGGCGGGGCGGGTGGTGGGGCCATTGTCAGTACGAAACCGCCGGCCCGGAGATCGTTTGCGGCCGCTTGGGCTGCACGGCCGCAAGAAGCTGCAGGACGTGTTCGTCGACGCAAAGGTCGGCCGTTCTGAGCGGCAAACGACACCCGTCATCGTCGATTCCGCAGGGCGCATTGTATGGGTCGCCGGCCACGCGGTCGCTGACGACTTTCGGGTCACGGACCGCACAAGAGCCGTGGTAATCTTGACACGGGTACCTATTTAAGTCGTAGGAGGCAAAGGGTGAACTCCACGTTGAAAAGTTTAGTGTTCTGGATGGTCCTGGTCGTCGTGGCCGTGGGTGTGTGGAACTTTTCCACCCGCTTTCAGACGCAGTCGAAGGCCGTGCCCTTCAGCGACTTCATGACCGACGTGGAGGCTGGCAAGATCGAAAAGGCCACCATCACAGGCCAGGAAATCAGCGGCATTTACCGCGCCGACAAGGAGACTTTCCACACCTACGCACCCGCCCAGTACGAAGGCCTGGCGAACAAGCTGATCGCGCAGGGAATTCTCGTGACGGCCAAGGAGCCGACGCAGAGCCCGTGGGCGCAGCTGCTCTATTCGTGGGCGCCGATCCTTCTCCTGATCGGCTTCTGGATTTTCTTCATGCGCCAGATGCAGAGCGGCGGCAACAAGGCGCTGTCGTTCGGCAAAAGCAAGGCGAAGCTGTCGACGAACTCCCAGAAAAAAGTGACGTTCAAGGACGTCGCAGGCGTGGACGAAGCGAAGGAAGAGCTGCAGGAGATCATCGAGTTCCTCAAGGAGCCGCAGAAATTCCAGAAGCTCGGGGGCCGGATCCCGAAGGGCGTGCTGCTGATGGGCTCTCCCGGAACGGGCAAGACGCTCCTCGCGCGCGCCGTCGCGGGCGAAGCGAACGTACCGTTCTTCTCGATC
>Ga0136617_10001433_pt1 | contig 21185 bp, 19 predicted proteins | sample AntDrymUQ3222106_2_FD_129672 | JGI IMG/M metagenome (GOLD analysis project Ga0136617, IMG submission 129672) | Polar desert sand microbial communities from Dry Valleys, Antarctica - metaG UQ322 (21.06) | ecosystem: Environmental > Terrestrial > Soil > Desert | place: Antarctica: Dry Valley...
CTCCTGGCGGAGGAGATCCGCCGCCGGAAAACGATCGCCCCCGCCGACTACGCCGGCGCGGACTGGCGTATTGTTCCCGAGAGAGCCGCAGCAACCTTGCGAACTCTGGTTCAGCTTCCCCCAACGCCGTCGGTCGAGAGGTCGAGAGATAGCGTTGTCCTCCGGGTGCTCGCGACCACGGATCTTCACGGTTCTCTGCTGCCAAAGACCGACTCCGAGGGTCGCCGCACCGGGGGGCTCGCGGCCTTGAAAGGGCTGATGGACAGCCTGGCCGCCGAGTGTGGCTGCCCCACGTTGCGGCTGGACGCCGGCGACCAGATGCAGGGCACGTTTCTGTCCAATGTTACAGCGGGCCGGTCGATGATAGAGGCGCTGAATCACCTCGATCTCGACGCCGCGGCCATCGGCAACCACGAGTTCGACTGGTCAGTGGATACCCTGCGCCGGCGTATGGCCGAGTCGCGGTACTCCTGGCTGGCTGCTAACGTCTTTGATTCGGCTTCTGGCCGGCGTCCGCAATGGGTAACGCCATACCGAATTCTCTCTGCGGGCGATCTCAAGGTCGCGATCGTGGGATATATCACGGCCGATGCCAAGGAGGCTATCAAAGCCGAATGGACTGCCGGGTTGCGGTTCGGCGAAGGCGTGCTCCCCATAAATGATGTGTTGGCAGAGGTGCGGGCTCTCCGCCCTGATGTGACCATACTTCTCGCCCATGCCGGCGCCGTATGCAATGGAGCGGTATGCAGCGGCGAGATGATCCGATTTGCCGATGCGGTCGAATCGAGAACGATCGACCTCATCGTCGCGGGACATACCCACCGTCTGGTCAACACCAGGATCGCCAACGTTCCTATTGTGGAAGCCGGCAGCGGAGGAAAGGCCCTTGCCGTGGCGGATCTGGTAAAGACCCAGGCAGGAGGCAGGGTAGTGAGGACTCGGCTCGAACCGGTCAACCCCGATTCAATTACCGAAGATTCTGTTGTGGCAACCCTGGTCGAGGGGTACCGCCGCAGCGCCGAGGCCGCCACAAACCGGGTTGTAGCCTCGATCAAGCTGCCGCTCTCGCGCACCGGCAGCCAGTACCCGTTAGGGCGCATGATAGCGGAGGCGCGCCGGAACGTGCTCCGGGCCGATGTCGGAATGGTGGGCAACGGCGGAATACGGGGTGACCTTCGGGCCGGCCCGGTCACCTACGGCCAGCTGTACGAAGTGCAGCCCTTTCAGAACAATTTGGTGAGGCTCACCCTCACCGGGCGCCAGCTCCAGGAAGTCCTGGAACATGCGATTGGATCAGACGGCACCCCGTCGGCGCACGTCGCGGGTGCGGTCGTGCGCTATGACCCTGGCCGTCCTGCCGGGCGGCGGGTCCGGCGAGTCGAGCTGCATGGGCGCAAGTTGCGCCAGGAGGCGCGGTACACTCTGGCAGTGGACGACTTCCTGGCAGGCGGCAATGACGGATACGACATGCTGAACGGTATCCCCTCTGAGCCCGGCGGAATGTTGGACGTGGACGGACTGATTACCTACCTTCGGCGCCTCACTCAGCCGGTCGAGGTCACCGTTCTTCCTGGGTTCGTGTCCACTCGCCGATGAGCCAAACCATTCGAGTCTTCGTCAACGCCGGCGCAGTGGACCTTCCCAGCGGCGCCGACGTAGGGGCGGCGGTGCGCGCCTTCGATCCCGCACTCGAGCGGCAGGTAGCCAGCGGAACGGCGTTCGTGACAGACGGCCGTGGAATCGAGATCGGCACCGAGTCACCGCTTGCTGGGGGGGCCATCCTCCGCGTCATTGTCCGAGCCCGGCGGAGCGAGGGTGCCGATGCTGACGCGTGAGCTCATCGGCCGGCTGCCCAAAGCGGAGCTCCACGTGCACCTCGACGGCTCGCTTCGTCCCGAAACCATGATAGACCTGGCCCGCAAGGCGAGAGTGTCTCTGCCGTCCCATGAGCCGGAGGCGCTTCGGCGATTCATGCTCGTGGACGACGCCGCGAACCTCGAGGACTACCTTCACCGCTTCGATTTTACCATCCCCCTGCTGCAGACGCCCGAGGCGATCGAACGGGTGGCATACGAGATGGTGGAAGACGCGGCCCGCGACAATCTGCGGTATCTCGAGGTGCGCTACTGCCCTCATCTCAGTCAGAGGCAGGGCCTGACCCTGACCGAAGTCATGGAGGCCGAGCTTCGGGGCCTGGCTCGGGGCGAGCTGGACTTCGGCGTTATCTCCCGGGTCATCAACTGCTCGCTCCGGCACTACGACCCGGCCGTGTCGGTGGAAATCGCCGAGTGTTCCGTCGCGTTTCGAGATCGCGGAGTGGTGGCGTTCGATCTTGCGGGTGGCGAGGCCGGACGCCCGCCAGGCACCCACCGGGCGGCCTTCGACATCGCTGCGAAAGGTCTGCTCGGAATTACGGTACACGCGGGCGAGGCCGCGGGCGCTCAATCCATAGCGGACGCGATGCTTCTTTGTCACGCCGATCGGCTGGGCCACGGAACCCGGCTCCATGAAAATCCTGAGCTGCAGGCCTACGTCAGAGACCGCCGAACACCTGTCGAGATCAACATCACCAGCAACGTACAGACTCACGCGGTCGCCAGGCCGTCGGAGCACCCGGTGCGCGGCTACTTTGACGCGGGCCTCAATGTGACCCTCTGCACCGATGGCTGGCTTATGGCCGGAGTGTCCCTGAGCGATGAATACTGGCTGGCGCATACCCAACTCGGCTTTAGCCGGGACCAGATCGACCGAATGATCTTGAATGCCTTCGAGAGCGCGTTTCTGGCGTGGCCGGAGCGACAGCTGCTGCTCGACCGTGCCCGTCAGGAGCTTGCCGCGATCGGGTGATGGTCGGGAGTGGGAAAGTATGATGACCGGCAATGGAGCATCATGGATTAACCTCCGACTCCTGACGAGGGGATGGTATATGGCAACAGAGAGGCCGAGGGGTGGCAGCGTTCTGCTCGGTCTGCTTGGCGTTCTGCTGCTGGCCGTGGCGCTGAGCGTGGCGTGGACCGGTCCGGGCATGGCGGGACGTGCCGCGAATGAGCTCTTCAGTGGCCCGACGGCGGAACCCGACGCCAGGCCCGGCGTTGAAATTCAGAACGGGCCCATAAAAGTCACGCAGCCGGTGCCGGCCCGCTCCCGGCTCGTGGGGCTCTTGGGCCTGGCCGCCATTATCGGGCTTGGGGTAGCGCTGTCGCATAACCGCCGCGCCATCCGCTGGCGGATCGTGGCTTGGGGTCTCACGCTTCAGGTGCTGTTCGCGATTTTCGTGCTGCGAGTGCCCGCCGGCCAGCGACTATTCCGGGCGCTGGGCACTTTGGTAACCACCATCCTGGGCTACTCCTATGTCGGCTCCGAATTCGTGTTCGGTGAGCTCGGCAAGCCCAGTTCCAGCCTCGGTGTAGTGTTCGCGTTTCAGATTCTGCCCGCGATCATCTTCGTGTCCGCCCTGTTCGCCATCATGTACTACCTCGGCATCATGCAAGTGATCGTGCGCGCCTTTGCGATCGTGATGAGCCGGACAATGGGTGCGAGTGGAGCGGAGAGTCTCAACGTTGCCGCATCGATATTCATGGGGCAAACCGAGGCGCCGCTCACGGTGCGGCCGTTCCTGCCCCGGATGACCCGGTCCGAGCTGATGACCGTCATGACGTCCGGCATGGCCCACATCTCGGGGGCCATCATGGCCGCTTACATAGCGTTCGGGATCGAGGCGAGGCACCTGCTGGCCGCTGTGATCATGACGGCGCCGGGCACCATCATGATGGCCAAGCTTTTCGAGCCGGAGACCGAGACACCCGAGACGTACGGCAATGTGAAGCTCGATGTGCCCCAGACCGACGTCAACGTGGTCGATGCTGCGGCGCGCGGGACCAGCGAGGGCCTCCACCTCATGCTGAACGTCATCGCAATGCTGGTCTCGTTCATCGCGCTGGTGGCGCTCGTCAACGGCGGCTTCGGGTTCATCCATTCCTATGCTGCCTGGTTTCCATCCGACCTTCAGACCGTCCTCGGGTGGATCTTCCGTCCGATCGCATGGCTGATGGGCGTGTCCTGGAACGACAGCGAGACGGTCGGAAGCCTGCTCGGCACCCGCATGGTGCTGAATGAATTCATCGCATACGCCCAGCTGGGGAACCTGAAGGACGCGCTGGACCCTAGGTCGTTCGTCATCGCATCGTTCGCCTTGGCTGGATTCGCCAATTTCAGCTCCGTCGGAATCCAGCTGGGCGGCATCGGTGCTCTGGCTCCCAGCCGTAAGGGCGATCTGGCACGGCTGGGGTTCCGGGCAATGCTGGCAGGAACTCTGGCCAATTTCCTCTCGGCGACGATCGCGGGAATGCTGTTGTGAGCGAGGGGGCGGGGGGGCAGGAAATGGTGGAGGCGGCGACTACAGCGATTACGAGTAGACTCGGTAGCCGCCGACCTTCAGTGGCCGTTGTCCTCGGCTCGGGCCTCGGCTTCTTCGCGCAGCTTATTCAGGATGCTGTCACGATTCCCTATCGAGAAATACCCGGCTTTCCCGAGCCGACGGTCATCGGTCATGGCGGCGAGCTGGTTGCCGGGCGGCTGGCGGGAAAGGAAGTCATCGCCCAGAGCGGACGGTTTCACCTTTACGAGGGTCATGACGCCGGCATCGCCGCTCTTCCGGTACGGACCTTCGCCGCGCTCGGCGTTAGCACGCTGTTGCTGACCAACGCGGCCGGTGGGATAAGGCGGACGTTCGCTCAGGGCACGGTGATGCTCATTGCCGACCACATCAATCTCACGTTCCGTAACCCCCTGCTGGGCCGGGTACTAACGGGGGAAGAGCGTTTCCCCGACATGTCCGACCCTTACGATCCTGGACTTCGCGCGCTGGCGCGCGAGGTGGCCCTGGACCGGCGGGTATCCCTGAACGAGGGAGTCTACGTGCAGCTGCTGGGACCGAGCTACGAGACTCCGGCTGAGATCCGGATGCTGGAGCGCCTGGGAGCCGATGCGGTGGGGATGTCTACGGTGGTCGAGGTCATAGCGGCTAGGGCCCGGGGCCTGCAATGTCTGGGCTTCTCGGTGGTCACCAATCCCGCATCCGGAATCTCACCCAACAAGCTGAATCACACCGAGGTAATGGAGACGGCCAGGCGGGTGACCGGAGAGCTGGGATCTCTGATCGAGGGCATCATCCAGCGGTTGTAACAGCAGCAACCGTGTGATTCAGCGGGCCGTGTCCCGCCCCGATATTCGGCGCCGACGCGATGGCACGATGTACGAAATCGAGACCCGCGGCAACGGCATCCTCCAGGGAGCGGCCCAGAGCCAGTCCCGCGGTGATCGCCGCCGAGAGGGTGCAGCCGGTGCCGTGAGTGGAGGTGGTGTCGATGCGCGAGTGGCTGAAGCGGCGGATACCGGATGGCGTGGCCAGCACATCCGATATCTCGCCGGTGGCAAGATGACCGCCTTTGACGAGGACGGCCCCGGCGCCGAAGCGCAGCAGCGTGGTTGCCGCGCGCTCCATCGTGGTCACGTCGTGGACCACCCGGCCGGTCAGGATGGCAGCTTCGTCGATGTTAGGGGTGACCAGCGCGGCCAGCGGGAGCAGGTCGTCGCGGATGACGTCCTCCGCCTCGGTGGTGAGCAGCCGGGCGCCCGAGGTGGAAACCATAACCGGATCCACCACCAATGGAGCCCAGCCGTTCTCACGAATCGCCCGCGCCACCCTCCGCACCACCCCGGGCTCGGCCAGCATCCCGGTTTTGAGGGCCGCCGGCGGCAGGTCCTCGGCAAGGGCAATGAGCTGAGCGCTGATCATTGAATCCGGAACCGTCTCGACGGCGCGCACTCCGAGGGTATTCTGCGCGGTCAGAGCGACGATGACCGAGGTTCCGAAGACGCCGAACTGCTGAAAGGTTTTCAGGTCTGCCTGGATGCCGGCGCCACCGCCGGAGTCGGAGCCGGCAATCGTAAGCGCGATCTTCACAGGGTGAGCACCGGCATGACAAGCTCCCTCCAGACGATGATCCGGGATCTCCACCGCCGCCGGGGCCGCGATCGCCGCGGCCTGGCGCTAGCCGAAGGGGTGCGTCTGGTTGAGGAGGCGCTTGCGGCCGGCATCGACATCCGCGGCGCCGCTGTTTCTCCGGCGCTGGAAGCTACCACCCGCGGGAAGGCGTTAAAAGCCGAGCTGACCGGGCGCGGTCTACGGGTGGAAGAGGTGAGCGACCTGGAACTGGATGCCCTCACTGATACCGAGCACCCACAGGGCATAACGGCCGTGATCCAGCCGAAAGACTGGAGCTTGGCCGACATTCGCCTCCTGCCGGGCCTGACGGCGCTGGTGCTCGATGGCGTACAGGATCCCGGTAACGTCGGCACCATGCTGCGGACCGCGCTCGGACTGGGAGCGGCCGGAGTTGTGGCGCTCAAGGGCACCGCCGATCTCACCAATCCCAAGGTGATCCGGGGTGGAATGGGGGCGACCTTTCGTCTTCCGTCAATTTCCGCGGCTCCCGAAGAGCTGGTAGCCTGGGGCCGGCTCCAACGGGCGGAGATCTGGGTAGCGGCCGCGGGAGGCGAAGCCGCGAGTCGCCTGCCGCGGCGTACACCCGATCGGCCGCCGGTGTTGCTGGTGGTGGGCAACGAAGGCTCGGGCGTCGGTCCGATCCTGGCCGCTGCCGCCAACCGGCGAGTCGGTATCAGCCTCGCTCCCGGCGTCGAGTCGCTGAACGTCGCGGTCGCCGCAGGCATCCTCCTGCATGAGGTCACGCGTGATTGATCTGGCACACGCCGGTCCCCTCGGCATCGCATACGCTGCGGTACTGGGGGCCCTGATCGGAAGCTTCCTCAACGTCTGCATTCTGCGCTGGGGAGCCGAACCCAAGGAATCGATCGTCAGCCCGAGGTCGCACTGTCCCCGTTGTGGCAGGGGACTGGCGTGGTACGAGAACGTTCCCGTGGTCTCGTGGCTCCTGCTTCGGGCCCGCTGCCGCGGGTGCGGCGAGCCGATTTCGATCATGTACCCGCTGGTCGAGCTGGCTACCGCAGCCCTATGGGGATATCTCGCGTGGCGACACGGCCTCACCGTGGAGGCGCTTCGAGGCGCGTTGTTCGGCACTATCCTGCTCGGCATCGCGATGACCGATGCCCGGCAGTACATAATTCCCGACGAGTTTACCTGGGGGGGTCTCGCCATCGGTTTGGCCTTCAGCCTGACTGGCGGCCTTCCCGGGCTCGGCGCGGCGCTCCTGGGAGCCGCTATAGGATTTGGACTTCTCTGGCTGGTAGGGACAGTGGGAACCTGGGTGTTCAAGGAGGACGCGATGGGTGGTGGAGACATCAAGATGATGGCGATGGTGGGTGCGTTCCTTGGATGGCAAGGCGTGCTGCTCACCATCTTTCTGGGGGCTCTTGCCGGCAGCCTGATATTCGTGCCGCTCCTGCTCCTGGGTCAGAAGAAACTGGTTCCCTTCGGGATCTTCCTCGCCATCGGTGCCGCGATCACGTACCAGTTCGGCCCCGGCATCATCGGCTGGTATGGCCGCTACCTGGCCGGCGCATGAGACAGCTCCTGCAGGCGTGCAGCGTCGGTGCAGTCGCTCTCTTTCTGGGCTGCCGGGGCACCGCACCGGCGAAACCAGGCGCAGCCGCCATGGACCGGCTGGTGGACAGCCTTCAAGCCCCGGTCGAGCGTGCCACCGGCCTCAAGTTCAAGGAGCGCCCGCGAGTGGCAAAGCGCACTCGGCAGCAGGTCCGGGCCTATCTGGTTCGCAAGCTCGACGAACAGCTACCGCCACCCAAGCTGAGAGGGCTGGAGACTACCTACCAGCTATTCGGCCTTCTGCCGGACACGCTGCAGCTCCGCTCACTCCTGCTGGATCTCTATACCGAGCAGGTGGCGGGCTACTACGATCCCGACTCCGCTACTCTCTTCGCGGTGGCCGACGCCGACCCGGCGCAGCTGCGCCTGGTGCTGGCGCACGAAATGATTCACGCCCTCCAGGGGCAGTATGTCCCGCTCGATTCCATCCTGCACGACACATCGAACAACGACCGGCTCACCGCGGCGCAGGCCATCCTGGAAGGTCAGGCGACGCTGGCCTCGATCCAGGTTCTGGCTTCGGGTCAGAATGTGACGGCCGATCCCGAATTCTGGGATCTCTACCGCCGGCAGGTCCGGCAACAGCAGACATCGATGCCGGTCTTTGCCAGGGCCCCGCTGATCGTTCGCGAGGCATTGATCTTTCCTTACCTGGCAGGTGCCGAGTTCATGCACTGGTGGAAGAATTCGCCGTTGGGCGACACCGTCCCATATGGGCCGCGCATGCCGGTTTCTACCGAGCAGATTCTCACTCCCGACCGCTATCTCCGGGGCGACTCGCCGGTTTCACTGACGTTCCCGATCAATTCCGATGTTCTGTACGAGGACGTACTGGGCGAGAATGAGATCCGGGTATTGACGGCACATCTCACCGGCCGCAACGAGGTTCGTACATCGGCTCCGCTGGGATGGGCCGGCGATCGCTACCGGGTGATACCCACGAAGTCGGGCCCGGCGCTGGTGTGGTACATAATGTGGGACGACAAGAGGTCGGCGGAGCGGTTTACCTGGGGGTATGGTGGCAAGCTGCGCTCGACCCAGCGCAAGGAGTACCGGACCCTGTTGGAGAACTTCGAGCTCGAGGGCAAGCCGGCCATGCGGTACGTGCTTGCCCCGGTTACCTGGGATGGCTGGGGCAACGTGCCCATGGTATCTCTGGCTAAATAGTACCTGCGTGGGGCCGGGTTACAGCAGCTGGGTCACGCTGTACAGGATCAGTCCCACCAGGCCGCCCACCAGCGTGCCGTTGATGCGGACATACTGGAGGTCGCGGCCCACCAGCAGCTCGATGCGGCGGGAGGTCTCCTCCGGGTTCCATGCGCCCACCGTCCCCGCAATAAGCTGTCCTACCTCCCCACGATGCTGGTCCACCACCCGTAACACTGCCCCGATCACCCATCCATCCACCTTCTCGAGCAGCCCTTCGTCCTCCAGCGCCGCCTGTGCCAGTGCCGTAAGACCGCGGGAGACAGCGTCGGTGGCTCCACCCTCACCGCTCTGGCTCTGGCGACCGAGCGCCTCTTTTACCTCGTTCCATAATGAGGCTGCCAGGCGGCCACTGGTCTCAGGGTCCAGGATCTGCTGTTTGATGGCCTCCGCCCGTGCCTTGACCTCGGGAGACTCCTGCAGCTGGACGATCCACTCGATCAGCAGCTGATCGAACTGGCGTCTCAGCTGGTGCTCGGGATCGGCTCCTACGTCCAACAGAGTCCGCTCGATTCCGCCCAGCACCTTGCGGTGGATCTTGTTGTCCACCATTTCGGGGACCCACCAGGGGCTCTCCTTCCTAATCCGCTCCCGGATCAGCTCTTCGTTTTCCGCTACCAGCGAAGTGAGCCCGCTGATGATGCGGTCGAGCAGCTGCTGGTGGCGGTCGCCAACCGTGAGTAGCTCCAGACCCTTCGACAGCACCGGCGCGATGGGCATGCGGCGGAGTGGTTCAACCACACTGCGGTCCAGCAGGGCGTGGACATCCTCGTCGCGAACCACCGCGCCCGCGCCCCGCAGCACCGATGCCAGGTTCTGCGACGCTTTGCGGGCGTTCTCCGGCTGCGCCAGCCATTCGGCGGCGCGGCGGCTGATCTGGGCGGCACGAAGCTTTTCGGCCAGGACCTCGGGCGACAGAAAGTTGTTCTGTACGAAGTTGCCGAGGCTCCGGCCGATCCGGTCCTTCCGGCTGGGAATGATCGCGGTGTGGGGTATCGGCAGGTTGAGGGGATGGCGGAAAAGGGCGGTTATCGCAAACCAGTCGGCGATCCCGCCCACCAGCGAGGCCTCAGCAGTTGCCCGGATGTATCCCATCCAGGCGTATCTTGGCTCCAGGAACTGGGCAACGAGGAAGAGAATACCCATGAAGACGAGGAGCCCCGTGGCCCGCAGCTTCATGCGGTCGAGCTGGCGCTGCCTTTCCTCCGGGTCCGAGAGCGGCTGCATGGTGGAAGATTAGCGGGGCAGGGGGGCGGCGGGGCAGCGGGGCGGAAGGACAGCAACGGCACACCGGAGGAGATTACTGCATCGGAGCAAACTGCCCCGCTGCCCCGCGGCCCCGCCGCCCTCCTGCCCGCCTTGAAGAAAGTCCGTTCCTCCGTTAACCTTACGGGCTTATGTTCGACGAGCTTTCCAGTAAACTCAACGCCACTCTTCAGCGGCTCACTGGTCGCGGCGTTCTGACGGAAGAGGCGGTCAAGGAGGGGCTCCGCGAGATCCGGCGGATCCTGCTCGAGGCCGATGTCAGCTTTGATCTGACCCGCGATTTCCTGACGCGGGTGCAGGATAAAGCGGTTGGGCTTGCGGCCCTGAAAGAAGTCCGGCCCGGACACCAACTGGTCAAGATCGTGTACGACGAGCTGGTGCTCCTGTTGGGCGAGAAACAGGCGCCGATCGCCCATTCCACGGTTCCGCCCACCATCATCCTGCTGGTTGGTCTCCAGGGCTCGGGTAAGACAACAACGGCGGGAAAGCTGGCGCGGCGGCTCAAGCTGGAGCAGAAGGCCCCGTTTCTCGTCGCCGCTGACGTGTACCGGCCTGCCGCCATCGATCAGCTGCATACCCTGGGACGCCAGGTCGAGGTCGGGGTCCACAGCGACCACGGCACCCAGGACGTGGTCAAGATCGTGCGCGACGGAATAGTGGCGGCGGGGAAGGCCCGGGCACGCACCGTCATCGTCGACACCGCCGGCCGGCTGCAGATCGACGAAGACATGATGGGCGAGCTCAAGCGCCTTAAGGCGGCGGTGTCGCCCCACGAGATCCTGCTGGTGGCCGATGGCATGACCGGGCAGGATGCCGTTCGCATCGCCCAGGGATTTCATGACGCGCTGGGCATCACCGGCGTGGTGCTGACCAAGATGGACGGCGATGCGCGAGGCGGCGCAGCCCTCTCCATCTACGGAGTCACCCACGCTCCAATCAAGTACATCGGTGTGGGCGAGAAGCTCGATGCTCTGGAGCCGTTTCATCCCGACCGGTTGGCCGGACGGATCCTCCAGCAGGGCGACATCCTCTCCCTGGTCGAGAAGGCGCAGAGCACGGTCGACGAGAAGGACGCCGAGCGGCTGGCCAAGAAGGTCCAGTCCAAGAAGGGGCTCGACCTCGGCGACTTCCTGAACGCCATGCGGCAGATGCAGAAGATGGGGCCGCTCAAGAACGTGCTGGGCATGCTGCCGGGTATTAACCCGGCCATGCTCCAGGCCGCCAAGCTGGACGACAAGAAGATCAAGCACGTCGAAGCCATCGTGCTGTCGATGACGCCGAAGGAGCGAACCAACCCCGACGTGATCAACGGCCAACGCCGTTTGCGGATCGCCAAAGGGTCGGGCCGGACGGTGCAGGAAGTCAACACCCTGCTCTCACAGTTCAAGCAGATGCAGAAGTTCATGAAGATCGCGGGGAAGACCGGAGGCGCCGGTCTGAAGCTGCCATTCGGACGCGGCGGATTCCCCGGCTAACCCGTACATCAGGAACCCACATGGCAACTCGCATTCGTCTCCGCCGGATCGGCCGGAAAAAGCTTCCGCTTTACCGTATCGTGATCGCCGACCAGGAGGCGCCCCGTGACGGCCGCTTTATCGAGATCATCGGGACCTACAACCCGAAAGGCGAGACTGCAGCCGACAAGGTCAAGGTAGACGCGGATAAGGCCCGGCAATGGATCGCCAAGGGCGCCACGCCGTCGGATACGGTCCAGTCGCTGCTCAAGCAGGCGGGAGTGTTCAAGACGGGAACCGCAACCGCGTAAGCGGGTGTTCCCGCTCACGTTGTTTTCTCCCCGCTCACGCCTGGTGGCTCTGACGTATGAGTGGCCACGTAGTTGTGGGCCGACTGAGGAAACCGCACGGCCTGAAGGGCGACTGCAACCTCTTCCCACTGACCGACGAGCCGGCGCGCATCTTCGCCCCGGGGCAGCAGATCTGGGTGGTGGACCTGGCTGGCGAGACCGTGGCCGGACCACTCACGGTGGAGCGGAGCCGGGAATATCACCGAGAGTGGCTGGTGAAGTTCGCCGGCGTGGAGAGCCGCGACGCACTGGAGCCGTTCCGGGCACACTTTCTCGGCGTGCCACCCGATCAGCTGAGCCCACTCGCCGAGGACGAGGTGTTCCTCCACGAGCTGGACGGTTTCTCGGTGCGCCTTCCCGACCAAACCCCGCTGGGCCTGGTGTCGGCGGTGTACGAGCTGCCGGCCGGCGTGATGATCGAAGTGCAGGGTCCCAAACGCGAGTTCCTGCTGCCGTACAAGAAGGAGTTCGTGCGCGAGGTGGATAGGGAGGGACGTCGGTTGACGGTGACTCCGCCCGAGGGGTTGATCGAGGAGTAGGGATGCTGACGATCGACGTGGTCACCCTGTTCCCGGAAGTCATCGCCCCCTACGTCGCAACCAGCATTCCGGGGCGAGCTGCGGCGGCTGGGTTGGTCGAATTCCGTCTGGTGCGGCTGCGCGACTTTACCCATGACCGCCACGCCACGGTTGACGACTACGCCTACGGCGGCGGGGCGGGGATGGTTCTCAAGCCTGAGCCGTTTTTCGAGGCGGTAGACACGCTGCGGCCCACCGGTCCTATCGTCCTGCTCTCGGCTCGGGGCCGGCGCTTCACCCACGACGACGCCGTACGCTTCTCCCTGGGCGAGCGGCTAACCCTGCTGTGCGGTCACTACAAGGATGTGGATCAGCGGGTGGCGGATGGACTCGCCACCGAGGAGCTGTCGATTGGCGACTTCGTTCTGTCGGGCGGAGAGCCCGCGGCGCTCTGCGTGCTGGACGCGGTGGTACGGCTGCTCCCCGGAGCGCTGGGAGATCACGAGTCGGCCAGCGCCGATTCGCACTACGACGGGCTGTTGAGCCCGCCTAGCTACACCCGGCCACCGGATTACCGGGGGCTCGAGGTTCCCGAGGTGCTGCGGTCAGGCAACCACGCGGAGATCGCCGCGTGGCGGGAGGCGGAATCAGAGCGGCTGACCCGGGAGCGTAGGCCGGATTTGTGGGAGAAGCACGAGGGCTAGTCATTGCGAGGGTCCCCTGAGCGTAGCGAAGGGACCCGTGGCAATCCAGGTGGATCCCGCAGCAGCCCACGGGATTGCTTCGGCGGCTGCGCCGCCTCGCGATGACTGTCCGGGGTGACAAATCCGTACCGTTACACTAAGATCGTACCAGTTTTTTGATGTTCACCGGGCGCCCGAGGGCGCGGAGGGTCGGATAATGGGGCGATTGGCAGAGCTGGCCCGTGAGGGCATGCGCACGGACTTACCTGCTTTCGAGCCGGGAGACACCGTCCGTGTCATGGTTCGGGTCCGCGAGGGAGACAAGGAGCGGCTTCAGGCATTCGAAGGAATGGTCATCGCCAAGCGGGGCGGCGGGATCAGTGAGACCTTCACAGTCCGCAAGATCTCGGCGGGTGTCGGTGTCGAGCGTCTGTTCCCCATGCACAGCCCAACGATCTCCTCGGTCGATCTGGTGCGCCGGGGCCGGGTACGCCGCGCCAAGCTGTACTATCTGCGCGCGCTGAGCGGCAAGGCCGCCCGGATCCGGGAGAAGCGCGAGAACTGAGCCGATGGCCCCTCGACCCACGCTCGCCCGGGAACGGGCGGTCTGGGCTCAGGAGCATCTCCTCGTCGGAGTTGACGAGGCCGGCCGCGGCCCCCTGGCAGGACCAGTGGTGGCCGCGGCCGTCGTCTTTCCGGCCGGCTGTTCCTGCGTGCGAGGGTTGCGCGACAGCAAGGTCCTTCCGGCCAGCAAGCGCACCCGCCTGGCCGAGCGGATCCGGGGGCGCGTGGTGGCGTTCGGCATCGGCGCGGCCTCGGCCCACGAGATCGACCGCTTCAATATCCGGGTTGCTACCGCGATGGCCATGCGCCGCGCCATCGCCCGGCTCTTCCTCCGCTCCGCCCTGGGCTGTCACTACCGCATCCTCATCGACGGGCTTCCACTTCCGGAGATCGGCTACCCCCACGAAGCCCTGGTGGACGGCGATGCGCGCTGCCAATCGATCTCGGCCGCCGCCATACTGGCCAAGACGGTGCGCGACGCGCTGATGCACCGGCTGGCCACCCGGCATCCCGGCTACGGCTGGCACACCAACGTCGGGTACGGAACCGAGGAGCACCAGGAAGGGCTCCGGGTCCAGGGCCCCACCCGCCACCACCGACTCACCTTCGCTCCCCTCGCCCAGCACGAGCTCCCGCTCTGAGCCGCCGGTCATGAGCACCACAGACGAGCCGGGCGCGTCGCACCACCTCACTGTGACCCTCGGCCTCGCCGGGCTCGCCTGGCTCGCGATGGCGCTTCAGGAAGTTCTGCTCTTCCTCAGGCCCACGCCGTTCGGCCAATCATATATAGAGGACTGGGTGCCGTATCTGGTATACGCTCTGGTGTACAACCTGCTCGGGGTGATGCTGGTCTCGGCGCCGGTACTACTGCTCTGGCTGGTCTGGCACCGCCGCAGGGTGCGGGCGAAGGCGGCGGAGAACATTCATTGGGTACATCTCGGTCTCCTCCTACTCACCGTCATGCTGGACCACGGCGACAACGAAGTGCTGCGGTTCATGGGGATCCACCTGTCGTACGGTCTCGTGCGGACCTACTTCAAGGTGAATGCCTGGGGCGACGATATGCTCCAGATCATCCTGACCGATCGGGGAGGGCCGGGGCTGCCGTTCGTGATTCTCGTCCTGGTGCCGGCGGCACTTTGGTGGGCCGGGCGGCGGGTTATCCGCTCGAGGCCGCTGCGCTGGTCGCTGCCGTGGCCGGCTGCACTCACGATCAGCGTGGTTCCACTGCTGGTTCCGCTGATGATCGACCGCTACAAGCACCCGGGCGACAGCCGGGAGATGCGGGTCCGGCCCGAGATCATCACGCTGTACTATGAGATGGGAAAGAACCTCAAGCAGGGGGAGCGTCCCCCCCGAGCCGACCTGCTGGCGAAGGAGTACCAGACCGCCTGGTTCAAGCAGAGCGGCGATACCGCCTGGCGGTTTCCCGACCCCGAGCGGCCCCTCCTGCGGGTGCCGACGACGCCGACTCAGCCGGATGACAAGGCGCCGTGGAACGTCATCTTCATCCAGCTGGAGACCTTCCGGGGGTGGAACACCGGATTCCTGCGCCCTGACATACCGCCCTCTCCGACGCCGTCCCTTGACCGGCTGGCGCGGGACACCGCCTCCGCATTCTGGCGGCGCCACCTGAGCTTCGGCCCGCCGACGATCAGCGGGTTCATTGCAGCCCTGTGCTCGATCAAGCCGCACAGTCGGGAAAACATCATGGTGAGCTACACCTATACCGCGCTCGACTGCCTCCCGACGGTACTCAGGCGGCACGGCTATGCGGCGGAGCTGTTCACCGGAACCGATCCGGACTGGGACAATCAGACGGTGTGGCTGCAACAGTGGTACGACGATTTTCATTACTACGACGACATAAAGGGGCTGGACCGGCTGGCATTCCGTCGTGCCGCCGATCGGATTCGCCAATTAGGGCGCGGGGAACGGCCCTTCATGGCGACAATAATCTCGATCACCAATCACGTTCCCTTCCGCGCGCGGGCCATGACCGAGACGCGGTTCATTCTCGACGCCAACTCTCCTCCCACCACGGCCATCCGCAACACCATGCGGTACACCGATGACGTGGTGCGCGAGCTCATCGATACCTTGCGCTCTGAGCCCTGGTTCGCGCGAACGCTGTTTGTGATCACCGGCGATCATGGCTACGACCTCGGCGAGCATGGGACTTCGGGACAGGACAGCGGCTGGCGCGAGTCTGTCTGGGTGCCGCTGGTGATTCACGGCGCCCATCCTCGTCTGCCCCGGGGCGGCCATGACCAGCCGGCCACTCTGCTCGACATCGCGCCCACCGTGACCGACTTGCTGGGAATCCGGGAGCAGACCCACTGGATGGGGTCGAGCCTTGCCCGGGCAGACCGGCCCGGGTGGCCGTTTGCCGCCACCCGCAGGACATCCACTTTTGGAGAGCTGGGTCGGTTCAGCATGGTGATGCATCCCAGGACCGGGAAGGCGCGCCTCTACGACGCGATCGAGGACCCTCTCCAGCGCAACGATGTTTCGGCGTCGCACCCGGACGTTGTCGCCGCGCTTCGGCGTCAGGCGGAGAACGAGCGTCAGCTTACCGATTATCTGCTGGAGGCCAATCTCGTCTGGCCGCGGCCCAGGGGGCTATGACGTCGCTGTCGCGCTGTCGCGGGTCCGCCGGGGCGTCACCAGCCACCGCTCCACCCGCGTCAGAAGGTACGCCACGCCGGCACAGACCAGGACGAAGCCGACGCCCACGGCCAGCTCCACATACCAGAGCCCCGAGCGAGCGGCGATGAAGAACGGTCCCCGCATGAACCCGTTGATGAAGAAGAGAGGCATGGATATCATGGCAACCGCCTCGAGAAGCCTTCTCCCCCGCAACACACCCGCCACCAGCTGATAGGCGTACAGCAGCAGCACCAGGGCGCTGATGAAGGTCAGCAGCCAGAGCCAGGCGTACATGTTGCCGAGCACGAAGACCACCGCGGCGCCGAGCGCGGCTCCGGGGCCCACCCTGAATCCGAACCGGGCGCAGGCGATTCCCAGGCAGAGCTCAGGCATGTGTCCCAGTGGGGTGGTGAGCAGATTGATCCCCCACTTCTCCCCCAGTGACCACTGAAACGCGTAGGCCAGCGCCAGACTTGCTACCGCAAGGGCCGCCAGGCCGGCGAGGTTGAAACGCCGCGAAAAGGCCGCCAGCCCGGGCCAGATACAGTAGAACTGGACTATGAAGGGCAGGAACCACCACGGCCCCACCGGGGGCAGGCCTATTCCGGGAACGAGATTGTGCACTCCCAGCGCGGTCAGCAGCAGTTCATCGCCCTGCCCCCGCAGGTACACAAAGACCCGGGCGGGGCCGTCCTGCACCGTCTTGAGCAACAGCATAAGGGCCAATGCCAGCAAGAAGGTGGGGAAGATTTTCTTGATCCGGCCCCAGACGAAGGCGCTCCACGACGGTGTCGTCCAATACTTGAAGGCAAGGCCATAGGCCGAGAGAAAGATGAAGAGCTGGACCCCGAAGTGGCCGAGGAAAGAGAACATCGCCTGGACGGTGCGGCTGGGCTGTACCACAGTGGCCAGGAAATGCTGGAAGTTCCGCGGATCGAAGCTGAACTCGTTCTCGAATACCGCCGAGGGCAACTGGTGAAACAGGTTGTGAAGGACGATGGCCAGGATCCCGATCGCTTTCAGCGCGCTGGTGTCTCGCAAGTCGAAGGGGATGTCACTGGGGGAATTTCTCACCTGATCTGGGCTCCGATGCGGCGGGCGGTACGATGGGCCGGCTCGATCGACGGAAGGTACATCTCGCTGGGGCGGAGGTACATTAGTCACCCATGAAATTTGCGCTCACGCTGGCCGCACACCTCTTCGTCACCGCCGCGGCCGCCGCGCAGGGGAGCCCCGTTCGAGCGGTCAACAGCTCGGCGACGCCTTCGCACGACTACGACCTGATACACCAACGGATCGAAGTCGCCAACTTCGATTGGGACGCCACCGCGTTCGACGGCAACGTCACCACGACCGTCGTATCGCTTCGGCCCCGCCTGGATTCGATCGTGCTCGACATGGGCCGACGACTGACTGTCCGGACCGTGACCGTCAATTGCGGAACGCCAGGTCCACGCTGTCCCTCCGTCCGCTCGTCCGCCCGTCCGGCCGCCCCTGCGCCCGCACGCTTCGCCCGTCCGGGCGATTCCATCGTGGTCCGGCTGGCAAAACCGGCGGGATTTCGCGACACGGTAAGGTTTACCATCAACTACCATGGCCGGATCACCCAGGGCCGCGGCCTTTACTTCTTCCCGGCCGAACCGGGCCGTCCGCGACACCATCAGCAGGTGTACAGCGGCGGCGGTACCGACGGCAATCCCAACTGGATTCCTACCTATGGCGCCCCCAACGACAAGGCAACCTGGGATCTGATCGCCCGGGTGCCGGCCGGTCTCACGGTGGTGTCCAACGGCCGGTTGGTCAGCGATAAGGTCGATCCACCGGCGCGTCGCTCCCGAGCTTCGCCTCCGGCAGGCTCACGCACTCACACCGTGCATTGGCGCCAGGAGCGGCCGGCATCCACCTATCTGATATCCCTGGCTGCCGCGCCATTCAAGAAAGTGAGCGACCGGTGGCGGGATGTCCCGCTGGACTACTACGTCTACCCTGAGGACGTGGCGCGTGCCCGCCGGCTCTTCGGGGTCACGCCGGACATGATGGAGACGTTCACCCGGTTGACGGGGGTGAAGTACCCCTGGGACGGGTACTCTCAGACCACGGTAACGGACTTCATCGGCGGCATGGAGAACGTGGGTGCCACCACTCTGGTGGACTGGCTGCCCGACGCGCAGGCCTACCGCGACCGCCCCTGGTATCGCCATTCCCTGATTCCTCACGAGCTGGCCCATCAGTGGTTCGGCAATCTCGTGACCGCGGAGAACTGGTCCAACTACTGGCTCAACGAAGGAATGGCCGAGTTCATGGCGGGGCAGTACTGGGGCGCCAGGAACGGGCCGCACGCGGAGGATGATTTTTACCTGGACGAGTACCGGCGATTCCTGGCCAGTGATTCCCGGCGCCGGGTACCTCTGGCCTCGTTCAACTCCAACAATGTCTATACCAAGGGCGCGCTGGTAATGCGGATGCTGAAGCAGCATCTGGGCCCGGAACCTTTCTGGGCGTCGATCAACCGATATCTGACCCGCCACTCCTTCGGCAATGCCAACAGCGACGACCTCCGCCGAGCGGTTCTTCACGCCACCGGCCAGAACCTCGACTGGTTCTGGGATCAATGGGTCTACAATGCGGGATACCCCGAGCTGGCGGTAAGTCCGGAATACGACTCGGTGGCCGCCACCCTCACGCTCACGGTGCGGCAGACCCAGTTAGATGTGGCCCCGGCCGACAGCGCCGGCCCTCGCTTCTCCACGCCGTCGGTCTTTCAGGGCAGGATTCTGGTGCGGGTGGGAACGTCCTCGGGAGAGGTACGGAAGCAAGTGCGGCTGGATCGCCGGGAGCAGGTGATCCGGGTGGAAGGCCTGAGGTCCGAGCCGAACATGGTTGTGTTCGACCAAAACAACGCCATGCTCAAGGTCCTGACCTTCGAGCAACCGACCCGCTGGCTCGCGCACCAGCTGTCGCGCGATTCCAACCTCTGGAACCGGAGCTGGGTAATCGACCAGCTCGCTCGCCGGAGCGGCGACACCCTGGCGGCGTCAGCTCTGTCCCGGGCCGCACGGAGTGCCGACTACTACCTGACGCGGGCTCAGGCCGTCGCCGCCCTCCGCGGTTTTCCTGCCGGAATAGCGCTGCCGGCGGTCGAGGCATCTCTCCGCGATAGCTCTGCCGCGGTTCGCGAAACAGCGGTTACCACACTCGGCCTGTTGGGGGGAGCCCGGGCCCAGGCGGCAGTGCGTGAGGCGTGGAAGCGGGACAGCAGTTACGAAGTACGAGCCAGCGCTTTGACGGCTCTGGCGCGGCTGGATTCGGTGGCATCCCGGCCCCTGGTGCTGGCGGGCCTCAGTACTCCGTCCTATCGCGACGTCATCCAGACCGCGGCGATTGGCGCGGCGGCACGCGCTCCCGACTCCACGCTGATCGACGGCCTGGAAAAAATCATAGGAGAGCAGGAGCTGCCGTCCCTCGTTCTGGCGACGCTGGCTTCGCGAGGCGATACCCAGGCACTCGCCGCGCTAGTCCGGCATCGGGATGATTCCCGTTCCTGGGTACGCCGCTGGGTATTGGACGCTATAGAGGAGCAGCTCCACGGGAAGGCCTTGGAGTAGGTCCCCCAGTCGCTATCGCTCCATCGGATGAGGTGTTCCGCTGAATTCCATTCCGTCCATCCGTTCACCCGAGATCAGGCGGGTGTCGGCAGCCGGCTGAGCCAGCCTACCACGGTCCTCATGGCGTCGGTCCGGTCGGGGTAGGCTGTTTTGGGAGCGGCCACCACACGATCCAGTCCGGACAGTCGGACGATCGCCGCGGCGTTGGAGCCGGTGGACTGGTCTGGTACCTCGGGCGGGGTCAGCACCACTCCGGCGCAGAGAACCCCGGCAAGCTCCAGGGCGCTGAGGGTAAGCAGCGTCTGATTGATGGTACCCAGCCGGTCCACGGCGACAACCAGAGCGCCGGCTCCGAGTGCCCGGGCAACATCCACCATGTTCCATTCCCACGTAACCGGCGAGAGCAGGCCTCCCACTCCTTCGATCAGCAGGTGCTCCGCCTCGCCGCCGTAGCGCTCGATCTTGAGAATCATCGCGTCGAAGTCGATGGTGATTCCGGACCAATCGCTCGAGAGCGGGGGAGACACCCGTTCCGTCAGCCGGAAGAGGGCGTGGGTGGGCTGCTCCTGGCCGGTTGCGGTGGCGAGGAGCGCCCCATCCTCGCGCTCTCCCGGGATTTCCCGGCAGCCGGTCTCGACCGGTTTGATCGCCACGACCTGTCTGCCGGCGCTTCGGAGTGCCAGTGCCAGAGCGCATCCGACCCAGGTCTTGCCCACCGAAGTGTCGGTACCGGTGATGAGGATCCGCATGAGCGGAGACTACACGGCCGCTCATGGTTGAAGCAAGCACGGCCGGCATTTAGGGCTGTGATCTGCTTGGAGCCGAATCTCTTGTGACGGGTTCTCAGCGTGGAGTTGTGGATGCGCGCATTCGCGGGAGCCCTTAAAGCGGAGTTAACCGGGCCAACCGTTCAGAGGTGAAGAGTGCCGCGCGCAGCCTGGCGCAGGAGGGGCACCGCGTCCGGCACCGGTGGCCCGTCTTGCGGTACTTCTGGTCTATCTCTTTGCCGGCCGGGCACTGATCGTCGTCGTGATAGACGTTGGGGTCTCGTTGGCGAATGGAGTACCAGGGTGATATCTGCGCCATCGGGCTGCCTGACGTTGGGTGGGGAGGTGTAGCCGCGCCGAGAGAGACGACCTTCGAGATTGGGAGTATAAGCCCGGGGCGGGCAAACCGATGTGACACCGCACACCGTCTCAGCCAAGTCGGGTTACAGCCGCCTCACCCGCACCGGACGAGAGTACGAGGGGACTTTCTTCGATTGGTCCTGGGTGGACCGGGCAACGCAGCTGGCGAAATAGGTCCTGA
>Ga0136617_10001434_pt1 | contig 21184 bp, 16 predicted proteins | sample AntDrymUQ3222106_2_FD_129672 | JGI IMG/M metagenome (GOLD analysis project Ga0136617, IMG submission 129672) | Polar desert sand microbial communities from Dry Valleys, Antarctica - metaG UQ322 (21.06) | ecosystem: Environmental > Terrestrial > Soil > Desert | place: Antarctica: Dry Valley...
CGCTCGCGCTGGCGCGCCGAGTTCACCGGGCCGAGTGTCGTCTCCTCGTCGTAGAGGTCGCCCATCTTGTAGCCGCCGGCCTGGTCGGCGAGGCCCTGCAGGACCGCGTCGTAGACCTTGCCGGAGGCCAGCACGCGCGTGGCCGCGGTGCAGTCCTGACCGGCGTTGTAGAAGCCGGTGCCGGCGATCGTCTCAGCCACGGCCTCCATGTCGGCGTCGTCGAACACGACCACCGGCGCCTTGCCGCCCAGCTCGAGATGCACGCGCTTGAGCGAGTCGGCCGCGGCCTTCGCGATCCACTTGCCGGTCTCGACCGAGCCGGTCAGCGAGACCATGCGGATGTCGGGGTGCTGGACCAGCGCCTGACCGGTCTCCCCACGCCCGCCGATCACGTTGAGCACGCCCTTGGGCAGGAACTCCGCGGCGATCTCTCCGAGCCTGAGGGTCGTGATCGGGGTCGTCTCCGCCGGCTTGAGCACGATCGTGTTGCCGGCCGCCAGCGCGGGCCCGATCTTCCAGATCGCCATCATCAGGGGGTAGTTCCACGGCGTGATCTGCGCGACCGGCCCGATCGCCTCGCGGCGCACGAAGGACGTGTAGCCCGCGACGTACTCGCCTGCCGCCTTGCCCTCCATCGTGCGGGCGCAGCCCGCGAAGAAGCGCAGGTTGTCGGCCATCACGGGCAGCTCGTCGCCCTTGAACGCGGCGGCGGGCTTGCCGGCGTTGGCGATCTCGAGCGCGGCGATTTCCTCGCCGTGCTCCTCGAGCGCGTCGGCCAGGCGGATCAGCGCGAGCGCGCGCTCGCCTGGCGTGGTGTTCGACCAGCTCTCGAACGCGTCCGACGCGGCGCGGACGGCGCGGTCGACGTCCTCCGGGGACGACACGGGCGCCTGGGCGAGCTCCTCGCCCGTCGCCGGGTTGAAGACGGTGTCGGTGCCCCCGGAGGGCTCCACCCACGCGCCGTCGATGAAGTTCTGCAGGGTGCCGACATCAACCTGGGTCGCGGCCACGGTGCTCTCCTCGTTCCTCGACGCTGCTGCCGCTTGCGGACGCTAGCACCGGGCGGTTGGCTGGAGTGGACAAAGCAGGGCGGAACCTTTCGCCGCCGAACGTGTTCTGATGCGCATGCGCACGATCGTGATCCTCGCTGCCGTGTTCTCGGCGGCCCTCTGGGCGGCGCCCGCCCAGGCCAAGCTCGTCTACGTCAAGGAGGCGGGGAGCGCCAACCCCGTCGTCTATGTGGCGGGGGACGACGGCAAGGATGCGCAGCGCCTCGGCATCGGCCGGGCGCCCACGATCTCGCCCGACGGCCGGTGGGTCGCCTTCGCGACGCTGCCGGCCGGCGGGTCGGCCAAGCACACCGTCGTGCTGCAGAAGCTCGATGCGGGGTCCCAGCGCTTCGTCATGCGCTCGAAGTCGATCGACTCGCTGCGCTTCTCGGCCGACTCGGGCAAGCTCGCGGCGATCGCGGGCGGCCGGCGCGTGCGCGTCTACGACATCGCCGCGAGCAGGCTGCGCACCGCCGCCAAGGGCGCCATCCGCGGCTACTCGTTCTCGCCCGACTCCAAGTCGATCGTGGTGGGCAAGGCCGAGCGCAATCGGTTCCAGGCGCCGAGCGACCTCTACGTCGGTCCCGCGCTCGGCGGGGCGAAGCTCCAGCGCCTGACCACCGTCAAGCGCGCGCTGAACCCGGTCTGGGGGCCGGACGAGATCGTCTTCGACCGCTTCAATCGCCGCAAGGCCGACGCGCCGGCCTTCAACCTGTGGGCGGTCGATCCCGCCGCGAAGGACGAGCTGCGCCGGCTGACGAGGCTGAAGATCCCGAAGCTCGCGAGCGGGCTCGTGCCGCTCGAGGTCTCGGCGGACGCCAGGCGGCTGCTGGCCGTGTTCAGCGGCCAGAACACCGAGGTCGGCTTCACGGTCGCCACGCGCAGCGGCAGGACGCGCGCGCTGTCGACGGACTTCGAGTCCGGCATGGTCGGCTTCGACCTGTCCGAGGACGGGCGGACGATCCTCGCCCATACGGGCGGCTGGGATCCGGCGGGGCCGCACGACGTGGTGACCGTGCCCTACGGCGGCGGCGAGCCTAAGCTGCTGGTCGAGGGCGCCGCCTACCCCGACTGGACGCGATAGAGGTACGCGAACCTGAAGAGTGCCTGGCACTCTTCAGGTATGGCCACGCCCACCGCTTCGCCGCCCGACGTCGATCTGGCCGTCCTCGACCAGGTCCAGCGGCGGGTGCTGTGGCTGGCCGCGTCGATCGTCCACCACGCCAACCGCGTGCGCGCCAACCGCTCCGGGGTGAAGGTCGGCGGCCACCAGGCGTCGAGCGCGTCGATGGTCTCGCTGATGACCGCACTGTGGTTCGGCGTGCTCGAGGCGCCCGACCGGGTGAGCGTGAAGCCGCACGCCTCCCCGGTCCTGCACGCGCTCAACTACCTGCTCGGCTGGCTCGACCGCTCCTATCTGACGACGCTGCGCCAGTTCGGCGGGCTGCAGTCCTACCCGTCGCGCACGAAGGACCCCGACCCGGTCGACTACTCCACCGGCTCGGTCGGGCTCGGCGCGACCGCCCCGGTGTGGGGCGCGATCGCGCACCGCTACGTGGCCGGGCACTTCGACGTGCCGGTCGGCGGGCGCCAGATCGCGCTGATCGGCGACGCCGAGCTCGACGAGGGCGCGTGCTGGGAGGCGATCGCCGACCCGATGGTGAGCAGGCTCGGGGAGGTCATGTGGGTCGTCGACCTCAACCGCCAGTCGCTGGACCGGGTGGTGCCCGACATCGCGGCCGGGCGGCTGCAGGCCATGTTCGAGGCGGCCGGGTGGCACTGCGTGATGGTCAAGTACGGCCCGCGGCTGGCCGCTCTGCCCGACCTGCGCGGGCGCATCGAGGAGATGCCCAACGAGGAGTACCAGCGGCTGCTGCGCGCGCCCGCCGCCGACCTGCGCGAGCGCCTCGAGGTCCAGACGGGCGGCCTCGACGACGCGGCGCTGCTGGCCACGTTCCGCGACCTCGGCGGCCACGACCTCGGCGCGCTGCTCGACGGCTACCGCCAGGCCGACGCCGTGCGCGACCGGCCGAGCGTCGTGTTCGCCTACACGATCAAGGGCTGGTCGCTGCCGACCGAGGGCCATCCCGCGAACCACTCCGCGCTGCTGACCGAGCCGCAGTACGCGGCGCTGGGCGAGCAGGTCGGCGGCGACCCGCTGAACCCCTGGGCCCGCTTGCCCGACGGCAGCCCCGCCGCCGAGCTGTGCGCCGCCGCCGCCCGGCGGCTTGCGCCGGAGGACCCGCCGCAGCTCGCCGTCGACCCACCGCCGGTGCCGCCCGACCTCGGCCGCGAGCACAAGGGCGTGGAGTCGACCCAGCAGGCGCTCGGGCGCTTCTTCGTCGACCTCGCCCGCGAGGCGCCCGACGTGGCCGAGCGCGTCGTCACCGTCTCCCCGGACGTCGGCACCTCCACCAACCTCGGCGGCTGGATCAACAAGGCGGGGATCTTCACGGTCGGCGAGGACCGGATCGACTGGTTCGCCGACGACACGGACACGCTGGTGCGCTGGCGCGAGGCCCAGCACGGTCGCCACATCGAGCTCGGCATCGCCGAGGTCAACCTCGTCGGCCTGCTCGGCGAGCTGGGCGCCACCTGGTCGCGCGACGGGCAGCCGCTGCTGCCGGTCGGCACGATCTATGACCCGTTCGTCGCGCGTGCGCTGGAGCCGTGGTCGTTCGGCATCTACGCGGGCGGCCAGTCGATCCTCGTGGGGACGCCGAGCGGCGTGACGCTCGGGCCCGAGGGCGGCGCGCACCAGTCGGTCATCACGCCGTCGATCGGGATCGAGCAGCCCGGCTGCGTCGCCTACGAGCCGGCGTTCGGGCAGGACCTCGAGTGGTGCCTGGCACACGCGCTCTCCCGGCTCGGGCGGCCGAGCGGCGAGTCCGCGTACTTCCGGCTCTCGACGCGTCCGGTCGACCAGGCGCTGCACACGGGCACCCGCGAGGAGGCGATTGCGGGCGGCTACCGGCTCCGTCCACAGGCCCACCCGCAGGTCGCGATCGCCGTCATGGGCGCGCTCGTGCCCGAGGCGGTCGAGGCCGCCGACGTGCTGGCGCGGGAGGCGGACATCAGCGCCGAGATCGTCTGCGTGACCAGCGCCGACCTGCTGTTCCGGTCCTTCCAGGCGCGCGCCGGCCTGGGGCAGGGCGACCCGACCACGCTGGAGCGGCTGTTCTCGCACGACGTCCCATCGTGGCGCTGCTCGACGGCCACCCGCACACGCTCGCGTTCCTGGGCGGGCGGATCGCGTGTCTGGGCGTCCAGCGCTTCGGCCAGTCCGGCGACCTCGCCGAGCTCTACGAGCACCACCAGATCGACGCCGAGTCGGTGGTCGGCGCCGCGCTTGACCTGCTCGACGGCTGACCGGTCGATCGGGCGGCGATCAGTCCTCGTATCCGAGCTCGCCGGGGAGCACGACCCGCGCCGTCTCGCCCGTGATCCGCACGCGCGGCTCCACGGCGACGACTCGGCGTCCCGTCGCCCACTCGAGCAGCGCGTCGGCCGAAGCGAACCCGGCCAGCTGCTCGAGGTGCTTGATCGTCGGGAACACCAGCTCCAGCTCGCCGCGGCGGTGCGCCGCGAGTGCCCCGGCCGGGGTGTGCCAGCCGAGGTCGACCATCTCCTCGCCGTCGGCGCGCGCCGCCTGGCCGGGCGGCGCCGGGGCGAGGAAGAAGTAGGTGTCGAAGCGGATCGCGATCTGCGGCGGCGTGATCCAGCGCGAGAACTCGACCAGCGCGGCCACGTCGGGAAGCACGAGCCCGGCCTCCTCGGCCACCTCCCGCACGGCTGCCGCGCGCAGCGCGACGTCCCGGTCATCGGCTTCGCCTGACGCTCGTTCGCGGCCGTCGGAGGCATCGACCGCCCCGCCCGGGAAGACCCACGCGCCGCCCATGAACCGGGCGGCGGGGTTGCGTCGCGCCAGCAGGACCTCGAGCGCGTCCGCGCCTCCGCGCAGCAGGATCACGCTCGCCGCCTGGCGCGGCTCGGCCGGCGCGCCGGGGTTGAGCTCCTCGCCGGGCGCTGGGCGGTCGGCCTCCATCCGGCGCGCGATACTAGGCTCTTCGACATGAGCACCGAAACCGTGCAGCAGTGGATCTGCGAGTCCTGCGGATTCATCTATGACCCTGCCGAGGGCGATCCCGACGGCGGCATCCCGCCCGGGACCGCGTTCACCGACATCCCGAGCGACTGGTACTGCCCGGTCTGCGGGGCGCGCAAGTCGGACTTCGTGCCCTACGAGGCCTAGTACGCGGCGCGGGTCGGCCGCGATCCGGTACAGCCAGGCCCGGAAGGCCGAGCGGCCGGACTGACGGCCATCCGCGAGAAGCTCATCGCCGTCCGCAGGAGGGCCATCGGAGTAACCGGCCGCAAACACCGCCTCGCCATACTGATCGCGCATGGGGAACCGCCGCCGGCTGCCGCTCGAGCTGCTCGTCTTCGTGGTCGGGATGGCGACGCTCGGCTCGGAGATCGCCGTCGCGCGCCTGATCGCGCCGTTCTTCGGCGACTCGACGATCGTGTGGGCGAACACGATCGCCGTCGTGCTCGTGGCGCTCTCGATCGGCTACTGGTTCGGCGGCCGGCTCGCCGACCGCCACCCGCACCTGCAGGGCCTGTGCCTGCTCGTGCTGGCCTCCTCCGTGCTGCTCGCCGTCGTCCCGATCGTGGCCCAGCCGCTGCTGTCGCTGTCGGTCGACGCGTTCGACGACGTGTCCGTCGGCGGGTTCGCCGGCTCGCTGTTCGGCGTGCTCGCGCTCGTCTCGATCCCCGTCCTGATGCTCGGTGCCGTGTCGCCGTGGGCGATCCGGCTCAAGCTCGAGCGGGTGGAGGACTCCGGCGAGACGGCGGGGCGCATGTACGCGATCTCCACCGTGGGCTCGCTGATCGGCACGTTCAGCGCATCGCTGCTGCTGATCCCGCTGGTCGGCACGCAGCGGACGTTCCTGGTCTACGCGATCGCGCTGGCGGGCGTCGCGGCGCTCGGCCTGGGCCGGCGCTGGCTGCTCGCGCCGCTCGCGGTGGGCGCGCTGCTGCTCGTGCCGGTCGGGGTCGTCAAGGCGTCCGGGGACGGCACGGTGGTGCACGAAGCCGAGACGATCTACCAGTACGCGCGGGTCGTGCAGTACGCGGACGGCCGGCGCCAGCTCGAGCTCAACGAGGGCCAGGCGATCCACTCGATCTGGCGGCGCGACACCGTCCTCACCGGCAACTACTGGGACGGCCACCTCACGCTCCCGTTCACGGTTCGCGACACGCCGCCGGAGAAGGTGGCGATGCTGGGCGTGGCAGGCGGGACGGTCGCGCGCGCCTACGCGAAGTACTTCCCCGACACGATCATCGACGCGGTGGAGATCGACGGCGAGCTGTTCGACATCGGTCGCAGGTGGTTCGGCCTCGAGGACCGGCCGGAGCTGCGCGTGCACGCCGACGATGCGCGCCCGTTCCTGCGCAAGACCCGCGAGCGCTACGACTTCATCTTCCTGGACACCTATCGGCAGCCGTACATCCCGTTCTACCTCGCCACGAAGGAGTTCTTCGAGCTCGCGCGCGCCCGGCTCGCGCCCGGCGGGGCGGTGATCATCAACGTCGGGCACCCGGAGAACTCGCCGCGGCTCGAGCAGGTGCTGACGGCCACGATGGGCGCCGCCTTCGAGCACGTGGTGCGCGATGCGGTGACCGGCACGAACACGCTGCTGATGGGCAGCACCGTGGCTCCCTCCCGCGAGCGCCTGCAGGCCGCCGCGCTCAAGCTGCCGCCCGAGCTGCGGAGGGTGGCGCTCGCCGACGCGAAGCGGCTGGAGGGCCCGCTGCCCGGCGGCGAGGTCTACACCGACGACCGGGCGCCGGTCGAGTGGCTGGTGGACAAGTCGCTGATCGACTATGCCGAGGGCGACCGGTGAGCGGTGGGCCGTGCGGCAGACTCCGCGTATGGCCGGCGACCATGCCAAGCGGCTCTGGTTGCCGGCGCTCATGGCGCTCGCCGCCGTGAATCTGTTCACCGGCGCGCCGCTGCTCGCCGTCTGGGCCGCTAGTGGCCGAGCCGCTGGTGGCGCGACCGCTCGAGCTCCTTCTCCCGCCGGCGCTCTTCCCGGGTGAGCTTGCGCCCGCGCTTGACGTCGGTGCCGCCCATGAGCGAGAACAGGCGCAGGTGGAGCACGGGGCCGCCGGCGTCCGGGCGGGCGTTGCCGACATCGACGCCGTTGCCCCCCATGAACGCGAACTCCGACACCTCGACGTTCAAGCCCTCCGGCACGCGGATGTCGGAGCCGCCCATGATCGAGAAGACCCGCATCTCGATCCGCTCGGCGGCCAGCTCGGCGTCGTTGAGGTCGATGTCCGAGCCGCCCATGAGGTTCACGAGCGTGCAGCGGGCCGCGACGCGCCAGTGGCCCTTGCGCTCGCTGCCGCCCATGATCGCCACGAGCCAGCGCGCGCCGCCCTCGCCGGGGCGCACCGGCAGCCGCTGCGCCGGCGCGCTCGCCGGGTGCGCCTCCTCGCTCGCGACCAGCACGTCGGCGGTGAGCCGTTCGAGCTCGGCGCGCGTCTGCGCCTCGTAGGCGGAGCTCAGCCGCTCGTCGAGCTCGTCGATCGTCAGCCGCCCATCGCCGGCCGCGTGACGCAGCATGTCTGCGGACCGCTCGCGGTCGGCGTCGGAGGCGCGCAGCGCCGGTGCTCGTTGCTCGTCCATCCAGGACTGAGCTTACGGACCGCGATCCGCTCGCACATGCTGCTCGCGGAGGCTACACGCCCGACGACCCACGACTCGTCGAGCCGCGATCGGGCGCGCGCAGGGCGGCGGCTCGCGTCTTACGCGGCCTTTGGCAGGCGCTCCGGTGCGTCGCCGTCGAACACCCGCGCGGCGGCCGGGGCGCTGGACTGCGCGGCGGCGACCGGGACGGCGGAGGACGGGCGGAGCCCGTTGCGCAGGGCCGCCTTGGCAAGGATCCGCGCGGCGTCGCGCAGCTCTGACCGCGTGTGCGACGCCATCACCGCGAGGCGCAGCCGCGCCGTGCCCGTCGCGACCGTCGGCGGGCGGATCGCCTGCGCGAAGACGCCTTGCTCGAGCGCGGCGTCGCAGATCCGCGTCGCCAGCCCGGCGTCGCCGACGATCAACGGCACGATCTGCGTCTCCGAGCCCGATACGTCGAAGCCCTCGCGCGCCAGCTCGTCGCGCAGCGTGTCGGCGTTGTCGGCCAGCCGCTCGACCCGGCGGGGCTGCTCCTGCAGCAGCTCGAGCGCCGCCATCGCGGCCGCGACGGCCGCCGGCGGCAGCCCCGTGGAGAAGATCAGCGGGCGCGCGCTGTTGACCAGGTAGCGCGCCATCACGTGGTCGCACGCGACGAACGCGCCGTAGGAGCCGAGGGACTTGCCGAGCGTGCCGACCACCACGTCGACCTCGCCGTCGAGCCCGGCCTCGACGACCGAGCCGCGCCCGCCCGGGCCCTGCGTCCCGGTCCCGTGTGCGTCGTCGACCATCACCCGCACGTCATGGTGGCGCGCGAGGGTCACGATCTCCTCGAGCGGCGCGACGTCGCCGTCCATCGAGAACACGCCGTCGGTGGCGATCAGCGCCCCGCGGCCGTCGGCGTTGCGCAGGCCCCAGGCCAGGTGGTCGACGTCGCCGTGGCGGTACACGAACGTCTCGGCGCCGGCGAGCCGGCAGCCGTCGACGATCGAGGCGTGGTTGAGCTCGTCCGAGAAGACGACCTCGCTCTTGCGCACGAGCGCCGGCACCACGCCGAGGTTGGCCAGGTAACCGGAGCCGAACAGGACCGCGCTCTGGGTGCCCTCGAACGCCGCGAGGCGCTCCTCCAGCCGCCGGTGCAGCGTCATGTTGCCCGACACCAGCCGCGACGCTCCCGCCCCGACGCCCCAGCGCATCGCCGCGTCGGCGGCCGCCTCGCGCACGTGCGGATGATCGGCCAGGCCGAGGTAGTTGTCCGAGCAGAGCAGCAGGACGGGCTTGCCGTCGAGGACCACGCGCGGCCCCTGCGGACCGCTCACCATGCGCATGCGGCGATACAGGCCGAGCTCCTTGAGCTCGTCCAGTCGGTCCTGCAGATCCAGCATCTCGCTCCTGTCTTACGCGGCCGAGCGCGGCCCGGCGATCCGGACTGCGCAGCTGATCGGGCGACCCGCACCCTCTCAAGCGCGTCGGACGCCACCGCCACGGGCGTGCGGCGACGCCGCTAGCGGCGGATGCGCACGTGCATGTGATCGTCGTGGTGGGCGAGCTTCACGACGATCTTGCGGGGCCCGCGAAGGTGCAGGCTCCAGCCCGTGAACACGTACGTGGCGCCCGCCGCGACGAACCGGTCGACGAGGTCCTGGGCCAGCTCCTCGTCGACCAGCTCCGGCGTCCGGGCGCGCCGCTCGAGCCCGTCGACGCGCGGATACAGGATGTCGGCGTCGAGCCCGTTCTGGTGCGAGGCGTGGCCGAGGCCGCCGAAGTCCTTGCCGAACGGCCCGCCGCGCGGGCGCGAGAGGTCGGCGATCCCCACCCGCGCCGCCCGCGGATGCGCCGCCCGGTAGCTCCCGATCACGTCGAGCAGCGTGCGCACGAGCCGATCGGTGCCCCAGCGCCGCCACGGCCGGTTGGGGGAGGTCCGCAGGCCCCAGTCGTAGGTCCAGAAGTCGCGGTCCTCCGCGGGCAGCTGGACGCCGCCGGCGAGGCGGCCCGCGAACGGCTTGCCGAGCGCGCGCGAGCGCTGCCAGGCGATCGCCTCGCCGACGGCGGGCACGGCGGCGGGGTCCGGGCCGTCGATCGGCATGGCCCGCGCCGCGGGTGTGGCCGTGAAGGCGAGCAGCAGGACGACGAGGAGCCGGCGCACGCTTCCATTGTGGCGAGAGCGGCGCGGTCGTGGCCGGCTCCACGCCGGCCGCCGCCGGCGAGCACCGGGTATGCGTAGGCCGCAGCTTCCCTCCGGCGAGCGCGGTCACTACTCGAGGACGACCAGCGTCTCGCCCTCCGAGACGGCCTGGCCCTCCGCGCAGCGGATCTCGGAGACCGTGCCCTCGTCCTCGGCCTCGACGGGCATCTCCATCTTCATCGACTCGAGGATCACGACCGTGTCCCCCTCCTCGACCGTGTCGCCGACCTGCACCTCGATCTTCCACACGGTGCCCGTGATGTGGGCCTCGATGTTCGCCACGCTCGCCGCTCCTCACGCTCGCCCGACTGGTCGGCTGTGACGATAGCCGGGGTGCCAGACACCGCACCGGACGGTAGATTCCCGGCATGGCAGCGACGCCGCCCGACCTGGCCCCGATCAAGGCGCAGGTCTACAAGGACCCGCGCCCGAAGGAGTACTTCGACCGGTTCCACGAGCGCTCGCGCACGCGCGATCCCGACTGGGTCTACGACGTCGTGCGCATGCTGACGTCGCTCTACGCCTGGACGTTCTTCCGCGCGCGCGGCGGCGGCGCCGAGAAGGTCCCGACCACGGGGCCGGTGATCCTCGCCCCGAACCACTTCTCGTTCATGGACCACTTCTTCGCGGGCGCCTTCGTCCGCCGCCGCGTGTGCTTCATGGCCAAGTCGCAGCTGTTCGTGCCGCCGCTGCAGTGGGTCTACCGGCACGGCGGCGTGTTCCCGGTCCGGCGTGGCTACCAGGACGAGGACGCGTTCGAGACCGCCAACCGGATCCTCGAGCGCGGGGGCGCGCTCGTCATGTACTGCGAGGGCGGGCGCTCGCGCACCGGGACGCTGTCCGAGCAGCCGAAGCGCGGCATCGGCCGGCTGGCGCTGGAGTCGGGCGCGCCCGTCGTCCCCGTCGCGATCCACGGCTCCTCGCACGTGCGCAACTGGAAGCGCGCGCAGTTCCCCAAGGTGCGCGTGCACTATGGCGACGCGGTGCGCTGGGAGCAGACCACCGACCCGACGCGCGACCAGCAGCAGGCCGTCGCGAACGAGATCTTCGCGCGGATCAGGACGCTCTACGCAACGCTGGAAGGCTGAGGAGCCGCGGCGGCGTGGTGGCCGTGGAAGCGCTCGCCGTCGGTCTCCACCACGACGCGGCGCTCGGGCCAGGCGAAGTCGACGACGTAGGGGCCGACCCGTCGGTTGACCTCGGGCGGCGGCAGTCCCGCCTTCAGCACCGCCCTGAGGAACGCGCGCTCGAGCTCGGAGCGGGTGGGGGCGACGCGTCCGAGTGTCACCCAGGCGTGAGGCAGACCGCCCGCGCGTGACGAAGTCGGCACACTTCCGTCACCCTTCCCCGGCCCATGGAACCTCGACGGAGTCCTCCGTCGGCGAGTCGCGCGCCACGACGTACTCCGCCGGCTCGGTCTCGGAGCGGTTCACCACGACGTGGGTCTGGCGCGGTGGGACGTAGAGCATGTCCCCCGGCTCGACGGTCACCCGATCCTCCAGGTGGTCGCCCCACTGGATCTCGATGCTCCCCGAGAGCATGTAGAGCGCGCTCTCGCAGTTCTCGTGGTAGTGCGGCCGGGACTGGGCGCCCGCGGGGACCCGGAACCGGCCCATGAACAGGTTGGTGGCGCCGGTCGTGGCCTGGGAGATCTCCGATCCTCCAGCCACGCCGCGCGGCGTGGCGCGCTCCTCCGCGGACGGCTTGACGAGTCTCATGTCACGTAGTCATACCCGTGAACTGGCCACCCGTGATGTTGAGCACCTGGCCATGCACGAAGTTCGACCACTCCGAGCAGAGGAAGAACACGCCGCCGGCGGCCTCCTGCGGGGTGCCCGTGCGGCCGAGCGGGATGAGCATCGAGGCCATCCCGCGCATCTGGTCGGGGATACCGAGCTGGACCTTCTCGCCGTCGATCTCCATCTGGTTCTCGTGGACCTTGGAGGCGGTCAGGCGCGTCTCGATCCAGCCGAACGCGACCGCGTTGACGTTGATCTTGAACTGGCCCCACTCCTTGGCCAGCGTCTTCGTCAGCCCGACGACCGCCGACTTGCCGGCGGCGTAGTTGGCCTGGCCCGCGTTGCCCATCGTCCCGGAGATCGAAGAGACGTTGACGATCTTGCGGAACACCTCGGTCCCCGCCTCGCGCTCGGCCTTGGCCGGCTCGCGCAGGTGCGCCGCCGCCGCGCGGATCACCCGGAAGGGGACGACCGTGTGGATGTCGAGCATGCGCTGGAAAGCGTCGTCGGACATCTTGTGGATCGGCGCGTCGATCGTGTAGCCGGCGTTGTTGACGACGATGTCGAGCTTGCCCCAGGCGTCGATCGCCGTCTTGACGAGCTCGTCGGGCGCGCTGCCCTTGGTCAGGTCGCCGGCGTAGAGGACCGTCTCGCCCGCGATCTCCGCGGCGGTCTGGCGAGCGATGTCGCCGTCGAGGTCGTTGATCACGACCTTGGCGCCGTGCTCGGACAGGAGCTCCGCCGTGGCGCGCCCGATCCCCCGCGCCGAGCCGGTGACGATCGCCACCTTGCCGTCCAGTACGCCCATGTCTCTCCTCTGATCTCGGATCGTGGGCGACGGTGGTCGCCGGATCCCCCATATGGGGTATGCGCCCTGCCTCGGTCGCGGCCGATCCTAGGGGCGATCTCAATGGCAGGACGCCAGGACACACCCATCGCGCCCCCCCGAGCGGTCCGGCGCCTCGTCGCCGCGCTCGAGCCCCCGGCCCGCGGCGCGATCCCCCGTGCGGCGCGCGGCACGCTCGTGGTGCTGGCCGGGCTGGGCCTCGGCGCGGTGCTGTTCACCGCCGCCGAGCTGCACCTCGACGGCGCGGCGGGGATCGCCGTGCGGGCGCTCGTCGCCGTCGCCCTCGCCGGCTCGCTCGCGCTCGCCGTGCAGCGGCTGCGCGCCCGGATCGACGTGATGGAGGCGTTCCGCCGCGGACAGGACGCGATGGGCGAGGCGCTCCTGCTGATCGACGCCACGACCATGTGCATCGTGTACGGCAGCCCGGCGGCCGCCGTGCTCTACGGGCGCTCACTCGAAGAGCTGGTCGGGCTGCCGGCGCGCGAGCTGGCGCTGCCCGCCGACCAGGCCACGATCGATGCGCGCGGCCACCTGCGCGAGGCGGGCCACCGCGTGCCCGAGCGCGCGGCGATGCAGATCGCCCATCCCGGCTCCGACCCGCGCTTCGCCGAGTGGGCGACGATCCCGCTCACCGTCGACGGCCACCGGCTGCTGCTCTCGCTGGCGCGCGACGTGACCTCGCGCCAGCGCGCCGAGCGCCGGCTGGCCGAGGAGCACGCGTTCCTGGAGGCGGTGCTCGAGGCCGCCGCGGGCCCGATCTCGGTGCTCGCCCCCGACGGCCGGCTGCTGCGCGTCAACGCCGCCACCGCGCGCCTCGCGGGGATGGAGCCCGGCGCGATGGCCGGTCGCACGCCGTGGGAGCTCGGCCTGATGACCGCGGAGCAGGGAGCAGAGGTCGCCACCGCGCTGCGCGAGCGGCGCGACCCGTTCCGGCACGCCGTCAGCTGGCGGGACCGCGCCGGCCGCGAGCGGTCCGTGATCTGCTCGGCCACCGCGATGCGCGACGGCGCCGGGCGGATCACCTCTGCCGTGTCCGTCGGCGTCGACCTCACCGGGCAGCGGGCCGCGGAGGAGCGTGCCCGTCGTGCCCACGCGGCGCTGGACCTGCGCTCGCACGAGCTCGAGCGCTCCAATCGCGACCTCGCCGAGTTCGCCGACCGCGCCGCACACGAGCTGCGCGAGTCCGTCCACGCCGTGTCCGGCTTCACCGACCTCCTCGACGCCCACGACGGCGCGGTGCTGGACGCCCGCGGCCGCAGCTACCTCGCGGCCGTCCGCGAGGCGGCCGGCGACATGGACGAGCTGCTCGACGGGGTCGCGGCCTACGGCAGCCTCGGCAGCGGTGAGGCGCTTGCCTGCGACGTCGATTGCGAGCGCACGCTCGACGCCGTCCTGACCGAGCTGGCCGAGGAGATCGACGCGCGCGCGGCCGCCGTCACCCGCGACCCGCTCCCCACCGTCCCCGGCGACCCCGGGGAGCTGACCGCGCTCCTGTCCAACCTCGTCGGCAACGCCCTGCGCTTCGGCGGAGCGACGTCACCGCGCGTGCACGTCGCGGCGCAGCGCCGCGACCTGGGCTGGCAGCTCACGGTCTCCGACGACGGCGACGGAGTGCCGCCGGCCGAGCGCCAGCGCATCTTCCAGCTCTTCCGCCGGCTGCATCCCCGCGGCGCGCATCGCGGCGCGGGGGTCGGCCTCGCCCTGTGCCAGCGGATCGTCGAGCGCCACGGCGGCGCGATCTGGGTCGACGACGCGGCCGGCGGCGGCAGCGCCTTCCACGTCACGCTGCCCGATCGGGAGGCGCGATGAGACATCCCCTGCGCGTGCTGCTCGTCGAGGACTCGCCCGGCGACGCCTACCTGGTCGAGGAGGAGCTGCGCGAGGTCGCCCCCGGCGAGCTGCACCTCACCGTGGCCACCACGCTCGCGGCGGCCCGCCGCCACCTCGAGTCAGAGCGCACCGACTGCGTGCTGCTCGACCTCTCGCTGCCCGACGCATTCGAGCTGCAGGGATTGGAGGCGCTGCACGACGCCCGCCCGGAGGTCCCGGTCGTGGTGCTCAGCGGCTCGTCGCTCGGCGACCTCGCCGTGCGCGCCGTCCAGGCCGGCGCCCAGGACTACCTGGTCAAGGGCGAGACGCCCGGCCCGGTGCTGCTGCGCGCGGTCCGGCACGCGATCGAGCGCAAGCAGTCAGAGCGGCGCCTGGCCACGCTGGCGATGAGCGACGCGCTCACCGGCCTGCCCAACCGCGCCCTGCTGCTCGAGCGAGCCCATGCGGCGCTCGAGCGGATGGGTCGCGGGAGCACCGTCGGCCTGCTGTTCCTCGACCTCGACCGCTTCAAGCTCGTCAACGACTCGCTCGGCCATGCCGCCGGCGACCAGCTGCTGGTCGGAGTGGCGCGCCGGCTGCGCGAGACCGTGCGCCCGGGCGACACCGTCGCGCGCTTCGGCGGCGACGAGTTCGCCGTCCTGTGCGATCCGCTCGAGGACGCCGCCGAGCTCGACGCGCTCGCCGAGCGCGTCACCGCCGCGCTGGCGGAGCCGATTCAGGTCGCCGGCACCGAGCTTTTCCCGGCGAGCTCGATCGGCGTCGCCGTCGCCACCGGCCGCGACGACTCGCCCGAGCGGCTGCTGCACGAGGCCGACGCCGCCATGTACCGCGCGAAGGCCGGTGGGCGCCCGACCGCACGCTACGACGCCGGCATGGCCAACGGCGCGCGCCGCGCGCTGCGCACCGAGGCCGAGCTGCACCAGGCGCTCCGGCGCGGCGAGCTGGTGCTGCACTACCAGCCACTGGTCCGACTGACCGACACGGCCAGCGTGGCCGGGGTGGAGGCGCTGGTCCGCTGGCACCATCCCGAGCGCGGGCTGGTCGGCCCCGACGCGTTCATCGGCACCGCCGAGGACACCGGGCTGATCCGCCGGCTCGGCGCGTGGGTGCTGCACGAGGCGTGCCGGCAGCTCGCCGCCTGGGAGGCCGCGGGCGTCGCCGACGGCCTGACCCTCGCCGTCAACCTCTCCCCGCGCCAGCTCGACGACGTCCAGCTCGTGCCGATGGTGGCCGCGGCGCTGTGCGAGCACGGGCTCGCACCGTCGCGGCTGTGCGTCGAGATCGGCGAGGGCGCGCTGCCCGGCGAGGACGGCACCGCGCCCGAGCGCCTGCGCGCGCTCTCGGACCTCGGCGTGCGGATCGCGATCGACGCCCGGCTTGCGCTCGCCTGGGCGACCGGCGCGGCGACGCTCGCGGGGGCCTCGCTGGCCGACCGCGGCGACGTGCCGGTGGACGTGCTCAAGCTCGACCGCCGCTTCGTCGCCCGGATGGACGTCGAGCCGCAGGCGCGCCGGATCGTCAACGCCGTGCTCGGGCTCGCGCGCTCGATGAACGTGCAGGCGGTCGCCGAGGGGATCGAGGACCCCGAGCAGGCGCGCGAGCTCGCCGAGCTGGGCTGCGAGCTCGGGCAGGGCCACGCGTTCGCCGCGGCGACGCCCGCGATCGGCGTCGAGGCGCTGCTCGTACGTGCCGCCGCCGCGCCCGCCGACCCGATCAGGGTCTACCTGTGCGACGACGCGCCCGCGCTGCGCCATCTGCTGCGCTCGTTCCTGGAGTGGGGCGGGGACGTAGCGATCGTGGGCGAGGCCGGCGACGGGGAAGGGCTGACCGAGGCGGTGCGCGGCGCGGAAGCCGACGTGGTCCTGCTCGACCTCTCGATGCCGCGCGTGGACGGGCTGGAGGCGCTGGCCGACCTGCGCGCCGCCGACCCCGACCTGGGCATCGTCGTGCTCTCCGGCTTCGAGCCGCAGCGGATGGCCGCCAAGGCGCTCGCGCTGGGCGCCGACCGCTACCTCGAGAAGGCGGCGGGGATGGAGGACGTGCGCGCGACCGTGCGCGCCGTCGCGGCCGGCCGGCGCGTCACGCGCAGCCTGGCGGAGGCCACGCTGTGAGGCTCCGCCGCTCCCAGCCGCGCGCCCGCCACGAACTGCAGGCGCGCGAGCGCCAGGCGCTCGAGATCCACGACAACCTCGTCCAGCGGCTGACGGCCATCCTCTGGGCGCTCGAGGCCGGCGACCACGAGGGAGCTCGGGGGTCGACGGCGGCCGCGCTCGCCCACGCGCAGGGCATGATCGGCGAGCTCATGGCCGACTACCCGGAGGGACACACGTTCGCTCCCGGCGCGCTCCGGCGCGAGCAGGCCGCCACAGACGTCGGCGGCCGATGACGTCCGGCTCGGTGATGCCGAGGCAGGCGATCTTCTCACCCGCGATCGACCGAAGTCCGGCTCGAGGCGTCGGCGGCCGGGGGGGCTCATGAAAGTGGAGAGTGGGACTTCCCACCTTCTATGGCAACCCCGGCCGTGACGTGGCTCCTACCGCTGCGCCAGCTTCACCTTCTGGCGCGCGTTGATCGCCGTGCCCGCACTGTCAGCGCCGCTCGCGGCGAGCGTCGCCTTCAGCGCCCTGCCGCGGGCGAGCGCCTTGCGCGCCGCGCGGTTGAGGCGAACGTCGACGCCGACGAGCTGCCCGGCGGCGCCCTTGAACGCGGCCGAGCCGTACCTCGCCTTGCCGCGGGCGAGCCTCAGGCGGCCGGAGACCGTGGCCCCGGCGTCGCCCTCGATCGCCACGCGGACCCGCACCTTGCGCTTGCCCACCAGGCGGATGCCCTTGAGCTTCGCGTAGGCGCGCCCCTTGGCGCCCGCCCTCGTGCCGTTCTCCGTCCCGGTCGTCGGGGGCGTCGTGCCCCCGGCGCCCTGCACGGGCTGGCCCGCCGACGCCGCCGGCGCGACCCCGAGGTGGGCGAGCGTGCGCGCCATGAACGCCGCGCGCTCGCTCTCGTTGATCCCCTCGAAGCCGAACCCGGTGTAGACGGTGTCATCGGTGGCGACCACGCCGCCCTCGGTGAACTCCTGCCCGCGCCGCGTCCAGCCGTTCGTCGGGTTGTCGGTGCCCTCGGGCGGCGGGCCGATCTGCCACGAGTCGTCCAGCGGCTGCTCGAAGTCGTTGAACTCGAGCGTCGTGTCGCCGTCGGTCAGGAGCCAGTCGTCGAACCACGCGCCGAGTCCCAGCGTGCCCCAGTCGGTGATGACCGAGATCCGTAGGTCGACCTTCTTGCCGGCGTAGGCCGACAGGTCGACGGTCCAGTCGTTCCACCCGCCCGACGAGCCGGTGAACGCGTGCCACTGGCCGGTCGTGCCGGTCGGCGCACAGTCCGCGGACCAGTAGTGCAGCAGGAACGGGTGCGGCGCGTCGTCGGACGACGCCAGGCCCTCCGGGCAGCTCTCACCGCCCGGCTGCTCGCCCTCGGCGACCGCGGTCAGACTCACGTCCGGTCCGGCGTCGCCGTCCGTGTCCAGCTCGGGCAGCGTCGTCCACGCGTCGGAGTTCGGGTCCGTCGTGACGTCCCGAGCCTCGACCACAGCCCAGTCCCATTGCGACTCGAGGTCTGCGGAGAACTTGAAGTTCAACCGCGGCGCGGTCGCCCCGGTGAGGTCGACCGTCTTGCCGAACCGCTTGTAGGACGTGCTGTTGGCGCCCGCGCTCATGTAGTTCTCCCCGCTGTACGGGCTGAACGGCGCCGCGCCCGGGCGGAGCCAGTCGGCCACGCTGCGGGAGTCGGCATAGAGCGGGTAGCGCTCCGGATCGAGGATCGACGAGGTGACGATGAACGTCGCCGAATGGTCCTGGTTGTTGGCCCCGGTCTCGTCGAACGACCATGTCAGGTCCTCGTACGGGCCGCCTTCGGTGCCCATCAGTGCATACGGATGGCCTTCCGCGTCATCGAACGTGTTGCCGGGCGCTGCGTAGATGTACGCCCCCAGGTAGTACTGGAGGAAGTCGTCGTTGTGCGCGATGCAGCCGTCGGCGCGCGACGGGTCGTCCTCGTCGAACTCCGGCCAGCCCTGGACGCCTGGCGTCTCCGGGTCGAAGTCGGTCCCGTTCTTGTTGCAGTATTCGCCGCCGGCTGCGTCCCGCGGCTCCGGGAAGCCGAAGTTGCGGAACTCGTTGCCCTCGGCGTACTGCCTCCCGGCGTTCTTGCCCGTGAAGAACAGCTTGCCGCCCTCGTTGAGGAAGTGGCGGACGTCGATCATCTCCTCCACCGCCAGGCGCGCCGTGCCCGTTCCGGGCGGCTGGCCCGGGAGGCGGGTGAGGTAGTCGTCGCCCGTGTACCAGACCACCGCGTCGAAGTGGCTGAGCACCCCGAGGTGGTGCGGCGAGCGGTTGTCGCGCCGGTCGACGTCGTAGATCTCGTAGTCCACCCCGTTCGCGTCGAGCGCGTCCGTGTAGTACGTCAGGTAGTGCGGGCCGTCCGGGTCCTGGGCCGGGACGCCGCCCGTGTAGTTCTCGGCCGACAGGATCAGCACGTCGGCGTTGGACCTGCGCCGCACCGTGTAGGTGAAGTGCGACGAGTTCCTCCGGGCGCCGGTGAACCACACCTCGACCTCATCACCGGCGTTGGCGCCGGTCACGCGGCCGCGCAGGCGGTCGTAGAAGATGCCGCGCTCCGTGCCGAAGCGCTCGCCCTGGTAGAAGCGGCGCGTCGGCTTGGTCTGGACCTGGCCGCCGTTGATCCGGTAGCGCAGGCTGACCGGGCCGAGCGACTTCTTGGCGTCGACCTCGACCTGCTGCGGGTTGCCAAAGGAGTCCGCGAACCGGTCGACGTAGAAGTCGGCGGTCGTGTTGCCCATGTGCGACACGGGGTTGGCCGGGTCCTCGGCCGAGTACGCGAGGTCCAGCGCGAACAGCCGGTGGCGCTGGAACTCCGCCTCGACGTCCGCCTCGACGTCCTGGAACTCGAAGCCCGACACGTTCGGGTTGTCGGGCTCGGAGCCCTCGGGCGTGAAGGCGAGGATCCCCTCGTGGTAGGCGTCCTCGAGCGTGTCGCCGTTGGTGATGTAGAGCTCGGCGCCCAGGTCCGGGTCGAACCGGTTGCCGGTGACCTCCCACTCCTCGGTCTCCGCGTTGAAGACCTTGTCGGCGATCGCCGGCTCGGCGTCGTCGCCGGCCAGCGCCTCGAAGATGCCGATGTCGGGCGGCTCGGTGTACTGCTGGTAGCCGAGCGGATACAGCAGCAGCTCCGCCGCGGTGTGGTCGTTCTTCTGGAACTCGAAGTCGACCATGTTCCACAGCCTGCGCATGGCCTTGGTCTCGGGCTCGGAGGCCGGGCCCGTTCCGCGGTAGGTCTCGGAGAGCGGGTCGTCGGAGGAGCCCTCGTTGTCGCGGCCCCAGTTCGTGGGGAAGTTACGGTTCGGGTCGACGCCGTCGCCGGGCTCCCCGAGGACGCCGTCACCGTTGTTGTCTGCCATGTTCTTGCGCCACAGACGGTTCTCCGGCGTGAACGTGTACTCGTAGCCGTCCGGGTTGGACACGCAGACGAACCACAGCTCGCGGGTGTCGACCAGCGGCGTGACGATCCGGCCGGCCTCGGTGTCCTTGCCGTAGTTGTCGGCGAAGTAGGTCAGCGTGCGCCGGCACGTCTCGCCGGCCAGCCACTCGCGCGCATGCTGCAGCGCGTTGTAGAGCACCGCCGGGCGGGCGTTGTCCGAGATCGTCTTGGCGTTCTTGGTCACCTTGAGGGCGACGATGTCGCGGCCCATGTGGGTCTTGCCGATGCTGACCTTCTTGACCCAGTTCTTGCCCTCGAGCCGGTCGTAGAGCTCGAGGTACTGCTCCTTGCCGTCACCCGCCACCCGGTCGTAGCGGCGCCACACCTGGTAGTCGGCGTCGCTGCCCGTATAGGGCGCCTTGGCGGAGCGGGCCGTCACTCGCTTCTTCCCGACCAGCCGGGCGGCGATGCCGTCGGCCTTGAGCTGTGCAGCCTGCGTGGCGGTCGCGAAGATCTCGAGGTAGCGCCCCTTGTCGCCCTCCACGAGGTCGAAGCCGGCCCGCGCCAGCTCCTGCTTGTTCTCGACCGACGGCGCCACGCGATACGCGTTGAGCGCCTCGCGGGCGGCCATGGCCGGCGTGGCCCCCACGGCGAGTGCGGCCACAGTTGCGAGCGTGACGCGTCCCAGGCGTCATCTCATCTGCCCCTCCAGAATTTTGGGAAAGGACGGCGCCCCTGTGCGCCGCCTGCGTTAGGCGGCAATGTATCGGCTGTCGCAAGCGACGGGTACGGATTCTTTCCGGAGCTCGGACACCCGCTCCGCGTCCGGTGCCTCCTCCCGATCCTGATCCGCGACGGCCAGGTAACGTCCCGGCCGCGCATGGAGTTCGCCACGCTTCGCTATGACATCGCCGAGGGCGTTGCCACGATCGCGCTCGACCAGCCCGAGACGCGCAACGCGCTGTCCGACCAAGTGCTCGACGAGCTGATCGCCGCCTTCGAGGACGCGCGCACGGACGCGGCGGTGCGCTGCGTCGTCCTGACGTCCACGCACGAGAAGGTGTTCTCCTCGGGCGGGAACCTCGCGGGCTTCGCCGCCGACGTGCCGCTGATCCGCAAGCACTTCGAGACGGCGTCGAAGTTCCCGCGCGTGTTCCGGCTGATCGGCGAGCTGGGCAAGCCGACGCTGTGCGCTGCCAACGGGCACGTGATGGGCGGCGCGCTCGGGCTCGCGCTGGCGTGCGATCTGATCGTGGCGCGCGAGGGCGTGCGCTTCGGGACGCCCGAGATCAACGTGGGCGTGTTCCCGTTCATGATCATGGCGCTGATCTACCGCAACGTCGGGCGCAAGAAGAC
>Ga0136617_10001435_pt1 | contig 21182 bp, 15 predicted proteins | sample AntDrymUQ3222106_2_FD_129672 | JGI IMG/M metagenome (GOLD analysis project Ga0136617, IMG submission 129672) | Polar desert sand microbial communities from Dry Valleys, Antarctica - metaG UQ322 (21.06) | ecosystem: Environmental > Terrestrial > Soil > Desert | place: Antarctica: Dry Valley...
AACCCACGAAGCTCTCTGGTCCGGTCCAGAATGCGGGTCATGTTGGCGTGGCACAGATCCTCGCTGATATCGAGGCCCATCTGGGTCAGCTTGACCGACACATTCACCTCGACCCCTTGCGCCGCCATTTGGTCGAGAATGGCGAGATACTGGTCCCGCGCGGCAATGGCCTCCGACTCCAACTCGACGCTTTCGCCGAGTAGATCGAGTGATGACGTGATGCCCCGCCCGCTGAGCTCCCGCGCAGCCCCCACCGCCTGCTCGATCGTCTCCCCGGCCACAAACCGGGAGGCGAACTTTCGGGCCAGCGCATTTCTCCGAACGAAGTTGAAAACCTTCTGCTGCTCCGAGAGCCAGAGGAACCCCTGTCGCATTATCAGATCGGTACCCTGTCGTGTCGGAGAACTGGAGCCTTCAGGGAACGCACCGAAAGTAGCGAGGCCGGCTATGAGGAACCAGGGACCAGGGCTCGCGGCGCTGCGTCGTGGCGGAGCAACTCGGGCGTCTCCCCAGAAAGCTCTCCGGAATCTGGCGCCTGCGCCACGCACCCCTCCTCGGAGAGCGTCGCACCCCCGTACTCGCTTGGGTACGAACTCAGAGAAGATCGGTTTTGCGCTGCAGTTCCGTCATACGCAGAGGTGTTTCAAAACGATAGCTACGCGAGGGACTCCGGCTCCTGCGTCTCAGCTTTCAACGACGCAAGTCTCCGGGCAATGTCATCCGCTCGAAGATCATAGTGGGAACCGTGCCAGGCGGGAACGCCGGAGCGCAGGATGATGGCTTGCGGCGAGGCATGAACGACGCCGACGCGTTCCGCAATGTAGCGGGACAAGGGACGCGAGTTGACCACATCCACGAGGTACACCGGCACGTCTGCGTGCAGGCGCCCGAGCGTCCGCATCTCTTCATAGGCCATGCCACTCGCGGGGCAGATCGGACTGTGCTTGTAGACCACGGCGAGCGGCTCTGCCAGCGCTGAGGCGACGTCGGCCGCGGTGCCAATCTTATTCATGTGTGGAACGTAGCAGGGTGTTGCCGGTGCATCTACGACAGGCGCATGCGTTCCACGAAAGGTGCGAACCTGCCATCGGAGCGGAGGCCGTCGAGCAGCGGCTCGATCTTGAGGTAGGCCAGCCATCCCCGGCGCTCCTGATAGGCCCGCTCCAGCCAGTGAAAGGCGGCGTCTGCTTCGCCCAGCGTGGCGTACAATCCGGTCAACGCCACGGGAGACACGTACCCGGTCCGTCCGCGCCCGAGCAGCTCGCTCAGGAGGGCGCGGGCCTCGTCATACTGACCGCGCCGCGCCGCCACGTGGCCCAGCCCCGCCAGAGCCATCACGCCGTTGGCGGTGTTCGCAAGCGCCTCCTTGAAAGCCGCCGCCGCCTCGTCGTGCCGGCCCTGCTGCAGGTATACCAGGCCGAGCAGGCGATGAGTCTCCTCCGCGGTCGGATTCATGGCCAGGGCGCGCCTCAGGTTGTCCAGCGCCGGCTCCGGCTGGCGGGCGTAATACTGGAGCCACCCAAGGCTGCGTCGAATCGAAACCGACGCGGGGTCCAGATCGATGGCGCTCCGGCCCTCGGCGAGGGCCTCGTCGAACCGTCCCATAGCAGCCAGGAACCAGGCGTACCACTGACGCGCCGTGGAGTATCGCGGGTTGAGCTCGAGGGCGCGGCGGAACTCACGCTCGGCGCCGGCCCAGTCCCAGTCGTAGATGAAGGTCACCCATCCCAGCGAGGTGTGGGCCTCGGCAAGGGTCTCGTCCAGCGCGATGGCCTTCCGCGCCTCAACTTTGGCCCGTTCCATTCCTTCGGCTACCGGAGCACCGCGATAGTCGAGATCCAAGGCGTATGAATCCGCCAGACCACTGTAGGCCAGCGCGTAGCCGGGATCTTCGGCGATGGCCTGCTCGAAGTAGCGGACTCCTTCGGCGATATCCGCCTGTGTGCGCCGGTTCCACCAGTACCGCCCCTTAAGATAAAGGCTGTAGGCACGGACGTTCTCGGTGTAGCGCACCGGAGTGGGGTCGCCGAGATCGCCCAGCAAGGTGGAGCGCAGCGTCCGCACGATCGTCCCGGCGATCTCGTCCTGAATCACGAACACATCCGCCATTTCACGGTCATACCGCTCCGACCACAAGCTGCGCCCATCGGCCACGCTGGTCAGCTGGACGGCAATCCGAAGCCGAGTGCCCGCCTTCCGTACGGTGCCCTCCAGCACGGCCGATACGTTGAGCCGGGCGCCGAGGACACGAACGTCCTCGCGAAGGTTCTTGAGCGCGAAAACCGAAGTCCGGGACGTGACGTACAACCCCTCGACTTTGCCAAGTGCGTTAATGATCTCGTCGGTCATGCCATCGCTGAAGTACTCGTTCTCCGGATCGGAGCTGGAGTTGACGAACGGCAGCACGGCTATGGTTCGGCCCGCGGGGGCTGGCGCCACCGGCAGGAGTGCGCTCAACGCATGACAGAACTCCGCCATGGTGCTGAAGCGATCCTCCGGGGCTTTCGCGAGGGCGCGTTCCAGCGCCGACTCGACCGAAGCGGGAACGTTGGGGCGAAGGGAGCGGATGGGCGGCGGCGGCTCGATGGCGTGACGGGCCATCGTCGCTCTGGCCCCCGAGCCGGCAAACGGAGGCCTGCCGGAAAGCATCTCGAACAGCACGCAGGCAAGGCTGTAGAGATCGCTGCGCCCGTCGAGGTCCCGCTCCGCACTGGCCTGCTCGGGGCTCATGTAGGCGGGGGTTCCTACAACGAATCCGCGATCGGTGACATAGATGTTGTCGCCGCCCGCCGCCGAGATGGCGGTGGCCACGCCAAAATCGGCAACCACCGGCTCTCCCTCCTGGAGCAGGATGTTCTCAGGCTTGATGTCCCGGTGAAGCACATTGTGCCGGTGGGCATAGCCGAGCGCGGTGGCCACCGCGTGAGTGATTCGGAGCGCGGCATCCAGGGGGAGGACGCCCTCGAGATTCAACCGGTCGCGGAGCGTTTCGCACCCCGCGTACGGCATGACGAAGTACAGCATGCCGTCACACTCGCCTGAGTCGTGCACCGGCAGAATTTGAGGATGGGAGAGCCGGGCGGCGATCCGGATCTCACGCAGAAATCGCTGGGGTTCGTACGACTGGGTTGCACCACCGGGGACCAACACCTTGATGGCGACCTTGCGGCCGTGCCTGAGGTCTTCGGCGAGATAGACTGCCGCCATGCCCCCGTGACCGATCTCTTCCTCGATCCGGTATCGGTCCGCTACGGCAGCCTGCAGACGCTCAGAAATGGTAGGCACGCGGTCCAGCTCAGGCCTCGTTAGCGGTTTGACGGCGGTATTGGTCTTTGATTGCGGTCGCGCCTAAGATATCGTCCGTCGAAGACTACCGTCCAGCTCTCACCCCCATCCCGGGAGGACTCCCATAGCTGGTGGACCTGAATGACACATCCGTCCAGTATTCGACTGATCCGATTCGTGCCGGCTGGCTTTCCGTCCGGGAGCTGCACCTCCCAGTCGCCGATCCAGAAATCGAACTGCCGATACTCGGCGCCGGAGCACGGTCCCGGAGAAGAGGTGTTATCCGGTTTGTTACTCTGCGCATGAGCTGGAGCCACCGGGTTGAGAAGCAGCAGACCGTACAGGATCGCAGTGATTGAACAATGCATTCGCATGGCTGGTTCCTCCCAGGTCAGAGTCAACCTTCGTACCCGACCTACGGGAGAATCCAGGCAGAGGTGCCAGGGGATGTGCGAAGCAACCAGTTGAACGGCAGACGACCGGCTTTCGCCGCGAGTCCGCTGCACATCAGCGGGCGTTCAGCGGCCATGGACCCGACCCGCCAGGGCTGGAGTTGACTTCGGCGCGGGATTTATCGGAAGCTCGAACTACCGCGAGAGACCCTGCAGGAACTCCGCGATGCTGCCGAAGTATCGGGCCGAGTCGACGTCGAACGCGTCTCCGTGGCCTCCCTTCAGCTCCACGAACGTCTTCGGTGGCGGAGCCGCCTCGAACAAGCGGCGGCCGTGGGCCAGGGGGATGACCTCGTCCGCGGTGGCGTGCAGGAACAGCTTCGGAATGGTGAGCCTCGCCATCTTCTCGAGGGACCCAAACCGGCTGCCCGCAATCCAGCGGACCGGTATAAAGGGAAAGAGCTCCTGACCCCGGTCGATGACCGAGGTTAATGCCCCGTCCACGATCAGGCCCGCGGCTGGAAAGCGGGTAACGAGGTCAATCGCCACAGCGGAGCCTAACGAGTGGCCGAACACGAGGATACGATCCGCGGGGATGCCGCGGCTTTCCCGGAGGTACCGGTACGCCGCCACGGCATCACGGTAGAGACCCTGCTCGCTTGGCATTCCTGCGCTCTCACCGTAGCCCCGGTAATCGAACGTCAGGATATTGAGCCCCAGCCGGCGGAGGCCGGCATAGTGAACCGGCCGGCCAAACTCCGAGATGTTCCCCGAATTCCCGTTACAGATGAGCAGCCATGGCTGGCTTGGTTCCGCCCGAATCATCCAGCCCGTCAGCTGGACGGCATCTTCCGTGAGAATCCCGATCCGTTCGACGGGAAGATCGAGCGAGACGTCCGGAATCAGCAACGATCGCTTCTGGCCGGGGAAATAGATCAGGCGGGATTCTGAGAGCCGGAGCACTACCAGGAGGCCCACATAGAACAACGCTACCGCTGCAAGGGCCCAACTCATTCGGCGAAACCAGGTCAAAGGTGCAGCCGGGTCAAGCGGGATAGTACCGGCCTCCGGAGCGGGCCATCTCCAGCAGCGAGGCCGCGGGGCGGAAACGCTCGCCAAGCTGTTCCTGCAACTGGTAGAGCGTCTCGACCACGCGGCCGGGACCCAGGTCATCGATCATCCGGAGCGGCCCGCCCCGGAAAGCGGGAAATCCGATCCCGAAGATGGCACCGATGTCGCCGTCGCGGGCGCTCCGAACGACGTGATCGGCGCAGGCCAGCGCCGCCTCGTTCAGCATGGAATAGAGCAGGCGGCGCTCGACCAGATCCTCATCGATGTTGTCTGTGGGACGCACTCCCAGAAGCGTATAGACGCTCCGGTCTACGCCAGCCTTGTGCCCGGCCTTGTAGTGATAGAACCCCCGGCCGTTCTTTCGGCCGAGCCGGGTGGCGCCCAGCATCCGGGATAGCGACGCGGCGGGTTTCATCCGATCGCCAAAAGCTTCGTGCATGACCCCGCCCGCCTTCTGCGCCACGTCCAGTCCGACCTCATCGAGCAGCGCGACGGGCCCCACGGGAAAGCCGAAGTCGGTCATGGTCCGGTCGATAACCTCGATCCGAACGCCTTCCTGAAGCAGGTGGCCGGCCTCGTTCAGGTACGGGGACAGTATACGGTTCACCCAGAAGCCGGGACGATCGGCCACCACGATCACCGTCTTGCCCATTCGCCGGCCGAATCGGACAGCGGTCACGATGGTATCGCGGCTGCTGGCTTCAGTCGGAATGACTTCCAGCAAGGGCATGCGCTCGACCGGCGAGAAGAAATGCATGCCGAGCACCCGCTCCGGATGCCGGGCCCGGGCGGCAATCTGATGGATCGGAATGGTAGAGGTGTTGGTGGCGAAAATGGCTTCCGGCCGTATTTCCGCCTCCACCTCCGCCAGAACCTGCCGCTTGACGTCGAGCTCTTCGAATACCGCTTCGATGACGAGGTCCGCCCGGCTGAAGCCGCTGTAGTCCAGCGACCCGGAAAGCAGGGCGCTCAGCCGATCGTACTGGGAACGGGTAAGACGCCGGCGATCGAGCCGGTCTTTCAAGAGCGAAGTGGCGCTCTTCAACCCCTTGCCAACCCGGGTAAGGTCGGAATCCTTGAGCCTGGTGTCCACTTCGACGTTGAGCACCGCTGTGGCGGCGATTCCCGCGCCCATGAAACCGGAGCCGATGACGCCCAGCCGGCGGATCTGCCGCGGCGCGGCGGTGCCGGAACGAACGCCGTCGTCTTTCTTGAGAGCAGTGGTGGCAAAGAAGATCTGGACCAGTTTTCGGGACACGTCGCCCACCGCCAGCTCGCCGAACGCACGGTGCTCCTCCGCCAGTCCCGCCGTGATCCCCTGCTCCAGACCCACCTGCACCGCCTCGAGCGCGGCGACAGGAGCCGGATAATGGCCGCCCGTTTTCTGACGCAGCTGCTTCCGTGCGGTCCGATACACCAACTGTCGGCCTGCCGCCGTACGGTCGAGGATCAGACCGGGAAGCCCGGCTTTCTGCTCTCGCTTGGGCATGCCCTGGCGGGCGAGCCGGTCAGCCGCCGCAAGCGCCACCTGGCGTAAGATGCTTGGGGGAACGACCTCATCCACCAAACCCAGCCGCAGTGCCTTCGCCGCGCGCTCGGTCTTCCCCGACAGGATCATGTCCAGGGCCGCGCGGGCACCGATGAGACGGGGCAGCCGCTGGCAGCCGCCGGCCCCGGGAATCAGTCCTAACTGCACCTCGGGAAGACCGAGCACCGTTTTCGGGTGGTCGGTCGCGATCCGGTAGTGACAGGCCAGCGCCACCTCGAGACCTCCGCCCAGGCAGGCTCCGTTGATGGCAGCCACGATCGGCTTTTGGAATGTCTCGAGCCGGCTCACCGTTTCCTGACCCTCGAAGCTCAACCGCTCGGCTTCGGTTTGGGTGGTGATGGCGGTGAACTCCTCTATGTCAGCGCCCGCGATGAACGTGTCGGGCTTGCCCGAGATCAGCACCACCGCCCGGACCGAGGCGTCACCCGCCAGCCGGGCCAGCACTGCCTCCAGCTCGGATTTCACAGCGGCGTTGAGCTTGTTGACCGGCTCACCAGGCAGATCGAAGGTGAGGACCGCGATGCCGTTCTGGATCTCGCTGGTGAATGCAGCCGTGCCTTTAGGCGCTTCGAGTCGCGAGTCGCGAGCCGCTGGTTCAGTCATGGGCTGGCTCGTGACTCGTGACTCGTGACTCGTGACTCAAGATCATACCCTCTCCAACACCATTGCATACCCCATTCCGCCCTGGGCGCAGATGGAGAGCAGTCCAAACTGCACATCCCGCCGGCGCATTTCATTGGCGAGAGTGGTGACGAGACGCGCGCCCGTGGCCGCAAACGGGTGACCGATCGCGATCGACCCGCCCGCGACATTGGTACGCTCCCAGTCCACCTGCCCAACCGGGCCGGGCAGGCCCAGGCGGTCGGCCCACGCCTGCGAACCCCAGGCCTGCACGTTGGAAAGCACCTGCGCCGCAAATGCTTCGTGAATCTCTACCAACCCGAGCTCGTTCCAGGTGAGCTCCGCCCGTTCCAGCGCCTTGGGCACGGCGAACACCGGACCCATGAGTAGCTGCCATCCCGGATCGACGGCGCTTACCGCGTAGCTTCGAATGTAGGCGAGCGGCTCGTGTCCGAGCGCCTTGGCTTTCTCTTCCGCCATGAGGAGCACAGCAGAGGCGCCGTCGGTCAGGGGCGAGGAATTGCCCGCGGTCACCGAGCCGTACCTGCGGTCAAACACCGGCTTGAGCTTGGCGAGAGCCTCCGGGGAAGTGTCCGATCGAACTCCGTTGTCGGCGGCAATCACCTGATCCATTTCGGGGCCGCTGAACCAGGGAACTATCTCGGCGGTGAGCCGGCCATCCGCGGTTGCGGCCGCCGCCCGTTGATGACTCATCAGGGCCACCCGGTCCTGCTCCTCCCGGCTGATGCCGTTCTCCTTGGCCATCTTCTCGGCCGACTGGCCCATCGTCTCACCGGTGGAAGGCTCGGCTATGGCCGGTGTGACCGGCACGAGATCTCGGGGGCGCACCCGGCCGATCGCGGCGGCCCGGCCACCGAAGGTTCGCGCCTTGGTGGCATCCATCAGCACCTGGCTGAAGCGGCGGGAGTGGAGGATGGGAATATCCGAGAGGGATTCCACTCCGCCCGCCACGATGGTGTCGGCGTGGCCCAGGAGGATCTGGTCGGCGGCGTTGTTGATGGCCTGCGCCCCGGAGGCGCAGGCTCGATTGAGGGTGTACGCCGGTACGCTGGGAGGGAGCTGCGGCAGGAGGCTCACCTCGCGCGCCACGTTCGGGGTTACGGCGGAGGACACAACCTGGCTGAACACCACCTCGTCGATTTCGCGGCCGTCGACCTCGCTCCGGTAGAGCAGCTCCCTGGCAGCGTGGCGGGCAAGCGCCACCGCCGACACGTCTCGGAAGACGGTGCCGCTCTTGGCGAAAGGGGTACGGACGCCGGCAACGATCGCGACCCGGCGGCCCCTGCGGGAGTCAAGCATGGTTATCCTTTACTTCTTACTGCAAGGATGCTGGCCACCGCCCGCCATCGCTCGGCGTCTACCGCCTCGAAGACTTCGCGCCCATGCGCGACAGTGAGAGGAGAGACCAGGCGGGCCAGTTCGCCGGACCGCAGCAGGTGGCGCTCCGAGGTTGGGCCCCAGCCCGACTCCCGTTGCGCCTCGAGAAACGTCTCCATCATGAGCCGGCCGCCGGGCGCGACCAGCCCGCGAATTCTGGGCATGCTGGCTCGGTCAAGATAATTGAATACCAGGACCGCATCAAAACTGCCTATTTCCGGCCAGGGGCCTTCCAGGTCCGCCTCCCGCCAGTCGATCGAGAGCCGCTTATCAGCGGCGCGTTTGCGCGCGACGGTGAGCTTGCCCGGATCACGATCGATGGCAACCACCGCGGCGCCGAGGGCCGCGGCGGCAAGGCTGTGCCGTCCCTCTCCACAGGCGAGGTCGAGTACCCTTGCACCGGGTCGAATGACATGAGCGTGCCAGAGAAACCAGGTACTGGGCCGGGCAGTCCGCGCGACGGAGCACAGGGTCATGGGAAGCGATCCCCGGAGCGCGCGACGCTGGGGCAGCTCTCCATGCAGCCGGCGGACCTCCTGGTCATTGGGGGTGGCATCAACGGGGCAGGCATCGCCCGCGATGCCGCGATGCGCGGATTGCGAACGTTCCTGGTCGAGCAGCATGACCTCGGGTCAGGTACCAGCTCCCGCTCGAGCCGGCTCATTCACGGCGGACTTCGCTACCTCGAGCAGGGCGAATTCGGGATGGTCCTGGAGGCAAACCGGGAGCGTCGTACCCTCCTTCGAATCGCGCCGCACCTGGTGTGGCCGCTTTCGTTCGTGTTCCCCGTGCATCGCGGCGACCGGGTCTCGCGGTGGCGGCTGGCAGCTGGAATGTTGCTTTACGATGCGCTGGCGCTCTTCCGCAATGTGAGGGTGCACCGGATGCTGGGCAAGCGGGGGATGCTCGAGACGGAGCCCATGCTGCGGGACCGGGGGCTCCTCGGCGGCGCCCGGTATTACGACGCTCAGTGCGACGATGCCCGGCTGGTGGTAGCCACCGCACGCTCCGCCATGCACCACGGGGCTTTGGTTTCGAACTACATGGCCGTTACCGCCCTGGAACGGACCGCGGGCCGGGTGGTCGGAGCCCAGCTGGAGGATCGGATCACTGGCGAGCGGGGCGCCATCAGGGCCAGCGTAGTGGTGAACGCCAGCGGGCCCTGGGCCGACCAGGTGCGGCGGCTGGAGGACGCTGGAGCGGCGCCCCTGCTGCAGCCGACCAAGGGCGTGCACGTCGTGGTGGACCGCTCGCGAATCGACCACCGGGAGGCAGTGGTATTCACCAGCCCGATCGACGGGCGGATGATGTTCGTGCTGCCCTGGGGGGATCTCTCGTACATCGGCACCACCGATACCGACAGTGCCGAGCCACCCGGCGATCTGCACGTCAGCGGAGACGACATCGTCTACCTGCTCCGCTCGGCCAACGCGCGTTTCCCCAGCGCGCGGCTGACCGTCGAAGATGTACGAGCTTCCTGGGCCGGCCTCAGGCCGCTCCTGCTGGACCGTGACGGCCAGATCACCTCCGACCGGTCCCGGGAGCACGACATCGTGCATGGCTCGGGCGGCATGTTGACCGCGGTTGGGGGTAAGCTCACGACCTACCGCTCCATGGCCGCAGAGGTGGTGGATGCGGCCATGCGCGAGCTCCGCCATCGCGATGGGAGGCCTCGTCATGGGGAGGCACGGACCGACATCGAGCCGCTCCCGGGGGGAGAGACGGCCGACCTCAGTCAGTTTCGGGAACGGGGACTGGAGCTGGGAATACCCTCGGTCAGCGTCGACCACCTCCTACGCCACTATGGCACCGAGGCCGCCGGAATCTTCAATCTGGGCGGCGCCGACCGGCGGCTCTTTCGCCGGCTGGTGCCCGACCATCCAGCCATCGAGGCCGAGGTGGTGCACGCGGTACGCCGGGAGCTGGCGCAAACGGTGGAAGACGTGATGGTCCGGCGCTTCCATCACTACTACGAGCACGGCCAGCACGGCGTTCCGGCGGCGCATCGCGTAGCCGAGCTGATGGGAGAGGAGCTCGGCTGGGACCAGGGGCGGGTGAACACTGAGGCAGCCCGCTATCGGAGCTTCGTTCAGAATAACGGCCGGCCCACCTGAGCCTGCCAGGCACCCCGCACGACCTGACGGCAGACGTGCTGCCCAGCGGATTTTCGCAACCGTTTATCTTTCTAGGTCCCTTCAGTCGAGATTAAGCTCGTGGATCCAAACGTTTTCGAGACGGCCAACGCGGGGTTCGCGCAGGCCATGTACGAGGAATTCCTGCGGGACCCGGCTGCCGTCGGCCCCGAGTGGCGGCGCCTGTTTGAGAGTGGAGTGGTGGGGGAGGCGGGGAAGCCGGTAGGGGGGGAAGCGGATAAGCGGGTAAGGGTGGATGGCGCCCGAGTGGTGGAGGCAGACGCAGGCTCCGCAAATGCCGCGGCACCTGCCTACCCGCCTACCCACCTACCCGCTTCCCCGCCATCGGGCGCCAGCCCGATCAAGGGCCCTGCCGCCAAGCTCGTGGCGAACATGAACGCGAGCCTCACGGTTCCCACCGCAACCACGTTCCGTGAGCTGCCGGTAGCCGTGCTCGAGGACCGGCGCCGCCGCCTCAATGCAGCGCTGCAGGCCGCCGGCCGGCCCGAGAAGATCTCATTCACCCACCTGATTGCCTACGCCATCGTCCAGGCAACCAGACAACAGCCGGTCATGGGGCACACCCTGGTCATGCAGGAGGGTGTGCCCCATCGAGCGCAGCCGGAGGGGATAGGGCTGGGGTTGGCGGTGGACGTCCAGCGGAAGGACGGCAGCCGGGGCCTGGTAGTCCCGGTAATCAAGCGGGCCGAAACATTGGATTTCGTTGGCTTCCACGGCGCGTACGAGGCGCTGGTGGAGAAGGCCCGCTCCAACAAGCTGATGCCGGACGACTTCACCGGTGCCACCATGTCGCTCACCAACCCCGGTGGCCTCGGCACGGTGGCATCGGTTCCCCGCCTCATGGTCGGCCAGGGCAGCATCATCGCTGTTGGCGCGATTGGGTATCCGGCCGAGTTCTCCAGTTTATCCGACGAGCGGGTGAGCGAGCTCGGCATCAGCAAGGTCATGACCATCACCAGCACATACGACCACCGGATCATTCAGGGGGCCGAATCAGGGGCGTTCCTGGGGACCGTGGACCGGCTGCTTCAGGGTGAGGACAAATTCTTCGAGCTGATCGCCGAAAGCCTGAAAGTGTCTCCCGTGAGCAACCCGGCAGCCAAAGCGGCGCCCGGTCCAAAGCAGGCCCGTGAGTCGGCAGCGCCGGAGATGCTATATCACGTTGCCGCCACCATGGCGCTGATCAAGGCATTCCGGATGCACGGCCACCTCGCCGCGCGCCTCGATCCGCTTGGTACCGAACCCATTGGAGACCCGGCGTTGAACCCCGCCTCGCTCGGGCTCACGCCTGAGATCATGGCGACCATTCCGTCCAAGGTGCTGCGGATTGCCGTTCCGGGTCACACCCTCGCCGAGTCGCTTCCCTACCTCCAGGCGACCTACTGCGGAACGATGGCGTATGAGATCGAGCACATTTCGACTCACGAAGAGCGGGTCTGGCTGCGGGAGAAGATCGAATCCGGCGACTACCGGAAACCGCTCACTGCCGACCAACAGCGCTGGCTGCTCCGCCGCCTTAGCGAAGTCGAAGCGCTCGAGCGATTTCTGCACAAGGCCTACCTGGGTCACAAGCGCTTCTCGATCGAGGGCGTGGACATGCTGGTGCCGATGCTCGATCAGACGATCGAGCACTCCGCCGCCGCGGGAGGGCGCGACCTGGTACTCGGCATGGCGCACCGGGGGCGGCTCAACGTGCTGGCCCACACCGTGGGACGGCCCTACGAAACGATCTTCGCCGAGTTCGAGGGGGGACGTCACGTCGAAAGCGGGAAGCCCACGCCCGAGAGCGGCACCGGAGATGTGAAGTATCATCACGGAGCAGACGGAGTCTATGTAACCCAGAGCGGCCAGGCGGTCACGGTTACGCTCTCGCCCAACCCGAGCCACCTGGAGTTCGTTGGGCCGGTAGTGGATGGAGTTGCGCGCGCCAAGCAAACCCAGCGGCGCGGCCGTGAGACGCATCATGACGGGACAGTCGCCTTGCCGGTGATCATTCACGGCGACGCCGCCTTTGCCGGCCAGGGGGTTGTGGCCGAGACGCTCAACCTCGGCGCGCTGGCGGGGTATCGCACCGGCGGTACGCTGCACATCATCACCAACAACCAGGTTGGCTTTACCACCGACATGGAGGACGCTCGCTCCACCCGTTACGCGAGCGACCTGGCAAAAGGCTTCGACATACCCATCATCCACGTCAACGCCGACGACCCGGAGGCATGTCTCTCCGCCGTGCGGCTGGCCATGGCGTATCGCGACCGGTTCCGCCAGGACATGCTCATTGACCTCGTGGGATACCGCCGTCACGGGCATAATGAGGGAGACGAGCCCGCCTATACCCAGCCTTTGATGTACGAGCGCATCAAGAACCTGCCCTCGGTACGGGAGATCTATGCCGGCGGGCTGGTTGCCGCTGGAGTGCTGACCAAGGAGGAGGCCGACAGTCAGGCGGCCGATACCTACCAGCGGCTGGTGGACGTCCAGCAGGGATTCAAGGCCAGCATGGGGGTTGGAAAGACTGGTCCAAGCGAACAGGCCAAGCCCCAGATGCTGGGGAGACAGGAAGTCGATACCGCGCTTTCGGCCGAGTTCCTGACTTCGCTCAACGAACAGCTGCTCACCTGGCCAGACGGCTTCACCGTTCACCCCAAGCTCCGGAAGCAGCTCGAGCGGCGTCGAACCGCCCTGCGGCCAGAGGGTGGAATCGACTGGGCACACGCCGAGACTCTCGCCCTCGCTTCACTGCTGACCGAGGGCGTGCCGGTTCGTCTCACCGGGCAGGACACCGAACGGGGCACGTTCAGTCAGCGCCACATGGTGCTGCACGACGCAAAGACCGGTGCCCCCTGGACGCCGATCCGCAGCCTGCCCGACGCGCTGGCGCCGATGGAGCTGCACAACAGCCCGCTTTCCGAGCTCGCCACTCTTGGGTTTGAGTACGGGTACAGCGCCGCGGCCCCGGAGGTCCTGGTGCTCTGGGAAGCACAGTTCGGCGACTTCATCAATGGCGGGCAGGTCATCGTGGACCAGTTCCTGTCGGCGGGGTTGTCGAAGTGGGGACTTACCACCCGGCTGACTTTACTGCTGCCGCACGGGTATGAGGGTCAGGGCCCGGAGCATTCGAGCGCACGCCTCGAACGGTTTCTGCAGCTCGCCGCCGAAGGAAACATCAGGGTGGCTAACTGCACTACTCCCGCGCAGTATTTTCATCTGCTCCGCCGGCAGGCCCGGCGCACCCGTCAGCGACCGCTGATCATCATGACACCCAAGAGCTTACTCCGGCTGCCCCAGGCCAGCTCCCGGTTAGAGGAGTTGTCGACCGGAACCTTTCGCCCGATCCTGGATGACCCGTGGGCTGCCGGGCAGGCTCCGGAGATCTCGCGGGTCGTGCTCTGCTCCGGGAAGATCTATTACGATCTCCTGGGAGAGGCCGAGAAGATGAAGGAAGGCCGGCCGGCAATGATTCGCATCGAACAGCTCTATACCTTTCCCTGGGAGGAAATACGAGCCGTTCTGAGCCACTATCGTGGGGCAACCACGATGGTCTGGGCCCAGGAGGAACCTCTGAACATGGGGGCCTGGAGGTTTCTCGAGCCGAAGCTTCGGGAGCTGCTTCCGGCCGGAGCCGAGCTCGAGTATGTGGGGCGCCCGGAGCGCGCCAGCCCGGCGGAGGGTTATCCCGCGGCGCATACCGCGGAGCAGAGCAGGATAGTCAGCGAGGCTCTCGGATCAGGGAGCCAGAAGGTACCCCTGAAGACGGTATCGGCCGCAGGCAAAGGCCAGGGATGAAGTGACGGAGGGAAATTGAAAGGGCGGCCACTCGGGCCGCCCTTTTGCTGCTTCAGTCCCTTGGGATGAGAGGCCGTTCGGAGGCCTGTCTCACCAGCTCCCTGATCGGGTCGGAGAGATGCTCTCCGTAATGCAGGAGGAAGACCCCCCGGGAGCGGCGCTGCATGAGAAACGCCACCAGCGGAGTGTCAGCCTTAGCGCAGTTGCAGTCCTTGCATGCCAAAACCAGGTTGTCCGGACGGTCGTAAGCCGTCTGGCCCCGGCGGGGCCTCACGTGATCGAGCGTGATGGCGGTTTCGGGTGTTTCAGTTCCGCAATACGCGCACACGGAACCGTGTTGTGCAAGGAGCCAATCGCGGTGCGACTGCATGGAACGACCAGGGGAACGGCGGAAGCTAGGGATGTGAGCTGCAGGATGCCTTCGTGTTCTACGTGCCACAAGATACCAAATCGAGGGTTGATCTACACCTGGATTGCCAGGCTGCGAGTTTGCCATCCCTAACCATAGCAAGATCAGCGCCAAAACGACAGCCAGGCAAGGCTTTCGGGGTCAGGGGGCCACCGAATGCTTCTCGGCTGCGGGGGCCCGGGCCCGATACTCTGCCTCCAGTAGCCAACCCCACTGGCCGTCATAGGGGTGGACCACCTCCGCCGGCCGGTTTCCCCGGTAAATAGGGCGGCCTTCGTTGGCCCACTGAAACAGGCTGCTGCCCAAGTTCTGCACCTTCCCGTACCCCTGCTCCCCCAGCCAGCTGGCCACCCTTGCCCCCCGGTAGCCAGCCGACGAGTAGACCACGATCGAGGTGTCCTTGGGAAGGCCCGCCAGCGGCCCCAGGCTTGGGCGATATGGGTCCATCCGCCGCGCGCTTTCCAGATGGCTCACGTCGAACTCCGCTTCCGTCCGGGCATCGAGCACCACCGGTTGAGGGCGTTCCGGATCGTTCAGCCAGCGGGCCAGGTCTTTGGTCACGATCCACCTGACATCGGGAAACTTGTAGGTCGTCCCCCGCTGCAGAAGCTCGAAGATGAGTGGCCGGCCGGCGGCCACCAGCACGACCATGCCGATGAGGGTGGGGATTACAAAGAGGATTAGGAAGAGCTTCAGGAATCGGCGCATGGTTCAAGATAGAAGGGGTCGTCCCCTATGGTATGTCATTGCGAGGGGGCACCGCCCCGAAGCAATCCCGCGGGTCCGCGGCTGGATTGCCACGGCGCTCCGCGCTTCGCAATGACTCTGGACCCACAGTTTCCCGCATTCTGCCCTTCCCGCTATCTTCCCTTTCCACCCGTGAGAGGTCTGAATGAGCACCAAACGCACGCATCAGGAGTTGAATCCCCTGCTCCGCCTGGGGCAGCTGGGTCAAAGCCTCTGGTACGACTACATCACGCGGGATCTGGTGGCGTCCGGTGAGCTGGCACGGCTGATTGCGGAGGACGGCCTTCGGGGCATGACGTCAAACCCCACCATCTTCGAGAAGGCGATAGCCGGAAGCCGGCTCTACGACGAGGATATCCGCGGGCTGTCTGAGCAGGGGCGAAGCGCCGGAGAGATATTCGAGTCGCTGGCGGTGGCCGATGTGCGGGCGGCCTGCGATGAGTTCATGCCGCTCTACCGGCATTCCGGCGCCGCCGACGGGTTCGTGTCTTTGGAGGTCTCACCCTCGCTCGCGAGCGATGCGGAGGGCACGGTCCGCGAGGCGCAACGCCTTTGGGAAGCGGTGACCCGCCCCAACGCCATGATCAAGATTCCAGGGACCCGTGCCGGGCTTCCGGCTGTCACCCGCTGCATCGCCGAAGGCATCAACGTAAACGTTACGTTGCTCTTCTCGATCGAGCGTTATGCCGAAGTGGTCGAAGCGTTTCTGACGGGCCTGGAGTCTCGATTGGACCGCGGGCTGCCGATTGCCTCGGTAGCCTCGGTTGCGAGTTTTTTCGTGAGCCGGGTAGATGGCAAGGTGGATGCGCTGCTGGATCGCACACCGGGACATCCGTTGCGGGGCAGGATCGCCATTGCCAACGCCAGCCTGGCCTACGGACTCTTCGAGCGCACGCTGACCACCCCCCGCTGGAAGCGCCTGGCAGATGCCGGCGCCCGTCCCCAGCGCCCGCTGTGGGCGTCAACCAGCACGAAAGATCCGAGGCTTCCAGTTGTCTACTACGTGGAGGCGCTCGCGGCTCCCCGTACCGTGAACACGCTGCCGCCGGAGACGTTCGAGGCGTACCGCCATCACGGTGAGCCCGCGGCCCGGATCCACGAGTGCGTGGCCGCGGCGCCCGCTCAACTCGATGCCTTGAAGGACGCCGGCATCGATCTCAAGGCCATTGCCCGTGAGCTGGAAGAAGAAGGGGTGGCCAAGTTTGCCGACTCCTTCGCCGCCGTGCTGGCCGGCATCGAGGCCAAGACGGGAGCACTGGCCTCGCGGTGACCGCCTTCTGGACCGCATTACGCCGCATTTCTGTCACGAAGTGGATTCTGATTTTCATGGTGCTCGGGGCGTCGGTCGGGTGGCTCAGCCCCGACCTTGGCACCAGCCTCAAACCGCTGTCCACGATCTTCCTCCGCATGATCAAGTCGATTGTGGTCCCGATAATCTTTGGCAGCCTGGTCATCGGAATCGCGGGCCACGGGGACGACATGAAGCGGGTGGGGCGTCTGGCCCTCAAGGCCATCATCTACTTCGAGATCGTGACCACCCTGGCCCTCTTCATCGGCCTGGCCGCGGTTAACCTCACCCGGCCTGGAGTGGGAGTACGCCTGGCTGCTTCAGCGGAACCGGGACAGCAGCTGGCACAAAAAACCACCACCTTCAGCGGCATTCTGGAGCATCTGGTGCCGCAGAGCTTTTTCGAGGCGGCGGCGAATAACGAGGTGCTGCAGATCGTCTTCTTCTCGATCCTGTTCGGGGTCGCCCTCTCTCAGGTGAAGGGGCGGCCCAAGGAGGCGATGCTGGGGTTTGCCGAAGGTTTGACGGAGACGATGTTCAAGTTTACCGGTATCGTGATGAAGTTCGCGCCGATCGGCATCGGGGCGGCAATCGCGGTTACTGTAGGGCACAGCGGAGTGGGCGTGCTCATCAACCTCGGCAAAATGGTGCTGACTCTCTACGGAGCCCTCCTCGTCTTCATCCTGGTAGTGCTCGTGCCGGTGGCGGTTCTGGCTCGAGTACCCCTGCGCGCCTTCATTCAGGCTGTGCGGGAGCCCGCTCTGATCGCGTTCGCCACCACATCGTCGGAAGCCGCCCTGCCCAAGGCCATGGAGAACATGGAGCGGCTGGGGGTTCCCCGGCGAATAGTCGCGTTCGTGCTCCCAACCGGATACTCGTTCAACCTCGACGGTTCCACCCTCTACCTTGCCGTGGCGTCGATCTTTGTGGCACAGGCGGCTGGGGTGGACCTGACTTTGGGACAGCAGTTGATCATGATGCTCACCCTGATGGTCACCAGCAAAGGCGTCGCTGGCGTACCCCGCGCATCCCTGGTGATTCTGTCAGGAACCCTGCTCCACTTCGGCCTGCCGCTCGAGGGAGTGGCAATCATCCTCGGCGTAGACGAGCTGATGGATATGGGCCGCACCACGGTAAACGTCATAGGAAACTGTCTCGCGACAGTGGTCATGGGACGCTGGGAGGGGGAGTTCAACCCCGACCTTGCCGCGCTCGCCTCCTACGACTTCTCATCCACAGTGACAACTCCAGCCATCGCTCCGGAGAGCCCGAGTGCGTGAACGCCTGACCGACAGAAACCGTCCGCTCCGCGCCCATCACCAACGTGCGCTACGACATCAGGTTCGATTCGGCTACCGCCAGCCGGCGGACGCTGCATGTGGCGATGTCGTTCGACGTGGCGGGACCCGGGCCGGTTCTGCTGTCTCTCCCGGCGTGGACCCCTGGGTAAGGGAGGGGATCACCGGCAAAGCCACCACGGTAGCTGACGCTCCTCCAACCACCCTGGAGGACGCTTCCCTCTCGACCTGGATTCACCCTGTCGACGGCAGCAACAACGCCCGCTCGCTGGACGACGTGATGCGGCAGCTGTACCAATCCACCTACAAGAAGGGACGGGGTTTTACCGGAGCCGATTGGTGGGGTGCGGTCAGTAAGGCGGCGGGAGGTCGTTCATTCGTGGATTTCAACGCGCGCTACATCAGTGGGCGCCAGCCATTCCCTTTCGACCAGGTGCTGCCTCTTGCCGGAATGCGAATGATTTCCGACACCGTCTGCGATCCCCGCTGGGCCTCTCCACCGCCGCGGACTCGAGCGGAATCATCGTCAATGGTGTCATTTCTGGCGGCGCCGCGGAGGCCGCGGGTGTGCGCGCTGAAGGCGCTCCGCTGCCGATCAAGGTTCGCCGCGCCGCTGATACGAATGGGATAATGAAGGGGCGGTAGGAGGCTTTACCGCCTTACCGCCCTCGTAATATCGATGATCTCGATCGCCGGGGTGAGTCGCTGCTCTCGCGCTCTGGCCGTCTGGATCAGCCGTACCACGTCCATCCCTCGGGTGACTTTGCCGAAGGCCGCGAAGCCTTGGCCATCGTCGTTTCGCTTGCCGCCGAAGTCCAATGCCGGCTGATCTCCGATGCAGACGAAGAAATCGGAGGTGGCGGTGTCCGGGCCGTCTCGCGCCATCGAGATCGTCCCATCGGTGTGGGACAGCCCGGTCTCGTTGGTCCGCTCCAGGGAGATGGGAGGGAAGTCCTTGAAACGCAGTGAGTCCAGGCCACCCTGGATGACCTCGATCTTCGCCTGGCTCTCCGGCTGGTTGTCCTCCCGCACAGTTCTATGGAACCGCCCGCCTCTGTAGGAGCCCTGGTCGACATAGCGGAGAAAGTTGCGCGCCGTGGCCGGCGCCCGGATTGTGTCTACTTCCACTTCCATGCTGCCGAGCGAGGTCTGGATCATGACGCGGGGTAGATCCTGAGCCGCTGAGGCTCCGCGGGGCAGGAGCTGTACCACGCCGACCAGAAGTGCTACTGGCAGCCAGAAGAGCCTACGAAGCATGGTAGATCCTAACTCGGGTCGAAGAGGCCGGCCAACTACATTCCACCTCACGATGCCGATTGCCGAAGTTACCGTCAACAGCCTGGGCGACCTGATCGACAAGGTAACGCCCACGGAACCAGACCCCCGGACGGGGCGCCGCCGCGACAGCGGGGTCTACCGCGGCGATCCCGATGCCGGCTGGCCCCTGCTGACCAGCTTAGACAAGCTGGGCGGCGCCGGGTCTCCCCACTCGAAGGCCGACCTCGAAGAACACATTCTTCGGAACTTCATCCGCTACTCGCGGCCCTACTTCAGCACCCCACCCGTCAACGACTGGGAGGTGCTGGTGGCCGCACAGCACCATGGCCTGCCCACGCGGCTGCTGGATTGGACCTACTCGCCGCTGGTCGCTGCTCATTTCGCCACGGTGGCCAGCCCCCGGAATACCGACCGAGTCATCTGGCGGCTGGATTGGAAGTCCGTCCACCGGTTCTTCCGGCTGCCCGAGCTGGCGCTGCTCATTCAGGATCTGGAGGGCATCATGGGCGCCGGGAGGCCGATGACGCCCTGGTCGCTCTTCTCCGGAACCGCGAATGCCAAACCATTTGCCTGCATGTTCGAGCCGCCGTCGCTCAATGCTCGCATCGTGGCCCAGTCCGCCACATTCACGCTGTGCTCGGACAAGCTGGTACCGTTCGACCGCTTCCTCGACGGACACGGACTGGGCTCCGCGCTTACCAAATACATCATTCCCCCCCGCGAGACCAACCGCTTCCGCGACCAGCTCGACCTGGTCAGCGTGGACGAGCGGCGGTTGTTCCCTGATCTCGATGGTGTAGCGGCGGAGATGAGGCGCTACTACTCCTGACGGAGCGGTTACTGCTGGCCGCCAGCGGCTGCCGGCATTCTCCGACTTGCAAGTCTTGCTTCGACCCGATCGGTGTCGCCGTGCGCCAGCAAGATCTCGAATCGATCCACCGGTGCGTGAATGGTTTTGAGTTGGACAACGTCGCCGGCGCTCCAGCTCGACGCCACGGGACGTTGAGACATTCGGATTTCCCAAACACTTCCGTCTTCAAGAGTTACAAAGCTTCCCCCATCGACCACCTCGCGCACCGCGAGGCCGAGAGGGAGCTCGACGTTGTGGCAGTTCCAGCTGCAGCCCGCAAAGGCGGGCGGCGCTTGGGCGGCGGCGGAGCGGGCGGAGAATAGAGCGAGTGCAGATAATAGCACGGACACCACTCGGAGCGTCTTCACAGGAATACCCTAGGTCGTTTGTACCTATAGCATACACCCGAAAATCCGGATTTGCAGTGAGCTAGAGCGCGTTGAGCACCCGTAGGTGCTCGAGGTAGCTGAATCATGTACCTGAGTGCTGAAATAAAAACGGGCCTCCCGTAAGAGGCCCGTTTTACTGAGGCTGCAGAGGCGCCGGTCGGAATCGAACCGACGGATGGAGGTTTTGCAGACCTCTGCCTTACCACTTGGCTACGGCGCCCTGGGGGATGCTAAGTCGTTGATTTTACTCGCCCAGACGCTGCAGGTCAAACGAGACGACAGAGTCCCCACCCTTGCGGAGCGGCTTATTTGGGTGACCATTAGTGGCCACCATTAAATCTGTCGGGTGACCATAGCTGATAGCGAAGGAGGGTTTGGTGCGACCTTCACGGTTGCCAATCCCAGATCGGCTATCGCTAACCCGCTGTTGTGAAACGTCTCCCACCGTAGCCCCTGACGCTCGCAGAAGGCCTGGAATGCGTTGGGGCGAAAGATCTCGTGCATGCTGTGGGCGATCCGCACGTCGTGGGACGACAGGACGGCACCCGGGGTCAGGTGGGAGAGCACAGTCAGAAATTCCCACGTCATGTGCTCAAAAGTGTGTAGGCTGTCGTGATGGAAGAGGTTGATCACGGAGAGCCGGTCAAGAAGAGCCGGGAGCTCGCGCC
>Ga0136617_10001436_pt1 | contig 21161 bp, 19 predicted proteins | sample AntDrymUQ3222106_2_FD_129672 | JGI IMG/M metagenome (GOLD analysis project Ga0136617, IMG submission 129672) | Polar desert sand microbial communities from Dry Valleys, Antarctica - metaG UQ322 (21.06) | ecosystem: Environmental > Terrestrial > Soil > Desert | place: Antarctica: Dry Valley...
CGCCGGCTGCCGCGCGAGCGCTGCCTGTTCGTCGGCGACGCGCTCTCCTGCACGCGACTGGAGACGATCTTCGAGCGCCACGGCCTGCCGGCCGGCGTCGTGTGTCGTGTGTCGGTCGAGGACATGCGCCAGCAGGCGAGCACGCGCGTCGCGCTCGAGGCGGAGGTGCTGCAGGAGCTCATCGTCCTCACGGAGGCCCACCGGGTCATCATCGGTCCGCACCGCGTGTGCAACGAGCTCACCTTCGAGCTCCTGGAGGCCGCGCGGCGGGCGGGGGCGCGCATCTCGCTGCTGCCCGACATGCTCGAGGTCGTGGGCTCGTCCGTCGACTTCGACGATCTCTACGGCATGACGCTGCTCGGAGTCCGCCCCAGCGAGCTCAGCCGCTCCTCGCTGCTGCTCAAGCGGGGCTTCGACGTCGCAGGCGCGAGCATGCTGCTGGCGCTGACCGCGCCGCTGATGATGGCCATCGCGCTCGCGATCCGGCTGGACTCCCCTGGGCCGATCCTCTTTCGGCAGCTGCGGATCGGCCGCGGAGGCACGCCGTTTCGCATCTTCAAGATGCGTACGATGGTCGCCGACGCGGACGCGCTCAAGGAGAGCCTGCGCTCGCGCAACGAAGCCGTCGGGCTGTTCAAGATCAGCGACGACCCGCGCATCACGCGCGTGGGCCGGGTGCTGCGCCACATGTCGCTCGACGAGCTTCCACAGCTCTTCAACGTGCTGCTCGGGTCGATGAGCCTCGTGGGACCGCGGCCGCTCGTGGCCGACGAGGACAGCCACATCCTCGGAACGGATCGGGGCCGGCTGCGCCTCACCCCGGGGATGACCGGCCAGTGGCAGATCTCGGGCTCGGCGCGCATCCCGCTCGAGGACATGATCAAGCTCGATCAGCTCTACGTCACGAACTGGAGCCTCTGGGGCGACGTGAAGATCCTGCTGCGGACCGTGCCATACGTGCTCGACAGCCGCGGGGTGTAGCGCGGCGACGCGGGCTCAGGCGGCGAGCGGGCCGAGCCCGGCGGCGCTCAGCGCACCGGCGAGCAGCAGCGCCCCGCCGGCCGTCGCATAGCCGGTGATGAGCATGCGCAGCCGGGCGGGGCGGCCCTGGCTGACGAGCCGGCGGCGCAACTCGCCGCGAAAGGCCGCCGCCGGGACCGGACGCTCGGACTGCAGGCGCTGCGCGAGCGCCACGACCTCGTCGGGCGGATCGGGCCCCAGATCGGCGCGGATGTCGGGGGACGGGGTCATGGCTGCGCGAACAGGCGAGACCGCGGGTTCAGACGGCGCGCGTGGCGCAGGTCTCCGACCGCCGTCGCGGTCGCGCCGCGGCGTGCGTCGATCCGTGCCAGCACGAGCCATGTTCGCCAGTTCGTCGGCTCGGCGGCCGCCGCGGCGCGTGCCGCCGCAGCCGCGCGTTCCAGGGCCCCGGCCTCCTCGAGCACGAGCGCGCGCTGCAGCTGCGGCGTCGCGGCATAGGGCTGCAGCCGCTCGGCCGTGCTGCTGGCGGCAAGCGCGTCGCTCAGGCGGCCTGCGGCTGCAGCCTCCCGGCTGTCGCCGAGCGCCATCGCCGCGGCCATCGGCACGACCACCGCGCCGATCGATACGGTCGCCAGCAGCGCCAGGACGGCGCGCGGAGCTCGCCCGCCACGCGCCGTCTCGCGACGCGGCGGAGGATCCTCCCGGCCCGCGACGATGACGGCTCCGAGCGCCAGCACCGCCGCCGCGATGGCCGCCATCTCCCACACCCAGTCAAACGACGCCGAGGTGAGGAAGGCGGCCAAGCCTCCCGCCGCCGCGGCGATCCAGGGTCGCGAGTCGGGCGCTGCGCGCACCGAGCGCGTCGCGGCGACTACGAGCAGCCACGCCAGCAGGCCGCCGAGCAGCGCGAGCCCGACGAGTCCCGTCTCCCCGAGCGTCTCGAGATAGAGCGAATGGGCGTCGCGGACGAAGCCGTTGACGGTCGCGTGGCGCGCCCACCAGAACTCGAACGTCCCCGGGCCGATTCCCCTGAGCGGGTCGCTGGCGGTGGCGTCCAGGGCCGACTGCCAGAGCTGGTAGCGCCCGTTGCCGTTGGCGATCGCCAGGCGGCTGAAGACATCGTCCTGGCTGGCCCCAGCAGTGGCCTGCTGGGGGATCTTGAACTCCTCCCAGCGGTCTCCCACGACGCCCGGGGCGCCTGCCACGACCGCGATGACGCCGGCGACGGCCAATACCCCGACCGCGCCCAGCGCGGTCGCCCGCGGTGCGGGCGCCAGCAGCACGGGCCGCCGGAGATATCGCGCCGCGAGGCCCAGCGCCACCTGCACGAACGCCGCGCCGCAGCAGACGACGAGCCCAAGCCACAGCAGCTCGTCGCCCTGGTGGCGCGCCGTCGCCGTCGTCAGGCCCTCCTGCAGCGCGTCGCGCTGCGAAGCGGCCGAGACGAGGATCGCGGACGCGGCCCCGGCCACGAGCAGCGTCGCGAGCGCGTGGAGCCGGCGCGGGACGAGCGCGAGGAAGGCGACGATCCCGACCGCGAGCGCGAGTGCCCCGCCGCGCGACACCGTGAGATAGATGCAGAGCGCGCTGACGGGAAGCGCCGCGGCAGCCACCGCCTGTCCGGCCAGCGTGCGCGCGCCGATCGCGACGGCCAGCAGGAGCGGTACGCCGAGCGCGGCGAGCGCCGCGAGCGCGTTCCAGTAGTTCACCGGGAAGCTGAGCTTGCGTGCGCTCGCACGCCCGAGGAACTCCAGGTGGTCGTTGACCGGAAACCACTGCGGGTGCAGGCGCGAGAGGACGGCGAGTGCGACGACGAGGCCGATCGCGCAGGCGACGCCGTTGATCGTGTGGCGCGCCGCGGCGCGTCCCTGCAGCGCGATCGCGAGCACGACAACGCCGAGGTACATCGCGATCCGCCCGAGCTCGATGGTGCTGCGCTCCGCGCTCTCCGACCAGCTCGCCCCCAGTCCCGTCCACACCGCGAAGGCGGCCAGCAGCCCGATCGTCACCCAGCCGGCCGCGCCGATGCGCGCGGGCAGGATCCCGGCGAGCGCGCCGATGAGCACGACCCACCAGACGGCGAGCCCGACCTGGCTGCGCACGACCGTGTCGTAGCCGCCGTTGCTGAGCGCCAGATACGCGACGAGCGTGAAGGCGAGCGTCCAGGCGGCCAACGCCGGGAGATCGACCCGGGCACTGAGGCGCCGCGGGAGCGCGACGGCGATCGCGGCGGAGGGAGCGAGCTCCATGTCTGTCCCATACGTTCGCGCCGCGCGGAGCCTGACGCACGTGTCAGCCCTCACGGGACCGGCTCGTATTGCTTCAGACGATGAGATCGCTCCGTTTCATCCTCGGCACGCTCGCGGTGGTGGCGCTCCTGGCTCCGGCCGGCGCCTCGGCCCAGGCCACGAACGCCCCGCCCGGCAACTCCGCGATCGACGAGTATCTCGAGACGGTGCCGTCGGCAACCGGCAACCAGCCGCCGCGCGGCCGGGAACGACAGGCGGCCGCCCCGATGGGGCGCAAGGCGGCTGCCCCGACGGAGCGCACAGCCCCGACGGAACGCAAGGCGGCTGCCCCGGTCCTGACGCCCGCGCAGCGCACCGTCCTCGAGCGCCATGGGACCGAGGGCGAGGCGCTCGCCGAGTTCGTGGAGTCCACTCCCAGCCGTGTGCATCAGCGCGATCCGCTTGCCGAGGCAGAGGGCCGGTCGCCGCTGGCGAAGGCGGTCCAGACGACCCTCGGCGACTCGGGCGGCGACGGCGGGATGGGGATCCTGCTGCCCTTGATCCTCTCCAGCGCGCTGCTCGTCACCGTGGCAGTCGTGGTCGTGCGCCGCCGGTCGGGCTCACCGCCGCGCACGTGATCGATCGCCTCGTCGCGCTCACGGCCGCGCTCGTGCTCGTGCTGCTCGGCGCCGGCGCCGGCGCCGCGCCCGCGCATGCGGCGCCCCCGCTCTCGCTGGGCTTCCTCGACGACGTCTATATGGCGGGCGCGCCCGAGGCCGACCCATGGATCCAGCGGACGGACGACGTCGGCGCCGACATCGTCCGCATCCAGGTCGGCTGGCCGGCGGCACCGGACGCTGCGCTGCGCCCGCCCGGATTCGACCCGCGCGACCCCGCGGCCGCCGCCTACGACTTCACGCGCGCCGATGCAGCGATCAGGGCCGCCTCGGCGCACGGGCTGGCGGTCCTCGCCTCGTTCTCCCGCGCGCCGCGCTGGGCCGAGGGCGCGAACCGCCCCGCCTCCGCGCCACCCGGGAGCTGGGAGCCCGACCCCGCGGCCGTGCTCGACTACGGCGTCGCGCTCGCGACGCGGTATTCCGGCGCCTTCGCGGACCCGCTGCAACCGGGCCAGACCCTGCCGCGCGTCAAGGCCTTCCAGGTCTGGAACGAGCCCAATCTCGCGCTGCACCTCAGCCCGCAGTGGCGCGGCGGCAGGACGTTTGCTCCCGGCCACTACCGGCGCATGCTGCGCGCCTTCTACTCGGGCGTGAAGTCCGTCCAGCCCGACGCGCTCGTCGTCACCGCCGACACCGCCCCGTTCGGCGATCCCCGACCGGGCGGCAACCGCATCATGCCGGCGCGCTTCGTGCGCGATCTGCTGTGCCTGCGTCGCGCCGGCTCTGGCCTGCGCCCGACCGCGTGCCCCGCGCCCGCCCAATTCGACGTCCTCGCCCATCATCCGTACTCCGTCGGCGACCCGGGCCGGCGCGCGCTCAACGCCGACGACGTCTCGATCCCGGACCTCGGCAAGCTGACGCGCAGCCTGCGCGCCGCCGAGCGCTTCGGCGGCGCGCTGCCCCGCATTCGCCACCGGTTCTGGGTGACGGAGGTCTCCTACGACTCAGGGCCTCCCGACCCGCACGGGGTGCCGATCGGCCGGCACGCGAGCTAAGAGGCGTTCTACCGCCTGTGGCGCGAGGGCGTCGACACGATCATGTGGTTCCAGATCCGCGACGGCGCGCCGCAGCCGAGCTACGACGCCACCAACCAGTCCGGGGTCTTCTTCGGCGACGGACAGCCCAAGCCCGCGGCCCGCGCCTTCCGCTTCCCGTTGTTCGCCGAGCGCGCGAGCCGGCGGATGCTGCGCGTGTGGGGACGCAGCCCGCTGGCGGGGCAGGTCAGCATCCAGCGCCTCACCCGTGCCGGCTGGCGGACCGTTCGCAGCGTCGCGGTGGGCCGCCGTGACACGTTCCTCGTGCGCGTCCCCGCGGCCGGCACGGCCGACCGCCTGCGCGCCAGCATCGGGGCCGAGCGCAGCCTCGTCTGGGCGGGGTGAGTGTCAGCCTTCGCCCGCCCGTCGCGTACTAGATGGTGATGGCGGGCCGCGGGTCGCGCTCCTCCACCAGATCCGCCCCGCCAGTCCCCGCAGCCTTCCCCAAGGAGTCGCCGTGAAACGCTTGCTCGCCTTGACGTCGCTGTCGCTCGCGGCCGTGTTCATGGTCACCTCGCTCGCCGACGGACAGAGCGCGCCCGTGCAGGTCCCCACGCAGGACGTCACGTCCTCGACCACCCCGCAGAGAGACAGGACGAGGCCGCTGACGTTCACGACCACGGGGACGGTCGTTCCTCCGCCCTACTGCGCGGTCGGGGCCTCTCAGAAGGCGGGCGACTGCGTGCCGCTCCTCTGCGCCCCCGGCGTCACCAACACGGCGTACTGCGTGGCGCCGCCCATCGTGCTCCTGTGCAGCGGCCACGTGACCGTGAGATTCAGGAGGGGCACCACCACGCTCTCGACGCGCAGCGTGGAGCTCCAGCCCGACTGCACGTACCGCAGCCGGGTCACCTTCAGGAGCCGCACCCTCCGTCAGACGACGTTGAGGGTGTCCGTGCGCTTCGAGGGCAACGCGTTCCTCTTCCCGGCGAGCGCCCCGACGCACACCGTCCGCATCGGCTGAGGAACCCCAGCGCCGCTCGGGCGGACCACGAAACCGCCCGAGCGCGTTGCTAGCCTGCGGCACGTGACCGTCGCCCTCGCCGACCTCCCGCTCGTCGCCTCGGGCAAGGTCAGGGAGATGTACGACCTGGGCGACCGCCTGCTCATGGTCGCCAGCGATCGGATTTCGACGTACGACGTCGTCCACCCGACGCCGATCCCCGACAAGGGAAAGGTCCTGACGGGGCTGTCGGCGTTCTGGTTCGAGCAGACGGGCGAGATCGTCCGCAACCACCTCGTGTCGACGATCGACGGGGTCCCGGACGAGGCGCGCGGGCGCGCGCTGTCGGTCATCAAGCTCGACATGCTGCCGGTCGAGTGCGTCGTGCGCGGCTACCTCACCGGCTCTGGCTGGAAGGACTACCAGGCGACCGGCACGGTCGCCGGCATCGCGCTGCGCGCGGGCCTGCGCGCCTCCGAGAAGCTGCCCGAGCCGATCTTCACGCCGTCCACGAAGGCCGACGTCGGTCACGACGAGACGATCGACTTCGATCGCGCGGCGGAGATCGTCGGCGACCGCGCGCTCATGGAGGAGCTCCGCGATCTGTCGATCGCGCTGTACTCCTCCGCCGCCGACCTCGCCGCCCGGCGCGGGGTCATCCTCGCCGACACGAAGTTCGAGTTCGGTCGCGACGCCGACGGCGTCCTGCGCGTCGGCGACGAGGTGCTGACGCCCGACTCGTCGCGGTTCTGGCCGGCCGACTCCTACGAGGTCGGGCGCCCTCAGCCGAGTTTCGACAAGCAGTACGTGCGCGACTGGGCGGCGGGCACCGGATGGGACAAGCGCCCGCCGGCGCCGGCGATCCCCGACGACGTCGTCGCCGGCACGCGCGAGCGCTACGTCGAGGTCTACGAGAAGATCACCGGCGAGCCGTTCGACGCATGGCTCGCGCGGGTGGCGCCGTGACCACCCGCGCCCGGGTGCTCGTGCGCCCGAAGGCCGGGATCCTCGATCCGCAGGGCGTCGCCGTCGAGCGGGCGCTGCCGGCGCTCGGGTTCGAAGGCGTCGGCAACGTCCACGTCGGCCGCCTCATCGAGCTCGACATCGAGGATCCGAGCCAGCTCGAGGCGATGTGCGAGAAGCTGCTCGCGAACCCGTTGATCGAGGACTACGAGATCCAGGCCCAGCGGCCGGACGCCGATGGTTGAGCTCAGGACGCGGGGCCGGATGTCCCGCGGAGCATCCCCTACCTGACGTGCGCTTCGGGGTCGTCCGCTTTCCCGGCTCGTGCGACGAGGTCGACGCCGTCCTGGCCTGTGAGCGCGTGCCCGGCGCATCGGCGCAGCTGCTCTGGCACGGCGACCCGGACCTCCACGGCGTCGACGCCGTGGTCCTGCCGGGCGGGTTCTCCTACGGCGACTACCTCCGCGCCGGCGCGATCGCCCGCTTCTCGCCGGTCATGGAGTCGGTCGTCGCGTTCTCACGCGCGGGCGGGCTCGTGCTGGGGATCTGCAACGGCTTTCAGGTCCTCTGCGAGGCAGGGCTGCTGCCGGGCGCGCTGCTGCCGAACGTCGAGCGGCGCTTCATCTGCCGCCAGGTGAACCTCGAGGTCGCGCAGGCGACGATGCCGTTCACCGCCGACTGCTCCGCCGGCGAGCTGCTGTCGATCCCGGTGAAGCACACGACGGGCCGCTACTACGCGCCACCGGAGGTACTGGACGGCCTCGAGACACATGGGCACATCCTCCTGCGCTACGCCGCCGACGGCAACCCCAACGGCTCGACGAACGACATCGCCGGCGTGCGCAACGAGGCCGGCAACGTCTTCGGGCTCATGCCCCATCCCGAGCATGCCGTCGATCCGCTCACCGGCTCGGTCGACGGGCTGAAGATCTTCTCCTCGATGGCTCATGCCCACGGTTGATCAGGCCGTCGCGCTCGGGCTGACCGAGGCCGAGTTCGAGCTCATCCGCGAGGAGCTCGGCCGCGAGCCCAACGAGGTCGAGCTCGCCGTCTTCTCGCTCATGTGGAGCGAGCACTGCGCCTACAAGCACTCCAAGAAGCTGCTGCGAACGCTGCCCACGGAGGGGCCCCGGCTCGCCCTCGGCCCGGGCGAGAACGCCGGCGCCGTGGACGTCGGCGACGGCTGGGTCGTCGCCTTCAAGGTCGAGTCGCACAACCACCCCTCGGCGGTCGAGCCGTTCCAGGGCGCGGCGACCGGCGTCGGCGGCATCCTGCGCGACATCTTCGCGATCGGCGCGCGACCGATCGCGGTGCTCGACTCGCTGCGCTTCGGCGAGCCCGACAGCGCCCGCTCGCGCTACCTGCTTGACCACGCCGTCGCCGGGATCGGCCACTACGGCAACTCGATCGGCGTCCCGACGATCGGCGGCGAGGTCTACTTCGAGGGACCCTACGAGCAGAACTGCCTCGTCAACGCGATGGCGCTCGGGCTCGCCCGCGGCGACGCGCTCATCCGCAGCGCCGCCGCCGGCGTCGGCAACGCGCTCGTCCTGTTCGGCGCGTCGACGGGCCGCGACGGGATCGGCGGCGCCTCGGTGCTCGCCTCGGCGGAGCTCGGCGAGGCCGACGCCGACAAGCGCCCGACGGTCCAGGTCGGCGATCCGTTCGCCGAGAAGAAGCTGCTCGAGTGCTCGCTGGAGCTGCTCGAGCGCGGCCTGCTCGTCGCGCTGCAGGACCTCGGGGCTGCCGGGCTGTCCTCGTCGAGCGCCGAGATGGCATCCAAGGGCGAGGTCGGGCTCGACATCGACGTCGCGCGCGTCCCATTACGCGAGCCGGGGATGGAGCCGTGGGAGATCATGCTCTCCGAGTCCCAGGAGCGGATGCTCTGCGTCGTCGAGCCCTCGCGCGTGGAGGAGGTGCTCGCCGTCTGCGCGAAATGGGAGGTCGGCGGGACGGCGATCGGCACGGTCACCGACACGCGCCACCTGCGCGTCTTCGACGGCGACGAGCTCGTCGGCGACATGCTGGTCCCGGCGCTCGTCGACGACTGCCCGCTCTACGACCTCGCGCCCGAGCCCCCGGCGGGGCCGCTGTACCCGGCGCCGCCGCGCGTGCTGGCCGCTGGCGTAAGGAACTCGCGCGAGGTCCTGCTCGCGCTGCTCGCCTCGCCGAACATCGCCTCGCGACGGCCGCTCTTCGAGCAGTACGACAGCGTCGTCCAGTCGCGTACCGTCCGCCGGCCCGAGCAGGCCGACGCCGCCGTGCTCGCGCTGCCGGGCGGGGGCGCGATCGCGGTCTCGATCGACGGCTCCGGCCGCCGCGTGGCCTGCGATCCCTACACGGGCGCGGTCGAGGCCGTGCTCGAGTGCACGGCGAACCTTGCCTGTGCGGGCGCCGAGCCGCTCGGGCTGACGAACTGCCTGAACTTCGGCAACCCCTCCAAGCCGCACATCGCATGGCAGCTCACCGAGGCGATCCGCGGCCTGGCCGACGCCTGCCGCGCGCTCGACGTACCGGTCGTCGGCGGCAACGTCTCGCTCTACAACGAGAGCGCCGACGGCCCGATCTACCCGACGCCGGTCGTCGGAATGGTCGGCGAGCTGCCCGACGCCGCCCGGGCAGGGCGCTCCGGCTTCACGCGCGCGGGCGATGCCGTCGGCTTCGCCGGCCCGTTCCGCCCGCGCCTGCCCGGCTCCGAGCTCGCCAAGCTCCGCGGCGAGGCGCTGCCCGACGGCCTGGAGGAGATCGACGTCGCCGCCCTACGCGCGGCGCAGGAGGCGATCCGCGACGCCGTCCGCGCCGGCGAGCTCTCCAGCGCCCACGACGTCGCCGAGGGCGGCTTCCTCGTCGCGGTCGCCGAGTCCTGCCTCGCCGGCGGCGTCGGCGCGACGCTCGACCTCGGACCGGTGCGCAGCGACGACGACCTCGATCGCATCCTCTTCGGCGAGTCCCCCGGAGCCGGCTTCGTGGTCTCGGGGTCCGAGGAGGCGTTGCGGCGGCTGGGGGAGAACGTGGCGCTCGACCTCTTCGGGACCGTCGGCGGCGACGCCCTCGACGCGACCTGCGGCGACGTGCGCGTCACCGCCTCGCTGGCCGAGCTTCGCGCGTCGCACGCCGCTCTCGAGCAGCTGTTTCCGTAGCGCCTGGAATGGCCCGGAACGCGCGCCCCGCTCATCTCTCGATGCCGCGGCGGGTAGGCCAAGCGCAACTGCCTTTGTGCCGACCGGCGCATGGCTTTCGTGCAAACTCAGCCCGGCCGGACCGGCAAGAGCGATCGGTGGCCAGCATGAGCAGCGTCGGCTACCGGGAGCGCAGCCTGCTCATGCCCGATCAGGACCCCCTCAAGGGCCTCGGCGAGGATGTCGTCCTCGGCGAGTTCGACGGGGACCTCCTCGGCGAGCTCGACGAGAACCTCTTCGGCGACCTCGAGCCGGACGACATCCCAGCCGAGACGATCGAGCTGGAGAGGATCCCACGCCGCCTGTGGGAGGAGACGCTCGCTCCGCTGCGTCGCCAGCACCGCGTCTGGATCGCCCACCAGATACGGGACCAGCGACTGCGAGAGCTCGCGGCGGACCTCGTCTTCGAGTTCGACATGGACGAGTGCGTCCGCCGGCGGGCCCGCGAGGAGGCGCTCTTCGCGGCGCGGCGGACCGGGGTTGCCCCGCCGACGCCGGACTTCGACCCTGCCGTGATCCGCTCGACGGTGCGCATCAACGTGCGTCTGCGCCAGGACGACCATGCGCGATTGACGCAGGCGGCGGCGGCCGTGGGAGTGAAGCCCACGACGCTCGCGCGCAGGCTCGTGCTCAACGGCGCGGCCAGGATCCTGCGGGAAGATGCGGACCCACGTGACGATCGAGACGTTCGCCGCCGAACGCGTGGCTATCCTTGACAGAGTGACGACGCTCACCGAGCGCGAGGGACCGCGAGACGAGTGCGGCGTGTTCGGGATCCACGCTCCCGGCCACGACGTCTCCCGCCTGGCGTACTTCGCGCTGTATGCCCTGCAACATCGCGGGCAGGAATCCGCCGGCATCGCCGCCGCGGATGTCGGCGGGCACATCATGACCCTGCGCGAGCTGGGGCTCGTCAACCAGGTCTTCGACGAGCAGAAGCTGCGCGCGCTCGGCGGCGACATGGCGGTCGGGCACGTCCGCTACTCGACGACGGGCTCCAACGGCTGGGACAACGCGCAGCCCGTGCACCGCTCGGACCGCCGGGAGCTCGCGCTGGCCCACAACGGCAACCTCATCAACGCCGTCGAGCTGCACTCCGAGCTGCACGAGCGCGGCGTGCGCTTTCGCTCCACCTCGGACTCGGAGATCATCGCCGCGCTGCTGGCCTCCCACGAGGCCGAGCGCATCGAGGACGCCGTCTGCGACGTCCTGCCGCGGTTGCAGGGCGCGTTCTCGACCGTCCTCATGACGAAGGGCACCCTCGTCGCCTTCCGCGATCCCGCCGGGCTACGACCGCTCGTGCTCGGCCGCATCGACGACCATTACTGCGTCGCGAGCGAATCCTGCGCGCTGGACATCATCGGCGCCGAGCTCGTCCGCGACGTGCGCCCCGGCGAGATGATCTGGATCGCCGCCGACGGGCTGCAGTCACGCCAGATCGTCGAGGGCGCGCGCGAGGCGTTCTGCGTCTTCGAGTACATCTACTTCGCCCGCCCGGACTCGCGCATGAACGGCGACGTCCTGCAGGCCGCGCGCGGGCGGATGGGCGAGATCCTCGCCCGCGAGGCGCCGGCGCCGAACGCCGAGCTCGTCATCCCGGTTCCCGACTCCGGCGCGCCCGCCGCCCGCGGCTACGCCCGCGCGAGCGGGCTGCCGCAGGACGACGGGCTCATCAAGAACCGCTACGTCGGGCGCACGTTCATCGAGCCCGGTCATGAGCTGCGCAAGCATGGCCTGCGGCTGAAGTTCAACCCGCTGCCGGAGATCGTCGGCGGCAAGTCGATCGTCGTCGTCGACGACTCGATCGTGCGCGGCAACACGACGCGAAAGATCGTCCAGATGCTGCGCGACGCAGGCGCGCGCGAGGTGCACATGCGCATCTCCGCCCCGCCGATCAAGCACCCCTGCCACTACGGCATCGACATGTCCACGCGCGAGGAGATGATCGCCCACGAGCGGACCGTCGAGGAGGTCGCCGCCGAACTGGGCTGCGACTCGCTCGCCTACCTCTCGCTCGACGGCGTCTACGAGGCCGTCCGCGGATCGCGCGAGCGCCACTGCGACGCGTGCTTCAGCGGCCGCTACCCGCTCGAGGGCACCGACGAGGCCAACGGCAAGTACGCGCTCGAGCTCCCGCTCGTGCAGGCGTAGCTACTTGACCTGAGGGCCGAAGCCCCACTTCGGCATCCCGGAGAGGGCCCCGACGGCCGCGGCCTTGTCCATGTCGTCGTTGCGAACGCTCGTGGGATAGGGCGGCCGCTTCCAGGGGTGCCAGCCGACCGTGCCGTAGTGCTCTCTCAGGTAGGCGGTCAGATCGCCGCGGTGGTTCGGACAGGCGTAGCGCGCCGGCCCGTAGAGCCCGCGCCCGTGCCACACGAGCCAGCGCTCCGGCATCGCGTCGAGGTACTGACCCCACACGATCTCCCGCACGGTGGACTCCAGGCTGACCTGCGTCAGGGGATCGGGCTGCTCATCACAGAACTGGCAACGGAAGATGAGCCGAACGGACATCCCAAACCTCAGAGTACCCCGCGCGGCGCCCGCGGAACAGCTCTTGATCCCGGCCTGAAGCTTTAGAACCCACTCCAGCGCTGACGGCGTGTCGAAACCTCCCACGCGTGGTCGGTGTCGTCCGAAGCCAGGCTGTTGGGATACGGGGGCCGCTTCCAGGGGTGAAAGCCGATCGTGCCGTAGTGCTCGCGGAGGTAGGCGACGAGGTCCCCGCGATGCTCGGGGCAGGCGTAGCGCGCCGGGCCGTAGAGCCCGCGCCCGTGCCACACGAGCCAGCGCCCGGGCAGGGCGTTCTGGTACGCGCCCCAGACGAACTGCCGCATCGCCTCCTGCAGGCCCAGCTGCGTCAGCGGGTCAGGCTGTGCATCGCAGAACTGACAACGGAAGATGAAGCGGACTGACACGGTGTCAGCAGAGTAGCCCCCCTGCCCGGCAATGCAACGAATCTGCGGACGCGGGCGTGCTCGCCGGGACGGCCGCTAAGGTCGGACGCCCCATGGATCCCGCCGCCGCGCTGCACGAGTACTTCGGCTTCGACGCCTTCCGTCCCGGCCAGGAGCAGGCCGTCCGGGCGGCCATCGGGCCGCCCGCCCGGGACGTGCTCGTCGTCATGCCCACGGGGGCCGGCAAGTCGCTGTGCTACCAGCTGCCCGCCCTCATGCGCGACGACCTCACCCTCGTCGTCTCGCCGCTCGTCTCGCTCATGCAGGACCAGGTCGACGCGCTCGCCACCGCGGCCCCTGGCCGCGCGGCACTCGTCAACGCCCAGCGTGACGCCGCCGCCAACCGCGTGGCGCTCGAGCGCGCCGCCGCGGGCGAGCTGCGGCTGCTCTACGTCGCGCCGGAGCGCTTCTCCTCCGCGCCGTTCCTCGAGGCGATGCGGGCGACGAGGATCGGGCTCTTCGTCGTCGACGAGGCGCACTGCGTCTCGCAGTGGGGTCACGACTTCCGCCCCGACTACTTCCGCCTCGCCGACGCGGCGCGCTGGCTGCAGGCCGACGCGATCATCGCCTCGACGGCGACCGCGACGCCGCAGGTCGCAAGCGACATCGCGGTGCGGCTCGGTCTCCGCGATCCGGTGCGGGTATCGACGGGCTTCGACCGGCCGAACCTCTCCTTCGCGGTCCTGCCATGCGCGTCGACGCAGGCCAAGCACCGCCACATCGCGGCTGCGCTGTCCTCGCCGGGGGCGACGCCGGCGATCGTCTACGCGGGCACGCGCGCGGGGGCGGAGAAGCTCGCCGACCGGCTCGCGGGCGGGCTCGAGGGCGCCGTCGGCGTCTACCACGCCGGGCTGGGCCGCGAGCAGCGCACCGAGGTCCAGCGACGCTTCATGGACGGCCGCCTCGACGTCGTCGTTGCGACGAACGCCTTCGGGATGGGCATCGACAAGGCCGACGTGCGGACGGTCTGCCACGAGAGCGTGCCGGGCTCGGTCGAGGCCTACTACCAGGAGGCCGGCCGTGCCGGCCGCGACGGCCGCCCAGCGCGGGCGCTGCTCTTCGCCGAGGGGCGCGACAAGGGCCTGCACGTCTTCTTCATCCAGCGCGGGGAGCTGACCGACGATGCGATCGCGACGGTCGCGCGGCGCCTGGAGGCCCGCGCGAGCGGCGGGCGCTACGACCTCGGCGCCGACGAGCTCGCGTCGGTCCTCGACGGCCGCGGCGAGGGCTCAGAGCAGGTGCGCGCGGTCATCGGGCATCTCGTGCGCGCCGGGGTCGTGCGGCCCGCGCCCTCCTCGCCCGACCGCATCCGCGGCCGCATCGAGGCGCCGTTCGACGGCCGCGCCCGCGCCGCCTGCCGCTCGTCGGCCGGGGAGGCGCAGCGCGCGCGCTGGCGCCAGTACCGCGCCGTCTGGGCGTTCGTCGAGGGCTCGGCCTGCCGCCGCGAGACGATCCTGCGCCACTTCGGCGACCGCAGCGCGCCGGCGCCCGCGCCGGCGTGCCGTGCTGCGACGTCTGCGACGGCGCCTGGGTCCCGGCGGCGCCGGCCGGGACCCCGCGGCGCCGCGCAGCGGCCGCACACGCACCCGGCGACCTCGACGAGGCGATCGTGTCGGTCGTCGAGTCCGCGAATCCTGCGGTCGGCCGCACGCGCACGGTCGAGATCCTGCGCGGCGGGCGCTCGAAGGTGCTCGTCAAGAGCGGTCACGACGGGTTGCCGGCCTACGGCACGTTCGATCACCTGACGGCGCAGCAGGTCCTCGGGCGCGTCGACGAGCTCATCGGGGCCGGACGCCTGCGCTCGACGGGCGGCGCGTACCCGAAGCTGCAGGTCGTGCCGGCTGCCCACGCGGCGTGATGGCCGCGCCGCTGCGCGTCGGCGTCCTCGCGTCCGGCGGCGGCACGAACCTCCAGGCGCTGCTGGACACCGTCCACGGCCGGGAGGCGCTCGTCGTCGGCGTCGCCTCCGACCGCGCCGATGCGCACGCGCTCCGGCGCGCCCGCGACGCAGGGGTGCAGACCGCCGTCTTCGCGCTCTCCGACTACGACGATCGCCCCGCCCGCGACGGCGCGATCGCCGGCTGGCTCGCCGAGCGCGACGTGGAGCTCGTCGTGCTCGCCGGCTACATGGCGCTGCTGACGAGCCCGCTCCTCCGCCGCTTCGCGGGCCGCGTCGTCAACGTCCATCCCTCCCTGCTGCCCGCCTTCCCGGGCATCCGCGCGATCGAGCAGGCGCTCGCCTACGGCGTCAAGGTCTTCGGCGTGACGGTGCACTTCGTCGAGGACGACAGCGGCGTCGACAGCGGACCGGTCCTGCTGCAGCGCGCGATCGAGCTGCCCGACGCCGGCGATCCCGATGAGGTCCTCGCGCGCCTGCGCCCGCTCGAGCACGCGCTGCTGCCCGAGGCCGTGCGCCTCGTCGCGCGCGGCGCGGTCAGCCGCGATCCGGTCAACCCGCGCAGGCTGGTCGTGGCGGAGTAGTACACCTGACAGCCGAGCGCGTGGGCTGAGATCGGCCGCCCGATATCCTCGCCCCATCGCCGGTCCGAGCGAGATACCCCAGGCACTGACCGCTCCCGGAGGCGTGCAGGTCCGGCGCGCCCTGTTGTCGGTCTCCGGCAAGCGCGGGATCGTCGAGTTCGCCCGCGGCCTCGCCGACCTCGGGGTCGAGCTCGTCTCGACCGGCGGCACGGCGACCGAGCTTCAGTCCGCGGGGCTGCGCATCCGCTCGGTCGAGGACTTCACGGGCTTCCCCGAGATCATGGACGGGCGCATCAAGACGCTGCACCCGCGCCTGTACGCCGGGCTGCTCGCGGTGCGCTCCGACCAGGCGCACGTCGACGCCGCCGAGGAGCACGACATCGAGTACGTGGACCTCGTCTGCGTGAACCTCTATCCGTTCGAGCGCAGCGTGGCGCGCCGCCTCGCCGATGACGAGATCATCGAGAACATCGACATCGGCGGGCCGACGATGATCCGCGCGGCAGCGAAGAACCACGCCTTCGCGGCCGTCGTTACGGGCCCCGAGTCCTATGACGCGGTGCTAGAGGAGCTGCGCTCCTCCGGCGGGCGCCTGTCGAGCCCCACACGCGAGTCGCTCGCCGCCGAGGCGTTCGCCTACACCGCCCGCTACGACACGGCCGTCGCCCGCTGGTTCGCCGAGAAGTCCGAGGACTTCCCGCCGCTGCACGTCCGCGCCTACGAGAAGGTCGCCGACCTGCCCTACGGCGAGAACCCGCACCAGCGCGGCGCCTACTACCAGCAGGTCGGGGCGCGCACGCACGTCCTGTCGATGGTCCAGCAGCACCACGGCAAGCAGCTGTCGTTCAACAACCTCCTCGACCTCGACGCCGCCCGCAGCCTCGTGCGCGAGTTCGACGAGCCGGCGTGCGTCATCGTCAAGCACAACAACCCCTGCGGCGTCGCGCTCGCCGGCGACGCGCTGGCGGCCTACGAGCGCGCCTACGCGACCGACCCGCTCAGCGCCTTCGGCGGCGTCATCGCCTTCAACCGGCCGATCGACGTCGATACGGCGCAGGCCCTGTCCCAGCAGTTCGTCGAGGTGCTGTTCGCCCCCGCCTACGAGGACGGAGCCCTGGAGGTGCTCACGGCCAAGCCGTCGATCCGCATCCTCGAGGACAACGAGCGCCGCTCGCCGCTCGTCGCCGAGCCGGACATCAAGCAGGTCATGGGCGGGCTGCTCATCCAGGACCGAGACATCGAGGAGTACAGCGATCGCACGGAGATGGAGGTCGCGACGAAGCGCGAGCCGACCGACGCCGAGTGGCGCGACCTCATGTTCGCCTGGCGCGTGTGCAAGCACGTGCGCTCCAACGCGATCGTCCTCGCCTCAGACAAGGCGACCGCCGGCATCGGCGCGGGCCAGATGAGCCGGGTGGACTCCGTCCGGCTGGCGATCGACAAGTCGCGCGTGGAGTCGCTGCAGGGCGCGGTCCTGGCCTCGGACGCCTTCTTTCCGTTCAGCGACGGGCCCGAGATCGCGATCGGCGCCGGGATCACGGCGATCATCCAGCCCGGCGGGTCGCGCAACGATCCCGACGTGCTCGAGGCCGCCGACGCCGCCGACGTGGCGATGGTCTTCACGAGCCGGCGACACTTCCGCCACTAGCGCCGTGACCGACGTGGAGCGCTTCGGCTCCGGCTCACCGTGGGAGCGCAGCTTCGGCTACAGCCGCGCCGTGCGGGCAGGCGACTTCGTGCTCGTCGCCGGCACGACTGCGGTCGACGAGGACGGCGTCGTGGGCGCTCCCGGCGATCCGGCGGGCCAGGTCGAGATCGCGCTCGACGCGATCGAGGCGGCGCTCGGGCGCGCGGGGGCGCGGATGGAGCAGGTCGTCCAGACGCGGATGTACGTCACCGACATCAGCCGTGCGGACGAGATCGGCCGCGCGCACGGCGACCGCTTCGGCGCGATCGCGCCGGTGACGTCGATGGTGCAGGTCGCGGCGCTCGTCGATCCGCGGATGCTCGTCGAGATCGAGGCGGTCGCCTACGTGGGCAAGACGGACGCCTGACGGCCAGGCGCCGCGTTGGGGTCAGGCCCGTGCCCGTGCCCGTGCCCGTGCCCGTGCCCGTGCCCGTCCGCGGGTCCGGGTCCGGGGCCGGGTCCGTCCGGCCCGTCGCGCACACTCCGCCGCCGTGCCCGTCCGCGCCGTCGCCTCCACCACCGCCCCGTCGATCGTCCTGCGGGCCTGGCAGGAGCGCGCTCTGGAGCGCATGTCGGCGTGGCACGACGGCTCGTTTTTGCTGTCGGCCGCTCCCGGTGCCGGCAAGACTATTCCGAGCCTCGTGTTCGCGCGCGGGCTGCTGCGGGCCGGCGTCGTGCGCCGCGTCCACGTGCTCTGTCCGACGACGCCGCTGACGCGTCAGTGGGCCGAGGCGGCGGGGCGCCTCGGCGTCCAGCTCGCGCCCGACGCCGCCGAGCTGCGCCCGCCGCGGGACTTCGACGGCGTGGTGGCGACCTACGCCCGGGCAGCCTCGTCGGCCGGCCGGTGGGCGCCGCAGTGCGGTCGCGACACGCTCGTCATCGCCGACGAGGCCCACCATCTCGGCCAGGAGCTCGCCTGGGGAGAGGGCTTCGCGCGCGCGTTCGGCGCGACGCGGCGGTGGCTGCTGCTGTCGGGCACGCCGTTTCGCTCCGACCAGAGCCCGATCGCGGGCGTGCGCTACGACGACGGCGTCGCCGTGCCCGACGTGAGCTACACGTACGCCGACGTGGTCCGCGACGGGATCTGCCGGCCGGTTGTCTTCATCCCCTACGACGGGACGCTCTCGTGGCAGTCGGGCGACGACGTCATCGAGTCGTCCTTCGACACCGTGCTCAGCGGCCGCGAGGCCAGCCGCCGCTACCGCACGGCGATCTCGACCGAGCTCGCGGACGGGCTGCCGCGCATCCTGCGCGCCGCCGACGAGCGCCTGGGCGAGGTGCGCGCGCAGGGCCATCGCGACGCCGGCGGGCTCGTCGTGACCGCCGACGGCGAGCACGCGCGGCGCGTCGCCGCCGTGCTGCAGGCGGTCACCGGGCGAGCGCCGACCGTCGTCCTGCACACCGACGCCCGCGCGGCCGCGAAGCTCCGCGCGTTCGGTCGCGGGCGCGATCGCTGGCTCGTGGCGGTGAACATGGTCTCCGAGGGGGTCGACATCCCGCGCCTGCGCGTCGGCGTCTACGCGTCGGCCGCCAAGACGCCGCTCGTCTTCCGCCAGATCGTCGAGCGCTTCGTGCGCACCCTTGCGGGCGGTCCGGTGCAGCACAGCTACCTCTTCCTGCCCGCCGACCGGCTGCTGCGCGCGCATGCCGCCGAGGTCGAGCAGGAGCTGCGCCACGTCCTCGCGCCGCCGGCCGAGGAGCCGCCGGACGCCTTCGACGAGCGCGCGGAGAGGCGCCGCACCGAGCCCACGCAGCCCGACGCGTTCCTCCCGCTCGACGCCGACGTCGCGCCGCAGCTCGCGCTCTTCGGCGGTGGCGCGCTGGCGGGGGCGCCCGCGCCCGTGCCGATGGCGGTCGCCTTCGCCGGACCGCCGGCTGTCGCCGACGAGCCCGCCGAGCTGCCGGTGTTCAGGCGCCGCGCCGGGCTGCGCGACAAGCGCCAGGGGCTCGTCCGCACGCTCGCCGGCATGGACGGACGCTCGTACCGCGAGATCAACACGTGGCTCAACCGCGAGACTGGGGCGCCCGGCGTGCGCGACGCGTCGCTGGATCAGCTCGAGCGTTCGGTCGAGCTTCTGCTGGCGGAGCTCGACCGGCTCAGCCGCCGCCGCGCGAGCTGAGCCTCGGCTCTGCGCGGCGGCCATGGGCCGCGTGGGACTCGAAGCCAGAACCCGGTACGTGGCCTTGACGGTGCAAGCGACAGTGCGCAGGAGAGCGATCGATCACGCCGTCACACCCCGCCGACCATTACTGTTAAGGTGAGGCCAACCGCTACGCCGAGCTGCGTCAGCTCTCGCGCCACCTGAAAAATCAAGGCCCGGTTAGGCTCGCGCCCGTGCCACGCGGTAGACCTCCTAAATCAGTCGATCCGACCGCTTCGGCGGCGGCTCGGCTTGGCGCTGAGATATGCGCCTGCCGCGTGGCACACGGGCTAACCCTCGCGGATCTGGCGAAGAGGATCGGCTACACGCCGCAGCACATCTCCGAGGTCGAGCTGGCGAAGAGTCCCGCCAGCGAGCACTTCGTCGCGGCGGTGGATCGAGCGCTTGACGCTCGCGGAGCGCTCTTAGCGTTGCATCCCGCCGCCATGATGGAGAGATCGATGGAGCGTCAAAAGCGCTCGACCGCGCGCCGCGAAGCGCTACGCTCCGTCCAGGAGGTCGACGACGTGAAGCGACGAGCATTCATCGGGTTGGGCCTATCTGTAGTGCTGCTAGGCCCGGAAGCGGCAGCGCGAGCCAGCGAAGCTCAGTGGGACCAGATCGCGCATGCGTGGTCCTACGAGATCGCAACCGCGCCAGACCGCAGCGCGCTGCTGCCTGGTCTGGCAGCGGACCTAAAGCGACTGCATGCGAACGGCGGGCCTCGTCACGTCGTCGCGCAGCTTTCGAGCTACGTAGCGGCCATCGCCGTGAGCAACGGCGATCACGGCACGGCTCGACGTTGGTGGAGACGAGCGCGCTCGGCCGCAACAGGCGACACGCACCTGATCGCGTACGTGACGAGCCGTGAGGCCGTCCAAGGGCTCTACGGCGCGTACTCGCCCGCTCAGGTCGTCACGGTCGCGAACGAAGCTCTTAGAGCAACCTCAGCGCCCTGCGCGGGCCGCATGGAAGCTCTCGGGGCCAAGGCTCAGGCCTTGTCCATGCTTGGACGCCAGAAGGCTGCGAGCGACGTTCTCGCGGTGCTTGAGCGCACGTTCGAGAGCCTGCCGGTGGACATCACGCGCGACAAGCTATCTGCGCTCGGCTGGCCGGAGGAGCGCCTTCACCATGTGCGGAGCTACTGTGCGATGTACGGCAGCGACGGCGGCGAGGCAGCGCGCACGGAGGCCCTGCGGCTCTACTCAGACGCGCTCTGGCGCAGCCGGGCGCAGATCAGGTTGCACAGAGCGGCATCCGAGGCCGACGCGGGGCTCGCGCTCGACGTGCTGGGGCCGTTGGAAGACGCGCAGCGGAGCGACAGGTTCGTTCGCACGATCGCCAGGCGAGCGCTCGCCTCGTGCGAGTCCCGCAACGCTGCCGGGACCGCAGAGCTTCGCGAAGCGCTCGCTTGAAGCAAGCTTCCTCGTTGGTCACAGATGCGTCGCAACGGTCAGGCGCGGAGCGGTTTCGAGCGGTCTACTGCGGTTCTTCCGAGGCCGAATTTGGCTCTGTAGCGGCGAAATCGCAGCATCCATGGGCCGCCTGGGACTCGAACCCAGAACCTAGGGGTTAAAAGCCCCGTGCTCTGCCAGTTGAGCTAACGGCCCACGCATACCCCCAGGGGGAATCGAACCCCACTCTTCGAGATTGAAAGCCTCGCGTGCTAACCGGTACACCATGGGGGCCTGACTGGCCGTCAATTCTACGGGCCGCCCGCCCGGGCAGCGCTCCCGCGGCGATCGGCGGCACAATCGCCCACGGCGACGAGCGCGGAACCTGTCAAGTCGGATGAGACGGTCTGGTTGGGTATTTAGTGAGCAGGCTCGTCGTTGTCGGGTTTGTTGATCCAGGCGGCGGTGGGCGGCTTGGGTGGTCGTGGTGGGTGGCGCA
>Ga0136617_10001437_pt1 | contig 21158 bp, 24 predicted proteins | sample AntDrymUQ3222106_2_FD_129672 | JGI IMG/M metagenome (GOLD analysis project Ga0136617, IMG submission 129672) | Polar desert sand microbial communities from Dry Valleys, Antarctica - metaG UQ322 (21.06) | ecosystem: Environmental > Terrestrial > Soil > Desert | place: Antarctica: Dry Valley...
AACGTTCCCCTCGGCCGCTGAACGTCGCCGAGAGGAACGAAATGCCGCCAGATCGCTGACACCGCGGCCTCCCGGACCCTCCCCCTCACCAGCCCGCCGTTCGCCGGTACCCTCACCCACCCCCATGGCCGCCCCCGCCACCTCCCACGAGATCCTCGACGTCAACCGCCGCTACCACGACGTGGCGGCTGACGACTACGACGTCAAGTGGGGCATCGACTTCGGCGAGGTGGGCGCGGCGCAGGTGCTCGGGAAGCTCTCGAAGCTCCTCGGCCCGAGCCCAGGCCCCTTCCAACGCTCGCTCGAGATCGGCGCGGGCACCGGCTACTTCTCGCTCAACCTCCTCAAGGCCGGGGTCGTGCGCGAAGCCACCTGCACCGACATCTCGCCCGGCATGCTGGAGAGGCTCGACGCCAACGCCGAACGGCTCGGGCTCGACGTCGAGACAACGGCCTGCGATGCGGCCGAGCTCCCGTTCGAGGACGGCTCCTTCGACCTCGTGCTCGGTCACGCGGTGCTGCACCACCTGCCGGCGCTCGAGCGCTCGTTCGCCGAGTTCGCGCGCGTCCTGCGGCCCGGGGGGACGCTGTTCTTCGCCGGCGAGCCCTCGCGGCGGGGCGACCGCATCGCGGCGTGGCCGAAGCGCGCGGCGATGCGCGCGGCGCCGCTGTGGCGCAGGGCGCTGCGGGTGCGGTGGGCCGAGTCCGGCCACGCCAACGGCGGAGCGTCGCGGCCCGAGGACGCCGAGCACGCGCTCGAATCGGTGGTCGATGTCCACGCCTTCGACCCCTCCGAGCTGCAGCGGCTGATGGCCGGCGCCGGGCTCAGCGACGCCCGGGTCCAGGGCGAGGAGCTGCTGGCGAGCTGGTTCGGCTGGTTCAACCGCACGCTCGAGGCGAGCGGTCGTCACGACGACATCCCGTGGCTGTGGTTCCAGTACGCCTTCCGCGGCTACCTCGCCCTGCAGCGCGTCGATCGCGCGCTGCTCGAGCCGCGGCTGCCGCCGCAGGTCTTCTACAACCTGATGATCGCCGCCCGCAGGCCGTAGTGGCGATCGACGTCGCACGCGCACGCGCCGAGACGCCGGGCGTCGAGCATGTCGCGCACCTGAACAACGCCGGCGCCGCGCTCTCCCCCGAGCGTGTGCTCGGGGCGGTGTTCGAGCACCTGCGGCGCGAGGCGACGATCGGGGGGTACGAGGCGAAGGCCGAGCGCGAGGACCGGATCGAGCACAGCTACGACGCGATCGCGACGCTGATCGGCGCGCAGCGCGACGAGATCGCGATGGTCGAGAACGCCACGCGCGCGTGGGACATGGCGTTCTACTCGCTGAACTTCGAGCCCGGCGACCGCATCCTCACCACGCGCGCGGAGTACGCCAGCAACTACATCGCGCTGCGCCAGGTCGCCGACCGCACCGGCGCGGCGCTCGTGGTCGTGCCCGACGACGAGTACGGCCAAGTCGACGTCGGCGCGCTCGCCGCGATGCTCGACGAGCGCGTCAAGCTCGTCTCGCTCGTCCACGTCCCGACGCAGGGCGGGCTCGTCAACCCGGCCGCCGCGGTCGGAGCGCTCACGCGCGCCGCCGGTGTGCCGCTGCTGCTCGACGCCTGCCAGTCGGTCGGGCAGATGCCGATCGACGTCGGCGAGATCGGCTGCGACATGCTCTCCGCCACCGGGCGCAAGTTCCTCCGCGGCCCGCGCGGCACCGGCTTCCTCTACGTCCGCCGCGACCTGATCGAGGGGCTCGAGCCGCCGCTGCTCGACCTCCACGCCGCGGAGTGGCAGGCCGACGGCTCCTACCGCATCCGGCCGGACGCGCGCCGCTTCGAGAACTGGGAGACGAACTACGCGACCAGGATCGGGCTCGGCGTCGCCGTCGACTACGCGCTCGAGTGGGGCCTCGAGGCCATCCGCTCGCGCGTCTACGCGCTCGCCGCGGATCTACGCAAGCAGCTCGACGCCACGCCCGGCGTGCAGACCCACGACCGCGGTGAGGAGCGCTGCGCGATCGTCACCTTCTCGGTCGACGGCCACAGCACCGAGGAGGTCGTCGGTGCGCTCGTGGCCGACGGCATCAACGTCTCGCTCTCACCGAGCATCCACAGCCGCCTCGACTTGGTCGAGCGCGGCTTCGAGAGCCTCGTGCGCGCGTCGGTGCACTACTACAACGAGCCCGCCGAGCTCGACCGGCTGGTCGACCGCGTCGCGCAGCTCTAAGCCGCGACGGGCTCGGGCTGCTCGAACACGCTGAGGCGGCCCTTGCCGCCGTGCTTGGCGACGTACATCGCGACGTCGGCGTTGCGCACCAGCGAGTCGGCATCGAGCGTGCCGGAGGCGGCCGAGGCCACCCCGAGGCTCGCACCGACCTCCAGTTGCCGACCGTCGAACTCGAGCGGCTCGCTGAGGTTGCCGACGATGCGGTCGGCGACGACGCTGATGTGCTCCTCCGGGATGTCTACGAGCAACACCGCGAACTCATCGCCGCCCAGCCGCGCCGCCGTGTCCGACGGGCGCAGCGAGGCGCGCAGGCGCTCGCCCGCCGCCTTCAGCACCGCGTCGCCGGCCTCGTGCCCGTAGGTGTCGTTGACCGGCTTGAAGTTGTCGAGGTCGACGTAGATCACCACTGCGTTGCCGGTGCGGCGCTTGAGGACGAAGTCGACGCGGTTCATGAACAGCAGGCGGTTGGCGAGGCCGGTGAGCGGATCGTGGAAGGCCTTGCGCTCGAGTTCGACCTGCAGCTCCTTGAGCTCGTCGACCTTGGTGGTCATGCGGTCCTGGCCGAGCGTGGCGCCCGTCTGGTGGGCGAGCGTGTCGAAGAGCGCGATCTCCGAGCGTCCGAACTTGCCGCCGAGGCCGGAGCGATCCGCGAGCATCATCGTCCCCACCATCCGCCGCGTGCCGGGCAGCGGCGCGAGCATCGCGCTGTGGACGCCGAGCGCCTGCAGGTGGTCGGCGAGCGCGCCGCCCACCTCCTCCGGGGTCACGAGCCGCGCGGCCGAATCGTGGTCCATGAACTTGCTCAGCTCGCGCGCGACGCGCGGGTCGAGCGGCTCCATGACCTCGAGCCCGCGCGGACCGCCGACCGAGATCCGGGAGGCCTCACCCTCGCCGTCGGCGGGGAACAGGCAGACCTCCGCCACCTCGCCGCGGAAGTTGTCGCGCGCGAGCGTCAGCAGCCCGGCGACGCCCGCCGCCGCACCGGACGCGCTCGCCAGCGCGCGGCTCGCCTCGTGCAGGAACGCGAGGTTGGAGGTCTGGCGGCGCTCGGCAAGGTGGGCGCGGTAGGCGAGGAACACGGCCAGCACGGGCGCGAGCAGCAGCACCACCGCGCGGACGTCCGTCTCCACCACCGTCGCGAGCGCAAGCCCGAGGCTCGTGTTGATTCCCGCGACGCAGGACGACATCACGACGATCTGGGCGAGCTTGCGTGGCTCGATGCGATCCCCCGAGAGCCACATCGCCGCGTTGACGAGCAGCACCGAGACGACGACCGCCAGCAGCACGGCGACGGCGGCGGCGATCCAGACCTCCGGTCCGAGCTCGGCGCCGTTCCCGGCGACGGCGTGGAAGACCGTGCGGGCGATCCCGGCCGTGACCGCCAGCTGGGCGAGGTTGAAGGCGACGCGGACCGCGACGCGGCCCGGTGTGAAGACGAGCACGAGCGCCGCACCGGCCACCCAGGCGAGCATGACCTCGCCCGGCGCGCAGAACAGCAGGCCGACAACAAGCGGGAGCTCGCCGAGCGTGAGCGCGTGCGAGCTCCGGCGGAAGTGCACGTGGACCACGGAGATCTCCGTGACGGCGAAGGCGAGCGCGAGTGCCCACCAGGGAATGTGCACGGACGGGACCGCCACGGACAGGCCGACGACGTGGTGGTACAGCGCGAGCGCCCCGCCGGCGAGCACTGCGTTCAGCGCCCACACGGCATGGGCGCCGCGCACGGTCACGCCGCGGGATTCCACTTACGTCCACTCATCACGAATCCCCTCCCCCCTCGACACTCGACCAGCCGTCGCTGCCCCAGCGGTTGGCGCCCCAGCGGTTCGCACCCCAACGGTTCGCGCCCCAGCGATTGGCGCCCCAGCGGTTCGCGCCCCAGCGGTTCGCGCCCCAGCGGTTCGCGCCCCAGCGATTGGCGCCCCAGCGATTGGCGCTCGGGTTCTCGATGACGTACTGGTCGCGGAGCTCGCCGCGCCGCCAGCCGGAACCCGGGCGGGCGTTCGGGAAGCGCTGGCGCACGGTGGGCGCAGCGGAGCCCGCGGCCGCGGCGACGTCGATGACGCCGGCGCCCTGGAGCGAGGAGTCGGTGTCGGGCAGCGGGCGCGCGGTCGCGCGCAGCAGCTCCTTGACCTGGTCGGGCTTGAGCCTGGGTCGCGCAGCGATCAGCAGCGCGGCGGCGCCGGAGACGACGGCGGCGGCCTGCGAGGTGCCGGAGCCGCGGAAGCCGTCGCCGATGCGGGCCTCGGGGAAGGCCTCGTCGAGCAGGGAGCCGGGAACGCGGGTGGAGAGGATGGCAACGCCGGGGGCGACGACGTCCGGGCCGCGCGTGGCCGAGCCGCGGCTCGAGAACGGCGCGATGCCGTCGTCGGCGACGGTCGCGGTGTCACCCGAGTCCTCGGCGCCGACCGCGATCACGTAGGGGTCATAGGCGGGCGAGTCGAGGCTGTCGGTGTCGTGGCCGCCGTTGCCGGCGGAGACGACGACGACAAGACCCTCGTTCCGCGCCCGCTCGACGGCGTAGGCCAGCGGATCGTCGACGTAGGAGCCGGTGGACTCGGCGCCGAAGGCGAGGTTCAGGACGCGGATGTCGAGGCCGTGGCGGTCGCCGCGTCGCGCGGCCCAGTCGATGCCGGCCAGCAGGTTGCCGAGCGACGTGCTGCCCTCGTGGTCGGCGACCTTGACGTTGACCACGCGGGCCTCCGGAGCGACGGCGGCGATGATGCCGGCGAGGTGCGTCCCGTGCCCCAAGGCGTCGAGGTGGCGCTGCGCCTTGACACGCGCGTCGTCTGAGAAGTCGGGGCCGTTGACCACGTGGCCGGCGAGCGCGGCGTCGGGCGAGACGCCCGAGTCGATCAATGCGACGTCAGCCGGGCCACCGGCGACGCTGTCGGCGCCGACGGCCGCGCGCAGCGTGTCGAGCGTGGTGCTCGGCGTGGCGGGCACATCGGTCGTCGAGCGCAGCCTGAGGCGGCGGTCGGCGTGGACGGAGAGAACTCCCGGAGTGCCGCGCAGCGCGCGCACCGCGCTGCGAGGCACTCGGGCGGAGAACCCGCGGATGAGCGGGATCTCACGGTCGACGCTGCCCCCCAGGCCCTGCACCGCACGCTCGGGGCCGTTACCGGCTCCGGCGTCCTCCAGGACCACGACCTGCGAGCTGCGCGAGCGCGCAGACGCCGACGTGGCGAAGGACAGGAGAAGGGCGAGGCCCGCGAGGGCGATGAGGGAGATCCCCCAGCGAGTTGTGTACGTCGAGAGTTTGGTCACAAGCACCCTTGTCGGCCCGCGAGTCGCGCAGGAACGAGATTGGGAGCTTCGGTGGGCCGCCGCGCAGCTCATGGGAGCTTTCGCCCCGACCGCGGCAGCTTCGGGTGAACTGGAGGAGTTGTTGCTTGTGGGGTCGGGGAATCGGGCCGACCTGCCGATGACCAGAACGTGCAACGAACCCTGAGCACCGCGATCGAACAGACCGCCGGCGCCGTCCGGCTGGGCTTTGCCGCGGCGCGCCGCCGCAACTTCGACATCGAGACGGGCCTGCGCACCCGCGTGCACCTGCACGCGGACCTCGCGCGTCTGAACGGGATCCCGGCGCGCATCGAGCTGCTCGCCCTGCAGGCGGTCGACGGCCTCGACGAGGCGGTCCTCGCCGGATCGGACGCCGAGCTCCCACGCCGCCTCGGCGATGCGCTCCGGCTCGCCTCGGAGTCCCAGGGGGCCCGCGCCTATCGGCTCGACGCACACCTCTACGCCTTCCTCGGCCCGATCGAGGGCCCGGCGCTGACCCCGGCCGCCAGCGCCCAGCGCGCGCTCGGCGGCGTCGCCGAGGGTCTCGCCTCCGGCGCCGTCCGCGGCGAGGCACGGATCCCCGAGGAGGCGCCCGACGGGACGAGCGCGCTCGCGATGGCACACGAGCGCGTGCGCGCCCGCTCGCGCTGGCAGCGCCAGTCCTCCGAGCGCCAGGTGCGCGACGTCCTGCTGCAGATCCTCTCCGAGCGGCGCGCGGGCAGCTCGGCCTCCGCGCTGCCGAACGTCGCCGCGCACGTGATCGGCGTCGGCCGGCGCCTCGGCCTCGTGCTGAGCCAGCTCGACGACATCGTCCGCGCCGCTGAGATGCAGGACATCGGCATGCTCGCCGTGCCCGAGGCCGTGCTCAACAAGCGCGGAGCGCTCGAGCCCGAGGAGTGGGCGATGATCCAGCGTCATCCGATCGTCGGCGAGCGCATCCTCGGCGCCGCACCGGCGCTCAAGCCGGTCGCCCGGCTCGTGCGCGCGAGCTACGAGCGCTTCGACGGGACGGGCTATCCCGACGGGCTCGTGGGCGAGGCGATCCCGCTCGGCTCGCGCGTCATCGCCGTCTGCGTCGCCTATGTCGCCATGACCTCCGCACGTCCCTATCGCGAAGCGCTCCCGGCCGCGACGGCGTTCGAGGAGCTCCGCCGCTGCGCCGGGCACCAGTTCGACCCGGTGGTCGTCTCCGCCTTCTGCGCGGAGATGGACCTCGACGAACCACAGTCTGCGACAGCGTCCCGCTTCACGACATGAGCACCGGGTCGCTTGCAGGCGGCACGGAGCTCGACAGCGCCCTGCGCCGGGTCGTGGCGCTCGAGGAGGAGGCCAGGCATCGCACCCTCCATGACCCGCTGACCGGGCTCCCGAACCGCACGCTGTTCGTCGACCGCGTCCACCACGCGCTCGCGCTCGCCGCGCGGGACGGCGGCACCGCCACGGTGCTCGGGCTCGACGTCGACCGCTTCAAGCTCGTCAACGACCGCCTCGGCCACGAGCGCGGCGACGAGCTGCTGACCGAGCTCGCCGCGCGGCTCACACCGCTGCTCGCCCCGGGCGACACGCTCGCGCGACTGGGCGGCGACGAGTTCGCCGTCCTGTGCGAGGGATTGCCGGGGGAGCGCGGGGCGATCGAGGTCGCCCAGCGGCTGCTCGATGCGCTCGCCGCGCCGGTCGTGCTCGGCGACGAGCCCGTCTTCGTCAACGCCAGCCTCGGGATCGCCGTCTCCGACGGGCTGAGCCACAGCGCCGAGGCGCTCGTGCGCGACGCCGACGTGGCGATGGAGCGCGCCAAGGACCGGGGAGGCGCGCGCTACGAGCTCTTCGACGAGGACGTCCGCCGCCGCATGGTCGAGCGCCTCGCGCTCGAGGACGACCTGCGCCACGCACTCGAGCGCGACGAGCTCGAGCTCTACTACCAGCCGCTCGTGGACCTCGACGAGCGGCGCATTGTGGCCGTCGAGGCGCTCGTGCGCTGGCGTCACCCTCGCAAGGGCGTCGTGCTCCCGGGCGCCTTCGTCACCGCCGCCGAGGAGAGCGGGCTGATCGTCCCGCTGGGGCGCTGGGTGCTGCGCGAGGCCTGCCGCCAGCTCGCGCGCTGGACCGCCGACCCCGCGATCGACCTCCCCTGCCTGACCGTCAACCTCTCCGGCCGCCAGCTCGCCGAGGCCTCGCTGCCCGCGCCGCCATCCTGCGCCAGGCCGGCGTCCCGCCCGAGCGCCTCGGGCTCGAGCTGACCGAGAGCGTCCTGATGCACGAGAGCGCCTCGCCGACCGCGGTGCTGCAGGATCTCAAGCGCCTCGGCGTGCGGCTGATGCTCGACGACTTCGGCACCGGCTACTCCTCCCTGAACCACGTCAAGCGCTTCCCGATCGAGGCGATCAAGGTCGACCGCGAGTTCACCACCGGCGTGGCCGAGGACGAGGGCGACCGCCACATCCTGCGAGCGATCGTCTCGATGGCCAGCGCGATGGACGTCGCCGTCATCGCCGAGGGCGTCGAGACCCGCGAGCAGGCGCGCTGGCTGCGCCACCTCGGCATCAAGCTGGTGCAGGGCTACGCCTTCGGGCGCCCGGCGCCCGCCGACACGATCGACTCGCTGCTGCGCCACGGGCTGCCGCTCGAGCACCTGGCGCTCGCCTTCCAGCCGCTTCCCGGCGACGCCGCCGCAGCGCCCGCCGAGGGGCGCGGCCTCCCCCTGCCCACGGCCGCCCCCGGCGGCGCCACCGTCACGCTCGGCGAGGCCGCGGTGGCGTGCGGCGTCTCGGCCAGCACCGTCCGCCGCTGGGCCGACACCGGCCGCATCGCGGTCGTGCGCACGAGCGGCGGTCACCGCCGCTTCCCGGTCGCCGAGCTACGGCGGCTCAACGGCGAGCTCGCCACGCGGCCGACCGTCCGCCCCGTCGCACTGCCCGCCGACGCGCTGCCCGCGCTCGCCGAACTGCTCGCGCACGCCGCCGGCGAGCTGAGCGCGGCCGTCATCCGCGGCCTCTACGACAGCTCCGCCCAGGGCTGGTTCGTCTCGGTCCCGGGCCGTCAGCAGCTCGGCCACTGGAGCGCGGCGCTCAGCGCCGCCGCCCGCGGCACCGACTACGACACGGCGCTCGACGCCACCCGCCGGCTCGTGACGCAGGCCGACCTCGCGGGCGCCTCCCTGCTCGAGCGCCACACCTTCCTCGAGCGCTACGGCGAGGCGGTCGTGCGCGCGCTGCAGGTACGCGGTGCCGCACGCACCGAGCTCGTCGGCGCCCGCCGCGTATTCGCCCGCCTGCGTCAGGTCACGCTCGAGGCGGCCGACGCGCCGCGCTGACCGATCGCCTTGCCGCCGCGCCGGCGCTGACCTTGGCGTGGCGGTAGGCGTAGGTCGCGTCGCCGCGCAGGCGCCGCCAGGGCGTGCTTTCGGAGGGCAGGATGAGCTCGCTCGGCCGGGTCCGCGGCGCCAGCCCGTCGCGCGCGAGGACGTCGAGCGCGCACTCGGCGATCGCGACCTGGCCGAAGGCCGTCGGGTGGACGTGGTCGGCCATCAGCACCCGGCGGCCGCGGAAGCCGGCGAGGTCGACCACGAGCGCTCCGGTCGCGTGCGCGCGGCGCTCGATGATCGCGTTGGCGTCGCGCACCTTCGCGCCCGCCCGCGGGCGGCCGAGGTCGAGCGGGATCGTCGCCGTCAGCGTTCGCTCGCAGCGCGCGCCGAGGAACTCGAGCCCCTCGCGCATGCCGCGCTCGTAGGCGAGCGGGTCCCAGTCGAAGCCGCGCACGTCGTTCGTGCCGATGTACAGGCAGCCGACGTCGTAGGGCCCCGCGGGGGCATCGGCGCGGCGCTCGAACGCGGGGATCTGGTGGTCGAGCACGTCGCGGAGGGTCGCTCCGTCGGTCGCGTAGGGCGTGTACGGGAGCCCGAGCGCGCGCGCCGTCCACAGCGCCCACGACTGCAGCGCGACACCCCACTGCAGCTCGCCGCCGCCGTTGGTGATCGAGTCGCCGAAGGCCAGGACGCCGAGCATGCGGCGGCGCACGGTAACAATGTGTCATGGACTCGTTGCGCGGCCGCCTGCTGATCGCGTCTCCGGTGCTCGTGGATCCGAACTTCCACCGCACCGTGGTGCTGATCGCGGAGCACACGGACGACGGCGCGATGGGCCTGGTGCTCAACCGCCCCGCCGAGACGCTCGTGGCCGATGCGGTGCCCGACCTGACCGAGCTCGCCGACTCCGGCGCGCCCGTCTACGTCGGCGGCCCGGTCGCCTCGGATTCCGTGATCGTGCTCGCCGAGTTCGACGAGCCGTCGCTCGCGGGCGTACTGCTCGACGACGACCTCGGGTTCGTGGGCAGCGGCGGCGAGGACCTCGGCGCGGTCGCCGGCGGCGTGCGCCGCGCGCGCGTATTCGCCGGCCACGCCGGCTGGGGCCCGGGCCAGCTCGAGAGCGAGCTCGACGAGGAGTCCTGGATCGTCGAGCCTCCCCGGCGCGAGGAGATCTTCAGCGAGGACCCGGAGGCGCTGTGGGCGGGGGTGCTGCGGCGCAAGGGCCGCGAGTACGCGCTGCTCTCGACGATGCCGCCGGACCCCTCCGTGAACTGACGCGGCAGTACGGATTACCCCCTCCGGATTGACGGGGCAGCCCCGTCGAACGAACCCCGCTCGGCGAGGAGCATGTGCGCATGCCCTCAGACGCCCACAACTTCAACTACGTCGAGTCCTCCATCCCCGAGGGCATGACGCTCGGCGAGTACCGCCGCGCCCGCATGAACCGCCGGCCCAAGCCCGTCCGCAAGGGCCCGCGCTGGTTCCCCATGCCGCGCGTGCGCGTTGCGTACGCCTAGCCCGCGCCGACGGGCCGCCGCGTGGCCGGCAGGCACATGACCGCCATCACCACCCACCTCCTGTGCCTCCCTGGCGGCGCGCGCCTCACCGCTCGGCGCATCCGCCCGGAGGACAAGCCGGCCCTGGCGCGCTTCTTCGGCCGCCTCAGCGACGAGTCGAAGCGCCGGCGCTTCCTCGCGCCGAAGCCGAAGCTGACCGCGCGCGATCTCGCCTTCCTCACCGAGATCGACCACGACCGCCACGTCGCCCTCGTCGCACTCGACCGCGATGGCTCGATCGTCGCCGTCGCGCGCTACGCGGCCTGGCCCGGTCACCGCGACCGGGCGGAGATCGCGTTCGCGGTCGTCGACCGGTGGCACGGTCGCGGCCTCGGCTCGGCGCTCGCGGGCCGGCTCGTCGAGCACGCCCGCCGCGCCGGCCTGACCGTGCTCACGGCCTCCACGCTGAGTGAGAACCACGCCTCGCACGCGCTCCTGCGCCGGCTCGGGTTCACTGCGCTGCGCACGTCGTCAGGCGTCGCCGAGTACGAGCTCGCCGGCCGCACAGCGCTCGCGGCTGCCGCCTGATGCCGCGGACGGGAATAGCCCGTGGCGGGCCGGCGTCTTCGATCTCTATGACGATCATCCAAGACCGCGCCCTTCACGAGCTCCGCCGGCAGCTGCGGGGCGACGTGTACGACCCCGGCGAGCCCGAGTACGACGAGGCCTGCACGCTCTTCAACGCCCGCATCGAGCGTCGCCCCCGCCACGTCGTCCGCTGCTCGCATCCCCACCACGTCGCCGCTGCGCTGGCCTACGCGCACAGCCGCGACCTGCGCGTCGCCGTGCGCGGCGGCGGCCACTCCGTCGCCGGGCTGTCGCTCGTCGACGACGGCATCGTCATCGACGTCCGCGGCTTCCGCGACATCGACGTCGACCCCGAGCGCCGCGTCGTGCGCGCCGGCGCGGGCCTGACCTGGGCCGAGCTCGACGCCGCCACCCAGGCGTACGGGCTCGCGACCGTCGGCGGCCGCGTGTCGAGCACCGGCGTCGCGGGACTCGCGCTCGGCGGCGCTACGTCGTGCACCCGCTGCTGCTGTGGGAGGACGGCGCCGAGGACGAGCGGATGGTCGCCTTCGGGCGCCGCTACCGCGACGTGCTGGCGCCTCATCGCACCGGCGGCACGTACCTCAACTTCACCGGTGACGAGGGCGCGGACCGCGTGCGCGCGGCCTTCGGCCCCCACCACGAGCGCCTCGTGCGCGTGAAGGCAGGCTGGGATCCCGACAACGTGTTTCGCGCCACCGGCAACGTGCGCGCCGACGACTAGGGATTCCCCTGATGTGCTCCCGGCGCCCCGCCGGGAGCATTGTTCTCACTCCTCCCCGACCCTCATGGAGACATCACCTTGACCACCACCCAGCGCTGGACCCTGGCCGTCGTCTGTGCGGCGACGGCCATGCTCATGCTCGACATCGCGGTCGTGAACACCGCGCTGTCCGACATCGCCGCCGACCTCAACACCGGCCTCTCGGGCCTGCAGTGGGTCGTCGACGCCTACACCCTCGCCCTCGCCGCCGTCGTGCTGACGGCCGGCTCGCTGGCCGACCGCTTCGGTCGTCGCCGGCTCTTCATGATCGGCCTCTCGATCTTCACCGTCACCTCGCTCGTGTGCGCGGCGGCCACGGACATCGTGATGCTGAACTCCGCGCGCGCCGCCCAGGGCGTCGGCGCGGCGATCATGTTCGCCGTCTCGCTCGCCCTGCTGTCGCAGGCGTTCCCGAGCGCGCAGGAGCGCGGCAAGGCGTTCGCCGCCTACGGCGCCTCGATCGGCGCTGCCTTCGCCATCGGCCCGCTGGTCGGCGGCGCGCTGACCAGCGGCCTGGACTGGCGCTGGATCTTCCTCGTCAACCTCCCGCTCGGCCTCATCTGCCTGGCGATCACGCGCCGCTCGGTCGAGGAGTCGCGCGACCCGCACGCCCGCAAGCTCGACCTGCCCGGCCAGATCACGCTGACCGCGGGCCTGTTCCTGCTCGTGCTCGCGTTCCTGCGCGGCAACGAGGACGGCTGGACGAGCGCGGTGATCATCGCCGAGATGGCCGGCGCCGTCGCGTTCCTCGGCGCGTTCATCGCGGTCGAGGCGCGCGTCAAGGAGCCGATGCTCCCGCTCGGACTGTTCCGCAACCGCTCCTTCACCGGCGCGCAGGTCGCGGCGTTCGCGATCTCGGCGTCGTTCTTCGCGGTTTTCCTCTACACGACGATCTACCTGCAGCAGATCCTCGGCCTGTCGGCGATCGAGGCCGGGCTCGTCTACCTGCCCGGCACGCTCATCATGCTCGTCGTCTCCGGCGCCACGGCGAACCTGGTCGAGAAGGTCGGCGCGCGCACGCTGATCGTCGGCGGCCTCGCGCTCGTCGGCATCGGCCAGGCGCTGCTGACGCTCGCCGCGGTCGACTCGTCCTGGACCGTGTTCCTCCCCGGCGTGATCGTCGCCTGCATCGGCAGCGGGCTCTTCAACCCGGCCCTCAGCGCCGTCGCGCTGAGCTCGGCCCCGCAGCAGATGAGCGGCCTCGCCGCGGGCGTCAACGACACGTTCCGTCAGGCCGGCATCGCCGTCGGCGTGGCGGCCCTGGGCGCGCTCGTGCCCGCGTCGCATGCCTTCGGCGGCAACGCGCAGACCTACGTCAGCGGCATGCAGGACGCGCTGTGGGTCGGCGCCGCCGTCTGCGTCGCCGGCGCGGTCGCCTGCGCCGCGCTGCTCGCCGGACGGCGCAAGGACGCCGAGACGGTGCCCGCCGAGCTCGCGCTCGACGCCGCCTAGCCACCCTCAACCCTCGACCAGGGGTCAGACCCCTGGTCGAGGGTGGGCGTTTCGGGCAGACTGCGCGGATGCTTGACGCCTCCCCCGTCGTCGTCGTCACCGGCGCCTCGAGCGGCATCGGCGAGGCGACCGCGCGCCTGCTCGCCCGCGAGCACGGCGCGCAGCTGGTGCTCGTGGCGCGCCGCGAGGAGCGCCTGCGCGAGCTCACCGCGGCACTTGGGCCGAGCGCGAGCTTCGTCGCCGCCGACCTGACCGAGGAGGATGCCCCCGCGCGCGTGCGCGCGGCGGTGCAAGAGCGCCACGGCCGCCTCGATCTGCTCGTCAACAACGCGGGCGCCGCCTGGCGCTCGAGCTTCGCCGACGGCGGCTGGGAGAACGTCCGCCGCCACATGGCGATCAACTTCGACGCGGTGCTGCGGCTGACCGAGGCGCTGCTGCCGCTGCTGCGCGAGAGCGCGCCGAGCGCGATCGTCAACGTCTCGAGCACCGCCGGGCGCGTCGCGCGACCCGGATCGGGGGCCTACTCGGCGAGCAAGTTCGCGCTCGCGGGCTGGTCGGATGCGCTCGCCGGCGAGGAGGCTGCCGGAGGCGTGCACGTCGGTCTCGTGCTCCCCGGCTTCATCACCACCGAGGGCTTCCCCCAATCCGAGCTCACGAGCAACCGCTTCACGCGGCGGCTGGTCTCGACCCCCGAACGTGGCGCGCAGGCGATCGTCGACGCCGGCCTGGGCGGCAGGGCGGAGCGCTACGTGCCGCGCCCCTACGCGCTGGCCGCGGCCGCGCGGGTGCTCGCGCCCCGGCTCGTCCGCCGCGCCACCGGGGGAAAGGCGGCCGCGCGCATGGTCACGCGCACCATCGGTGACGAGACTTGATCGCTGGGGTACGATGGTGGTGATGGATCGCTTCGACGATGTCTCGGTGGTTGCCTCGGTCGACGAGTCGCCGCCGCCCCCGCGTGTCTCGCGCGGCGTGCGCCGCGCCTTCACCGGCGTCGTGGCAGCCGTCGTGGTGACCGGCGCGCTCGCCGGCGCCGCCGTCGGGCTTGCCGACGAGAAGGCCGAGCCGTCGAAGTCGGCGCTCTCAAGCGGCGACGGGTTCGAGAAGCGCGACGGCCGCGAGTGCCGCAAGGGCGAGCGCCACCAGCGCTCCTCCGAGTCCGCTTTCCGCTACTGAGTCCGCGCGTGCAGCTCTCCGTGCGCGTGCTCCGGCGCGGCTGACGGCAGCTCGCCGTTCGCTCGCTCCGGTGAGCCTGCGGGCAGCTCGCCGTTCGCGTGCTCCGGCGCGGCTGCCGGCGGCTTGACGCCGTCGAGCAGCGGCTTGATCAGGTCGATCGGCAGCGGGAAGACGATCGTCGACGACTGGTCGCTGCCGATCTCCGACAGCGTCTGCAGGTAGCGCAGCTGCAGCGCGGCCGGCTGGGTGCTGATCACCGCGGCCGCCTCCGCCAGCCGCCCGGCCGCCTGGAACTCGCCCTCGGCGTGGATCACCTTCGCCCGCCGCTCGCGCTCGGCCTCGGCCTGGCGCGACATCGCGCGCTGCATCGCGGCGGGGATGCTGACGTCCTTGATCTCGACCGCCGTCGCCTTGATCCCCCACGGCTCGGTGTGCTCGTCGATGATCTGCTGGAGGTCCTCGTTGAGGCGCTCGCGCTCGCTCAGCAGCGCGTCGAGATCGGCCTTGCCGAGGACGGAGCGCAGGGTGGTCTGCGCGATCTGCGAGGTCGCCCTGACGACGTCCTCGACGCTGACGACCGACGAGTTCGGATCAACGACGCGGAAGTAGGCGACCGCGTCGACGCGCGCGGTGACGTTGTCGCGCGTGATCACGTCCTGCGGCGGGATCGCGAGCGTGACCGTACGCAGCGACACGCGCACCATCCGGTCGATCCCGGGGATCAGCATGATCAGGCCGGGTCCGCGCTGGGCCGTGAGGCGGCCGAGCCGGAACACGACGCCGCGCTCGTACTCGCGCAGCACCCGCACGGACGAACCGGCCAGCGTCGCGAGCAGCGCGACGACGATCACGAGGGCGAACAGCAGCTCGGTCATCAGAAGACCTCCCAGTCCTCGGCACGGCGAACGGTGAGCGTGAGGCCGTCGACGCGCTCGACCACGATCGGGTCGCCCCGCTCGAGCACGGCCTCGTCGTCGAAGCTCCACTGGCGCGCGCGCCACAACGCGCCGTCGAGGAAGACCTGGCCGGCGGCCCGCGCCTCGCCGACGCGCCCCACCAGACCCTCGGCGCCGCTGCGCACGCGGGCGCGCCGGGCGGCGAGCGCCTTGTGCACGACGATCCACAGGTAGGTGGCGCCGATGCCGCCGGCGACGAGGCCGGTGGCGAGCGCGAGCGCCAAGCCGAGGCCCGCACCGGCGATCACGAGCCCGACCCCGGTGGCCCCTGCCGCGACCGCCGCGGAGCCGAGCGCGCCGTGCGACGGCACATGGGCTTCCGCCACCGCGAGCGCGGCGCCTATCAGCAGGAAAATAAGGCCGAGCTCTGACATGGCCCTCTGCCACGGATCGTACTCCTCCTCGTCCGGCACGCCGCAACTACGGACCGGGGCCGGCGTGTCGCCGGCCCCTCCGCCGGCGGATCTACCCGGACGCGGGGACGGCCCGCTGCGTGTCGGCACGCGTGAGCCCGCGGATGCCGAGCGCGATCAGGATGACCGCGATCAGCCCGAGCCCGGCGCCCGGGATCGTCAGCCACCACGCGAGGTCGCGAATGAACGGGGCATCGGCGCCGACCGAGGCGTCGACGCTGACGCCCGGCGAGGCGTCGGCGTTCATCATCACGACGGACCACTCACCCGAGCGGACCTTCCAGTCGAGCGGGCGGCCGTCGGTCGAAGAGGCGGCCCAGAAGGTCTGGGCGGCGGGCAGCGCCGGGCGGCCCTCGCCGGCTTGCCGGCTGCGGTCGAGCGTGAACGGGTCGAGGTCCACGTCGGTGATCTCGTCGTGCTGGACCTGGTCGAGGTAGGCGTTGACGTCGCGCGTCGGTGCGATCCCCACGAAGATGGGCTCGGCCGCGTCGGTGGAGCGGGGATCGATCCGGACGTGACCGAAGGTGTCGGTCGAGAACAGCCAGTCGGGCGCGTCGGTGTCGACGTCGAGGCTCTCCGTGGTCAGCGCGCGCGTCGGTGAGGAGAAGGTGTGCGTGTCGGTCGTCAAATAGCCGTCGGTCCGCTCGTCGTCGATCGAGAACAGCGCGATGCCGGCGGCGAGCAGGAGCAGCGCGAAGAATCCGAGGATCGAACCCGTGATGGTCGTGAGGATCGGGCCGGTGCGGTCCCGAGTCGGTACCGCGAATGGAGTGATGTTGGTGGCATAGGTGGTCATGCCACCAATCTGCCCGAGCGCCGCCCCCGCGGCCATAGGAACTACCCGGGGTCAGAGGGTGTGGCTATCACGCGCAGAGGAGGGTGATGAAGGCGTCGCTGCGGGTGCTGGACCCCTTGGTGGGGCCGAGATAGCGGTTGCCGCCGTCGCCCGCGCTCGCGGGCCGCGTCGTGCCGCGGGCGAGGTCGCGGACGAAGACGCCGCGCGCGCTGTTGCACTTCTGCGGTGACAGGTTCCACGCCTCGGACGTGAAGGCGACGCGGCGGCCGTCGCCCGAGATCGCCGGGTGGCTCGCGCTGCCCATCCCGGGCGGGCCGTCGCGGCCGTCGGCGCGCGAGACGAGGTGCGTACGCCGCGCCCGCAGGTCGTGGACGAAGACCTGCGTCTGGCGCGTGCCGCCGGGGCGCGCCACGAAGGCGACGCGGCGGCCGCTGCTCGACAGCGACGGCTCGAACGCGGGCCCGGAGCCGGCCGGTGACGCGATCGCCGCGCGCGTGCCGCGCGCGAGGTCGCGGACGACGACGTGCGACTCGCCGCTCGCACCCGCGGCGGTGTAGGCGACGACCGTGCCGCGCGCGGAGAGCACCGGCTCCCACGCCTCCTCGCCGGCCCGCGACACACGGACCGTGCGGCCGCTGCGCAGGTCGCGGACGAAGACCTCCGAGCGCGTCGCGTGGCCGCCGCGCGTGAGCGCGCTGAACGCGAGCCGCCGGCCATCGGCGGACAGCCGCGCCTCGGAGAGCTGGGAGGTCCCGGGCGGTGCCGGCACCGCGCGCTCGCGACCGCTGCGCAGGTCGCGCAGCACGACGCGGGTGCCGCCGCCCGGCTCGTCCGGGCGGTCGTAGGCCTCGTAGGCGATCAGCCGGCCGTCGCCCGAGATCGCCGGGTTGTAGGCCGAGCGCGAGATCGTGAGCTCGGGCGGGTGGCTAACGCTGATCGTGCGGCCGTTGCGCAGGTCGCGGGCGAGGACCTCCATGCGCCCGTAGCGCTTCGCGAAGTTGAGGTTGCCAAGGGCGGATTCGAAGGCGACCCAGCGGCCGTCGGCCGACAGCGCCGGGTTGTAGTTCGAGCGTGGATCGGCGGCTTCGCCGCTCGCGAGCACCGGCGGTGCCGAGGCGCCGACGGCGCGCGCCATCACCGCGATCTCGCCCAGCCGCTTGGCGATCGCGAGCTTGGCCTGGTAGCTCTCGAACACGACGCGCCCGCCGTCGGCCGACAGCGCCGCGTTGTTGGAGTAGTTCGACGCCGTGGCGGGCGAGGACCGCGGCGAGTGCAGCGGCGGCGGGCCGTTGTAGCGCGTCCTGCTGCAGCCAGCGCGGGAGCTGGCGCAGCTGGCGCGAGAGCAGCCGCTCCGCCTGCACGGCGGGGATCGACTGGCGCGCGACGCCCTTGTCCGCGTACTCGCGCAGGGTCGCCGCCGCCTGCTCCTGGGCGTGGCCGCGCGGCAGGCCGTTGAGGCGGCAGATCTGCAGCGGGCTCAGCTCCGAGCGCCGCAGCGTCGACCACTCCGCGCGGCTCGCGACGCCGAAGATCTCGGTCGCGTGCGACGGGATCGCCTCCTGGTGCAGTGAGTGGAAGAACAGGTGCTGCGCGAGGTGGCCCTGGGTGAGCGTGCGCAGCGCGCGGCGCTCGAGCAGCGCCAAACGCTTTGGGTTGCGCAGCTCTTTGCGCCACGGCGCGACGAGCTCGCGCGCGAGCCCGCGCGGCTCCCATCCCCGCTCCTGCGCGAGCTGGGCGAGGTTGCGGGTGTCGTCGCGCAGCATGCGCCAGATCACGCCGCGGTCGACGCCGAGCAGCGCGTACAGCCGCGACTCGTCGTAGGGCAGCCAGTGCTGCATCACCCACTGCTCGCCGGGCAGCCAGTGCGGCGGCGAGCCGGGCGGCGCTTCGGAGTCCAGCGACGCCGTCTGCGGCTGCGCGGGGGCCTGGACCTGCGCCGCCGCGGGCGTCGCGGCAGCGGCCAGGACGGCGAGGATCGGAGCCAACATGCGGGCGGCCCGCATGCTGCCGACCCTACATCAGCGGGCGAAGTCCGCGGGGCCGATGAGGTCGCGCTGGAGCGCGACGATCAGCGACTCGACCGTGGCGGTCATCCGCTCGAGGTCGAGCTTGCGCGCGGCGCGGGCGATCGGGTCGGCGCGCGAGTCCAGCGCCTCGTCGAAGCGCTCGGCCTCGGCGTTGGAGACCGTGACCTCGCGGCTGTGCTCGCACTGCGCGCAGCGCAGGAGCATCCACCAGGAGTGATCCTCGATCGCCGACCACTCGACCGGGTTCACGAAGTCGGTCTTGCAGGCGGGGCAGAGCTCGAGGTGCATGATGGACCGAGTATCCGCGAGCGCCGCTCAGCGTCCCATCGCGCCACCTCCCGACCCGGGGTGTGGCGGGCCGTACCTGCCGGCGGCGGGCCTTAGACTCGCCAGATGCCCGCGCCCTCCTCCCTGCCTCTCACCGGCGGCTGCGGCTGCGGTGCGGTGCGCTTCGAGATCACGGCGCCGCTGGTCGCGGCGGCCTACTGCCACTGCACCCGCTGCCAGCACCGCAGCGGCACCGGCGCGTCCGCGTCGGCGCGGCTCGAGCCCGGCTCGCTCGCGGTCACGGCGGGCGAGGAGCACCTGCGCACGTGGGCTCCGAGCGGCGGCTTCGAGAAGCTCTTCTGCGGCGAATGCGGCTCCGCCTTGGTCGGCCGCAACCCGAAGACCGGCGAGGTCACGCTCGTACGCCTCGGCGCGGTCGACGGCGACCCCGGCGTACGGCCGTCGGTGCGCCAGTTCGTCGCCTACGCGGCGCCGTGGGAGCCGATCCCCGATGACGGGCTGCCGCGCTACGACGAGCGCATGCCCTCCTAGCGCGCCAGCGAGTGGTACTCGGGGTTGGGCATCTGCCCGGTCGCGAGCGCCACGCGATTGGTGAAGTTGTACATCGCGGCGACCTCGATCACGTCCCACGCGTCGGTGTCGGAGAGGCCGTGGCCGCGCAGTTCGTCGAGCTCGACCTCGGTGCATTCGAGCGGCGTCAAAGTGAGGCGCTCGGCCATCGCGCAGATCGCCCGCTGGCGGTCGCTCAGGCCCTCGGCACGGCGCCAGTCGAGCGTGATGCGGTCGGCCATCACGGGGTCGCCCCAGGCCTCGCGCAGGGCGGCGCCGTGGGCGACGAGGCAGTAGAGACAGCCGTTGGCCATCGAGACGACGACCGCGATCATCTCCCGCTCCGCCGCGCTCAGCCCGGGCGTCTCCTCGTGCAGGAGGCGGAAGTGCGCGAACCACGCCGACAGGCGCTCGGGCCGGAACGCATAGGTGCGGAAGACGTTGGGGACGAACCCGATCTTCTCGCGCGCCTTGCGGAACAGGCCCTGCAGCTCGGGCGGGAGGTCGGCCTCGTCGGGGACGGGGAACCAGGAGATGCGATCGGTGGCGGTGTCCATCGCCGCAGTGTCGCACCGGCAACGGTGCTCAGGCGAGGCTGAGCTGAGGCTCGGCGAAGGCCGGGTCCGCAACCGTCACGCGGTCGCGGCCGTCCGCTTTGGCGCGGTAGAGCGCGGCGTCGGCGCGGCGGAAGACGTCGTCCCACACGAACGGCGCGCCCGGCGCCGAGGCGGCGACGCCGATCGAGACGGTGAGGTCGAGGCCGACGATCGGGTCGGCGGCGACGATCGCGCGCAGCTGCTCGGCGGTCGCGCTCGCCGAGGCGGGGCTGCCGCCGAGCAGCAGCAGGACGGTGTCGCCGGTCGCGTGGCCGCGGCCGAGCACGACCGCGGGGTTCAGGTGATCGTGAAGCCGCCGTCGACGGCCAGCGTCTGGCCGGTCACGTAGCCGCCCGCGTCGCTGGCCAGGAACACGAGCGCGGCGGCGAGCTCCTCAGGAACGCCGATGCGGCCGGCGATGATGCGCTGGAGCTGGCGCTGCATGTGCTCCTCGCCGAGCTGATCGCTCATCTCCGACTCGAACCAGCCGGGCGCGAGCGCGTTGACGCGGATCCCCTTGCGACCCGTCCACTGCTGGGCGAGGTCGCGCGTGAGCCCGATCAGGCCCGCCTTGCTGGCGGAGTAGGCCGCCTGCGGCAGGCCCCCGGTCGTGAGGCCGATGACGCTCGAGATGTTCACGATCGAGCTGCCGGGCTCCATCACCGCGGCCGCGCGCTGCGCCATCCAGTAGCAGCCGTGGAGGTTGACGTCGAGCACCTGGCGGAACTGGTCGGGCGACTCTTTGGACGCGGGAATCGCCGTCCCGACGCCGGCGTTGTTGACCAGCACGTCGACGCGGCCCAGCTCCTCCATCGTGGTGTCCACGAGCGCCTGGCAGCTGTCGGGGTCCGACACGTCGGCGCGCACGACGATGGCGCGCTTGCCGGCGGCCTCGACGAGCGAGCGCGTGTCCTCGAGCTTCTCGACGCGCCGGGCGCCGAGCGCGACGTCCGCGCCGGCCTCGGCCAGCGCCTTGGCAAACGCGACGCCGAGGCCGGACGAGGCCCCGGTGACGATGGCGACCTTTCCTTCGAGGCTGAAGCGGTCGAGGACGGGCACGCGGGGCAGCGTACCCCGGCCGCGCCCCCTCGGGGGGCGCGGCCGCTGGTCGCATGTGACAGTCAAACCCCGGCTAGTGTCCTGACGCGTTAATTCGTGTGCGGGCGGGGATGCTGGTGTCATGTCATCGTTTCCGGTTGTGTCGATTGAGCTCAGCGAGGCTGAGCGTGAGCAGTTG
>Ga0136617_10001439_pt1 | contig 21145 bp, 22 predicted proteins | sample AntDrymUQ3222106_2_FD_129672 | JGI IMG/M metagenome (GOLD analysis project Ga0136617, IMG submission 129672) | Polar desert sand microbial communities from Dry Valleys, Antarctica - metaG UQ322 (21.06) | ecosystem: Environmental > Terrestrial > Soil > Desert | place: Antarctica: Dry Valley...
CTCATGATCCTTCTTATCCCTGAGCGTCCGCTGTTTAGCAAGCATATCCTTAACGGTTTTAGCTTCGTCTGCTTTAGGGTCGCGTCGTCCGAAAATCGGATCGCCAGATGCGTCGGTTTGAGCGCCCACACTAAACGCCGACATAAATAATACCGCGGCGAGAAAGCAGGATTTTGAGATCACAGCGAACATAAATTTAAAGCTGATCAACGGGTTTTGGAGCATCGGGAGAATTGCCGGTGACAGCCTCCACCAGTTTGACCAGAAATTCTTCTTCGGCGACGCCCGAGCTCTGAATGGTGGTCCATTCGGAAGTCAGGCCGTTTGCCGCACGACCTTCGACCTTGGCGTTTACCGACCCGTTATTCTGAGCGCCGTCAATCGACTGTACCTCGATAGTGAGAGTGAACTGCCCGCGGGACCATGCGTTGTCGGCAAATGCCAAAACTCCATAGCGCTTGAGCTCATTTTGTGTGATCACCGGCCCTTTGGCGAATACGAACGGCTGCGTAATGATGATGCCGTCTCCGAGTCGAGAGGAAGTCTCATCCACCAGGATCTTTTTTTCCTTCAAAACTCCCGTAATAGTCTCGACCAAAACATCGCGGCGGGAATTCAGCTTGTAGGGATTCGGAAGCCGGTCCCGCACTTCAGTTTTGCCTGCTCCCCAATCGAATGAACGTGACGCGTCCGAGCCGCGAGACGTAATTTTGTGCGTTTCCTCTTTGATCTTTTGCGTTTGGGTGTCGATCCCTTTTTGCGCCAGAAGGAATGTCGGCAAAATTACGACGAGGGAAAGAGCGAAAAGGAGATTTTTCATGTACATATAATCAATCGAAAACCAAAACGTCCGTCATAAAAAATATAACGCAAAACTATACAATTCGAAAGGTTTGATGTGCGAAAATGTTTAATGGTTGTCGCTCCCCGCACCTTATTCGGTTGGTTTTCGAGCACTCTGCATCTCCCATAACAGAAGGTGTTTTAGAAATGCATGATGGCCCGCGAAATTCGCTATTACAAAGCCGGGAGTGCCGTCGAGAAACCCCGCTTTTATGAAATAGGTTCGGATAAAAGCGGACCAGCCGGCGAATACGATTCGAAGCGGAGAAGTCCGCTGCCCGTTGTCGAACATCTGCCGGGCGGCAAGCGGAGCATATCGTTCGCCGATCATTCGGTGATGATGCTCGGCACTCTCGACAGTGTAATGAATAATCTCTCCGCGGAGTCTGGCCGTTTTCGCTCCTTCGGCCGTTACGACCGACTCATGAATCGAAACATCTTTCCATCTGGCTTTTCGACGGTCAAAAAATCGAAGCTGCCAGTCCGGATACCAGCCGCCGTGGCGAATTTCCCGGCCCATATATATCGAAAGCCGCGGAATTTTATAACCGTCGGCCTTATTTGTTCGCGTTTTCAGGCCGAGAACCTCCGTTCGAAGTTCATGCGAAACACGTTCGTCCGCGTCGAGACTAAATATCCAATCGTTCTCGGCTTGCTCGGCCGCGTACTGCTTCTGCGCAGAAAATCCAACCCATTTTCGGACAAGAAGTGTTGCACCCGCTTTCTCGCATATTTCGCGAGTGCTGTCCGTACTTTCGGAATCGACCACGAGAATTTCATCCGCCCAAGCGACGCTCTCAAGAGCGTCGGCTATATTGTTTTCTTCGTTGAACGTAATAATAACGGCGGAGATCTTCACGCGAAGAATTGTCGCAAACTTAATGGAAAACTTAAAGTTTGGAATTCAAGCCCCCAAGGTGCGTCTCGTGAGAACCACCTGCATAAACGGAAGGTATTGTCAGAACCACCTGCGTAAGCGGGTGGTTTCTCCAAAACATTAGCCGCGAATTTACGTAATTCGCGGCTAACTTCCTATTTGCTTTTTTGTGAATAAGCCTCGTCAGCGGCTGCTCACGACACTCGACTCCTACGGATTCACGGTAATCAACGTCGGGGCTGACGGAATTCTCGCAGGCTCGTTTCTTTTTCAATCTATCTGGGGCTTACATCTCGCGGTTTGCAAATCGCATCTATTTATGTGAAGGGCACACCTAGTATCTGCAAGGACTATCAAAGCGGCGTTCACGTGCAGCGGGAGGCAAGTTCAAAACAAAGGTGTACATGGGCAGCGCCCTTTTGGCGGAGCAGCGGATATATCCGTCGACACAGCCGAGCGAAGTCATTTGGCAAGCACGGCGATCCGGGCGGGCTAAGCGCAAAGACAACATGGGTAAACAACACCCCTGAAAACGGCGAGGCCAGTGTTTCGGAGGAACTCGACGGGCTTGGAAACAATGTAGGGATTCACGGTACCTTTACTCCTCCGGAGCGTATTTCAAATGTTGCCTCTCCAAGTGATCGGGTGATGTTCGTGGATACGGGCATGGGCGACTGAGCCCTGGACGGGTATCTTAATGCCGTGTTCCATGGCTTATCGAGCGCTGCAAAGCGGCGCGGCGATTCCCTCGGCTGCGGCACCCTATCAAAATGATTCGCGTTATTGATATACCGACGGCGGTTTAGGAATACATACTTTCACGTGGGAAACCGGGTACAACTCACCAGGTTGGTCGACCGAGACAGATGCCAACGGCAACAACCCCACCACGACGTGGAGGAAGGATGCAGTAGTAAATACCATCTCACATTCATCGACAATAATTCTACAGACGAGCTGGAATTTGCCTCAGCAAACTCACCCACAGCAAACTGGGCAACCGCAAATCCGAACCCCCTTAAACGCAACAAAAATCGATGATCAGAAATTGAAAGACTGTTTAAAAGAGCTATTCAACACAACTACTTACAATTACACGATTGGTAGTAGTTACCGAGGTACGTCTCCAAGTGCCCGAGTGTTTTTTGTTTCGCTCTTGGTAGACCTTTTCGGCGGCGATGGGGGTCCGTTAGTGTTAACACAACAAAAACATCGACATATGAGCTTGTATGGAGGGTTTATGGGCCCCTTGGTATGAGAGGACAATTGCCTGCTGGCTTTACACCTCAAGGAGATTCACAAAACAATTTAGTGGTAAATGATTATGGAACCTATTCTTTCCAAGAATCGATCTGGGTATATGAATTAGGCAACTCACTCGGTGACCAAACGGGTAAGCGGCCACAGGCGCAGGACGAGCAGCGGCGTTATCAAAATGAAACCGCCAATGACGTAGGCGGTCCAGCTCTCGTTGATTGTGTATACGGAGGAAGGGTGAGTGATACAGGGAAAATCTCGCCTCCGTCCAATCCAAGGTAGGACTCAAAAATAATTGTTCTATGGTTACATTTGTATGAGAAAGTTTATTCGAAAATACGTAATTTACTTCGCGTTGATTACATTCTTAATCGGCGCGGCGATTGTTTGGATCACGGATAATTTTTTGTCTACTACACAAAGGATTTCAAGGGATACCATAAACATCATCGAGCAGTTTAACTCGGCAATAGTGGAAAAAGATGAAGCTATGATGGAAACTTTCTTGAGTGAAAATATAACCATAAGAACCAATTCTACAGCGTGGGGTCTCAGTAAACGCGATCTTATATTACAATTGATCAGAGCTAATATTAAATCGTTCGTTATAAAGAATTATTCGATTCAAATTAGCGGAGAGAGAGCTTATTTGAGTTTTGATCAGGAAGAACTGATGCTTCATGATGGCCGAGAAATTTCGCACAGAGCCGAATATACTTATTTATTTGTTCCTGCCGGTAAAACTTGGAAATTAGTTGAGATTACGAGACATGATTAAACATTGACGCCTGGGAAAATTCCGAGCGGGACAGTAGACGGTAATGCACGACACGGGAACTACGGCTCGTCATTTATTATAGGAAGAGGCAATCTGACAAGTACGACGCGGCACGATGTTATACTTCTCATCGCTCAATCCGAGGCAGTCGAAGACTACTTTGGACCAGTCGGCGAATCGACAACAATATTGTTTAGCTCGAATGTAGTTGAGGTTGCCCTCTGCAGATCGGCGAGAGCCTTGTTGTAATCCGTTTCGGAACGAATCTCCGCGTTTCGAGCGTTGGTTAAGGTATTTTCCCGCTCAAACAAGAGGAAAGTTGTTGATCTTCCGGCATCGAAGAGTTTGCGTTCGCCATCAAGCTGAATCTCGGCGTTTTCCCGAGCTCGTCTTGCGGTCAAAACCCTTTGCCGGGCAGTTTCGACGGCTTGGACAGCGTTACGCACCTCGACGATGACGACTTGTTCCTGAGCACGTGTTTGCGTAGCTATCTGACCTTCCAGAACCCTCGCACCAGCAAGATTTGCCTTGGCCGTTCGATTTCTAAAAGGAAAGGAAATTGTCACGCCGACCGAATAATTCGGCGCATCGCCCCTGAAGATATTTGCGAGCGAGCGATTAAATCCTCCGAACAAGAAGCCGGGCCCGGACGGAACCGTAAATTCGTCATTGGGAATTACCGGCAGGTTATTGCGCCTTCTGACCTCATTAATGCCGTCCAGCAAAAGCAGTTCCTGCGGTGATGTAAATGCACGCGTATTAAAGGCAGCATTCGTTCCGCCTCTGGAAAGCCCGTCGAGTGAAAGGGTAGATACCAGATCGATCCGCGGTTTCGTTTGGTTCTTAAAATAATTTATATCAATCGTATTGATATCATTCGCCAATTTTAGCCGTCTCAATTCGAATCGGTTGTCCAATGCGTCTTTTATCGCGTTGTCGAGGTTAACCGGGTCGAGGCTAAACGCGGGCCTGTCGGTAGGCACATAGCTCTGTGACCATTCCGCGGCAGCAGCGTCTTTTAGGAGCAATTGCTTGAGATTGTTTTCGGTTATCGACACCTGCTGCGTGGCAATTAGAACATCGCCCTCACGGTTTGCGAGTTCGGTCGCAACCTCGGCGCGAGCCAGCGGAGCCGCAGCCCCGGCCGCGATCCTGGCTTCGATTTGTCTTAAGCTTTCGAGAGTAAGATTCAGATTGGCGACGCGGTTTTGCTGATCCCGGAGCGCAAATACCAAATCCCAATATGTCCTCTGTACCTGTGCGATGGTATTGATCGTCTGCCTTCGAAAATCCGCATCGGTTTGTTCAAGACGACGCTGTGCGATCTTGATATTGCGTCGGGTATTGTCGACGCCGAAATTCCGAAACAGCGGCTGGGTGTAACGTATTCCGGTGCTGGAAGAGAAGATCGCCCCGATCCCCGACGTTGCAAGCGAGCCGGAACTGACCTGAGCTTGAGAAAACGCATTCTCCGTTCGGGTATTATTGAAAAATACCTGATAATTACCACCGCCCGGGCGGATGAAATTGAGCATGTCTGCGTTTAGGTTGAAATCATTTGTCGGCTCGGTACCCGTATTGGAACTTCGTGTATAGGTCGGAGTTACGGTAAATACGGGATCGTAAAATCCCAGAAGCGACCGGATCTGTGTTTCCTGAAAACGGGCGTCGTCCCGCGCGATCTCGATATTGTTGTTGTTTTCCAGAGCCTTTCGGATCGCGTCGCTTATCGATAACGGAATCGGAACCGCGGTCTGAACGCCGACACGGCTGAGATTCGGACTTGCGGTTATTGGCGCGGAACCCAACGGTAACTTATCCGAATCCACGCTGCCGAGTGATCTTGTCGGATCGCTTGGGGCCTCGGAGGAGGCCTTTGCGATTTCTGGCGACTGTGCCTCTATATGATCGGTGCCCACGATTAAACAAAACGCAAAAAGAGCGGGAAGCAGCAATTTGTGAAGGCAAATTTTCATTACGGGATAGCTCCAGGCTAAGTAAGCCAAAATAGTGAAACGCTAAAAACTCAATGGATTACTACGTCTTTTATTTTGGGATAGTTTCAACAAACTGAGTGGCGGGTGTATCTGAATCGCCATAAACCACAATCGATACGAAACTTTGAAGTTTGCTTGAATTTAAGCTATCTTGAAGGTTTTAATATATAGATTTGCAGGAGGATATATCATTCGAATGGGTATCAAAGTGGGGATAAACGGATTTGGGCGGATCGGGCGCAACGTCATGCGCTCATGTCTCGGAAGTAGCGACATCGATTTTGTGGCCGTGAACGATCTTACGGACACGAAGACGCTGGCGCACCTTTTAAAATACGATTCGGTAATGGGAAATCTCGAACAAAGCGTCTCCGCGGACGGAAATAATATTACTGTCGATGGCGAAAGGTTCAGGGTTTTTTCCGAACGAGATCCCGCCGCGATTGATTGGGACTCGGTCGGCGCAGAGATCGTGATCGAATCGACCGGCCATTTTACCAAAGCGGAAGATGCGGCGAAGCACATACGCGGCCCGGTCAGAAAGGTTATCATTTCCGCTCCTGCCAAGGGCGAAGACGTAACAATCGTGCTCGGCGTAAACGAAAATATGTACGACCCGGCAACCCATAAGATTATTTCGAACGCCTCCTGTACCACAAATTGTCTAGCACCGGTTGCAAAGGTGATTCACGAGAAATTCGGCATCAGGAGCGCGTTGATGAACACAATCCACAGCTATACAAACGATCAACAGCTTCTCGATCTTCCGCATAAGGATTTGCGACGCGCACGGGCTGCGGCTCTTTCAATGATTCCGACTTCGACCGGAGCCGCAAAGGCTGTCGCGTTGGTCATTCCGGAGTTGAAGGGAAAATTTGACGGCATCTCGGTTCGGGTTCCGACTCCGAATGTTTCGCTGGTCGATGTGGTGATGAACGTCGAAAAGGAAACGACGACGGAGGAGGTCAACCAGGTGCTAAAGGACGCCGCGAATGAAGAATTAAAGGGAATTCTCGCATTTTCCGAAGAACCGCTCGTTTCGATCGATTTTCGCGGTAACTCGAATTCGTCGATCGTTGACGCCGAAAATACGAAAGTGATCGGCGGTACATGTATCAAGGTTCTTTCCTGGTACGACAATGAATGGGGTTATTCCTGCCGAGTCCGCGATTTAGTCAAATTTATCGCGGCGCAGGGTTTGTAGGGACGCAGGCATTCTGCCTGCAATGAGCGTGAAACGCAATTAACCCGCTTGCGGCCGGGACGAAAGACGCTGCATAGTTTTCGCGTCGCAGACTCCGAGCTGACAATGATGTCCGCGTTCCATTTATGAATAAGAAAACGATAAAAGACGTCGATATTATAGGCAAACGGGTTTTTATCCGCGTTGATTTCAATGTGCCGATCAAGAACGGTCAGATCGAGGACGACACGCGGATTCTCGGAGCTCTGCCGACAATTGAATATGCTGTTGAACAGGGAGCAAAGGTGATACTAGCCTCTCATTTGGGCCGTCCTCTAAAAGATAAAAAGAAGGCGGAAGAAAAGGGAATGCCCTACGACGCGGTTAAATACAGTTTGCGGCCCGTGTATGAATATCTTCGCAAACTTCCTCAATTACAGGATGTTTCAACTCGCGGCGAGGAACCGGTTTATGCGGGTGAAGACGGAACGGCTCTCGGTAAGGCGGAAATAAAGAACGATCGGGTATTTTTTGTGTCCGATTGCGTCGGCGAAGCCGCGAAAGAAAAGGTCAACGCCTTACACGAAGGCCAAGTCCTGCTTCTTGAAAATCTACGATTTTACCCGGAAGAAGAAGCGAACGACAAAGCCTTCGCGAAACAGCTAGCCCTGCATGCCGACGTTTATATTAACGACGCATTCGGCACGGCGCATCGGGCTCACGCGTCGACCGAGGGAATAACGCATTTTGTCGACGACTGCGTTGCCGGGTTATTGATGGAGAAAGAGCTCGAATTTTTGGGCAAAGCTTTGAACAGTCCCGAACGTCCTTTTGTCGCAATCCTCGGCGGTGCAAAGGTTTCGGACAAGATTCCGGTGATCGAATCGCTGATAGACCGCAAGGTCGACAAGCTTTTGATCGGCGGCGCGATGGCTTATACGTTTTTCAAAGCCCAGGGCTTCACTGTCGGCAAATCATTGGTCGAAGACGATATGATGCCGCAGGCGCTCGCGATAATTGAAAAGGCCGATGCAGCGGGAGTCGAGCTAATTCTGCCGACCGACCATAGGGTTGTCGATTCCTATGACCCCCTTAATTCGGCCAAGGTGATTCCGATTGCGTTCACAAATTCCGGCCTCGTCGGTCTGGATATTGGCCCGGAGACGATGGAAATATTCAAACAGGCTTTGGACGGTGCGAAAACCATCGTCTGGAACGGCCCGATGGGAATGTTCGAAGAGAAACCGTTTGACGAAGGCACGGTGGCGATAGCTAAAGCCGTCGCCGAAGCGACCGAAAAGGGGGCTACATCCATAGTCGGCGGCGGCGATTCGGTAGCAGCGATAAATCAGGTCGGCCTGGACGACAAGATATCGCACATTTCAACCGGCGGCGGCGCGACATTGGAATTTCTGGCGGGTGATGAACTTCCGGGCGTGGCCGCTTTGGATGATAAGTAACGATGAAAACGCATCCTTCCGAGCGTTTGGAGCACCGCAATGTGGAGGGAACTCGAAAAAGAGCTTCTCAGGCTTTGGCGAACAACGACAATCTAAAAATTACAACGGCCGAACGCTATGTAATTGGTTATTTGTGTGATCGCTCGATGAGAAAGAATTGCTAAGCCAGGTAAATCTCTCGAAATGACCTTCTGGATACGTATACTAAACGATGAGAAAACCCGTAATCGCCGGAAACTGGAAAATGTACAAGCTGTTCGATGAGGCGGTTGAAGCAGCGCTTGCCTTAAAATCGCTTGTTGCCAATGCGAATCATTGTGAGATCATAATCGCGCCCGTTTTTACAGCTTTAAAATCGCTTGCTGATCGGCTCGAAGGTTCTAATATAAAGATCGCTGCCCAGAATTGCTCGACCGAATCATCGTTCGGGGCGCATACTGGTGAGGTAAATGCAGAAATGCTAAAGGATGTAGGCTGTACGCACCTCATAATCGGGCATTCCGAACGGCGTCAGTTTTATTGCGAAACGGATAATTTAGTAAATCTAAAGACCAAGGCAGCTTTGTCTGCCGGTTTGACCGCAATCGTCTGCGTTGGTGAAATGTTAAGCGAAAGGGAAGCCGGAAGAGCGGAAGTCGTCGTCAAAGACCAACTTGTGAAAGGCTTGAATGGTTTGACAGTTGCGGACGTGGGACGTATCATAATCGCTTACGAGCCTGTCTGGGCGATAGGTACGGGTAAAACCGCCACACCCGAACAGGCTCAGGAAATGCACGGGTTTATTCGCAGTACTTTGGCTGAAAACCACGGAAAAGAGGTCGCGGATGCCACGAGAATTCTTTACGGCGGCTCCGTAAAACCGGATAATATCCGAAGTCTGATGTCGCAGGAAGATGTGGACGGCGCGTTGGTCGGTGGGGCCAGTCTTGAAGCGGAAAGCTTCGCCCGGATCGTAAATTTTAGATAGTTTGGACGGAAAAGAAATTGCTTTATATATTATACGCATTATTTTTTATCGCATGCATAGCTTTAATTGGCTCTGTTCTTCTGCAGCCGGGTAAAACCGACGCTGGAGCCTTGTTTACCAGCAATGTTTCCAGCACGGCATTTGCCCCGCGCGGAACGGCCTCGGTATTGTCGAAAGTTACCATCGCCGCAGCTGCATTATTTATGGTTTCGGCACTGATGATCTCCATGCCCGCGCTGAGCGGAAATGTCTCGGTTTTGCAGGGCAATGCCGAAGCTCCGGTTGACGCAACGGCCGAAACTCCGGCGGCGGAAACGGCTCTTCCAATGGAAGCGGCGGTCGAGCCGGGCCAAACGCAAACGATCACTATCCCAGCCGATGCGAACACCAATAGTGCTTTAATCCAGACGCCGGCTACCGAGGCGTTTAAGGAAGACGTAAATTCGGCAAACACTAGTGCGGCCAACGTTAATGCCGCGAACACGGCTCCGACGAATCAATAGTTCTTTCAACCCCGGATTAGAGATTGGCGATGGCGAGATGCATGGATCGTTCCGGAAAATCTGCAGTCGAGAATCTAAGATCCAAAATCGAATTGCCGAGGTGGCGTAATTGGTAGCCGCGCACGTTTGAGGGGCGTGTGGAGTAATCCGTGCGGGTTCGAGTCCCGCCCTCGGCACCAGTTAATTAATTACGCGTTTCTTTCCTCCTCGCTGATCATCCGAATCCAAGAACCCCAATGTGTCCCGGCCGTTTCGACAAAGCATTCAGTCAATAACGAGCATCGTTCCCGTTCCTTCGTCCGTGAAAACTTCCGAAAGCAGTGCATTACGTTTGGAGCCGCTGATAATGTGAGCTGATCTCACCCCACCGTGAAGCAGGCGGATCAAGCTTTCGAGTTTTGGGATCATGCCGCCTGTTGCTTTGCCGCTTATAATCAGTTCGCCCGCCTCAGCGGCCGTCAGCCGCGTAAACTTTGTGCTTTCGTCCTCAAAATCGAGATAAATACCATTTACGTCGGAAAGCAAGACCAGTTTTTCCGCCTGAAGACACAGGGCGATCTCCGAGGCAATAGTGTCCGCGTTTATATTGTAAATCTTTCCTTCTTCATCGGCACCGAGCGACGATATCACCGGCAGGTAGTCATTTTCGAGCAGGAGATTAAGAAGGCGGGCATCGATATCAACAACATCGCCCACGTGCCCGAAATCAATCGTCTGGGTCTCGCCCGTTTTTTTGTCAATTACATCTTTTGGCGGGCGCCGCACGGCCTTTACCACACCGCCGTCGATTCCCGAGAGCCCAACCGCATTGATACCGCGACGCTTGAGTGCCGATAAGATCTCCATATTTATCTTACCGCGGAAGATCATTTTTGCCAGATCGAGCGTGTCGTCATCGGTAACGCGCCGACCTTCAATCACGGTCTGCACGACGCCCAGTTTTCTAGCAAGCTCTGTTAACTGCTTCCCGCCGCCGTGAATCACGCACACTCGAATGCCGACCTGGTGCAGAAGCGCAAGCTCCTCAGCCAGTGACAGCAGGTTTTCCCTGCTTTCAGTAACCTTGCCCGAAAACTTTACGACGAAAGTCTTCCCCTTAAATCTCTGAATATAGGGAAGCGATTCGCGAAGCAGATCCAGATTTTCGATCTTCATAGGATTAGGTCCGACATGAGGGCCTTCTGAATGTGCAGCCGATTTTCGGCTTGATCTATCACGACAGAACGCACAGAATCAATGACCGCGTCGGTTACAATTACATTGCGCCGAACCGGCAGACAATGCATAAATATCGCGTCGTTGGACCGCTGCATCTTCTTCTCATCCACGATCCAATCGCTTCTAAATTCGCCGCGATATTCAACGTCCTTTTCAGTTGCTCCATAGAAAAGCTTACTTCCCCAACTCTTGGCATAAACAACTTCGACGCCATCAAATGCACTGTTTACATCGTTTGTAAATTCGACGCTGCCGCCGCTCAGCACCGCATGTTCGCTAATCGAGCCCAGCAGTTCATCATCTAATTCGTATCCTTTTGGATGAGCTATCCGCAAATCGTATCCAAATTGTGCGGAAGCCAAAGCAAAACTGTTCGGCACGGCCATCGGCAACGGTTTTGGATGCCACGCCCAGGTAAGTAATACTTTTTTCTTCGTTTTGCCGAGCTTTTCGCGGATGGTCATCATGTCTGCCATCGACTGACACGGATGATGCATCGCAGATTCGAGATTGATTACCGGCGTTGAGGCATACTGAGCGAAGGCGTTCAGAATCGGGTCGGTACGTTCCGACTCCCAATCTTTCAAATCCGCAAATGTTCTCACCCCGATGGCCGAAACGTATCTCTCCAGAACCCGGACGAATTCCTTCAGATGCTCCGTCTTGGCGCCGTCCATAATCGCCCCGTCATGGTGCTCCAGGGTCCAGGTTGAACTTCCTGGTTCAAGAATGACGGAATTGCCGCCGAGTTCAAAAATACCTACCTGCATCGATGCTCGCGTGCGAAGTGAGGGATTAAAAAAAACGAGAGCAACCGATTTTCCCCCGAGCGGCTTCGCGATCGAGTCACTATTCTTGATTTGTGTTGCCGATTCGAGCAGCGCGTCGAGCTCTGATCGCGAAAACCCAAACGTCGTTATAAAGTTATCCATTTAACGTCTTTACAAAAAGATTAATTTCCTCAACCGTAACACTCATTGGCGGCAACAATCTTAAAACCTTCGGGTTGCTCGAAGTACCGGTTATTATTTTATGATCGAGGAGTTTCGAATGCGTCGCTGCACACGCATCGTCGAATTCTACTCCTAAAAGACAACCTTTACCGTGGAGTGCAACTACGTTCGGAATGCCTTTCAGCCCATTACCAAGATGTTTCTCGACAGCTTTTGCATTGGCGATCATTCCATCCTTTTCAATCGCTTCCAAGGTTGCTAGCACCGCGGCCATTGCGAGCATTCCGCCGCCGAACGTGGTTCCGAGATCGTTTTCCTTAATGTGCGATGAGACTCGGTCATTCACTAAACATGCGCCGACCGGAACACCGCTCCCGAGGGATTTTGCGAGCGTGATAATATCCGGTTCGACAAAATCCGCAAGTTCGCTGCCGCCGAAGAACCAGTTGCCTGTGCGCCCTATGCCTGTCTGAACCTCGTCAAAAATTAGAATGATTCCGTTTCGATCACAGATCGAACGTAGTTCGTTAAAAAACCCCGATTCCGCCTCCCGTACGCCCGCCATCGATTGAATCGGTTCAATTATGACGCCGGCGGTTTCGCTATCGACAACGGACTTTACGCTATCGATATCGCCGAATTCAGCGCTGTAGTGGAGCGGCACATTCGGGCGTCCTATCTCCCTATATTTTCCCAGAAAGGATGAGCTAATCGAATCGGCCGTCCGACCATGAAAGCCGCCTGTGAAAGAGACAATCTTTTCGCGCCCGGTGGCCAACCTGGCCGTACGCATGGCATTCTCGTTGGCTTCGGTGCCGGAATTACAAAAAAAGACTTTAGACAGCGTCGCGGGGGATACGGCGACCAGTTTTTCTGCGGCCCTGCCGCGAATTTCGGAGTAAACGATATTGGAATAAAACAAGATTTTTTCAATCTGTTCTTTGACCGCTTTAACGACGTGAGGATGAGAATGGCCCGTCGCACACACTGCATGTCCGCCGTAAAGATCGAGATATTTTTCCCCGTCACTCGTCCAAACCCACGAACCCAGTCCACGATCTACTGCGATGTTCATCTTTTTATAGGTGGCAATCTGGAATTGATCTTCGAGCCGACGAACTTCAGAAAAATTCATGTTTAGACGCATTGTCGACAGAATCTCGGGTCGAATCAATACGACCGGGGATCCCGCAAGACATACAACAAACTGTCAGCCGGTACGACGGACTAAGAGTCTGTCGAACTAGAAAACCCTCTTTCTTAAGGATTGCTTCCCGCAAATACCAGACCTCTTTTCTCGTCCAAGCCGAACATCAAATTCATGTTTTGAACGGCTTGTCCCGCGGCACCCTTAACAAGATTGTCGATCGCGGAAAAAATTACGACTTGTTTGCCGTTTGAGTGCACTGCAATGTCGCAAAAGTTTGTGTTCTTTACCCAATTAATATCCGGAGAAGCGTCAACCAACCTCACGAAAAATGATTCTTCGTAAAAGTGACGAAAAATGTTCTGCAAATCTTCGTTGGTCAGATTAACCTTCGTCTCCAGATAGCACGAGGCGAAAATTCCACGTGAAACAGGCAAACTATGTGTCATGAATATTAGGTCATCCGAAAATTCACCGATCTCGCCAAGATGCTGGTCGATTTCCGGAATGTGTTGATGAACGAACGGCTTATAGGCGTAAAACGAATTCATACGTTGCGGATGGTGCGTGTTCGCAGCGGCCTTCGCTCCCGACCCGCTCGAACCGGTTTTAGCATCGACGATGATTTTACCGGTCAGTAAACCGCTTTTCACCATGGGCGCAATAGCGAGCAGAGCAGCCGACGCAAAACACCCGGGATTGGCAATGTACTTAGCGGCTTTTATTGCTTCCCGGTTCGTTTCCGAAAGCCCATACACGAAATTTTTTTGCAAATCGCCGGCAGTGTGTTTGAGGCTGTAATATCTTTCAAAGATCATCGGATCATTGATGCGAAAATCCCCGGAAAGATCAATGGCTTTTACATTAGCAGGCAGCTGTGGTATCAGGCTCACCGCCTGTCCGTGAGGGAGAGCGAAGAACGCAACGTCGATGTTTCCCTGGGTCGATAGATTTACAGGTGACTTTTCAAAATGAAGATCTGTCAAGCCAAAGAGATTTTTGTGCACTTCACCGATCGCCTTCCCAACATGCTCGTTGGCGGTAACCAGGACAATTTCGACATCGGTATGAAACAGAAGAATGCGCAGTAGTTCGCTTCCGCCGTAACCAGAACCGCCAAATATTGCAATCTTGATTTTATCTGTCACAGTTGTTTCGTGAAATACAGAATCAAATCGTCGTCGACCTTAACCCGTTCGCCGTAGTTCGGGAATCTATTTTGCCAGACAATCCCTTTGCCGTCCGGCTCGTAGCCGCGAGAAATGTAAAGACGCTGCGCCGGCCCATAGTCAGAAGTCAGTCCAACGCCAATGCCTGCCATGTTTGAGCGAGTTAGAATTATCATCTCGGCCTCGTCCATCAACTGTGTTCCTATACCTTTTCTGCGAACTTTTGGAAGAACTTAAAATCCGGGACTTACGGAATATCGTCCACTTTGAATGGCGGAATTTGACTTCCAGATAATTGTTAAATTGCCGGTGGCAAGACATCATATGACCATAATTTTCTAATCTCAGTCGTCATTCGAATATTTTAAAAATTTTCCTCATCGTCGATCTTTGTCCGACGGACGTTTTTCCGCTTTGAACCGCAATAAAGATCGTATCATCGCCGGCGATGGTACCGACGATTTCCGGAAGGCGAGCCGCGTCTATCCTTACAGCGGCGGCCGAAGCCTGTCCGGCACCGCATTTAGCAATTAAAAGATTCTCGCCTGCCGATTCCACCGCAATCAATCCAGATAGAGAATCCCCGGTATGCTTCTCCGGTAAACCATATAATCCGCTGGACTTATTCACACCAAGTTCGACCAGATCGCGCGATACACTGGCCTGCGTTACACTAAAACCTTTTTGGGACAGAAACGCTGCAAGCTCGTCTTGCCGTCCCACGCGTTTATCTGAAATGATCTTAAGAATTGCGTTTTGCCGCTGTAATTTCTGCATACTTATACATTTCTAGTGAATATAAATAGAATATATGAATATTATGCAGATGTTATGCGCAGGATGTCAACGAAAAGAATATCCGGACTAAAAAATGCTAAATTTAATGCGCAGATATTTTTTCGGATTCTGGCGAAAGTCGTAAATTAGCTTGGTGCCTTCACTCGAAAGTTGATTAACGTTCGATGCGGTTTGATTGACGTTGTTGTAAAGCGTTTCATCGGTGAGGAGCTTGCCGAGAGTGCCCTTTCCCGCTTGGGCGTCGATCAAAAGAGCTTCGATCTTTGCAGCCGTAGAATTAAATCGTGCAAGAGTGTCGCGTGCATCCTCGTATAACTTCTCGTCTTTCAGGAATTTCCCGGCGCTGCCCCTGCCTTCGGCCAGGTCGGTGGTAATCAGTTTAAAGTCGTCCGCGATGCCGTTGATCTTGGCGGCAGAAGATCGAAGGTCGATGACGGCTGCCCGCGTTTCATTATAAAGAGCGTCATCTGTAATTAATTTCCCGGCGGTTCCGCGACCCGAACGAATATCGGCGGATATACCTTCCAGCTGAGAGACCGTTCGGTTCAGACTGTTATATAATTCGGGATCGTTCAAGAGTTTGCCGGCGGTTCCATTGCCGCTGTTGACCTTTTCCAAAGTCGTCTGAAGCTTTTCCATCGTGAGTTTTGTTTCTGCTACGGTTGCATCCAGATTCCGGTAAAGCGATTCGTCGTTAACAATGCGGCCGAGCGTTCCCTCACCCTGATTGGCCTTGTTCAAAATTTCGTTGGCGGGAACGGCAATTTTATTTATTTGTTCGAGAAGATCGTTCCCGGTTTGGGTCAACTGATTTATCGAAATGGCCACGCGGGAGTCAAGAACCGAGTTCTCGGTTACCGGTGAACCTTTCGCGCTCCCGGGCGTAATGCTGATGGTCTTGTCATTCGCCAGAAGGGATGTGGCAACCAGCTGAGCGATCGAATCGGTCCGAATTCGCTCAGTTATCGGTCGGCCATTCAGTTCATTGTCGATTGCCATCGTAGCTTCCACCTTGAATTCCTCAGGACTGTCGGGCGGTAACAGGTCGACCCGCTCGACTTTGCCGATACGAACACCGGCGAGCTGAACTTCAGACCCCTCACGCAAGCCATCCGCAGCGGCAAAGCGCGCTTTTACAGTGAACTTTTGTTCAAACGGATTGAAATCACCGGTCGAATTGAGTATCAGAAATGCAAGAACTGCAAGTCCAAAAAGAACAAAAATACCCACACGAACTGTACCGAATGTCAATGTTTTTTTTGTTTCCACCATCTGGATTCTTTACGATTTTCCGTGAATAAAATTTTGAATATAAGTATCGGAGCTCTTCCGAAGCTGTTCAACCGAACCGCTGAAAATTATCTCGCCATCCCGCAACATTATCACTTCCGTATTGATCAGACAAAGTTTTTCGCCCTCTTTTTCGAACACGACTTGCCCGTCTTCGTTGACCGTCGCGTATTCCGAAGAGAGGTATCGTACGTTATTCATCTCGTGGGTCACGAAAATCGAGGACACATCCTGAAGGTCTCTAAGTTTGATGGCCAATTCGCATATCGTGCGTGCTGTCGGCGGATCGAGGCCGGCGGTCGGCTCATCAAAAAGAACGATTTGCGGGTCGCCGATCAACGCCCGTGCCACCCCCACACGCCGCCGCATCCCACCGGAGAGCTCAATGGGCATCTTGTCGATCGAGTCTTCTAGATCAACGAACTGTAACATGCGGCGTACTTCCTGCGCGATCTCCTCTTCGTCAACCGATTGTTCATTAAGACGGTATGCAACGTTGTCAAAAACGGAAAGAGAATCGAAGAGAGCCCCTTCCTGAAAGATCATACCGATTTTTTGACGAACGGGCATAATCTCCTGCTCGCTATATTCGGTAATCTCCTCACCGTCAACAAAGATGCGACCGGAATCGGGTTTCAAAAGCCCGAGTATAAGCCTGATGATAGTCGATTTACCGCCGCCGCTTCGGCCTAGAATTACTTTTGTTTCGCCGCGCCGAACGGTAAAGCTGACCCCATCCAATATCTTATTCTCATCGAATGACAGGTGAACATCCCGAAATTCAATAGCCGGCACGACGCGATCCGGCTCATCGACCGCATCCTCCAGATCGGTCGGCTGAAGCTCTTCTTCCGGGGCTAAATTATCAGCGTCTTGCGAGGAAAGCATATTTTACGTGAATATATAGCGTTTTTATATTATGCCTACGCCAAACACCGATTGGATGGCCTTTGCCAGGAAGAAATCGAAAATAATGACCCATATAGAGGAAAGGACCACCGCATTGATAGTAGAACGCCCCACCCCGACTGTTCCACCAGTAGTACTAAGTCCTTTGTGACACGCTATTCCTCCGATTATCAAACCGAAAAAGAAAGGCTTGATTACACCGCCCAACAGATCGTTTGCACCTATACCATTGCGAACGGAACTAATGAACACGTTATAATCCTGCTCGAATATATAAGCAGCGACAGTTCCACCACCGATTATACCGAAAATGTCCGCAGCGACCGTTAGCAGGGGCAGCATAACGATTAGCGCGATCACGCGAGGTGCAACTAGTTTTTTATTTGGGTCTGTCCCGAGAGCTCGCATAGCGTCAATCTGCTGAGAAACGACCATCGATCCGAGTTCGGCTGAGATCGCCGAACCGATGCGGCCAGACACCATCAACGCCGAAAGCACCGGCCCCAGCTCTCTGATTAGGGAAGTTGCAACAGATCGTCCGGCCTCGCTATGAACACCATAATATTGTAACGTCGGAAAAGTCTGCAAAACCAGCACGCCGCCCGTAAAGAAGCCTGTAAGCAAGACTATCGGCAGTGAACCAACACCGATTATATCCATTTGCCGGGTGAGCTCGGCAAAATACCGCGGCTTCCGGGCAATCCCGGAAAACACATTCCAAATAAGCAAACTAACTTCCTGCAATTCAAAAAGGAATTTGGTTAAAGGGTTCATTTAGAGACGACAAACGCGTGTCACGCAGCGTTTTGTAAACTTTACAATGAACTATCTGAAACCACAAACAAAAACAGCCGGCCCGATGATCGGACCAACTGTAAAAGATGGCGAATGAAGAGTGAAAACTAGTAATTAGGTATGCGTCGCTGCTGCCGGTTAAGACGGTTGGCCTCTCGCCGCTGGCGTCGCTGTTCAATGTTTCCGCGGGCGGCAGCAAACCGGCCGCGCAACTCGCGGAATTTAGCAAGCTGCTCCGGTGTCAAAACCTTTCGATCCGCCAGCTCACCAGTGAACTTCGTCCTCGCAAGTTCGGCCTGAGCCAGCTGAAATTCCTTAAGCCGCGTTCGCACTTCCTCGTCCGATGTTGAGTCGGCATAGATAGCTTCGTTAAGACTGCGGTTTGCTTCCCGAAAGCGCCGCCTCGCTTCCTGCTCGACGGGTCTCCTTGCGGAACGCATTCGACGAAGCTGCTGTATTTGCTCGGGCGAAAGACCAAGTTCGCGCAATAAGTTCGGTCGTACCCGATTCGGCCCGCCAAATTGTTGGTTCGGCGGGTCAACGGCCGGTTCATTCTGCCCCATTATGCAAAACGACGCACACATAAGCAGCAACAGAATATTTAATAACTTGGGGAAAGTTAATTTTCTTGTCATAAAATGTCGAACCTATCGTCGCGTATCCGTGTCTGCAAACAGATCGGCGAGACGCAGGGAGTTATCTTCCTCATCTTCAAAATTATTCAAGCGCGGCGCATTACGCTGCGACGTCGATACAACGTTTTTCTCACGACTACCCACATCCGTTTTTATATTTCGATCGATTGTTTTCTCAGGTTTAGAGTTCCTCACCTTCCAGGCTGCCTTAACGGCGACGGGATTGCGCGCGGTTTCTTCAAGGCCCATGGCAGGAAATGGGATTACATCTCTAGGCGTCAATGGTTTAGCGGTTGGCACTTCAGGTTTCGCTTTAATAATCGAGAGTTCGGAAACGGCCGTGTTATCATTACTTAGAACCGGGACACCACGTGTGTCTGCCGCAAGTTCATTATCGAAGACGCCGATGAAACCTGATGCTAATAACGCTATGCCGAGTCCAACCGCTAGAATCGCAAATGCTCCACCGGCCGTTGCCCACCTTGGAACCGTTGAGAAAACTCCGCGTAAAGTGTCCAGCCACGAGATATCGTCGGTGTAAGTTTTAGCTGTCTGGGGTTTTGCATCGACGTACGGAATATTTATTACGGGTGTTTCGAGTCGTTTGAATTCATCTCTGTGCCATTCATAAACGCCGAGACGCGCCAAAGACAGTCCCGCAAATTCCTCGATACAGTCGGAACACTCAGTCAGATGCAGATCGAACTTATTCCTGTCCGATGTGGTCATCTCGTCGTAGAGGTAAGAAACAAGCTCGCCCGCAAATGAGCACGATATGTGGTTGTCGTTGTTACTCATAACTCATAACACCTATTACGTAATTTCAAGCGGCAATCTTTCCAGTTTCAATCGCAACTGCTTCAACGCTGTGTAAACCCGACTTTTTACGGTGCTCAACGGTAACTCCAGAATTTCCGAGATCTCCTGAAATGTCATATCCTCAAATTCCTTCATCACGATAACCTGTCGTAAATCGGTCGGCAATGAGCTTACAGCGTGTCTGACAATAATCAATCTTTCATTTCGTTCGGTCGTTCTCGACGGTGATTTACGTTCCGGTGCGACGAAAATCCTTTCTTCTTCGTTTTTCTCATCATCCAAAAAATCTTCCGAACGAGTCTTAGCACGGCGTTTTGTTGTCAAGCATTGATTGACGGCAATCCGATGAAGCCACGATGAAACCTTCGCTTCACCGCGGAAATTCGATACGTTGCGATACGCCGCGATAAACGTTTCCTGAGCCGCGTCCCGGGCATCGTCCTCTCGACCGAGCATACCAAAGCAGAGAGCGAATATTTTCCGCTCCCATCTCTTAACGATTTCGCCGAAAGCCTCAGAATCTTTCGAAACCGCCAATTCGACAAGCTGCTCATCCGTTAAATTTGTCAACATCAACTCGTGTAAACCAACTCTTTCGCACGAGAATACTACTCCAAATACGACCGAAGGCGAAAACATTCCGCATTCAATACTTTGGATGGAAAAAATCTACAAAAAGTCTAAGTATTTTGAATAGATCGATGTGAACGCGGCCGGTTAACCAGAAAATGTTGAAAAGGGCGCTGTTGATTTCACTGCGCCCATATTCTTCGAAAAAATCAAATTATTCCGATTAGCACTTACCCAGCAGCCAAAAGACAACAATAAAAATCAGGATCGTGGAGATCAGTCCCCCACCAAGTTTGTAAGCGGCACCACCTGCGATAAGACCGCGAAATAAATTATTCATTTTTCCCTCCCTTAATTCGTAAAAAACTGAATTGAAACCGTTCACTAAACTGCGACGCCCGGTTTATTGCAAGACGCGTTCCAATCCTGAGCCTATTCTATTATTGAGGAGTAAGGTTGACGCTTCGCATGAGATCAGTGAACCGCTTATCTCGGCGAAGCGGGTCGAAAATCGGTTCTACTTTGAGAAAACCAAGTTGCCAGGAACGTTCGCTATACGCCTTTTCCAACCAGGTGAAGGCCTGCTCCCGCTCGCCGAGCCCGATATAAATCATCGCCGTTTCAAACGGGGAAGCCGGCAGCTTCGATTCGTTTAATTCTTTGAGAATCGCGTACGCTTCATCGCGTTTTCCCGCCGTCGCGTAGGCGTAGCCGAGAAGGGCGAGCAAACTCGGATTTCGTCCCGACAATTTGGCCACGTTTTGAAATTCGGCGATTGCCTCCCCGCTTCTTCCCCGCTGAACATAAACAAAGCCGAGAAAGATGTGTGCGTCGAGAGCATCAGGATCAAATTCCAAAGCTTTTTGGAGTTCCGCAGTGGCTTCGTCGTACCGACGCGCGCGGTATAGAGCCAAGCCGACATGAGCGTTGGCGCTGGGTGAAAGTGGGTTAAGCATCTGCGCCCGTTTTGCTTCTTC
>Ga0136617_10001440_pt1 | contig 21145 bp, 14 predicted proteins | sample AntDrymUQ3222106_2_FD_129672 | JGI IMG/M metagenome (GOLD analysis project Ga0136617, IMG submission 129672) | Polar desert sand microbial communities from Dry Valleys, Antarctica - metaG UQ322 (21.06) | ecosystem: Environmental > Terrestrial > Soil > Desert | place: Antarctica: Dry Valley...
GGTGGCGGCAAAGTCTTCGCGCCGCTTTCGAAAGTAACCGGCGAAAAACCGGAGTTCGGTTTCGTGGGCGAAAGCGCGTTCCGCATCGCCGCCTAGCGCGTGCTTCAGCCATCCCAGCGCGTCCACCGCCGCCTGTCGGTAAAGATGGGCCGGAACGTCAAACAGTCGCCCACTGCCCGACCGCTCGATCTCCGCGAGGCGCATCTTCGCCAACAGATACCCGTGCCCCCAATGCCACTTGCGGTGATACGCCTTCGTCACTCGTTCCGCCTGCACGTCGGCGATGATGAACAGGTCGGGAAGGTAGAGGCCCTTCCCACCGGCATCCCAGATGCGTGTCAGAAACTCGTGATCCTCCGTCCCGCAGACGCTGCCTTTGAAGTGTTGAAACTCCGGTGAGAACAGTCCCACTTTATTGAACACGTGGCGGCGGACGCAGAGACTGGCACCGATCAGACAGACCGGGTTTTCGGTGTCGGCGTAAAAGGGTTGGTCGCCATAATCGACGAGCGCGAGCGGCGACCAGTGGCGCTGGGTGAGCCACGCGGGCGGCTCCTTCTCCCACCGCGGCAGCGTCTTGCCGCCGACGAAATCGACCTCCGGGTGTTCGTCAAGCGCGCGTTTGTTGGTCGCCACCCAGTTGCGCTCGACCCGCACGTCGTCGTCCGTGAAGGCGACAATGGGCGCGCGGGAGTTGGCGATGCCGGCGTTGCGCGCGTGCGACAGTCCCTGCTTGCCCTCGAAGACGTAATGCAAATTGTTGTGCCCGCGCGCGATGAACGATTCGATCACCTGCCGCGTTTCGTCTCTGGAATTGTTATCAACGACGACCACCTCGTAGCTTAAGCTGTCCGCCTGCTGGTCGAGGACGCTCTCCAACGCCGCCGGCAACAGCTTACACCGGTTATACGTGCAGATGACTACCGAAACGTCGAATTGCTGAGTCATGTCTAATTCTGCTTTCATGCTGATTGCGGCCCGACGGTTTTACGCTCGCTCACAGGACAACGCATCTCTTGACGATTGTCTGTCGGGATTACTACGTTCAATTCCATGGCTAAACACCATCCACTCCCAGAATCGCTTGGGTCCCCACCGACGACGGGCGGCGACTCCCCCGCCGAGCGATTGCAGTTCGTCTTTCCGAGCCTACCTGCGCGAATTTTCGGCAGCGCGTCACGCCTTTTCACCTGCTCACTGAGATGGTGATCCGATTCGTGGAGTCTGGGTGACGAAGCCGGTAAACATATTGCAGCAGGCCGGGGGCGAACCGCAGCCCTAAGATGACGGCCCGAAGTTTCAAGCTGCTGTGATAGTTGCTGGCAGACTTGAACAGCGCCACCGCTTGATCGTAGTGTCCGGCCATCAATGCCTGCTTTCCACTCTCCAAGGCGAGGCCCGCCCGAGACCTCTTGATTTGTTGGTCGATGATCCGCCGCGCAGTCTGTGACACGGGCAAAGTGTTCAAAAATTTTTCGTAAACTTCGATTTGACTTTCCAGCAAGCCAGCGACGTTTGCGGCCAGACTGACGGAGTGCATCCGGTGCCGCGCGATCACCTTCTGCTGGTAGGTGATGCGCCCGCCGCGGTGCGCCAGACGGACCCACAAATCAAAGTCCTCGGAACGAATGAACCTCTCGTCGAACAGCCCGGCGTCGATCAACGATTGCCTCTTCGCCACGGTGCACGACGTATGCACCGTACACTCTAGCCCCAGCAGGCTTTCAAAGGTGACCGGCCCCCGCGAGGGAACGGTTTGCATGAATGTCTTCCCGACCAAGTCGGAGTCGCCGAACAGCAGAGAGTCCGCGTAGATCAAGTCCACCGTCGGGTCCGCCCGTAGAACCTCCATCTGCTCGGCCAGGTAATCGGGTAGCCAAACGTCGTCGCTGTCGAGAAGCGCGACGTACTCACCGCGCGCGTGCCGGATCGCCACGTTGCGGGCGCTACTCGGGCCCCGGTTCTGCTGCGTGATGTAGATGATGTGCTCGCGGTACGGTTCGAGCGCCCGTTCGAACTCCTCCGTGTCCGGCGAGCCGTCGTTGACCACGATGATTTCGTAACCAGTGAATGTCTGGGCCAGCACCGAGTCGAGCGCCTCGCCGATGTACCGGGCGACGTTGTAGGCGGGCATGATGACGCTCACGGTCGGCGCCGCCGTCGCGGGCTTTCGCGCTTGCTCCGCCGGCATAATTACAGCCTCCGGCATCAACTATGACCTCTCTTCGCAGTAACAATAAAATCAGCGTCCGCAACGGCCGGGGGCGTAACCGGCTCGCGGATCGGCTCCCAGCGCGCATACCTCTCACCCCGCAGAAATTTATAGAAAGCGATCACCGACGCCAGGTTGGCGAGCACGAAGTAATGCGGCAGCGAAAGGAGCCGGCTCCGGATTCCCCTTCTTTCGAGCGCCCAACCGAGAGCCGCCGCCGCGTAAAAGAAGAGTTGAGCAATCAGCACTGCGAGGAAGAGAACGGAGCGCACGGCGAGCAGCGCTGAGGTGAGCAGGATCACCGCCAACAGGAACGGGACGAGATAGCGGAGAACCTTGTGCGAGATTAACTCGACGGCGTAAAAGCCGCTGCGCAGCGGATTCATCATCGCCCGGTGGCGCCACAAATCGGTGAAGGTCTGCGCGATGACGCGCACGCGCATCCGCATCTCTTTGTCGGTTTGCCGGTTCGTCTCTTCGGTACAGACCGCCCCCGGCTCGTAGATTGTGCGCAAGCCCTGCTCGACCATCTTGGTGGCGATGATGAAATCGCTGCACGCCTCGTGATAGAGCGGCACGTAGGCGGAGCGGCGCACGGCGTAGAGGCACCCTGAGACGCCGATCAGCGAGCAGACGCGGCTCTCATGGCGCTTCAGAAACATTTCGTAGCCCCAGTAGGATTTGGCACCGCGTCCAACGCTCGACGCAGTGGGGTCAACATAGATCAAGCGCCCGGCGACGCACCCAATTGACGAATCGGCGAAGTTCGGCATCATCACCCGCAGCACGTCCGGCTGGTAGAGCGTGGTCGCATCGGAGAAAAGGATGAATTCGCCGCGCGCCTGCTCGACGGCCGTATTCTGCGCGGCCGTTTTGCCGAGTCGCTCCGCCTGCCGGTGAAGGCGTACACCACGCGCCGCGAACCGTCGCGCGATTTCGTCCGTCCGGTCGGTCGAACAGTCCGAGGCGACAATTACTTCGAGCTTGTCTTGCGGGTAATCAAGCAATAAAGTGTTTTCGAGCTTGGCGGCTAAGTCGCGCTCCTCGTTATACGCGGTGATGATCACACTGACGCTCGGCGTCCAGTCCTTCTTCCGCACGACGCGCGAGCGCACGCTGCTCGCCACCAGCAACAGCAAGGGGTAGCCGAGGTACGTGTAAAAGAGCACGACCACGCTCGACCAGAAAATAGCTTCCGCTAACCGCCAGCTATGCATCTTTCCACTGTCCGCTTGGAACGCTAATCTCAGGGAGGATTGGTTGATGGGGGTATTGGGATTTGGCCTTGGTGGGGATTTTTTTTGGGGCTAAGTCTAAATCCTCGACCGCGTACACCTCGCTCGCGTACATCCGCCGCAGGCACACGGCGTAAGCGATGATGTAATAGACGTACCACAGGTATGCGACAGAGGCAAAGAAACTGGTCACCATGTAACTGAGCAAACTAGCCTGCACCCCGACGGCGAGATAATAATAGTGCAATCGCTGGCGGTCGCCGTAAGTCTCCTGCTCGATCCGCCGCAGTCGCCAGAGTGGCGATAGCATGAACGTCATGTAAAAGAGGAACGCCGGGATTCCCAACTCCGCCGAGACCTGCGTGTACGCGTTGTGGCTGACGAGTTCATGAATCGATACGGTGTGGAAATTACCCATGCCGAGGCCGAAGACCGGGTTAGCCAGCGTGGACTTGAGCGAAATGATGAGAATGTCCTGGCGCGTGCTGGCCGAGGCCACCGGGTCGAGACTCTTATCGAAGATAGAAATGATGCGGAGGGCGTAGTTGCCAGGCGCAAGTCCGATGAACAGCGCGGCCGCGACGGTGCCCACCAGCCCGACGGTCAGCCGGTTTCGCCGTCCGAGTTTCCACGCCAGCACCCCCGCCGCCGCCATCAGGCCGAGGAACCCACCGCGCGAATAAGTCACCACCGTCCCGATCACCAATAGCACGACGCACACCGCGGATAGAACTTTGGTAATGGAGTGGCGCGCGTTTATCGTAAAAACTACGGCGATTGGGATCATCATCACCAGATGAATTGCCATGTCATTGGGGTTGCCGAACATGTTGCCAATTAACCCAGCCACACGGTAACCCTCGACGGTGAGATTGCCGGACCGATAGTCGTTAAAGGCATTCACGCTGAGCAACACGCCGACCGCCAGGGAGAGGAAAATAATTCCCTTCAAGCGCCGCTCGGTGCGCACCACGTTAATCATCACGATGAAGACCAAGACGGCCTTGATGAACGAATCATTGAAAGTCATCCATGCTTCGAGCGGGTTGATCGCCAGTGGTATCGACAGCAGTGCCGTCACACCGAGCAGCAACAGCGCGGTCACTTCGCGCGTGCGCACCGTCAACCGGCCCTCCAGCACAAACTGAGTCGGGACGAAGATGATTAGTGTCAGAATGGCAATCCAGAAAGTGCCGGTCGAAAGGAAAGCGAGGGCCGGGAAAAGCTCGTACGGGCGGAAGTAAAGCATGACCGTAAACAGGAACAGCCCGATGTAGCTGATCATGTGGCCACGCTTCATCACCCAGCGCTTCGCGTCGCCAACCGCGCCGTGTTGGTGGCCGCCGCCGACACCATCCCCGTCACCGTTTCGATCCGTTAATTGACTCTCGACAGCCGGTGACGAATCGGCAGTGTCGCTCGCAGCACGGCGTCCTCGCCCGGAACGGACGATAGGCTCGTAATCAATGATTTGGTTCTTCGATGGCATGCCCGGCGCTTTTGACCCCACCAATTTCTTACCAATGCTCCGAGTGACTTGGCGCACACGCAATGTGCAATATAAAACTAAAAGATGCCCGAAGGCAAAAACACTCCCGCCCTCGAGCAATCCTAAAGACGCCCCATTATAACGTCGGGGAAAATCTGACGCCGTTGGTGTGGCGTCCAGACTGATGTCCGGCACGACCCACGGCGGGCGCAACTCACACCGCAACGCCCTCTTCGTCACTGACCACCACCAGCGTGCGGACACGCTCGCCGAGCGCGGTCTCAAAGCGGCGCGCCTCTTCGATCTCATTGAAGGACAGTGCGCGTAACTGCTGTTCGATGCGGCGGCGGTAGTCAGAGACGAGCGAGTCCGAGACGTTCAGCCGCGCGGCTGCTTCCAATTGCGTGATGTGTGTCGGGCTGAGGTAACAGTGCCACAGGACGCCGAGCATCCGGTCATACTGTTTGGTCTTGCCGCGCACCGCGCCGTGCAGTCCTTTCAAAAACTGGTCAACGAACCCGGCGGCCTCGCGCTCTGACTCGATTCGCAGCAGCGATTGCTCAGGGTTCTCGCGCCCGTCGACCGGCTCGAACTGCCGCCCACCGTCGTCATCCCCATCGGCGCCGAGCGGCACCAGATAGATGTCCATCACCGGCAGACGCGACATCACGAGGCTGCGCAGAGACCGCACGTCAACCGGTGCGTCGCATGCTTCGAGCACGCTAATAATTAAATCTTCGAGGTCGGAATTGCTGATGATGATCTGCGCGTCGCCGGTACAACCGACCATCCGCGTGTCGCGCTGGCGCACCGGAATCGTATGCGCTCTCTGCTCGAGCTCGTGCGCGTGACGGCGCGGCTTGTGGTCGTGCCACTCGCTGAGGCCGTAGACGCGGTCGACGAGACGGCGATGCGGCTCGTCTTCCGGCGGCCCGCCGCTGCCATCAAAGCGGCGGAAGTTGGCGCTCGACTGAATGATCGTCGAGATTCGTCGTGCCAGGCGGTAAGATTCGGGGTGGCGCTTGCGCAGTTCCGCAGTGAGCAGGTTGGTCAGCTCGATCTGGCTGATCTCGCACTCAATTTCCGCGTCCGTCATCTCGGTGTCGAGATAGTGCTGGAATCGATCTTTGCCGAGGAGCGTCACGAAAAGCTCCTGCGTCAGATCAACGTAGGCGCTGCCGCGATCCCCCTCTTCGACCAGCAACCCGGCGCTGTGCGACGCCCGCACCAATGGGTGATTGCTGACGATGCGCTGCATCTCCGTCCACAACCGGCTGACATCGGAGCGGCGCAGACTATCGACCCACGGCCCATGATGGCGCGGCGAAGCGCGCTCCGCGGGCGCGACAGCACGCCGCGCCCGTAACGATGCCGGCTCATCGGCAGCGGTGATCGTGGGGTCGTTCAAGCGATGATATTGCTCGTCTGATGTTACAGTCATGTTAGGGATAATCATTGTCGGATGGGAAATTTTATTGAGCACTTTGAGGCCTTTTTTCTGCCGGGGGCATAGCTTTGTCCGTAGCGCTCGAACGCGGCCCGCCGTTGACATTTTGTCGCATGGGATTTCCCGCCGTTGTCGGGGGTAGGAGAGGGCGACATTTTACACTATCCGAACGTAAATGCCAGGCCAGCGCGTCAGACTTCGGGAACAGGTGGGGATAACCTTCGTTGCACGCTCTCTTGTTTCTCACCAACGCTGAATGAGCGCCTCGGCCCCTCACCGCCGACCATCTACTTAACTTTAAGGCCGAATGCTGGCCCGATGCGCCGGGCATCTTACGTCGTTGGGGTGTTGAGAAGAGCTGAGAATGGGTGCTTGACCTTACGGCATGATAAAGACCGCCAGTGTGCCTTGAAGGCAGAATGCGGCTTGCGTTGAAGCTTTCAGATGCCAAGCTCCAAGATAACCGTCCCGAATTGAAAACCGCACTTGTGATTGTGACCGCGAAAGGAATGAGTGCGGTCAGGTGGTAAGAAAGGACAGAAAGCTTTTATGCTTCCTGCCGACAGTCAGGATGTTACCAGCAAAGGGCGTGATGAGCAACATGTTTTTGCACTCCCGATAAAGTGCTGACAAAAGCGCAGTAGGCAGGCGAGATGCGGCAACGCGGTTATGGAACTTTCGAGCGATTGAAACTTTTTCTTGGCAGGTTAACCGAATCTTTACTAAGCGCTCATTCAAAATATGGGTTGCTGCGGTAGCCTTCTACCTCAACTGACTATTTGCCCTGGCCTGCTACTGTGCCTGTCATCGAGGGAGTTGCAGGGGCGCCGGATGTGCTAAAGCACGACTGGCTCTCTGGCGTCATCAATCCAAAAAGATAGAGGAAGCACCATGCATACTTCGAGCACAGTCCGCTTCAGGAAACTAAAGGGCTGTCCGTCTGCCGAGACGATTCTGCTTTTCGTTGAAACAAAACTCGGGCTTGAGAAGCAACAAGAGGTGGCGACGCACCTCGCCGCGTGCGATTTCTGCGGTGCGGAGATGCATCTGCTGGTCAACCATTGCGCGACCGTCAGCGGCTTCTTTCAGTTGTGCGAGATGCCTCTGCCCCTGCAACGTCTCGCCGAAAACATCCTCGGCAGCGAGACTTTCACACGGGTGAAACTCGTCGAAAAGGTTCATGGAACCGACCGGCTGTCACTGACCGACGCATAACCTCTCTCCGAACGATGTACTCGGCAGCTTCGCCGAAAACCACAGCATCAACCACGCCGGCCACAACCCCGCCCTGTCTTCGACGCGAAGCGGGCGCTCAAGCCTCGGTCTCCAATCAATCGTCTTTCGCCGACGCGCCGTTGTACAACTCTTCAATCGTGTCATGATACTTCTCGTCCACCACACGCCGCTTCACCTTCAGCGTCGGCGTCAACTCGCCGCCGTCGATGGAAAACTCTTCAGAGAGTAGAGCGACGCGACGCACGCGCTCGTAGTCGGCGAGCGCGGAGGTCAACTGCGCCACTTCACGCTGCACCAATTTGATCGCCGCCGGATGGCGTCGCCAAGCGGCGCGGGTCGGCTGCGTTTCGTCGGCGGGCGGTGGGATGGCGCTGGCGAGCGCTTCCCAATCAGGGACGATCAGCGCCGCCACTTGCTTGCGCCCCGCCCCGATGACGACCACCTGGTTGACGAGCGCGCTCTGTTTAATCAAGCTCTCCAACAACTGCGGCGCGACATACTTCCCGTTCGACAACTTGAACAACTCTTTCTTCCGGTCGGTGATATAAAGTCGCCCCGCTTTGTCGAGCCGACCGACATCGCCTGTCTTGAACCAACCATCCTTCGTAAACACGGACGCCGCTTCGTCGGGTTTGTTGTAGTAGCCGCTCATCACATTCGGCCCGCGCACCAGTATCTCGCCCTCCGCGTCAATCTCGACTTCGATGCCGCGGAACGGGAGTCCGACCGACCCGACCTTGTTGCTGTCGGGGCGGTTCGCCGCGACGATGCAGGTCTCGGTCATTCCGTAGCCCTGTAGGATGCCGATCCCCGCGCCGAGGAAGACGTAAGAGAGGGCAGGCGACAGTGGCGCCCCGCCGGAGACGAAGTAGCGCAGACGTCCGCCGACCCCCTCGCGCCATTTCGCAAACACCAGACGGTTGGCGATTCCCTGTTGGATTTCGAGCAGTGGCGGAACCGCTTCGTGCCGGTCGCGCAGTTCGGCGTACCGCTGGCCGACACCGAGCGCCCACGTAAATAGTTTCTCGCGCCACCCGCCCGCCGACGTGCCTTTCTTGATGATGCGGTGATAGACCTTCTCGAACAGGCGCGGCACGGCGGTCATGATCGTCGGTCGCACCTCACGCAGATACTCGCCCACTTGATCGAAGGACGCGGCGTAGAAGGTCGAGACACCGTTCCAGCAAAAGACGTAGTAGACCGTCCGCTCGAAGATGTGCGATAGCGGCAGCACGGAGAGCGAGATGTCAGCCGCAGTGATTGGCAGCGCGCTCGAAATCGCGATTACGTTGGAAACGAAGTTGGCGTGCGTCAGCATCACGCCCTTCGGCTCGCCGGTCGTGCCCGACGTGTAGATGATGGTCGCCAGGTCATCGCCCCCGACCGTTTTCAGGTGACGATCAAACGCCTGTGGGTCGAGACGGTCAAGTTCGGCGCCGCGGCGTTCGAGCGCTTCGAGCGTCATCGTGTCGACGCCCGCTTCGGCAACAGCCCCGTCGAAGAAAACAATTCCTTCGAGCCGCGCAGCGCCCTTGATCCCTTCTTGCGCGTGCCTGAAGACCTTGCGCCCCGAAATGAACAGCAGGCGCGCCCCTGAATCATCAAGGATGAATCGCACCTGGTCGGGAGGCTGCGTCGTGTAGATGGGGACGTTGACGGCACCGAGGCTGAGGATGGCGAGGTCGACAATCGACCAGTCCGGACGGTTTTCTGAGAGCAGCGCGACGCGGTCACCCTTCATAACGCCGAGGTCGGCCAGTCCGGCCGCGACCGCACGCACGCGCGTGGCGAACGCTTCCGCCGAAAGATGCAACCACGCCCCCCCATGCTTGAAATTAACGGCGTCCGGCTTCGCGTGCCGGCGCATCGCGCCCAAGCACAGTTCGGGGATGGTGGCCGGGGTCTGAGCGGTGTCGGTGGGTCGAGTCATGGTGAGAAGCGATGAGCGATGCGCGCGGCACGGCAATCAGGTGAAGGCGAAAGACGGCTGCCGTCGACTCATCGTTCACTGTTTAGTCGTGACTCTCTCAGCGAAGTAATCGACGGTGCGCTTCAGTCCCTCGCGCAGTTGGATCGCCGGCGACCAGCCGAGCAACTGTTGCGCGCGCGTGATGTCGGGCCGTCGCTGTTTCGGATCATCCTGCGGTAGCGGACAGTGGCGCACCTTCACGTCGGCGCCGCACACCAGCGCAATCTCTTCGGCCAATTGCCGCATCGTAAATTCGCCGGGGTTCCCCAGGTTGACCGGGTCGTGAATGCCGTCGGTGTTCATCAAACGAATCAGGCCCTCGACTAAGTCATCGACGTAACAGAATGAGCGCGTCTGCTCGCCGGTGCCATACAGCGTTAGTTCCTCACCACGCAGCGCCTGCACAATGAAGTTCGAGACGACGCGCCCGTCATTCTCCAGCATGCGCGGCCCGAACGTGTTAAAGATGCGCGCGATGCGCGTGTCGACGTTGCTCTGCCGGTGATAATCCATCATCAACGTTTCGGCGAGACGCTTGCCTTCGTCGTAGCAGTTGCCGCAAAACAGCGCTTTGCCGTTTCTTCTCACGTAAATCACATGGTTAGGAACATTCACACAATAAACATATCCGTCATAAGGCTGTATTGCTCTAGCCGGATATGTTGGCGTCCTGAACCTGCTATTCAAACGGTTGAGGATGTGGATTCGGTAAACCGGTCTTTGTTTTCTTTCATCGCTGATCGCAATGTTTCCCGCATAGCCTATCTTTAGAAGCAACTGCTGGAAATCACTGATGAGTTTGGGCGAATTGCTGTAGTAGGTGTCACCTTTCTCGTTACCGTCACCCAGCATCATCGCGTCGAACAAAATACCAAGTTGCCGCTTCGAGAGCGACAACAGTTCGACCGGGACGTACTTCTCGTGAGACTTACCGAACTGGGACAGGTAGTAGTAAAGCTGCTTGTTTGTAATACAAAACTGGTGGTCAAAACTATCAACGAAATTGAAGGGAAGCTTTTGCAGGCACGTTTCAATCTTCTCGCAGTTTTGCCCATGCTTGGTTTTGTCCTGAGCGATCAACACACGGTAATTACCAGCTTGCTTATTGGTGCAACCTTCGGTGATGTAGTACCCGAAAAACTCAAGCCAATCATCCATCTTCACCTTCTCGATGAACGGGGCTTTGGCATTCCTTCGCGCTTCTTCATCGAACGGGAAATTGAACCAGTCTTGTTCTGCTGCCTTGTAGTTAACGACTTTGAGCATCTGGGCGCGTTTCCAATTGATCGCTGAAAACGCTGGGATCAATTCAAACTCGCTAGCATCTCTCCTCTGAACATACATTTTGTGGTTCGGAGTAACTAGCAGATCGCAGTTGTTATTTTTGAAATGAATTAATTCTCCGATGTACCTCTGTTTGATGACTTCAGTAGGCCGGTGATATTCGATCTCATGAGATTTTGTGAGAGTCGCTATCTCATCATCTTCAGTCACGTCAGGGAAATACTTCCAACCATCTCTGGTCAGCACTTCTGTGTCTGCGGAAAAGCAACTGCGAATCCCAATCGGGTTGACGTTGCCCCAGTAAGCCTCTGTCTGCGGATGCACCTCCGGGTCGCCGTAGACCTCTGATGTCGAGGCTTGCAGGATGCGCGCCCTGACCCGCTTCGCCAAACCGAGCATGTTGATTGCGCCCATCACGCTGGTCTTGACGGTCTTGACGGGATTGTATTGGTAGAAGACCGGCGACGCGGGGCAGGCGAGGTTATAAATCTGATCCACTTCAAGCAGGATCGGCTCAGTGACGTCGTGGCGGATCAATTCAAAGCGCGGGTTGCCAAGCAGGTGAAAAATGTTCGCGCGCCGCCCAGTGAAAAAATTGTCGAGGCAGATGACATCGTGCCCGTCGTCGATTAGTCGCTCACACATGTGCGAGCCGATAAAGCCCGCGCCGCCCGTCACTAATATTCTCATTGTCGAATTGAGCCTTTCATTCCGCTCCGCAGATGTTGATTCCGAAGACCTTTAATTGTGCGTCGTGTCCACCGTCGCCGTCGCCGCGGCGGGCGTCTCTCCGGGCAGGCTCGCCGGGTGGTTGGCGCCACTACTGACCTCACCACGTCCCTCACCACGCCGCCGCCGCCGTCGTCGTCGCTTTTCGATGGTGGGCTGTTGTTCGACCCGCCCGTTGATCGTCGCCAGTGCGGCGAGCAGCAGAAACAGCAGCGCGTTGGAAGTGGTGTGCAGTGTGAAGTCGAAGAAGCTGTGCACCAGCACCGCGAAGCACCCGGCGAGCGCGCCGGTCGCCACGCCGCGCCTGAACTTGTCCTTCGAACGTGCGCGCGCGAATCCCATCCGGAACAGCATCACCAGGAAGAACAGGCCGAGCACCGCGCCGAGGATGCCAGCGTCAGAGACCACTTGCAGGTAATCGTTGTGCGCCTGTTCGAGCCGGTACAGGCCGCCGCGCGTGTCGTAGCGCGGGTAGGCGACGCTGAACGCGCCGAGGCCGGTGCCGGTCAGCGGGTGATGACGGATGATGTCCAGCGTGGTCTGCCAGAAGTGGACGCGCCCGGTGGTCGGGTCGTCGGTGTTGACGGTGCCGACGAAGCGGCTGAGCGATTCTTCGCCGCCGAAGAAAAGCGCCGTGAAGAGAATGCCGACGAGCACCGCCGCCCCCAGCCCGGCACTCACCGCCGCGAGCCGCACGCGCCCTTCGCGGTCAAGTTTCCCTTCCCGCTCCGCCCGCCGCCAGCGTGCGGCAACGAACACGGCGAACAGGAAAAAGATTTCGGCGATGAGGCTGATGATGCCGCCGCGCGAGTTGGTCATAATCAGCGCAATGCTCATCACTAGCGACGAGAAGCCGTAGAGCAGGCGCCAGTCACGATGCACACCACCCGCCAGCAGCAGGCCGAGCGGCAGACCGAGGATCAACTCCATGTACCCCGCGAAGTGGTGACGGTTGATGAACGGGCCGAAGCCGAGACTCTGTGTCGATTCGCGGAGGCCGAAAATCTTATCTGGGCTGACGAAGAACTGCATCAGCGAAAAGAGCGCGAGCGCGAAGCCGAATATGATAATTGTGCGCGCGACCAGGCGCAGGCGGCGCGGCGTGTCGATGAAGGCCAGCGACGCCGCAAAGTAGACGAAGAGCGCCGCGATCTGGATCAGCACGATGCGCGTCGTGTACGGGTCAAGCGACAGACTGCGCACCGGCTCGCCCGCCGAGACATCGGCGACCGCCTGGCTGACGGCGGCGCCCAGTGGCAGCAACTGCACCGCGCCGATCAGCAGCAGGCCGAGTAGCGGCAACTGTAGGACGTTGCGACTGAATCGCAGGCGCCGGCTGCGCCACGCATCGACGTACCAGAAGAACACGACCAGCCCGGCGCCCGCTTGAAACAGGCCGAGCGACCAGCCATGTACTGTGCCGAAGGCGACCGTCGAAAGCACCACCGCGAGGCACAGCGTCAGGATGATGAAGCGGCTTGCCAGCGTCCGCACCGGCCCGGCGGCGGCGTCCGTGCTAAGCGGGTCCGCGAGTGCTTGCGTTGTCGCGGCGGGTTCCGCTGTCCGCGCCGGAACTATTGCCTCGGCTGGGTTGGAAATCGAAGTGGTCATACCAAACTTTCCCGAAAATCGGACACGTTGATTGTCCGCAGTCTTGTCGTGTGATGCGTACGGTGACGGCCTCTGAGTTAACCGGCACGCTGAACTCCAGCGTCACCTCCTGCCACTCAATGCTGCCATTAGGGAGCGGCGTCGAGGCGGCCAGCACGCGCGACGGGTCGGTGGAGTCCACCACGTCGACGAGCGGCGTGCTGACGCTCTTCAGGTCCTCGGCGCGAACCCAGAAGGTGAGGCGGTACTTAGCCTGCGGCTCGACCACCACGATCTGCGCGATGCCCTTGAACTGCGGCGAGGTTGGCTCGTTAAAGACGATGCGCACGCCCCGCGCGCCGTCGCGGTGGGTGCGTGTGTCGATGGCGACCTGGGTCTGGCCGCCGGGCGGCATCTGCCACCCGAAGAGGCTGGTGCCCGCCCGGCCAATATTGTTCTCGAAGCTGCCGTTGGCGAGTTTTCCCACCGCGAGTTCACTCTCGCCAGTGATTTCGCGGTGCGTGGCGAGGGCCGCGATGAAGCGTTTGTTCACCGCCAACGTGCCGAGCAGTCGCTCGCCGGCCGGACGCAACTCCCTCTTCTCCTGCGCGCTGAAACTCGACCAGACGCGCAGGGCCTCGTCGAGCCGCTTTTGGTTGGCGAGACTCTCGACGATCTCGCCGCGCACCGCCGGCGTGTTCCCGAAGGCCTCCGCCACCGCCTTGAAGTCGTTGCCAAAGACGCGCCACGCCAGCCCCATCACCGGCGGACGCAAGCCCGGGTCGGCCTCGCTCGCGCGGCGCAGTTCCGCGAAGGCTTCGTCCGTCCGCTCCTGCCGCAGCAGCACGTTGCCGAGGTGCCAGCGCGGGTAGGCATACGCCGGGGCCAACTCGACGGCGTGCCGCAGCGCCCGCTCGCTGCCGGGCAGGTCGCCCGCCTGGCGGCGCGCGTTCCCCAACTCGACCCACAGGCGGTAGTCGTTCGGTGAAAGACTGGTGGCGCGCTCGTACCCGCGCAGCGACTGCTCCAAGTCTTCCGGCAGAAAAGTTTTACGCCGCAGCACGGCCAGCGTGAAGTGCGCCTGCGGGTCGTCGGGCGCGAGCCGCGTCGCGCTGCCCGCCATCTCGACATCCGCCGGATACGACGCCATCGTGTTGCCGACAAACCAACGGGCGCCGGTCCACACGCCGGCCAGCACCAGCACCACCGGCACGGCCAGCAGCACACGTCGCCAGAGCGGTTCGACGCTCAAAAGTTTTAATTGCTCGGGTTTAGTTTCCGGCCCACTCGACATAAGTTTGATCTCACATCACTGCAACCTTCAGAGGTTGCCGTCAAATGCTGCCACGCGCCACTTATCATGCGGCGCGGGTGGCGCCGTGGATACGATTCCATTTTTCAATTGACGTCATCATCACCGGTGAGCGACTCGATCTCAATCCGCATCCGCTTCAACGCGACGTGCGCCTCTTCGCAGTCGCGCAGGATTTCCCGGACGCGATGCTCCGAAAATTGCGCGCTGGAGATTAACACCTCCTCGACCTTTTGATCGGCGCAGACGCCGCGCAACGCGCCGTTACCGCCGAAGACGCGGAAGCCATGAACGACTTTTCCCGCCTTCAGCGGATCATCATCGACAAATCCGACCGGCACGTACCGCAGCCGTGGGTTGTTCAGCATCTCGCGGAGCAGCAGATCGCCGGCGTCGCCCGCGCCGTAGATCAGCACCCGCCGCCCGACGCCTGACGCGTGCGGCGTCGGCAGTATTTGGCGGAACAAGCGAAAGGCCATGCGGCTCCCCGCCAGCATCATCAGCAACAGCATGCCGTCAATCACGAAGACGGTGCGCGAGAAACCTTGGAAGCGGAACGCGAACAGAATCGCCAGCACGCTCCCCAGCGAGCCGAGCGCCACCGCCTTCGCGAACACGATAAAGTCGTCGACGCTGGTATAACGCCAGATGCCGCGATAGACGCCCGTCACAAGGAAGGCCGCCATCTTGATGAAGACCAGCACCGGCACGGTTTGCAGGAAGAGTTGCCGCGTGCCGCTCTCCGCCAGCGACCCGAACAGCAGCGCGTACGCGCCATAGTAGGCGAGGATAATCAGGACCACATCGAGCAGCACTTCGAAGAAGCGTCGCTTGTACGACAAATCGATTAAAAACGCGAACAGCGCTTTATCGCGGACCGCTTTGATCTCGCTCTCGTCATACACCTTGACGCCCGCGAGGTAGACGCCGAGCAGCGTCAGCACCACCGTGAAGCCGAGGATCGCGGCGAGACTCGTATCGATTTTCGAGTCGCGCACCAACAGCGCGAGCATTCCCGAAAGCGCCGCGAAGCCGTAGAGCATCCACACCGCGCGACGCTCCGACATCCCCAGCGCGACGAGTCGGTGCGACGTGTGGTCGCGCCCGCCCTGCGACGCGGAGCGCCCGGCCAACTTGCGCAGGATGGTGACGAACGTAGTGTCGAAGATGGGCACGAACAGAATCAGCACCGGCACCGCGAGCACCGGCAGGAACGAACGCGAGCGCCCGCCCGCCGCACTCAACAACGCCGTGCTCGACAGAAAGAATCCGACGAACATCGAACCGCAGTCACCCATAAAGATTGACGCCGGATACGAGTTGTAGATCAGGAATCCAATGAGCGCGGCGGCGAACACGCCGAGCATCAATGCCTCGTTCGGCTGCCCGTTAGCGAGAAAGCTGAAGGCCAGCGTGGTCGAAGCGATGGCCGCGATGCCGGCGGCGAGTCCGTCCATGTTGTCGAGCAGGTTGACCGCGTTGGTGATGCCGATCAGCCAGAAGATCGTGATCGCCATGTTGAGCGGGGCCGAGGCTGTCCACGGCAGCGTCAGGCCGTAGTAAATCACCAGTGCCGCGCCCATCACCTGCCCGATCAATTTCTGGTACGGCTTGATGCGCAGCACATCGTCGACCAACCCGACCGCGAACAGGAACGCGCTCGCCGCGAGCACCACCAACGTGGACGGCGTGTGTTTGAGCGTCGCGAGTTGGGCCAACGCGACGCTCAGAAAAATCGCCACACCGCCCAACATCGCCGTCGGCTTTTTATGCCAGCGGTCTGCCTTCGGGCGCGCCACCGCGCCGACGCGACGCGCCAACGCCCGCACCAGCGGCGTCAGGGCCAGCGCGAGCGCGAACGACAGGGCAATAGCGTACGGTGACAGTGAGTTCGAAAACATGCCTTAGTTTGAGGGGGTCGATCTGTTCGAAAGCCTGGAAAAGCTATTCGATGTGTCCTGAGAAATCAAGCACGGAAAGAAGTCTGGAGTCTGGAGTCTGGAGTCTGAAGTCAAATCACCGAAAGTCTATTCTCCCTGATGTGCGTCATCTTTCCGCCCCTCGCGTGTATAGAAGCAACAATCTCTCGACAACGACCTTCAACCTCGCCACCTCAGCACTCACACATCAGGTTATCCCGACTCCCGACTTCAGACTCCAGACTCCAAACTATCTATCAGCGCCCGCTGTGATATGCGATGACCTTTTGCAGAATTCCGTCCAGCGTCATTTCGGGGTGGAAGCCGACCTGCGCGTCGATCTTTGTGATGTCGGGAACGCGGCGCGGCATGTCTTCGAAGCCTTCTTCGTAAGCTTCGTCGTAGGGCACCAGCACGATCTCAGAGTCGGAATTGGTCAACTCCTTGACGCGGTGCGCGAGTTCGAGGATCGAAACCTCTTCGTTCGAGCCGATGTTGAAGACCTTGCCGACCGCGCCGGGGTCGTCCATTAACTTCACGAGCGCGCCGACGATGTCGCCGACGTAGCCGAAGCAGCGCGTCTGCTGGCCGTCGCCGTAGACCGTCAGCGGACGGCCCGCCAGCGCTTGCCTGACGAAAGTCGGAATGACCATCCCGTACTGCCCGGTCTGGCGCGGCCCGACGGTGTTGAAGAGGCGCACAACGATGGTCGGCAGTTTCTTCTCGCGCCAGTACGCGAGCGCCAGAAATTCGTCAATCGCCTTCGAGCAGGCGTAGCTCCAACGCCCCTTGACTGTCGCGCCCATCACCAAATTTCCGTCCTCGCGAAACGGCACCTGGTCGCTCAGGCCGTAGACCTCCGAGGTCGAAGCGATCAGCACCTTCTTCTTCTTCTTGTTGGCCACCGCCAGCACGATCTCTGTGCCGCGCACGTTGGTCTCGATGGTGCGCACAGGGCTTTCGACGATTAGCTTGACGCCGACCGCCGCCGCCAGGTGAAAGACCACGTCGCACTGATCGACCAGTTCGGCGATGACCGGATGATTCTGCACCGTGTCGATGGTGTAGTGAAAACGCTCATGCTTCTTCAGGTGCGCGATGTTGTCGATGCTGCCGGTTGACAGATCGTCGATCACATGCACCTCGTCACCGCGCTCGATGTAGGCGTCGGACAGATGTGAACCGATGAATCCCGCCCCGCCTGTAATCAATACTCGCAAATTTATTCTCCTTTTAAATCCGCTGCCCTGATGAGTTGCTGCTTTGATGAACCGCCACCGTCGTGGGCCGCAGCAGGTCGTTGTATAAATTGCTGATGTCGACGACCAGCCGTTCCTTCGAATAGTTATTTCTCACGAACACGTGCCCGCGTTCGCCCAACTCGGCCCGCAGATTTTCGTCGCCGATGATTCGCCGGAGCGCGCGGCTGAAAGCTTGCGCATCGCCGGCGGGCACTCTCAGGCCGCGCTCACAGATTAGATAACCGTCGTCCTGTGCCGGCTCCGTCGAAGTCGGATGCCGTGCGACAGGGCCGAGCAGATCGACCACGCCGCCAACCGCCATCGCCACGACGGGGCGCGCGTTCGCCATCGCTTCGATCAGCGTCAGTGGCGTCCCTTCATTGCGCGAAGTCAGTGCCACGACATCGAGCGCGGCGTAGAAATTCTCCGGGTCGTCGCGCAAGCCGGTGAACATAACATCTTCGTCGACGCCGAGCACGCGCGCACGCGCTTCGAGAGAGGGCCGCAAGTGTCCGTCGCCGACGATCAGAAAGCGCACGCGCGACGATGATGAGACGGTTGTCGCCGCGCGTTCCATCCGGCCCGACTCCTTTTTGTAGAGCGCGACGGCCTCAAGGAACAACTCGTGGTTTTTAATCTCCGTCAATCGCCCGACGACGCCGATCAGCACCGAGTCGTCCGTGATGCCAAAGGCTTCGCGCGCCTCCGCCCTCCGCTCCGACCACTTATCGAACGCGCCGAGATCGAGGCCGAGCGGGATCACCGCGAACTGCGAGTCGCGCCCGACGCCGAACTCTGTGTGTATCTCGCGGTACTGCTGCGGGCTGATGACGATGATGCGGTCGGTCGCGAGGCGCGCCAGAATCTTTTCGATGGTGAGGAAGAAACGAGTCTTCGCCGCACCGTAGTAACTGTGAAAGACGTGCCCGTGATACGTGTGCACGAATCGGCAGCGGCGCGGACGAGCGAATAACATGCCCGGCGTCAGCCAGCGATAACAGAGTCCCGCGACGCGCCCGACCGTCCCCGCCTTCGCCGTGTGCGTGTGCACGATGTCCGGGCGCTCGCGCCGCAGCAGGCGATAGAGTTTCCAAACCGTTACCGCGTCACGCCACGAAATCTCGCGGCTCATCTCCGGGAGGACCTGCGGCACGACGCCCAGCGCGCGGACGAAGTAGCTCATGTCATCCTCGCCCGGTGGCACGACGCCCGTCACCAGCACCGATTCATACCCGGCGCGCGGTAGCTCCGCCGTCAGCCACGCGACGTGGCGCGCGGGGCCGCCGACGTTCAGCCGCGCAATGATGCGGACTACCTTCATAAAGCGGGGGTCGGGGGTCAGGAGCCGGGGGCCGGGATAATATGAAGAACTAACTGCAATCTTCTCAACTGACCCCTGGCCCCCGACCCCCGACCCCTATTTAATCTTCCATCGTGAAGATCGTCGCGGGATCGTCCTCGTGCCTGATCTCGTCCACTTCTTCGCGGCGGCCTTCGCCCATGAAGAGACGGTTCGGGCAGTTGATAACGATGCCGGGAACGTGCCCGATGTTGCGGTATGCGTGCGCGACGCCCTTCGGGACGATCACCGATTTCGCGCTGTCCTCGCCGACGAAAAGCGTCATCACGTGCCTGTACGTTTCAGAGTCGGGGCGGTTGTCCCACATCCGCATCTTGAAGTTCGACGGCCCGATGAAGCAGAAGAGGTCGGCTTGATCGACGTGCTCGTGCGGCCCGCGTTGGACACCCGGCATCGACGCCGAGACGTAGTTCATCCGCGGGTGAAACTCCGCGTCCAGTTCGTCGTGGCGGAACAATTCGGCCAGCCATCCGCGCTCGTCGACGAACTTGCGCAAATCGCGCACGACGACGCCCTGAATCTTGCCGCGCGTGAACGGCGATGCGGACGACGCCGCAGAGGAAAGCGACGCGGTTGACGAAGGCTTAGGCTTTGGCTGCATCGATGACCTCCACTTTGTTCGCTCCGGTTTCGGCGACGAGGTTCGAGGCGTGCAGCAAACTCTCGAACGTGCCGGCGTCGGTCCACCAGCCGTCGAGTTCGTCCCAAGTCATTTCGTCGCGCTCGATGTAGGCGTTGTTAACATCCGTGATCTCCAATTCGCCACGTGCTGACGGCTTCAGAGTACGCACGATGTCGAACACCTGCGCGTCATACATATAGACACCGATGACGGCATAATCCGACTTCGGCGCTGACGGCTTCTCTTCAATCCGCAGCACACGTTTGCCTTCGATCTCCGGGACGCCGAACCGCTGCGGGTCAGTGACTTTCTTTAAGAGAATCTTCGCGCCGCCGCCCTGATGCCGGTACGCACGCACCGCCCGGTGGATATTCCCCTCGATGATGTTATCGCCGAGCACGATGCAGAGCGGCTGACCTGCCGCGAAATGCTCCGCCAGCGCGAGCGCATCAGCGATGCCGCCCTCGCCCTCTTGGTACGTGTAGTTGAGATGCTTCAGGCCGAACGCCTTACCGTTGCCGAGCAGTTTAAGAAAGTCCCCGGCCGAATTCCCGCCGGTCACGATCATGATGTCCTCGATGCCGGCGTTAACCAGCGTTTGAATCGGATAGTAGATCATCGGCTGATTGTAAACAGGCAGCAGGTGCTTGTTCGTCACCGCCGTCAACGGCCTCAAACGCGACCCGAGGCCCCCGGCTAATACGACCCCTTTCATTCAATAGCCTCCTCAGAAAAGTAGTGACAAATACTGGGTAGATAAGTCGGAGCAGAATTTTCTCGTGTCGCCACGGCCCCTCGTCGCCCGTCATCGGTCTATGAATCTTTTGAACCACAACTCAAGCATCAACAGCGTCCAGAGTTGGTGTGCATGATCGCGCCGTCCGGTGATGTGATCCTCGACCAATCGCGTCACTGTCTCCGGCTTAAAGTAACCACGCCGCAGGCTTTGCTCGGCGAGCAGTGTTTCGCGCAAGAACTCTTTCATCTCGCCGCGGAACCAGTGGCCGATGGGAACGCCGAATCCCATCTTCGCCCGTTTCAGATTCTCGGCGGGCAACAGCTTTTTCAGCACTTGCTTCAACAAATACTTGGTCGTCCGCCCGCGCAGTTTCAGATTCTCCGGCAGCGCGGCGGCGAACTCTATCACGTGATGGTCAAGAAACGGCGAGCGCGCTTCGAGCGAGACGGCCATGCTGGCAATGTCAACTTTGACCAGCAGGTCATTCGGCAGGTAGGTCATCGTGTCGGCCAACATTGAGGCGTCGACGATGCCGCCGGCGCCGTTGGCGTGCGCGAACCACGGTGCGAGAAAGTCAGCGGCCTGGTGCCCGCTCATCCGCCGGCGGAACTCGTCCGTGTACAAATCGTCCTTCGCCCGCGCATCGAACACGCTGACCCAGCGCATGTACCGCTCGACCGTTGGCAGCGAAGCGGCGCTGACGAACCGCTTGATGTCGCGCGCACGGCTGCGGCGCAACTCGGACGAAGGGAGCAACTCGA
>Ga0136617_10001441_pt1 | contig 21136 bp, 15 predicted proteins | sample AntDrymUQ3222106_2_FD_129672 | JGI IMG/M metagenome (GOLD analysis project Ga0136617, IMG submission 129672) | Polar desert sand microbial communities from Dry Valleys, Antarctica - metaG UQ322 (21.06) | ecosystem: Environmental > Terrestrial > Soil > Desert | place: Antarctica: Dry Valley...
AGCGGATGCGCCTGCGAACGCGGCTGATGATAAAAACCCAGGCAGGGATCGAGACCCACTGTCATAATTGCGTTCGTCACATCCTTCAATAAAAGCGCGTAACCGAACGACAGCAGCGCGTTGCAGCGATCTCGCGGGGGCCTGCGGTTACGTCCATCGGGGCGCATCGCCGCTGAAATCTCAGGCACAATCAGATGTGGCAGGGCGCTGAAGTAATGCGCCCCCGCGCCACCCTCATAACCGCGCAAAGAATCTATATTCGTCGCACGCGACATCGGCGAAAGTAGCTTACGCATGCCGCTGACAGCCTCGCGCACTTCCTTAACATCACGTCCCGCCTCACGGCTCGCGCGAAGTAGAAAGCTCAATTGACCTCGCACTCTGGCTTCCGCCAACCTGCGCGCCAGACGCAAGCAAAAATCTCCATCCGTCAACGCCCCGTATTGCCTGATCCGCCTCTGCACAGACCCCATGCCCGTGACCCATGCTCCCATGTAACGCCCGCCCGTCGTCACCCAGTGCACCCCGATCTCCTGTTCGGCGCACAGCCTTAACCCCTGCGTCGTAATCTGCGAGAAGCCGTGCAGCACAACTTGCCCGATCTCATGCACCGGATGGAGCTGCGTCTCCTCATCCCGCGCAGTAATCTCCAGACGATCACCCTTGCGCCCGACGCGCGCTCCCTGCGTCAACACGTGCAGCGTCCTGCGATCATCATCAGCCGGAAACAGCCTGATCGTCTCCCGCCCCAACCGCACAGGCGTCGTCTCCGAAATGGTCGCGGCCAAGCGCGCCTCTTCCGGCAGGCAAACCGGCGCGAGCGAGCAACGCACACACAGACGCTCGTTCTCCGCGACCGGCGGGCGCTCGACTGTGCTCTGCAACTCACGCGCACGCGCCACCGCACGCGCCAGATCAGCCCGCGCCTTCTCGTCAATCGGCACGCGCACCATCACGTTATCCGCGTGATACCGCACGCGCCCCTCCGCCACCTCGCGCCCCGTCTGCTCCTCCACCAGCACTGCATACGCGATCACCTGCAACCTGTCGCTCGCCCAGGTCTCCGCCACCCCCTCGCGCGAACGCGCCGACCGTCCCCGCTTGTGCTCATACGGAATGATCGCCCCGTCCCTCCGCCGCACACAATCAATCTTCCCCGTCAGCCCCCACCGCTCACTCTCCAAATTCAGAGTCAACCACTCCTCCTCATCATCCTCCCGCGCCAACTCCACGTGCAGCCGCCGCCCCGCGTACACCGCCCCGTCAGCGACCCGCATATTCTCCACCTCTTCGAGATAGAAAAGACGTTCGCAATAAGCGAGAGCATGAAGTGAATGAACACGAAGCGCGTCTGTCATGGCAAATCAATCCGACTCAACTTACTGTTACAGGTTCAGTTGGTGTCCAACTCCAAACGTCTTCAGTGAGTTTAGTAGTTGGCGCGTAAATGAAACTCGTTGTTTTGCTGTTGTCTGCGCGATCAATACCGACGGTGAGCCGCCAAGTTCCTTTGCGCGGTGCGTCGTTAGATCGAAAGCGTGCATACCAAAGAACGTTTGCAGGGGGATCGTCAACGAGGTCAATTTTGTCGAAAAGATAGTTGTTGTCGCCCGCAAACGGTAGCCCGTAGCGCTCAGTTTCGAGTTCGCCGCGCAAACCTCGTGTGACTTGTTCGCATAAATTTTCATCGGATGTTTGCACGCCGATCACGCCTTCATAATCTACCAACACCTCGCGGCGCACGGGAACAACTTGATACTTTGCGCCTTTGGTTAGCGCGGCCATCGCTTTTGTCTTCTCGTCAGTGCCAACGCGATAACCGTGCAACTGCTGATAAAGTGAATTTCTCTCCGGCGCTTTGACCAAGCCAATCGCAAGTCTCAGACGTGGTGCGTCTGGGCGAATCAAAGTTATTGCTCCACTTGAAGCTGCACGCATTTCGATTCCCGCTAAATTCAGCACTAGCCCATAAGCCGCAGATGGCGGCATCACCGGGCTAGTGCTGCGATAGACGCCCGCTTGAAAACCTCGAAATGCTGCGAACGGAGCGCGGATGTATAGCCAAAACGTGTTCATTGCGCTATACCTCCGTCTTCAAAAATTCGCCGGCAATCGCCCCCAGCAGCTTTTGTGGATTGTCGTAGAAGTGGACGCCTTCACTTGTGAGCCGCGCTTTTTCATCAGGTGGCATATCGCGTGCGAGTGCGCCGCCGATCCAAAATTCTGTGCCCGGCAAATCATTCTCATTTATCCGTCGCAGTTCATCGAAGCTGCCTTTCTCATCGAAGCCGTAAGTGTTGTAGCCCGCGACCAGATTTGTCGTTAAACGAATAACGATGCTGCTCGGCGACATCTCGAAGTAACTCCGCGCATGACCGCCCGCGACGTTGTTTAATTGCCCAATAGCTTGAAGCAATGACTTCGTCCACTCTGAGTTTCCGTTGCGACAATCCTCCCCCGATAAGGCGAAGGGATACTGATAAGCCGCATGATTAACTTCACGATGAATCAACGCCGAAGTGGAAGCATTTTTCCAAGGACTTGGGTCAGCGTTGAGCGGCGATTGATGAAGAATTGCGTTGAAGCGATAGGGCGTCAACGATACGGCCATGTTCATTCGCAAAACGCTGTCACGCTTCGATGGTTTACCTTTATTCTTCTTGATAGCGTCGTTGTCTGCGACCATGAACCCGAAAAGAAAATCATCGGCGAACTCTTCCGCGTTGGGGAACTCTTTGAACTCAACCGCCAGTTGGTCAAGATCGTGGCGACGCTTGCGGTTAATGTTCTTGTCGGGCAATACTTGTGTCAACATTTCGCGCAGAGCATTCCGCATAGACTCCGGGCTAATGATTGTGTACTCCTTCCCGCCTTTGGTGATTTTCTGTAACACCGTGCGGTTTTCTTCGCTTTCACCGCGATAGTTAGAGCTGGGCGCGGCGTATGTCAGGACGGTTGCGAATAGGTTCGAGTTTTTGCTCATCTTCTTTTCCTTTCGATCAAATTAGCCGCGAGCAGAGAGAGCCAGCAGCGTCAGTGTGCGAACTTTGTCCGTGTCTGTATGTAATGCCTGCGCGAGAGTCGCGTAACCTGCCCCGTTCAGGAATTGTGGGAAGGAGCAAAGCGTCGAAACGAAATACTCAATGAAGTCGTCGCCTGTGCGACTACGCACGGACAGAAAAGCGTCTTTGGCTATTTTAGTTTTCCTGTCGCCGTACTCACCCTCTCTTGAGGAGCCTTGCACGCTTTTCCATTCAAGTTGATGTTTCGACCGCAGCTTTGCCGTGATGTACGTGCCGACCAGTTGATAGACCAAGTCCTCAACCGATGACTGATCGGCGGGTTGCTTTGAAGTATCTGTGTCCACTTCGTTTTGTTCTCCTTTCATTGCTTGATGGCTCTGCATAGAGTCTTTAAAAGCAGTTCTTACATCGGCGCGGAAAAAGCGAGAGCCGAATGTTTGTTCGGAATCGGTAGTAGATAAGAGCGCACCAAAGCCACTGAACCATGCGCGCTCGTTCAGCATATTCAACAGCCGTTGCCGCCGAAAGAGAGCGTAACGAAACATGCCTTTCACTCGCGCATACTCGTCAATCATGCTTCGCGTCGGGTCAATACGCGCCGTTCCCCACAGCCTGATATTGTTGCCTTGCTTTTCCAGATGAACTACGTCTACACCCAGCAACAAATCACTGACAGACTGGTTGCCAGCTTCAGCAGCAAGGCGTTGATTCAACTTACTCATCAAATCAAGTGCGCTTTCAGCCGCTAAATCAATCACGCTCTCGCTTGGGCGGCGGCGAAAATAGTTGTGCGCCGCTGCACTCCGATCTCTTTGCAAAACTTTAGGCAGTTCATCGCAAAAGTCCTCAAGGTTAGCGACATCTGGAATTGTTATTGCATAACCGATATCCTTTGGCTTGCCTTCTTTTTTCTTTCTGTCGTAAATCAAAGTTGTCGGAACATAAACTTGCGCGACGAATGCCCAAAAGTGCAGCAAGAGTTGAGACCTCGCTCGGTCTTTGAATGGTACGTTCTCCGCGTTGCTGGCTTGCGCCCCAATGAAGTAAGTGCTGGGCAAGTCAACAGTGTAATCAGTTGCGCGTTGGAGCACTTGCCAAACTTTGTCGGCGTCTTCTGTGAATTGCCCTTCCGACCTTTCCTTAAAAGGTCTGCGCGTGGCATCCACGCCGCGAAGGATGCCCCAAATCATGTCACGCCACAGCTTAATCCAAACGCCATTGCTATTTATGGCATTGGGATCGTAGGCAACTAAGAACGCACCGCGCGGGATAGTCACGTGATAAACGTAATATTGTTTCTCTTTAACCTTTCCTGTCTTCGGGTCTGTTACTTGATGTGTCCCTTCTCTCACTGGCGGAATGACTTCACCCGACTTCGTTTTTCGCAATTTGGGTTCTTCTTGCTCTTCTTTGGAAGCGGCGTAAATCTCATCAAACAACTCTCGCAGCCCAGTCTGGTCAATTCGCAAAGTTGCGCCGTGTTCATCAAGCCGCGCGAGTTCGCAGATGCCTTTTCTGCTTTTATCTCTTCCGAGCCATTTCACCATCAACACCAATCCGGCGAGTCCGGCGCGGTGTTGCGAGGAAGGCAGTTCGGCAAGGTTATAATCAAGTTCTAAAACGTCGCTCATTAGTCTGCCTCCTCTCGGTCTGTCATAAAGCCAAATTGCGGGTCATAGAATTGTTCGCTGGCAATGCCCAAATACTTCGGCAACCAACCGGGACGTTCTTCTAGCGCATTCGCAAATTTTTCCGGTACGTTAATCACCAGCGCATCGTAAGGTTTTTTTGCATCAAGATAGACTTTCATCTCTGCCAAATCCTTGTCGAGAATTGCTGGCTTAGTAAACTCGTCGGTGTCACGAAACATGCCGGGTGTGGCGTAATAACCACCTTCCAAAAGCCGCGCACTACCATCAGCGATTCTTTCAGGCAAAGCGTGGTCTTCTAACTTGTCAGCCATTAATCTCTGGCTGATGTCTTCAGTGTCTAAGTCTTTTAAGAAAGACTCGGCGGCGATGATGTCTTGCTTGGTATAGGGCTTTTCGTTTTCCGCTCGATAAACAATCAACCGTGCCCGAAAATCTTTGCCTCTGGCAAGATGCCGGTTAGCGCGTCCAAAGCGTTGCACCAGAGAAGAAACAGGCGCGTACTCGGTTATCAACACATCAGCGTCAAGGTCTAAGCTCATCTCGCAGACTTGCGTCGTGACGGCGATTTTTGCTTCGCTAATTTGCTTGAAAGCGGCGACTGTTTCCGCGTGTCTGTCTTTTCTATCCTGCAAACGAAAGCGACTGTGATAGACCAAAGGTTTGATTGAATGTTTTTTGTCGAGCCGTCGCGCCATGCTCTGACAACGCTTGATGGTGTTGACAACCCACAAGACCCGATTGCCCGCTTGATACTCGGCAGCAGCAATTTCCAGCGCAGCGTTTTCATCGGCGACAAACTCAAGCCGGTAACGCGGATGCTTTTCTTTTTCTTCAAGGTCAGGCAGTTCGATTCTTTCACTGTCGTTTGGATATACGCGCAAGCCCGCGTCAATCAATTCATCACGACGCGAAGGCGGCAGCGTCGCCGTCATACACAAGACAGGAACATCGAAGGTTTTGAGAAAGCTGATGAGGTTGTCAAACATGTGCCGGTCGAAGCTGTGAACTTCGTCAATAATCAACGCACTGTCGGCTAACGCGGGCAACAAGCACAGTCCCGTATAACTGTGCTCCATGAAGCCCAAGAACTGATCCACCGTCGCGCTGAAATAACGCTTCGACCATAAGCCTAAGGCGAACAAGCGTTCTTCGGTCTCATAGTTTTTCCCTTGCGTCGCTTCGCTCGGATTTTCCGCAATCGCTTCGAGTTCGTAGCGCGACGTGCCGTGAACTAAAGCGGCTTCAGCCTCCGGTGCCCAACCGACATAATCGCGGAAACCTTCGGTGGCTGTGCCGCGTGTGGGATAGAGAAAAAGGACTTTGCCGATTGGACGCTCTCTCGCTTGCGCTTCTGCCCACTTCCAAGCTGCAACCGTTTTGCCTGCTCCGCAAGCCGCAAGCAGCAAAGCTCTTTGTCCAAGTGTTGTGGCTCTCTTCTGAAATTCGTGCCAGTCAAAAGGCTGACCTTTAGCGAGTTGATTTGCTTTCGGGTTGAGAATGTTGGTTGCAATATCTTCATCAGCAATTGCAGCGGCGTGAACTTTCTCGTTAATCCAGTCTTCAATTGAATAGCCTTCGCGCACTAAACCAGAAGCGACAGCGTCAGACACAATCAAGCCGACTTTGACAGCTAAGAGTAAAGCGCGACGCTCAATGTTTCTTCTTACATCGCGCCCAAACCGTTTTGCCGTCTCATCCCCATCTTGCCATGCACCACTCCAAGGCATCTTGTTTGACCACATGCTTGAATTGAGTCGCAAGACGTTAGGCAGTTGAGCGATTTCTTGGATTCGATCAAGCACCGCGTTGATTTCAGGATGCTCGTAGTAAAGTTGCAGCATCGTTTTAGTTTTCGGCTGACACCATCTCCACTCGTCACCACTTTCTGCTGCTTTAGTGTGATGCGACAAAACCGCGCCTGTGATGACTTCCAGATCAAGCGAGCGGTTTTGCTGCAACCAAGAGCGAACTTCGGGCAAGTGCAAGAGCAATGCGCTCAGATGTTCGTGCCGCAAAGTTTGCTGGAAAAACTTTGGCGAGGTGACTGCCGAATAGAAATCTTCGTTGGCTTTACCGATGTCGTGAAAGAGCGCAGCCAAGCGCAGATGCAAAAGAAACTTCTCTTGCAATTCAAGCCCGTTGAGTTTGAAGAAGCGACACCAGTTCTGCCCCCATCTTCCATCTAGCCGAAAGATTTGTTCAGCGGCTTGTTCTGTTTCAAAGAGATGCCGTTGCAGAGTGATTTCTTCTTTGCCTCGCCTTCGACTTTTGGCTAACAGTCTGTCAGGAATCTTTGTCGTCATTGCTCGCCACCTTCAATGTCACATCGCCTCACAATCGGATTGAAATGCCCGCAGCCCATTGCGCGGCGTCCGCCGATGCCGTGAGTTTGGAGTTTGAGGGAATCGTCGTCGTTGAGATTGTGGGCGGCGAGGGAGAAACCGACGACGTGTTTGCCTTGAATGGTGATGATGCGGCGGCGGAAGCGACCTTGTTCGTCGAGGGGGAGTTCGAGGGTCGCCGTGATGTCGAGCGCGTCGAGTTGGCGTTGAGAAGCTTCGAGGAAAGGTTCGGCGTCGGTGAATTTTTTGATGGTGACGACGCGCGCGTAGAGCGAGCCGGAGGGGAGGAGGGGAGTGGCGGTGGGGATGCCGAGGCGGATGGGGTGGCCGGCGATGTCGAGCCGGCGTCCGGCGAGGGGCAGCACGTGGCCGTAGTGATCGGCGGGGAGGCGGAGGCGCAAATGCGCGCCGCGTGTGGGGAGGACGATGATGCCTTCGCGCCAGGGGACGCCGCTCAGAAGCTCAACGCCGAGCCATGACGTGCCGTGCAGGGCGGGCAATTGTCGTGTGATGGCGGAGTAGAGCGCGTAGCCGTGATCGGCGGGCAGTTGTCGCCCTTGCACGGGAAAGTGAACGGTGACGGAGGGAGATGCGCCGGCGTTGATCGCGGATTCCGGTGTGATGTTGCGGTGGGTGTTAGTGCTCATATCAATTCTCTCTGTGATCTTCCGAGGCTTTGGTTAGTCGTTCGCGGATTAGTTGCCGAAGCGCGGCAGGGAGTTCGGCGCGGCAGTGACCGGCATAAGCTAAACAAAAACGTGCGACGGCGTCGAGACCGTTGCGCCCGACGGGGAAGGTGAGGCGCAAGCCGCCGTCGGGCAGGTCTTCGCGCCGTTCGTCGGGGTGGAAGGCGATGCGTTCCTTCATCCAGCGCGCCTGGTATGAGTCGAAAAGGACTTGGACGGTGATGCTGCGCCCACCGCGCATCATGAAAAAGCCGCGTCGCAGGTAGTTGTCGGCGTTCCAGCCTGTGGGCGGGTCGAAGTGTTTCGCGGTGAGGGTGAAATGCCGGATACGCCCGGCGTGAAAGTCGAGCACTTTATGGCGCAGGTGATCGTAGGCGATGGCGTACCAGTCACCCGCGAAGTTGTGCAAGAGAAGAACGTCTGCTTCGCGTCGGGTCTGCTCGTTGCGATGCTGTGAATGATAGTCAATCAGGATGGTGCGGCGTTCGGCGGCGGCACGTGCGAGTGCTTGCAGAGTGGTAGGCTCGACCATGACGTGCGGGAGTGGCTGAAAGGTCAGCGCTTCCCCGAGCGTGACTGCATTGACGTTGATTTCCGGCGGCAGAAAGGCCGCGAGTTTGGAGAGAGCGGCGCGCAGCAGGATGGCTTCGGGCGCGTGACCGGTGGCCCGCAGGGCGTACTCGGCAGTAAAGAAAGCAAGCAGCTCACCCTCGTCGAAGTTATACGGAGGCAGCGACCATCCCTGCTTGCCGTAGCGAAAGCCGCCGCGCTTGCGATCATGGATGAGGGGGGCATCGTGCTGGTCGCGCATCTCCCGCAGGTCGCGCTTGACAGTGCGGGGGCTGCGCTCCAGCAATTTTGCGAGTGATTCCACGGTCGGGTAGCGCCCCGCGCTGATCTCTTCGTGAATCAGCTTGAGCCTTGAGAGTGCGCGCGTGTGGACGCGGTACGAATGATTATCCGAAGGGGCCATCATTAAGTCACTCTAACCGGGAGAGGGTGTCAGCGTGTGGCCTGCAAAAATAGATTCCGTTTAGTCACCCATGCACAATTTCGCAAGTGCCGGTTAAATGGAGACTGAAAGCCGGGCGCATTGCCAGCAAAAACTGGTGACTGATCTTGGCTTAAACACTTATCCTTGGCCATTGCGTTCGGCCTGAATGTATCCCTCGGAGTCTTTAGAGATGCGGTAGCGGCTGCCGAAATCGCCGCGCACGTCGTCGAGGTGTGAGACGACCACGACGCGCCCGCCGCGCAGCGTCTTTTCGCTCAGGTTTATCATCTCCTTGACCATTAGGTCGCGGTTGATCTCGTCGAGTGAGCCGAAACCCTCGTCAATGACCAGAGTGTCCACGACGCGCTCGCCGAGAACCGACTGCCCGATGGCGACGGCGAGGCTGACAGCCACACGGAACTTTTCACCGCCGCTCAGATATTCGAACGGTCGCGGCTGCGCGCCGGTCTGCATAACATTGCGCGCCCGTATCTCAAGCTCGGTCTCTGACACGTCCTGCAACTCGACCTGCCATTCGCCGTTGCTCAGGCCGCTCAGGATCGTGTTGGCGTGGCTGCTAATGGTTTCCTGCGCCGACTGCACGACCCTCGCCCGCAGCCCCGAAGGCCCAAAGGCTTCGGCCAGACGCTGAAAATAGCCGAACTCCTTTTCGACCTCGATGAACTCTTCGCGCCTCCCATCCGCGACGCGCCTCTGCTCTTCGAGCTTGACCAACTCTTCTTTCGCTCCCCGGAGTTCTTCACCCGCGCGACGTGCCCCGACATCAGCCGCATCGCGTTCGTATTGGACTTCGGCCACGTCTCGACGGTGCTCGGAAGGAATTTCGTCTAACTGCGTTTGTAAAACCTCCAAAGACCCTTTGAGCTTTTCTTGCTGTTGTTGCGCATCGCGCAACCCGCGTTCTTCCTCCTCAGCGTCTTGCAAATCAGTCAGCTTGCGATTCAAATCATCGAGCGCAGCCTCATCTACACACGCGGGATCGCCTGCCCACTTCGGCGGCAATTCGCCGAGTTTGCTTTCATACCTGGCCTGAGCCTCGCGTTCGCGTCGCGCCAGATCATCACCCTGACCTCGCTCCGAGCGAAGCTCGCCGTCCAGCCGCGAGTGCGCCGTGTCGCGCTCTCTCCTGACCGACCGTGCCGCTTCAAGCGCGGCTGCCCCCGAAGCTTTCTTATGTGTACAGGCAGACACGGCCTGCTCGCATTCTTCAGCCGCGATTCTAACTTTGCTACGCTCTTCAACTGACCAGCGCGGCAGCCTCTCCAGTTGCTTACTTTGTGTCTCGACCGCCGATTGAACTCTGGTTTCAACCAGTTGCGCCTCCAACAACCGACTCCGCTCTTCGGACGCACCGGCAAGCCTGTCAAAATTTTCCTTCAAATCAGGAAGTTGCGCGAGCTGTTCGGCCCAATCTCCGGCGCGGGAGCGCGCGTCTTCTGCAACATCTTCCGCGCGCGTGACATTCACCGCGGCGTGCTCGAAATCGCTGCGTGCGCGCTCAACTTCAAGACGAGACGCGAGGGTTGCCTCAGCGGCGGTCGAGTGTTCGGATCGGGCGCGTTCGAGCGCCTGCGTTTTCTCTTCGAGAAGGTGGTTTAGCCGCTCCGTCTCGCTTCCCAGCTTGGCTGCCTCTTCGGCCCAGTCCTCACGCTCATGTTCGATTCGCGCACGCGCGTCTTCGTCGAGTGTGCTGCCACACGTAGGACATTCTTCCTCGCCGCTCACTTTGTTCCGCGCTTTCAGCTTGTAGCTGACCCCCGTCAACTCAGTCGCGCGCGAGTTCAGTTCCTGATGTAGCCCATCGCATTCGAGCGAGAGTCCCTGCGCGACCTGGCGCAGCCTTTCTTCCTCCCCGCGGGCAGACAGTGCTTTTCCTTCGTGGCGGCTCAGTTCGGCTCGTGCGGACTCAAGTTGTTGGCGCGCATCTTCGAGTTGCCGGGTGGCGTTGTCCAAAATTCTAAGGAGACTTAGTGCCTTACTCAGTTCAGTGTGGCGCTCATAGTCCTGCTCGATGCGGTCGCGCTGCTTCAAGGTCGCTTGGTAGGGCTTCAGTTCCGCTTCCGCCTCATGTATCTCCTTCTCAAGGAGTTCGATCTGTTCTAGTTTCGTGGCTTGATCTTTCGCCGTCCGCTGGTGTTCCAACTCCTGCTCCAAACGGGCGGACGCCTCTCTAAGTACTCTCTCCGCCTTCTCTTCATCGAAGCGGCTCTGCTTAAGACTTTCCGTGAGCTTGCGGTGGCTCTCTTCCATCTCAGCAATCTTCTTCGTGTTAGCGGCGAGCGCCTTTGACTCTTTGGCGAGCTGGCGGCGAGCCTCCCACAAATCTCCGAGGATGCGCGAAACATCTTTAAGTTCGCGATAAAGGAGGGCATTCGCTTCAATGGTCGCGGCCTGCTCGATGAGTGTAATGTCAGCGCTCTGCCGCTCCAGAACTGATTTGATTTGCTCCAGAAGAGATTCGGCCTGACGCGCGTTGCCCAGTTCATGCGTTTTTTTGTCGAGGGTAACAGCGGCGTACTCTAAATTGCTTTCCGTCTCGCCAATGAGTCTTCGCTGAGTTTCCAAATTCTCTTCGGTCGGTTGTGGAAGGCTGTCAAGATATTTCTTCAGCGTATCGCGCTTACCCCTCTCATCTCTGAGGTGCTCGTTCGCCTTCTTTCCCAACTCTTCATAGAACTCAAGCTGCAAAAGCTCCAGCAAGCGACTTTTGCGTTGGGCCGGCTTCGCCTTGATGAAAGCGTCTGCCTCGCCCTGGCGGAGCAGGACGGCGCAGACGAAGGTCTCGTAGCCCATGCCGATGTTTCTCTCCGCCCATTCATCTGCCTTACCTTCAGTGCCGGGCACGGACTCCCAATCATCTTCTTTGCAACCCTCGACTTCATTGCATCGCTCGACGATGTTCCATGTCTTCGCGTCATCCTTGGTCTTGGCAGACTTACTCCCTGCGCTCGCCTTTTTAGCCTTACGCTTTATCTTGCTAATCTTGCTCCGAATCCGGTATCGCTGTGCTTGCTGCTGCTCGCGCAACTCAAAGTACAACTCAACGATGGCGTCGTCGGCGGCGTCGTGGATCAACTGTGCGAACTTGTCGTTCCTCGTCCCGCTGGCGCGGTGCTTCTTGAAGAGAGCGAAGGTGACGGCGTCCCAGAGCGAGCTTTTGCCGCCGCCGTTCGGGCCGTGAATGAGCCAGAGCGGCGAAGAGCGCAGGTCAATATCTACGAACCCATCGCCGCCGTTCGCGTCGCTCAGCCCCCGATGGCCGAGAAAGCCTTTGAGTCTAATTCGTTGTAAGAGCATGGTTGGCCTCCTGAATCAAACGGCGTGCGCGCACCAGAAGCTCAGACAGCAGTTCTGCATCGCTGGCGAAACGCTCGTGCAAAAAGTCCTCGACGGTTTGGGCGTAGTCTCCCGCGTTGGGCGGCGCGGTCGTGCCGTCTGGCTGCGCGTGCTCGCCCGACCATTTCACGCCCTCGATGAGGCGCGGGAAAATCTCTTTCGCTCGACGCTGGAGGGCGATGGTGTCGCCACCTACGGGGCGCTCGATAGTAAGGCGGACGAAAGCGCGCTCGCGGTCGGCGGCGTAACGCTCGGCGAGCGTATCGAGTTCCGCCGAGGTGACGTGCAGGTCGTAAAAAGGCGTTACATCTAGTGGCAGCGGCGTGACAGTGGCCGGCCCTGCTTCGGGCACGTCAACTAGCAGCACGCCCTTTTCTTCTTCCCGCTCGCCGAAGTCCATGCGGTCGAAGCTGCCGCAGTAAAAACAGGGAACAGGATGCGACTCAATCTGCTGTTGCTGATGGATGTGGCCAAGCGCGATGTAGGACACGTTGTGGGGTAGTGCCTTAAGTGCGAGGTTGATGTCTTGGTCGTAGTTGCCAATCTCCTTCCCGCTGGTCGCGGTGACGCCCTCGACGTTGATGTGAGTCACGAACACGGCGGGCACTCCCGGCTCAAGCTCGGAAATTTCGTCGCGCACGAGGTCTGCGAGGATGGCGCTCAGATGCTTGTTACGCTCTACCGCGCCACTCGCGGCCCCGTCCCGCCTCTCGCCGTACCTCTCCAGCACCTCGCGTGCAGGGTAGGGGATGGCAACGAACTGCACGCCCGCCATCTCGAAAGTTTCCGTATTCTCAACGACGCGCACGCTCTCGCAGCACCCATGTTCGAGTTCGAGCATCGCCCGCATCATGCGGAAGTGCTCGCGGTCGTCGTGGTTACCGGGGAGCAGCACGACGCGCAAGCCTCGTTGAATGTGCGGGGCTAAAATCTGCGACAGGCGTTTTGTCAGTTCGTGCGCGGCATGGGCGCGATTGCGGCACTCGAAGATGTCGCCCGCCACGAGCAGAACGTCAACATTATTCTCCTTAGCGATTTCGCACACACGCTCGACCTGCCGGAAGAGTTCATCCGTGCGGTTGTAGCCGTGCAAGCTGCTTCCCAGATGCCAATCGGAAGTGTGAAGGATACGCATGGCTCTTTCTCCAATAACTCCTTGCCTTAAACATTCCGCGGTTTACCTTGTGGTCGAGGCGCAATGTGCTCGTACTTCATCGCCCACGCGGGATGGGGAACGCGGACGAGCATAGGTTTACGGAAAGTCGGCTGCATGACGAGCTTCTGCTCGATGTTGAGCACAGTCGCTTGTTGGCGCGTGGGCTTATCCAATGACTGCCAGACTCTGTCTTGAAGCTCCGCCGGGCCGGTACGTCCGAGCACGCGGGTCGAAGACATCTCGATGATTTTCGTCGAAACCTGTGAAGCCATCTGCTGCGCACCGAACAGGATTACACCCTGACTGCGCATCTCGGTGGCAACGCGCTCCAAAAGACGCGTGATCGGGTCGGTGCCGCCGCGCGGAGCGAACCGGTTCAGTTCATCAAGAACGATAAGATAGCGCAGGTGGGAAGTCGCTCCTCTGCCCGTGCGCGCCTCAACAGCCTGTTTGACAATCATGGCGACGACGAACCGCTGCAAAGACGCGGGAAGGCTGTGGATGTCCACGACCTGGGGCGGGGAGGTCTGCGTGCGTGTCACGTTGAGCGGGTGACCATCCTGCGCGTCCGGCGGAAAGATGCCGCGCCCTTCGCTCAGGATGTCGAAGAGGCGGCGGTAAACGGCCCTCCACGTCCCCGTCGCGTGCATCCGGTCGGATTCATCTTCCGGTTTCTTACGGAGCCACTCGAGCAGTCCCTTCCACGTCTGCGGCGCGTCGCCGCGCAAGCGATTGTTCGCGTCGGTCATCCGAGCGATGATGTCGTAAACGCAGGCCATCATCACTGGCGAAGAGGTATCATCGTCTGAGAAGAGGAAGCGAAAGGTTTCAGCCTCGAAGACATCCCTCGGAGACCAGAAGTAAGACTGAGCATCACAGCCCGCGACGGACGGCGAGTGACCTTCGCTCTTCGGGTCAGGCGGGCAGAAAAACTGTGCTTCGGCGAATGGCTCGGCGGCGACATTCAGCGTGCGCCAGTCTTTCTCGTGACGTTGCCGATCAGCATCGAACTCACGATTACGTTTGTTAATCCACATCAAGTCCTCGCCTTTGACGTTGAGGACGATGGGCACGATATAGAAGGGATCGGCGGCAGCCCGCGTGCCGCCTTCGCCTGCTTGCCGCGCAGATGCCCCGGTCTGTGATTGCTGCGCCTCAAGGAGGAGCAGTTTGACGACTGTGAGAAGGAAACTTGACTTTGCCGCAACGCCGGCCATGCCGTTGACGTTCAGGTGGCCGCCCCGCTCGCCGAGTAGATAAGCGAGGTCAATAAGTGCCGGCCCGGCGAATCCACGCGCGCCATTGCAGAGCAGCCCGACGGGGAGCGCGCGATGCTTCATGTCGTCGAACCCGTAGGCGATGCGCGCCTCCTCCTCGCCGCCGAGCCGCACGATACTCTGTTCGAGCGCGGGGGTGAAAATCTCCGGTACTGTGCGCAGGATGCTGGCGCGCGCATATGTCACGCCATCGGGCTTAAAAGGCGGCTCGAAGAGAGCATCGCCATCACCCACGTCATACTCTTCAAGGATATCGCGCTTGCGGCTTGAGCGGCGTATCTCGTCGATTACGCCGAAGAAGCGCACAATCTGCCCCTCGACGGTGCTCTCGGTGCGGACGAGCTGGTTACTTTCAACCAGCCGGTTGCGCTCGACCCAGAAATGAAAATGTTCGGGCGTGGACTCCAACGGCGGCGGTGCGGCGACGCGTCCAATGACTTCGCCCCCGCTAGCCGAAGGGGAGTCCTGAGTCTCGGCCTGTGTGACAGTCGCTGTCGGATCGTCTTCGTGCAACTGCCCCGCATCACTTGAGCGCGCTTCGAAATTCGGCGCTTCGTTCGTCATAGTCTTAACTTCCTTCGACAGTTAAATTCAGATCCCCGTCAGGCGGTAGAAATTGCTCCTGAGTGTCCCACTGGGGCTGAACAGCGAGCCCAAACTGGATTCGGCACGCACGATGGGGTGCAACGAGATGCCAGAGCGTTCGTAGCTGCTCTCGCGGCAGCGATATTCGTAGAGCGTGCGCGACAGTTGGTTAATGAAGTCAGCGCCGCTTTGATAAACCTCATTCTGCGAGCCGTAGCTGCGCGCGATGAACCACTTGAGCGACGCCTCGACTCTAACCAGACCATAGTCCGGCATCATGCCCTCGCCTCCAGAGAGTCGGACATACCAGGAGACGACCGGAAATTTAACTACCTCATCCTCCGTCGTCGGAGGTGCCGCGTTAGTTTGAGGGATCATGTCTGCCCTGTCCTGCTCACGCGGCGCAGAGTCTTCCCGCGCGGTTGTCAGGGCTTCACTTGTGTCTGGCGCATCGGAAGGCTCCGGCTGCCTGATGAAGAAGGCCGGGGTTCGCTCGCCAGGCGCGAGCCTGTAGAGCAGCCGCATGCCGTGAGAGTGAAGATAGACCTTGCGGTGAGTTTTGATGACGCCGAAGACGGGCGAGTGGTTTTCAGGGTCTAGGCCGCCAGAACGCCGCTCAAGACGACCGTCAACGATGGTCGGCGTCTCTGCATCCTGCGCGACGGCCAACTCTTCGAGCACTTCCATCTCGTCCATCGAACGGTTCTGCGCCGCCTTTCGCATATCCTCAAGAATGTCCGTCAACTCACCGCCCGGGGCACGCGCGGGCAGCAGGCGCAGATTGTGTTTCATCAATTCGGTGGCGAGCGCCTCCATCTCCTCCCACGGGAAGGCTGACGCCACCATCGAGACAACCCGCTCGACCGTAGCGAACTCACGCCTCAGTTCGCCGTCGCGGACGCTCATAACGACGCTTCCTATTTCCGAGAGGCGGATGGGAATGATGTACCCGGATGGGCTGTTCAGGCGCGCCACCGTGTCGCCTACGTCTTTACCGTCAACGAAGCGCACGGGGCGTTCGTCCCAGTCGCGCGCACGCCAGTTCGGGTGCAGTAGGGTGCCTTTAGCTTTCCAATCAGGGGCCTCTTCTTCAACGTCAACGTCCGCAATCTTCGGCTGAGGCTTATTACCTCCAGCGTTGCCCCATGCAGGCTCCGACGGCTCGAAATCGTCAAGCCGCCGCCCGCCATAGTTCTGCATGAAACTCTTGATGTCCACTCGTTATCTTCCTTCGCGCACCGAGAAATGCTGTGGGGCCTCACAGTCCTTCCGGCTATGTATATAAGCCTAGTTCCTTCAGCCGCCACGTCATGGCCTCGATGCTCACGAAGAAATCTCTCGCTAGCAGCCGCGCCCTGACGGGAGGCTTCATACGGAAGCGTTCGGCATAATGTCGCGCCAGCGCCTCACACATGTGAGCGGGCATCAAAAGCTCTGCGGCGAAGAGATTTGCTTCTCGCTCTTGTTCTTGCGGTGTGCTCTGTAGAGCCACGGTCTGAGGCGAATCCACGCCTTCTGAAGCTATCATCTGTGCCCCGGGTGCTTCGCGAGTCTCGTCCTTCGCGCCAAGGGGAACTCCTTCAGTCAGAATTAAAGGCTCGGACGCTCCTTCGCGCCGGCGCTGTTCGAGTAGGGGTCGGAAGTGCAAAAGGTAGTGAGCCAACTCATGGGCTGCGCTGAACCGCCGGCGCGCGACGGTGTCGTTCCACTCGGTGAAGATGCACCCGTTATAGAAGCCTTCGTACTCGAAGACATAGATAAAGCCGGACAGCGGGCGGTCGCCGTCGCTAGGCAAGGGAAGCTCCTTCCCTATCTCTCTCCCGAGGAATTCGACAGCACTGCGAGCGGTCAAACGCTTTCCGTCCGGAAGGGCGGCGACGCGTAGAGGGTACGCGCCAATGATTTCAAACAAGGGGATGACGCCGGGACGTAGCGCGTCGAAGTCGAGTTTGGCTTCGGCGAACGCCTGCCGCACGGTGGTGCTGGTATTTTGCGTCCTATCGTCAGTCTGTCTCATTGGCATCCCTAATCTTGAGTGCCTCGACATCAACCCTGCTTTTTCTTATTTTGACGCGGGGAGCGTCGCACCCGTCGCGCGCGCGCGGCTAGTTTGGCCTGATCGTGACTGCGAGCGATGCCCATCGTGATTGCCTCATCACGGAAGGTGCGCCAGTAAAACTCGCTCCCGCCTGCTCCCAGTTCGCTAGCAAGCTGCTTGATAGCCGGGGCAGTAAGAGGCTTCGGGAGGGACACAACAATGCCGAGGAGCGCGCGATTGGTTTCGTCATCGCCAGGGCGCACGTGTCCCTGCGCTTGCAACCGGCTCGCAACGTCTCCGACCGTCAGCAGCCTCTTCAAATGGTCGTGAGTGTCAAAGGCACTCGGAACGCACTTGTGCAAAATCTCGCGCACGAGATGGGCGTCCGCCGCTAGCGGCGTCAGTCCCTCTTCCTCGCGGTAAGCGCGGTTGATCTCTGTAATGAGATGACCGATCTCGGGGTCGTCGCGCGATGCTTCGTAAGCGGCGTCGAGCGTGGCGGCCAACTCTTCGAGGTCGCCGCTGTCAATCGCCAGCACGTAACGGTCGAGCAATCGCTCGCGCGTTCTCGTGCGCTCGTTCTCTGTGTCTTTCTGCATTCGACTTTTCCCCCGGATCAGTTTTCGCCCTTCATGTACGCTTGGCTCAGTTTTATGCGCGCGCGACACAGACGCTGATGCACAGCTCCGACGCTCGTACCGAACCTCGCCGCCAACTCCTCCCCGTCCAGTCCTTCGACGTAGTACAGGCGGAGAATCTTTTGGTGATCTCCTGCGACAAGGGAGAGAATTTCTTCGACGCTCGAAGCTTGTGATGGAGCAGCGCGCCCGCGTGCCCCTAAAAGCAACTCGAACATCTTCTCTTCGGATAGATTCTCCGCCCCTGCACGACGTATCGGTTGGGTGTCGCCGACGAGGCTAAAACGGCTCTGCTCTCGCCGTTTTAGCCTGCGTTGGCGAAGTATGACTCTTTTGGCGATGGCACTAAGCCACAGTAACGCGTTACCTGCCGGGTCATATCTCTCCGCGATTTTGGACGCCTGCACCACTGTCTCCTGTAAGATCTCTTTTGCCAGCGCTTCAAGCCCAGCGCCATCGGTGAGTTGAGAGCGCCGGAGTTGAAAGGCGATGTCGTTGAGCAGTTCCTGCTGCTCGCGTTCGATGGCCTCTCCCAGTAAGCGAAGTCGCTCATCCTGAGTATCGCTTGCAGGTGAATGTGCCGCTGGCTCGTTATGTCTGCTCACCGCGCCCTCCTGTTAAAGGATAAATTCGCTCGAAGCTCGCAAAACCTGACAGGCGTGGTGAAACAAATTGCGCTTGAGTGCCCAACACCGAGGTTGTGAGAGACGGGCGAAGACTTAATGCGTGCTAAAAGAGAGGTAAAACTCGCCGTAGCAGCCGGATTAGAGTGAATCCGGGCTGTTTTTACACTAACATAAGTGCGGAAAGCAATTGTGAGACAGTTAAGGTCTTCTAGCTTTTGGGGCTCAAATTTGAAGCACGATGTACTTCGATGCCTAATTGTGCAAGGACTCGGCGCGCCTCATCTGTCACGAAAGCACTCACCGGTAAGCCTGTCAAAAGACTAACCAGCCACTTCGGTGAGACTCTCTTTTTCCCTAACTTGACGTACCAAGAGTAAATGCGTGTCGCAGTTTCCGGATTTAGCAGTAACGCTTGAAGCGCTAGCTTTTGTGCTTTCTTCTTTGTACACCTTATTTCAATGCCGTGAAGACGAAGCTTCTTATGTTTATTCTTTAAGGAGTTTTGGGAGACTTCCCTTGCTGGTGGAGGGCTACCATGCAACCAGTCATATAGCGCAGAAATCTTTTGCCCTTGACGACCTTGCGGGATGTAAATCGTAAGACCCGCAATTTTAGACAACTCTAGGTTAGTAAGTACTTGAAAGTAACGTTCGCTCATTACGATGAGCATCTCTTTGTAGGACTGTGCTTCGAGGATTTTACGTAGCCGCTTAATAATGAGTGGTCGCAATTTTGTTGCACGCTCTTCCGTTATTTGCTGGTCGTAATGAGGCAAAAGAGTGTCGCCGGAAATCAACCCCCATTTTGCTGATAATATTAAAACCTCTGGTTGTGCAGTAGGCTGTTCGTCTAAATAGCGACGCAGGACGCGGAAGGCTGGACCATCATAGCGATTAATGGCCGGCAGTAAACCGGGCGTCCGGCGCTTACGTAGCGAGCAGGACAGTAGCAACAATCGTCGTGGAGAGAACTTCTTTTTCTTCGTGCGATCTTTAGCCACGTTATAAAAGGCACATCAAAAATTTGAGCGGCGATGATAACAGTTTTCTAACTTCTTGACCCTGCGCATGAACTCGCTTCGATTATAAAACGCATCTGCCAAGCACGTGAACGAGTGAAGTGCTTGACACTGCTCAGTGTGTCCTGTTACATGCTTGCAGGAAAGTAAGATAGAGTAATTGCTGGACTTGTACGCCTCCGATGTCAAATAATTGAAGGAGCGCCTCATAATTGCAGATCGTCGCTGGCATCTCCCTTAAAAGTCTTGGCCCGCTAGTTTGGGATCACAATTCCAAATATTACTTACCGGCTCTAACAGCAGTGATGGCCTCCTACGCGGATTTTCATCACCAGCCTGCGCAACGCCGCCGCGCAATGGACATGGGCATTCATGCAAGCCTCGGAATACCAGATAACATAAGTGTGTTTCTTGACAACGGCGCTTTCTATTTTTCAACGCGTGGCGAGACGATCCCTATGAGAGAATATGATGAGTTCGTTGAGCACGCGCACCCATCTTGGAGACCAATTCCGCGAGATTTTATTCCCGCCCCAAACATGTCTCTTGCCGAACAGCGGCAATGCCTGAACCGCACGATGCGGGTTAATCGGCATTACCAACAAAACAGCTATGTTCCGGTCGCACATATTGGCCGTATGCTTCATGGGTATGTGGCGAAAATCAAAGCTAATGTGCAGTTGGCGGCTAAACCACGTATAGCCCTCGGCGCAATTGTGCCGAACCTTCTGCGTGCTCCAAAGGCATTGCCTTACAGACAAATTCTGGATAGCTTAATACAATTCCGTAACGACTTTGCTGATAAGCAGATTCATATCTTCGGCATCGGCGGAACCGCGACGCTACATTTTGCAATGCTGCTCAGAATTGACTCTGTTGATTCAAGCGGCTGGCGCAATCGTGCTGCGCGTGGAATCATCCAACTACCAGGAAGCGGTGACCGAGTCATTGCTGAACTTGGCTCATGGAGAGGGCGAGCGCTTAGTCAACAGGAACTGAGAACATTACGGGCGTGCCTGTGTCCAGCATGTCAACTAGAGGGAGTAAGAGGTCTTAAAGCTACAGGCGTGCGCGGTTTCCGCAACCGTGCAACTCACAACTTATGGACGCTGTTTGAAGAGGTCGAATGGATAGAAAAGAACTTAGCTGCTGGAACTTATAGAGAGGCATATAAGGAGCATTTAGATAACACTATCTACCGCCCTTTAATTGAATACTTGGTCAACAGGCTGCAAGAGTAAGCAACGATACTACATGCGTACCCATAGTTCATTAAAGATTTAGGCTTCTTCACCGCGCAGGCGGAGCAGCTAAACGCATCAGGATGGTGTATTCACACGTTCTCCATGCATGGCCGTTAACATGATGATAGGTTTTCGCTGGCGACAAGTTAACTGGCGTGTTGGGGGTATCAGATAGATTGTGTAAACGGTAATAATCAACTGAGCCTGATGGGAGAAAGGAATGATTATGCCGATTACACCCGAACTCTTAGACGAACTGCTCAAAGACTACAAGTCACCCGAAGATATGTTCGGCGACGATGGCCTGTTGCAACAACTCACCAAAGCGGTGGTCGAGCGCGCCCTGCAAGGCGAGATGACTAATCACCTCGGCTACGGAGGGTGTCAGACAGATTGTGTAAACGGCAACAATCAACTTACCTTGTTTCAAGAAAGGATGGATGATGCCGATTACAACCGAACTCTTAGACGAACTACTGAAAGACTACAAGTCGCCCGAC
>Ga0136617_10001442_pt1 | contig 21135 bp, 22 predicted proteins | sample AntDrymUQ3222106_2_FD_129672 | JGI IMG/M metagenome (GOLD analysis project Ga0136617, IMG submission 129672) | Polar desert sand microbial communities from Dry Valleys, Antarctica - metaG UQ322 (21.06) | ecosystem: Environmental > Terrestrial > Soil > Desert | place: Antarctica: Dry Valley...
CGGCGGTGACCAGGCACGCGCCACCCTTGGCGTGCACCGCGTCCACGACGCGGCCGAGGCACTCGTCGACCGTCTCCACGGCCGTGACCGCCGCCTCGATCACGCCCGTGTGGCCGACCATGTCGGCGTTGGCGAAGTTGATGATCGCGAAGGCGTAGTCGTCGTCCTGGAAGCGGCGCAGGAAGATCTCGGTCGCCTCGCGCGCGCTCATCTCGGGCTTGTGGTCGTAGGTGGGCACGTCGCGCGGTGAGTCGGCCAGCTCGCGCACCTCACCCGCATAGGGCTCCTCCACCCCTCCGTTGAAGAAGTACGTGACGTGCGGGTACTTCTCCGTCTCGGCCACGTGCAGCTGAGCGTGCCCGGCCTCGGCGAGCACCTTGGCGATCGTCGTCTCGGGCCGGTGAGGTGGGAAGACGACGGGGAACGTCCAGTCCTCGTCGTAGGACGTCATCGTCGTGTACGCGTCGACCACCTCGGACAACCGGGTGGTGAGCTGGCGCATCCGGTCGGGTCGGAAGTTGAACGCCAGCACGTGGTCACCCGGGCGGATCTGCGCTTCCTCGCCGACGCTGGTGGCGCAGATGAACTCGTCGGTCTCGTCGCGCTGGTAGGCCTGCCAGACGGCGTCGGCGCCCGTCTCGGCGTGGTAGTCGGCCTCGCCGGCCACCAGCAGCGCGACGGCCTGGTCGGTGCGGTCCCAGCGTTGGTCGCGGTCCATCGCGTAATAGCGGCCGATCACCGAGCCGACGCGGCCCGTGCCCACCTCCGCGCACTGCCGCTCGACCTCCTCCAGCGACCCGCGGCCGGACTTGGGGGAGGTGTCGCGCCCGTCGGTGAAGGCGTGGATGACCAGGTCGGGCACGTTCAGCTCGCCGCCCAGGCGGATCAGCGCCTCGAGGTGCCCGGCGGAGGAGTGCACGCCGCCGGCGGAGACCAGGCCGATCAGGTGCACGCGCTCGGCGCCGCCGAGCGCGGCCCGCAGCGCCTCGCTCTCCCCGAGCCGGCCATCCTCGACCGCCGCGTTGATGCGCGCGAGGTCCTGCGGCACGATCGCCCCGGCACCGAGGTTGAGGTGGCCGACCTCGGAGTTGCCCATCTGCCCGGGGGGCAGACCGACCGACTCGCCCATGGCGGTCAGCGTGGTGTGCGGGTGCTCGGCCCAGAGCGCGTCGAACACCGGCGTGTCGGCCATGGCCACCGCGTTGCCCGGGCCGTCGGGGGCGAGGCCCCAGCCGTCGAGCACCACCAGGCAGACCGCGGGAACGGTCACCGCGGCGCCGCCTCCACGATGGCCGCGAAGTCCGCGGGGTCGAGGCTGGAGCCGCCGACCAGGGCGCCGTCCACGTCGGGCAGCGCCAGCAGCTCGGCCGCGTTGTCGGGCTTGCACGAGCCGCCGTAGAGGATCCGCACCACGTCGGGCGCGGCCAGCAGCGACCGGACGAACGAGCAGGCCGCCTGGGCCTGCTCGGGGGTGGCGGTCTTACCGGTGCCGATCGCCCACACCGGCTCGTAGGCGATCACGACGTCGGCCAGCCGCTCCGGGGGCACATCGGCCAGCGCCGCCTCCACCTGCGTGCGAAGCCGCGCCTCCATCTCGTCGGCATCGCGCTCGGCCTCGGTCTCCCCGACGCAGAGGATCGGCTCGAGGCCCGCGGCGAGCGCGGCCGGGACCTTCTCCGCCAGCGCCGCGTCCGTCTCGTTGAAGAGCGCGCGCCGCTCGGAGTGGCCCAGCACGACGCCGTCGACGTCGAGCTCGGCGAGCATCGCCGCCGAGACCTCGCCGGTGAAGGCGCCGATCTCGGCCTGGTGCATGGTCTGCGCGTAGATCCCGACCTGTGAGCCGCGCACCGAGTCGACCAGCGGGCCGAGCGACGGGAACACGGGGCAGATGCCGATCTGGACCCCGTCGATCGCCGCCACGCGCGGCAGCAGCGCGCCGACGAAGGCCTCGGCCTCGGCGATCGTCTTGTGCATCTTCCAGTTCCCGCACACGAACGGGACGCGGCCCGTGCCGGCCGGCTCGGTGCTCACGAGAGCGCCTCCACGCCCGGCAGCGCCTTGCCCTCGATCAGCTCCAGCGACGCCCCGCCGCCCGTGGAGAGGTGCGTGACCCGATCGGCCAGGCCGAACTGCGCGAGCGCCGCCGCCGAGTCGCCGCCGCCGACCACGGTGACGGCGTCGGTGGCGGCCATCGCCTCGGCCACCGTGCGCGTGCCGGCGGCGAACGGCTCCAGCTCGAAGGCGCCCATCGGGCCGTTCCAGAACACCGTGCCGGCATCGCGGATCACCGCCGCGTAGGCGTCCGCGCTGCCGGCGCCGATGTCCAGGCCCATCCACCCGTCGGGCACGTCGACGCCGTCGAGCTCGGAGCGCTCGGTGCCGGCGGAGAACTCCTTGCCGGCGACGAGGTCGATCGGCAGCCGCAGCTGGTCCTCGCCGGCCGCCTCGAGCAGCTCGCGCGCCGCCGGCAGGCCCTCCTCCTCGCACAGCGACTCGCCGACGTCGTGGCCCTGGGCCTTGAAGAACGGGAAGCACATGGCGCCGCCGACGAGGATCGCGTCCGCGCGCTCCAGGAACGCCTCCAGCACGCCGATCTTGTCGGTCACCTTGGCGCCGCCGACCACGGCCACCAGTGGGCGCTCCGGGTCCTCCAGGATCCCGTTGAGCGTCGCCACCTCGCGCTCGAGCAGCCGGCCCGCCGCACTCGGGAGCAGGTGCGCGACGGCCTCGGTGGAGGCGTGGGCGCGGTGGGCGGCCCCGAAGGCGTCGTTGACGTAGGCATCGGCGAGCGCCGCGTAGCGCCGCGCGAGCTCGGCGTCGTTCTTCGTCTCGCCCGGCTCGAAGCGCACGTTCTCGAGCATCACGATGTCACCCGTGGGCACTTCCTCGTCGAGCGAGCCGGCGAGCGCGACCGGCTCGCCGAGCAGCTCGGCGAGGCGATCGGCGGCGGGCCGGAGCGAGAGCTTGGGGTCGGGCCCCTTGGGCCGGCCCAGGTGCGCGGCGAGCAGGAGCCGCGCGTCCTTCTCGCGCAGCTCCTGCAGCGTCGGCAGCGCGGCCCGGATCCGGGCGTCGTCGGCGATCGCCCCGTCGTCGTCGAGCGGGACGTTGAAGTCGACCCGGACCAGGACCCGCTTGCCCGCGACGTCCAGGTCGTCAAGCGTGCGCACGCACCAGCACCTTCTGGGCCAGCTCCACGCAGCGGTTGGAGTAGCCCCACTCGTTGTCGTACCAGGTCACGACCTTGACGAAGTTGCCGTCCAGCACCGAGGTGAGCTCGGCGTCGAAGATCGAGGAGAACGGGTTCTTGACGATGTCGGAGGAGACCAGCGGCGCCTCGGAGTACTCGAGGATGCCGGCCAGCGGCCCGCTGTCGGCCTTACCGGCGATGGCCTCGTTGAGCTCCTCCTTGGACACCTCGCGGCCGGCCTCGAAGGTGAGGTCGACGACGGAGCCGGTGGGCACCGGCGCCCGCATGGAGAAGCCGTGCAGCTTGCCGTTGAGCGACGGGATGACCAGGCCGATCGCCTTGGCCGCGCCGGTGGAGGTGGGGACCAGGTTGATCGCGGCCGCGCGGGCCCGGCGCAGGTCCTTGTGCGGCGCGTCCTGCAGGCGCTGGTCGGCCGTGTAGGCGTGGATGGTGGTCATCAGGCCCCGCTTGATGCCGAACGCGTCGTCGAGCACCTTGGCCACCGGCGCCAGGCAGTTCGTCGTGCACGAGGCGTTGGAGATCACCTGGTGCTGCTCGGGGTCGTAGGCGTCGTCGAAGTTCACGCCGAGCACGACGGTGGCGTCCGGCTCGGTGGCGGGGGCGGAGATGATCACCTTCTGGGCGCCCGCCTCCAGGTGCTTGGCGGCGGCGTCGCGCTTGGTGAAGAGCCCGGTCGACTCGATCACGACGTCGACCCCGAGGTCGCCCCAGGGCAGCGCGGCGGGGTCGCGCTCCTCGAGCGTACGGACGTCGCGGCCGTCGATCACGAGCGAGCCGTCGCCGACCTCCACCGTCCCGCCGAACCGGCCGTAGACAGAGTCGTAGCGGAGCAGGTGGGCGAGCGTCTCGTTGTCGGTGATGTCGTTCACCGCGACGATCTCGACGTCCGCGCCGGACTCGTGCGCGGCGCGGAAGACGTTGCGGCCGATGCGGCCGAAGCCGTTGATCCCGACGCGTACTGGCATGGTTTGCTCCTTGCGGACGGGGAAGCGGACGGGGAGGAGCCGGGAAGGCTACCTAGGCTGAGGCGAGCATGAAGGACAAGAAGAATCCCGCCGCGGTGGCGAACGAGTTGTACGGGCGGCCGTGCTCGAACGCCTCCGGCATCAGGGTATCCGCCAGCGAGGCCAGCACGGCGCCGCCCGCGAAGGCCAGGCAGACCGCCAGCACGTCCTCGCTCGCGCCGGCGAAGGCGGCGCGCCCGACGAGCACGGCGGCGGCCAGCACGATGGCGCAGACCACCCAGATGGTGATCGCGGCGCGCGGCGGGCGGCCCTCGTCGCGCATGGCCACCGCGCCCACGAGCGATTCGGGCAGGTTGGAGAAGAAGATCGCCACCAGCAGCGTGTAGCTCGCCCCTTCGACGAGCGACACGCCGAGGGCCAGGTTCTCGGGGATGCCGTCCAGCGTCACCGCGGCGAGCAGCGCCCAGCCCACGCCGCCCCGCGCGCCCTCCTGCACCTTCTCGCGCTGCTCGAGCTCGGCGGAGCCGGCCATCCAGCGGTCGAGCGCCGCGTTGGCCGCCACGAACGCCGTGCCGCCGGCCAGCAGCCCCAGGCCGGCGTGCCAGGCGCCGCCCAGCTCGAAGGCCTCCGGGAACAGCTCGAAGCACAGCGCGGCGATCAGCGAGCCGCTGGCGAAGGCCAGCAGCACGCCGGTCACCTGCTCAGGCGGGCGCCAGTAGGAGCCGGCGACGCCACCCATGACCAGGGCGGAGGACGCGACGATGCTGAAGAGGACGGCCTCGCCCATCGCCGCCGTCCTGCCCACTGCGTGGCGCGGTCATGCGCGCGCGGGGGCGCGCTCGACGTCGCGGTGCACGACGTCGATGAAGAAGCGGCCGTCGCGGCGGAAGTGGGCGGCCAGGTCCTCGGAGATGACCACCGAGCGGTGGCGGCCGCCGGTGCAGCCGATCGCCACCACGAGATGGGCCTTGCCCTCGGCGACGTACTGCGGCAGCAGGTACTCCAGCAGCGGGATCACGTGGTCGTAGAACTCCTTCAAGCGCCCGTCGGCGCCCACGTGCTCGACGATCCTGCGGTCGAATCCGGTCAGCGGGCGCAGCGCCGGGACCCAGTGCGGGTTGGGCAGGAAGCGGACGTCGAGCACCAGGTCGGCGTCGCGGGCCGGCCCGTGCTTGTGGCCGAACGAGGTGAACGTGACGGCGAGCTTGCCCGGCTCCCCCGGGGCCAGCATCTCCGAGGCGACCTTGCGGCGCATGGCCGCGGTGCTGAGGCCGGTCGTGTCGATGACCACGTCGGCGCGGGCGCGGATCGGGGCCAGCAGCGCCACCTCGCGCTGGACGCCGTCGGCCACGTTGCCGTTGCGGGCCAGCGGATGGCGCCGCCGGGTCTCCTTGTAGCGGGTCAGCAGCTCCTGCTCCTCGGCTTCCAGGAAGAGCACGCGGCTGGCCACGGCGTCGGCCTCCAGGTCGTCGAGCACGGCGGCGAGCTCCTCGAAGTAGTCGCCCGCGCGCAGGTCGGAGACCACGCAGGCGCGCTCGACCTTCGAGCCCGCGTGCAGGAAGAGCGCGGTCAGCGAGCGGATCATGCCGGCGGGCAGGTTGTCCACGCAGAAGTAGCCGGCGTCCTCGAACACGTTCATGGCCGACGACTTGCCGGCGCCCGAGAAGCCCGAGACGACGACGAGGTCGCGCAGGACGGCCACTAGCGCCCAGTCCGGTTGAGGTGGTGGTACAGGTCGCGGCCCACCTTGGCGGGCACCCCGGGCACGGACTCCAGCTGCTCGCGCGTGGCGCCCATCATCGCCTCGGGCGAGCCGAAGTGGCGCAGCAGGGCGCGCTTGCGGTTCGGGCCCACGCCGGGCAGCTCGTCCATGATCGACTCCGTCATCGCCTTGTCGCGCCGGATCCGGTGGTGGGTGATGGCGAAGCGGTGCGCCTCGTCGCGTACGCGCTGGAGCAGCTGCAGCTCGGGCGTGTCGTGCGGCATCCGCACCGGCTCGCGCACGCCGGGCAGGAAGACCTCCTCGATCCGCTTGGCCAGCGAGACGACGGTGACGCCGCGCGCGCGGAAGCCCTGGACCGCCTCGAGGCCGGCCTGCAGCTGGCCCGGGCCGCCGTCGATCACCACCAGGTTGGGCAGCGCGGCGAACGACGCGTCCCGGTCGGAGTCGTACGGGGACTTCTCCGCCTGGCGCTCCCACTGGGCGTAGCGGCGCGACAGCACCTCGTGCATCGACGCATAATCGTCGTTGGTGTCGTGGGAGCGAATGGTGAAGCGCCGGTAATCGGCCTTCTTGGGCGCCCCGCCCTCGAACACCACCATCGAGGCCACCGTGTGGGTGCCGCCCACGTGGGAGATGTCGAAGCACTCGATCCGCACCGGCAGCGCGTCGAGCCCGAGCGCCTGCTGCAGACCGGTGAGCGACTCCACCCGCTGCTGGCGCCGTCGCTCGGCCTTGAGCTTCTCCTGGTCGAGCGCGAGCCGCGCGTTGCGCTCGGCCAGCTCGAGGATCCGGCGCTTGCCGCCGCGCTCGGCGGCCCGGATCTCCACCGCGCCGCCGCGCCGCTCGCCCAGCAGCTCGCCGAGCACGGCCAGCTCGGAGCCCTCGGCCAGCTCCTGGCCGACGACGATCAGCGACGGGATGGCCAGAGCGCTGGAGTAGTACTGCAGCAGGAACTCCTCGGCCACGATGGCGGGCTCCTGCTCGCCCTGGTTGTCGAGGTAGAAGGACTGGCGGTCCGAGAGCACGCCGTCGCGCACCTGGAAGACCTGCGCGTTGGCCTCCATCCCGTCGACCGCCACCGCCACCGCGTCGAACGTGCCCGAGCCCTCGGTGGCCACCCGCTGGCGCTCCAGCAGCGCCTTGACCGCCTGCAGGCGGTTGCGCTCCAGCGCGGCCTGCTCGTAGTCCTGCTCGCCGGCGGCGAAGTGCATCCGGCGCTCGAGGTCGCGCTCGATCTGGCGGAAGCGCCCGGAGAGGAAGGCGACCACCCCGTCGATCCCCTCGCGGTACTCCGCCTTGGTCACATAGCCGACGCAGGGGGCCCCGCAGCGCTTGATGTAGTAGTCCAGGCACGGCGAGCCCGAGCGCCGGCCGGGCTCGGCGCCCTCGCACGAGCGGAACAGGAAGATCTTGCCGAGCAGGTCGAGCGTGCCCCGCACCCGCTTGGCGCTCGAGTAGGGCCCGAAGTACGCGCGCTCGCGGCGATGGCGCTCGCGCGTGAAGTAGACGCGCGGGAAGTCCTCGTCCAGGCTGATGGCGATGTACGGGTAGGACTTGTCGTCGCGCAGGCGGATGTTGAAGCGCGGCCGGTACTGCTTGATGAAGTTCTGCTCGGTGAGCAGCGCCTCGGCCTCCGTGTGGACCACGAGCGACTCGATGTGGTCGATGAACTCGCTCAGCGTCCCCTTGGCGCTGAAGTGCGACGCGACGCGCTTGCGGATCGACTTGGCCTTGCCGACGTAGATCACGCGGCCGCGGGCGTCGCGGAACAGGTAGACGCCCGGCTGGTCGGGCAGCGCCCGGCGCTGCTCGATGAGCTTGTCCTCCCGTGGCGTCTCGACGGTCAAGGCTTCTTCACAGGGTAGGCCGCCCGGCGGCGCAACCTTCGCCGCTAGGGTCTGTTGAACATGTCTATGCGCCAACGACTCCTTCTCCTGGCCGCGCTCACCCTCTGCGCGGCCGTCGCCGCGCCAGCGGTCTCGCAGGCGAACTTCCGCGTCGGCATCGGGGACCAGAGCCCCGGCATGTTCGACAACGCCGCCTTCCAATCGCTGAAGATCAAGCGCGTCCGCTATCTCGTGCCCTACGACTGGTACCGCGACGCGGGCCAGAATGGCCAGGTCGTCGCGTTCATGGTGCGCGCCCGCGCCGCTCGCGCTGACGTGCTCGTGCACTTCACCGCGCGCCGCGGCTGCTTCGACAAGGGCCGCTACTCCAAGCGCAAGGCCTGTCGCGCCCCGAGCGTCAAGACCTACACAAAGGCGGTCAAGCGCTTCCGCAAGGCCTATCCGTGGGTGAAGACCTACGGCGCCTGGAACGAGGCCAACCACGTCTCGCAGCCGATCGCCAAGAACCCGAAGCGCGCGGCCCAGTACTTCCTCGCCCTGCGCAAGGCCTGCAAGGGCTGCCAGATCGTCGCGGCCGACGTGCTCGACATCAGCAACATGCGCTCCTACCTGCGCCGGTTCCTGCGCAACGCGAAGGGGCGGGCGAAGATCTTCGGCCTGCACAACTACCAGGACGTCAACCGCGTCACCGCCGAGGACACCCGCATCATGCTCGACACGGTGCCCGGCCAGGTGTGGCTGACCGAGACGGGCGGGATCCTCACCTTGCTGCCCTCGTTCAAGCGCAACCTCAAGCGCCAGGCGGCGCGCACGAAGCAGATGTTCAAGCTCGCCAACCGCTACGACAGCCGGCAGCGCGGGCTGCGCTCCAAGATCACGCGGCTCTACAACTACGAGTGGACCGGTCACCCGCGCGGCGCGCGCTTCGACGCCGGCCTCACCAACGAGGACGGGTCGCCGCGCCCGGCCTACAAGACGTTCAAGCGGCTCGCCCGCAAGCGCCAGCGCTAGGGAGCTAGCCGCCGTTGCGCCCGCCCCGGCTCGGGGTGGGCGCGGCGCCTGAACAGAGCGGCGTACCGGACGCACGCCGCAGCGGACTCTTGCCGCCGCTCCCGGTTGCTGCTCACGCCCGGAGCGGATCCTCCCAGCGGAGGCCGTCGAAGCGCGAGAAGTCGGCATCGCTCGAGCAGAGCGTCGCCCCGTGCTCGACGGCCAGCGCGGCGAGGTGGGCGTCCGTCACGAGGTTGCCGCCGGCACCGAGCGGGGTGAGGAGATGACGCAGGATCGCACCGTGCCGCACGGTCGGATGGACGACCGTGGCGTTCGGTCGCTCCAGCCAACCGTCTACGACGTCCATCGCCTCATCGGTGCTGAACGGCAGCTCGAACACGGCGGGACGGGTCGAGAGGCGCACCACTCCGAGCAGCACCGACCAGGCGAAGGCGACGGTCTCCGTCCCCGAGAGGATGTCCTCGAGCCACGGACGCGCGCGGTCGTGGCGGGGCGACGACGCGTCGAGCGCGTACAGCAGGACGTTGGCGTCCGGCAGTTTCACTTGCGCAACTCGAGCTTGCGCAAGACCTCGGTGTCCTCGAGCTCGGCCGCGAGGCGCCCGGCCTTGTCGAGCTCGACGCCAGGTCGCAATCCGAGCGGTCGCGCCGGGACCCGATACGGCTCGGCGCCGGCACGATCCCGACCCAGGCCGCGCCGGACGCTGAGGTTGAGCGCCTCCTTGAACGAGAGGCCGCGCTCCGCCGCGAGCGCCTTCAGTCCAGCCGCCACGTCAGGGTCGAGCGTCACGGTGGTTCGCATTGAGCTGAAAATACAGCGTGGCTCAAAGCATCATGATGCCTGAGCAGCCGACTTGACGGCGCCGAGCCGACCCGGCGATGATGGCGCTCCCCCCCTCGAGGAGTCGCAGTGGAAGGTGCATCTCGGGTCCGCATCCGCGCCCAGCGCGAGAGAGCGGACGTGCGGCACGTCACGAGCGCCGCCCGCCGCTCGTCGCGGATCACGCTGGCCCTCCTGACGATCGGCGTCGTGTGTGCCGTGCCCGCCACCGCGCAGGACGCGACGCCGGATGCCGCGGGCAGCCCGCCGGCCGACGTCGAGACCCCGTTCGATCGATCCCCGACGGAGGTGCCCGATACGGAGCCCTCCCTGGCGCCGTCCGATCAGGCCATCGACGCCGAGACCGACAAGGAGGTGGTCTCGGAGGGTGACAAGAAGACGGTGCTCTCCGACGACACCGTGCAGCAGCCGGGCTGGGGCAGCGCCGCGGACCAGTCGCAAGAAGCCAAGCGAGACGAGGCCGAGGAGGACTGCGAGGGAGCCCGTCCCCCGGTCAGCCAGATGCTCGGCCTGCCCAGCGAGATCGTCGCTGATCGGGGGAGTACGCTCGGCTGGCTCATCCTGGCGACCGCCGCCGGCGCGCTGGTGGTAGCCGGCCTCGCCTACGGCATGAGGCGCAGGCGCGGTGGCTCCGGCTCGCGCGGCACGCTCGAGACCGTCGCCACGGTCGTGGGGATCCTCGGCGGTGTCGCCGGACTCGCGGTGCAGTTCGTCCCCGGCGTCGGCGTGCAGGAGCGGCCCGCCCCGGCGGCCACCATGGCCGTGAGCGACGTGAACGCGCGCATCACGCACCTCGAGTACACGCGCGAGACCAACGGCGAGGAGCTCGCGCCCGAGGACGAGTTGGAAGTGGGAAACGTGATCTGGCTCGAGATCCACCTCGAGGGGTACCGCGACAAGCTCCCCTCGCTCCAGTACGCGCTCTACGACCCGGACGCGGGTCGCGCCCTCCTCCCGGGCACGCCGGCTGAGGTGAGGCTGCGCCGGGTCGACGCCGATGCGGAGACCCGCTTCGTGCCGATCTGGGTCGGCCATCCGCAGAGCAAGCGCTTCCAGGCGGCGTTCCGACTCCTTGACTCCGAGCGCGTCCAGGCCTTCGCCGAGACCGGCGAGATGAGGGCTTCCAGGTACCGCTACTCCTGTCGTCGCGACAGCTGAGCGTTCCTCCGCTCGCGGACGGCGGGCGGTGGGCGATCAGAGGCCGGCGAAGAGCGCGGAGAGGTCGAGTGGCGGGAGGTCCAGGCGGAGCGGCGCGACCGGTCCCGGCGCGGTGACCGCCGCCTCGCTGGCGTAGCCGGTCGCCTTCGGGTCCCGGAAGATCCGCAGGCGACCTGCGGGCACGTCGACGACCCACAGCTCCGGCACGCCGGCCGCCGCGTACATCGCCGGCTTGATCGTGGTGTCCGTTCGCTGGGAGGTGACCGCGACCTCGATGACCAAGAGCGCCGTCGTCGCGTGGCGCCGGGGATCGACGTCGTCGCCGGCGACCACCGCGATGTCCGGCTCGGGCAGCGACGTGACGTCCGGAACGATCAGTGGATCCTCGCTGCGGACGACGTACCGGTTCGCCGCGGCACCGGCGAAGAGCCACGCGAGCAACCGATACTTCACACTCGCGTGCGCGGAGCTCTTGGGACTCACGGCGGTGAGCACCCCGCACAGCAGCTCGACGGGCTCGTCCTCGGAGAGGATCCCCGTCTCGACCATCCGCATGACCTCGTCGGCCGTGAGCGGGCGAACCGCGCGATCTCCGATCGAGAGCGCCATCGAGGGGATGGTAGAGGCGCCGGCCACCTCACTCGACCAGTCGGACCTCGAGGCCGCCGGCGAAGGTGTCGACCGGCTCGCCCGCGCCGCTCATGAGGCCGAGGATGCGCGCGATGTACCCTCGGGTCTCCGGGAAGGGCGGGATGCAGCCGCAGGCGGCGACCCGCGCCGGGCCGGCGTTGTAGGCGGCGAGTGCGAGCGGGACCGATCCGAAACGCCGCAGGAGGTCGCGCATCATGTGAGCCTGGGCGTCGATCGCCGCCGTGGGGTCGAACGGGTCGGCGAGACCGTAGCCGCGCGCCGTACCCGGCATGAACTGCGCGATGCCCTGCGCGCCGGCGCTGCTCTCCGCGAACGGGTTGAAGTTGCTCTCGGCGTAGAGCTGGGCGGCGAGCAGCGTGGCCGACACGCTCCAGCGCTGGGCGGCACGGTTGATCGCCGGAGCGAAGCGTGCCGGCACGAAGTCGGGCAGCCCCCCGCCGCCCGCGGCGCCGCTCTCGCCGTCGCCGGCGTCGGGTCGCGGCGCGGAGCGCGGGTTCAGCGTGTAGCCGTAGTGCCAGGGCTCCCACGCGTAGCGCTGGACGAAGTGGAAGCGGCCGGCGCTCGCCGCGAGCCAGGCGTACGCGCCGCGCGGCCCCAGGTCGAGCTCGGTGGCGTTGCGATGCAGCGACTGCCCGGGCGGGGCGACCCACTTCGGGTCGGGGTTGCGCGCGAACAGCACGGCCTGCTCGGCGTCGGAGCGGAAGGCACTCGTGACGGTGAGGCCGATCCCGTCGGCGCGGGCGGCGGCCTGCATCCGGTCGAAGGCCCGGGCGACGTCTGGGCGCATCGGCTTGCCCTGGCGATAGGCCAGCGGTCCGTCGTAGCCGCCGCCCGCGCCGAACGTCGGCAGTGCGGCGCCCGCCGGCGGCGCCAGCTCGGCCTCCGCCCGCCCCTCGAGCGCCATGCCCTGCTCACCCACGCTGATGCGGCGGCGGACGGCGACGCGGACCCGGACCGGCCCGAGCGTGTCGCCGTCGGGGAACCGCACGCTCGCCCCGGGCGCGCCGTTCGCGGCGGCCACGCGCCGCGCCGCCGCCGCTCCGAGCGCGAGGTAGGCGGCCTTGCGCAGGTGGCGCGGGTTGCGGCGGTGCCCGATGCGCGCGGGCTCGAACAGACGCGGGTACGCCGCCCGCATCGACCGCGCCCCCGCGAGCGCGCCGAGGTCGGCCGCGCGCTGGGCCTCGTCGCGCACCGCCAGCAGCTTCGCCACGGCGCCGAACACGAACGCCGCGAGCACGACGGCCATCAGCCCGCCGACGAGGAGCACGGAAGCCTGGCCGCGCGAGCGGCTCACGGCGCGAGCTCCGGCAGCGAGCGCAGCCGGGCCAGCCCCGCGGCGGCCGCCCACCGCGCCGGGCCCGCCGGCAGCGGCGCGAGCACGGCGCGCACGCGGGTCGGCAGCCCGGCCCCGGCCAGCGTGCGCAGGGCGACGCCGGCGTCGGCGGGCAGGACGGCGACGGCCAGGTCGAAGTCGGCGATCACGGCCTCCAGCGCGGACGGACGCGGGCCGGCGACCGCCAGCACCAGGGGTACCTCGGCGAGGGCTGCCGCGCGGTCGCAGACGCCGGCGGCGGCCGCCGGCGCCGGTGGCAGCGAGAGCCACGCGAGCCGCCCCACCGCGGCGGCCTCGAGCCCGTGGGCCGCCAGCCGTGCCGCGAGCCGGCGCGCGCCCGGCGTCGCCGCGCCGCCTGACGAAGCCGAGCCGGTCCGGCCGGAGGGTCCCGCGGGCGGCGCCGCGTAGTCAGGTGATGCCGCGCCGGTCGCTTCCCCGAGTCCCGCGAGGGGCGCCGCGACGCCGGGTGGAGCCGGGCCGGCCGTTGCGCCAAGCGCCGCGAGCGACGTCGTGTCATGGCCGGACGCGACGTCGCCGTGGTCCTGGGGCGGGAGCTCGGATGCCGCCGGGTGCCAGACGCAGAGCAGCGCCGCCGGCGCGCGCATACGCGCCCGCAGCTCGCCGGCACACGCCGCGGCGACGTGCACCGCGGCCACACCGGCGCCGAAGACCGCCGCGCGCACCGGCGAGGCTTCCGGCTGCGGCGCCGGAGCATGCGGCGTCGCCGGCGGCGGCTCGGTGGCCGGTGCGACGAAGACGGCGCCGAGGCGGGAGAGGAGGCCGCTCACGGCGCCGGCTCCGGGCCCGCGGAGGCCGACGACGTCGCGTCCAGGGCGTCGCCGAGGAACGCGACCGGGACCGGGGCCGGGACGGTGACCGAGATCCGGCGGTCGCGTACCCGGATGACGGCGTCGCGCCGGCGCTTCCGCGGAAGCGCCTCACGGGCGGCTGCGGCGGCGTCGCCGTCCTGGAGCAGCGCCATCGCCCCCGCCTGGGCTGCGGCCGCGGCCTGGTCGGACGCCGAGCGCGCCGCCAGCAGCGCGAAGATCGCGGCGGCAAGGACCACCGTCAACGGCAGGAACGCCACGACCTCCACCGTGGCCTGTCCGCGGGCGCTGCTCATCGCTGCGGACGGAAGTGGGCGAACGCGGTCGTGCGGCCCAGCGGCGGGATGCCCGGCAGCGTCGGGATCCGGACGGCCACCTCGACGGCGCCGGCCTCGGCGGCGTCGATCCGCGCCCCGGGCCGCAGCGCGGGCGGCAGTGCCCGCCGGGCCGCGCGGGGCGCGTTCCCGCCGACCGCGGCCGCACGGGCCGCGGTGCGCGCCGCGGCGCCGGCGGCCCAGACGGCATGGGCCGCCACGACGCCCTGCCACGCCGCCGCCAGCAGGAGCGCCAGCACCGGCAGCAGCGCGACCAGCTCGACGGCGGCCTGCCCGCGCACGCCGGTTCGGCGACGCCGCCGGCGTACACGAGCTCTCGCTTGGGGGGCGGGTCGCTCGGCATGATCGCGGCGTCGTAGCCGGCCCCGCGCGGGCCCGCCGCTGTCAGAGGTCGGGTGCACGGTCGCCACCCTCCCGGGCGGCGGGTCATGTGACTACGCGCTGCGGTGACGAAAGCGCCACGCGCGGCGCACGGGTGACATACTGCCGCGGGTCGTCCCCGCGGCGACACCGGTCAGCGTCGATCTCGAGTGGATGAGTAAACCGAGATCGACGTTGGCCGCTCAGCGCAGCCTCGATCCACCGATCATCGGGAGGCGCCGCGAGAATCGGTGGATCGCGGCTCAGACGGTGGGCGGTGCCGACACCCCGAGCTGATCCCCCAGCGCCCGCAGCGTCCCCCACAGCTCCGGCTCGACCGGCACGCCGTCGCGCTCGCGCTCCGCGCGGGCCCGGGCCTCCGGCTCCCCCGGCACCAGCACCTCGTCGGCTCCCGGCGCGACCGGCACCGAGCGCACGTCGGAGAGCAGCCCGGCCAGCAGCGTCTCGAACCGCTCCCGCCCCACCAGCCGCTCCGGGTCGAGCGCCAGCAGGAAGTGCCCCGCCCGCTGGCCCTCCGCGTCGGCGCCGTAGAGCCGGCCCACGTCGCGCCCAACGGCCGCCCCGGCCAGCACGCCGCACAGGACCTCGACCATCAGCGCCAGCGCGTAGCCCTTGTAGCCCCCGAGCGGCACGCCCGCCGCCGCGGCGCCGGGATCCGTCGTCGCAGCGCCGTCCGCGTCGACCGCCCAATCGGAGGGAATGGCGCGGCCCTCGTCGCGCGCGTTGAACACGCGGTTCATGGCCACCTGGCTGGTCGCCATGTCGAGCTCGAACACCCCGCCGTCCGGCAGCGGCGCCGCGAAGGCGATCGGGTTCGTGCCCAGCGCGGGCGCGGCGCCGCCGTACGGGACCACCAGCACGTCCGCGTTGGTCATCGCCATGCCCACGCACCCCGCCCGCGCAGCCCGCAGGACGTACGTCGCGGCGGCCCCGAAGTGGTTGCTCGCGAACACGCACGCCACGCCGACGCCTCCGTCGGCCGCCAGCTCCAGGGCGCGGTCCATGGCGAACCGCCCCGCGACCTGCCCGGGCCCGCCATCCCCGTCCACCAGCGCGACCGAGCCCGAGGAGCGGACCACGCGCGGCACCGGCCGTGGGTTGATCCCGCCCGCCCGCAGCCGGTCCGCGTAGACCGGCACGCGCGCGATCCCGTGCGAGTCGACCCCGCGCAGGCTCGTCTCCACCAGCGCCTCGGCCACCGTTCCCGCGGCGCCCGCCTCCAGCCCGGCGCCCTCCAGCAGGCCGCGCACCCACGCCGGCAGCGCGGCGGCCGGGATGCGCACGGAGGCGGTCAATACTCGCGGTGCGCCCGGTACACCGTCACGGCGCCGTAGGCGGCGGCTCCGATCAGCGCCAGCCACAGCAGCACGCCCAGGCCGCCCTCGTCCCACAGCCGCGCGGTGCCGACCAGCGCCAGCGCGAGCAGCAGGCCGGAGCCGTAGAGCAGCCCGCGGACGCGGTCCTCGAGGATGAAGAGCGAGCTCCGGTGCTCCATGTAGAGCCGGTAGCCGAGGAACACGAGCCCCCCGGCGAACAGCAGCCCGAGCACGTTGTTGATCGTGCGCACCGCCGCCCCTGCACCCGGCAGCTGCCAGACGGCCACGGCGAGGACCACGACGATCGCCGCGTTGCGCGCGTGCGTCTTGGCGTCCGGACCCATGTCCGGAGAACGATAGCCGGAGCTAGGCTAGGCCCGGGCGGGCTGGCGCTCGGCCGGAGCGTCCGCCGCCCCTGCGGCATCCGCCGCATTCCCCGCATCCGGCGTGAAGCGGGACATCGCCGGCGCCGGCACGCCCACGGGCTCGAGCACCGTGTCGACCTCGGGCTCGGCCGCGAAGCGGTAGCCGATGCCGAAGTGCGTATGGATGTAGCGCCAGTCGGGCGAGTGGCGCTCGAGCTTCTGGCGCAGCTTGCGCACGAAGACGTCGACCGAACGGTCGCCGTGGACCATCGCGTAGCCCCACACGCGCTGGTAGATCTCCTCGCGCTGCATGACCTGGCCCTGCGCCTCGGCGAGCAGCTGGATCAGCTCGAACTCGCGCCGGGTCAGGTCGACGCTGATGCCGCCCACGAAGGCCTGGAACTGGTCGGGCCGGATCTCCACCTCGCCGACCCGCACGGGCCCGGACTCGACCCGCGTCTCGGCGCGCTTGCGCCGCCGCACGACGGCCTCCACCCGCGCGATCAGCTCTTCGGGGTGGCACGGCTTCGTCACCCAGTCGTCGGCGCCCAGCCGCAGCCCGCGCACCCGCTGGGCGACGGAGGACTGCCCGGTGCAGACGACCACGCCGAGCCCGGGCAGACGCTGGCAGAGCTTCTCGAGATAGGTCCAGCCCTGCGGGCCGAGCACCGCCAGGTCGATCACGACGGCGTTGAGGCGCATGGCCACCATGGCGTCGAGCGGCACGGGGCTGGCCAGCACGCGGTACTGCCAGCCTGCCCCCTCGAGGCGCTTGGAGAGCACCTGCAGGAAGCCGGTGTCGGCGTCCAGCACGGCAAGGCGGGTGACAGGCGGCGAGGTCGTCATCTGGCGCGGAGGATAGGCTGCGCACCGGCAGACTACCCGCGGGTAACACGATGGTCACAACGGATCTCGCAAACACGGACCGCGCGAGCACAGCGCTCAGCGAGTCTGAGCGATACCACTCAAGCAAGCTCAGTGCACATGCTCAGGGTCGCGAAGCGTCGCTGAACTCGCGGAACAGGCCGCTGACCACGAAGGCCACCTGCTCCCCGATGTCGACGGCATTGTCGCCGATCCGCTCGAGCGCCCGGGCGACCATGGTCATGGTCATGGCCCACTCGCGCTGGTCGGGATCCGTGCCGATGTCGACCGCCCGGTGGAAGCACTCGCGGTTGAGCCGGTTGATCTCCTCGTCCTGGCGCACGAGGTCCTCGGCCAGCGACACGTCGCGCAGCAGGAAGGCCTGCTTGGACTGGCTGACCTCCGAGCGCGCGAGCGCGCCCATCTTCTCGATCTGGGCGAGGATCTCCTGGTCGACGGGCGGGGTGGTGCCGCTGATGGGCAGGAGCTTGGCGATGTTCACGCACTGGTCGCCCATCCGCTCGACGTGCTTGATCACGTGCAGCAGCGCCGCCACCACACGCAGGTCGCTGGCCACCGGCGCCTGCAGCGCCAGCAGCGAGAGGATGCCCTGGTGGACCTCCAGGTAGCGCCCGTCGATCCGGTCGTCGTCGGCGATGACGATCGCCGCCAGCTCGATGTCGCGGTGCTGCAGCGCCTCGAGCGTGCGGTCCAGGGTGGTGACCACGAGGTCGAGCCCGCCGAGCGCCTGCTCCTCCAGCCGCTGGAGCTCCTCCTGGAAGTGCAGGCGATGCGACTGCACGGGGTCAGCCGAACTTGCCGGTGACGTAGTCCTCGGTGCGCTTGTCCCCGGGGTTGGTGAAGATCTGGTCGGTCGCGCCGTACTCGACGACCGCGCCGGTGCGATCCCGGCCCTCGTTGTTGAGCTCGACGGTGAAGAACGCCGTCATGTCCGAGACGCGGGCGGCCTGCTGCATGTTGTGGGTGACGATGACGATGGAGTAGTTCTCCTTGAGCTCCATCATCAGGTCCTCGATGCGCCCGGTGGAGATCGGGTCCAGCGCCGAGCACGGCTCGTCCATCAGCAGCACGTCGGGCGACGTGGCCAGCGAGCGGGCGATGCACAGGCGCTGCTGCTGTCCGCCGGACATGCCGAACGCGTTGGTCTTGAGGCGGTCCTTGACCTCGTCCCACAGCGCACCGCGCTTCAGCGCGCCCTCGACGATCTCGTCCATGTCGCCCTTCATGCCCATCACGCGCGGGCCGAAGGCGATGTTGTCGTAGATCGACTTGGGGAACGGGTTGGGCTTCTGGAAGACCATGCCGATGCGCTTGCGCACCTGCACCGGGTCGATGTCGCCGGCGTAGAGGTTCTCGCCGTGGTAGATCACCTCGCCGTCCACGCGGGCCGACGGGATCAGGTCGTTCATCCGGTTCAGGCAGCGGATGAAGGTCGACTTGCCGCAGCCCGACGGCCCGATCAGCGCGGTGATCTCGTTGCGGTGCAGGTCGAAGGTGACGTCGCGGATCGCCTTCTTGTCGCCGTAGTGGACCTGGACGTCGTTGACGTCGAAGATAACCTCGCGGTCGGTCGGCCGCTTGGCCGGCTTGGCCGCGGCGGCCTCGTCGACGGCCGCCTGGTTGCGCTGCTCCACGGCCCGCTGGGCGGGGCTCTGGCGCTCGGGCTCGGTCACTCGCTCAGGCACAGGTCGATCACCACTTCTGCTCGTATCGGTTGCGGAGGAAGATCGCTACGGAGTTCATCAGCAGCAGCGCGACCATCATGACAAGGATGGCCGCCGCAGCAAGCGCGACGAAGTCGCGGTTCGGGTCCTGGGTCCAGGCGAAGATCTGGATCGGCAGCGCCGTGAAGGCCGAGCCGAGCCCGTCGGGGTTGAAGCGCGGGTTCACCGCGGCGCCGATGACCAGCAGCGGAGCGGTCTCGCCGATGGCCCGCGACAGCGCCAGGATGACGCCGGTGGCGATGCCCGCGATGGAGCCGGGCAGCACCTGCTTCCAGATCGTCTGCCACTGGGTGGCGCCCAGCGCCAGCGAGCCCTCGCGGATCGACGGCGGCACCGCGCGGATCGCCTCGCGGGCCACGATGATGACCACCGGCAGGACCAGCAGCGAGAGCGTGATGCCGCCGGCCAGCAGGGTGCGGCCCAGCGAGATCGGGCCGCGCACGATGAAGGCCAGGCCGAGGATGCCGTAGACCACCGACGGCACCGCGGCCAGGTTCTGGATGTTGATCTCGACGAGCCGGTTCCACCACTTGTCGCGGTCGGCATACTCCTCCAGGTAGATCGCCGTGGCGATCCCGAGCGGGACGACGATCACCGTGCAGATGATCATCAGGTAGAAAGTGCCGACGATCGCCGACTGGATGCCGGCGCGCTCGGGAAGGATGCGCGACGGGAAGCGGGTGACGAAGTCGGTCGAGAGCTTGGGGAGCCCGTCGGAGGCGACGTCGTAGAGCAGCGTGACCAGGGCCAGCATGGCCAGCCCCACCGCCGCGTACATCATCGCCCTGAAGATCCAGGCGAACGTGCGGTCGCGCCCGCTGGCCGAGGGGATCACGGCCTGGCGCGCCGCGCGCGCCGCCATCTGGGCACCGCTCATTCGTACACCTGCCGGTACCTGCGGACGAGCCGGATCGAGATGATGTTCAGCACCAGCGTGAGCACGAACAGGGTCATGCCCACGACGAAGATCGTCTCGTACTCGATCGAGCCGGTCGGGATGTCACCGCGCGACGTGGCCGCGATGAAGGCCGCCATCGACTGGTAGGACTCGGTGGGGTTCAGGCCGAGGTTGGCGGTCTGGCCGCCGGCGATGAGGATGATCACCGTCTCCCCCACCGCGCGCGACGCGCCCAGGACGAGCGCGGCGACCACGCCCGAGAGCGCCGCCGGGAAGACGACGCGGATCGCGGTCTGGACCTTGTTGGCGCCCAGCCCCGCGGAGCCCTCGCGCAGCGACCCCGGGACCGCGGACATCGCGTCCTCGGTCAGGGTGGCGATGGTCGGGGTGACCAGGATGCCGAGGATGATGCCCGCCGAGAGCGCGTTGAACTGGTTGACGCCGACGCCCAGCGCGTCGCGCAGCACCTCGGGCGTGAAGAAGGTCAGGGCGAAGTAGCCGAACACGATCGTCGGCACGCCGGCCAGCACCTCGAGCACGGGCTTGATCACCTTGCGCACGCGCCGCGGCGCGAACTCCGACAGGTAGACGCCCGACAGCAGTCCGATCGGGATGGCCACGATCAGGCCGATGCCGGTCAGGTAGAGCGTGCCCCAGATCAGCGGCAGCACCCCGAAGGACTGCTGCGCCTCGTTGAGCTGGGGCGTCCACCGCGTCCCGAACAGGTACTCGGCGAAGCCGACGTCGCCGAAGAACGCGATCGTCTCGCGGATCAGGGAGAAGACGATCGCGACCGTCGTGGCCACCGACACCAGTGCCGCTCCGAACAGCAGCGCCCGGATGGCGTTCTCGCCGCGCGAGCGCGCCGTGGGGCGCCGGACCAGGGAGGTCCGGCGCCCCATCGCGCCGTCGGAATGGGTCAGATCAGCCACGGGGTCCGATCGCGATCACTGCGCGACGGCCTGCTTGGCCTCTTCGACCTGCGCGTCGGTCAGCGGGACGATCTTGGCCGCGTCGGCGATCGCCACCGCGTTGGCCACGGTGAAGTCCATGAACGCCTTGACCTCGGGCCGCGCGGCCGCCTTCTTGCTCGGGTACATGAAGAGCGGGCGCGAGAGCGGCTTGTAGGAGCCGTCCTGGATCGACTCCTTGGACGGCTTCACGCACCCGTCGCCGGCGTCCACCCCGACCAGGTTGAGCTGGTCGGCCGCGCTCTCGTAGTAGGAGAAGCCGAAGTAGCCGAACCCGCCCTCGTCGCCGGACACGCCGGTGACCAGCTGGCGGTCGTCCTCCGAGGCCTCGTAGTCCTCGCGGGTCACGCCTTCCTCGCCGTTGATCTCGTCGGTGAAGAAGTCGAACGTGCCGGAGTCGGTGCCCGGCCCGTAGAACGACAGCTCTCCGCCGGGCAGCGAGCCGTCGACGTCCTTGAGCGACTTGACCTTGGAGCCCTTGTTCCAGATCTCCTTGAGCTGGTCGGTGGTCAGGCAGTCGACCGCGAGCTGCTTGGAGCTCGCGACGGCGATGCCGTCGTTGGCGACCGTCACCTCGGTGTACTCGACGCCGGCCTCCTGGCAGAGCGGCGCCTCCTCGTCGTCCTTGATCGGGCGCGAGGCGTCGGAGATGTCGGTCTCGCCGGCGCAGAACTTCTCGAAGCCGCCGCCGGTGCCC
>Ga0136617_10001443_pt1 | contig 21130 bp, 20 predicted proteins | sample AntDrymUQ3222106_2_FD_129672 | JGI IMG/M metagenome (GOLD analysis project Ga0136617, IMG submission 129672) | Polar desert sand microbial communities from Dry Valleys, Antarctica - metaG UQ322 (21.06) | ecosystem: Environmental > Terrestrial > Soil > Desert | place: Antarctica: Dry Valley...
CCTGGCATCACCGCCTCGGCGATTTCCTTCGAATAGCCGGCGGCCGTTTCGACGAGCCGGGAGAAAAACCGCATCGTTAGATCCGCGAACCGTTCCGAATAGGCCGGCCCCCGCGCCTGGTAGCTCCACGCTGATGGTGTCGACCGGGGCCGCACCGCCGCCGCGCGTTCTCCACCCGCTCAGCTCGACCGTCACTGATTTTTCCCGCCGCCTCGGGTTTTCGACTTCGATCGGAATCACGCGCTGCTCGCCGACACGGGCGTATAGGACGAGGTCGACATCGCCGATGCAGCAATAGCATTCGCACGGGTCGGGATCGCAACGGCGGCATTCGCGCTCGACGCAGTCACGACACCGGCAGCCCCGAGTATGCGTGCGGTCGCGCGGCAGAATTTCGGGCGACTGACGCCGTGCCATTCCCCCGGCTCCGCCCGCGTATTGCGGATAGATCCAACCCAGCCAATCGGCGGGCTTAGCCTCGAGCAGATTGCCGTAACTGCTTTGGCGCCACCCGGGAACATAACGGTCCATCCAATCGGAGGGCGTGAGGTTCATCCAGTCGACTGGCAGGTCGTTTGCGTAAGGCTTCACTTTCGACCTCCTTCCTTCTTGCGTTTCCCGGAGGTTGCTCCGGGTCGGCGTTTGGTACGGCTCGCGGACGCGGATTTGGCTTTTGGCGTCGGCTTGCCGCGATTGAGTAGCGCCTGTGGCACAACCATGAATTCAAGATCCGCGGTCACGAGCGCAGCGCGCCCGCGGTATCGGCCGTAGACCGGGAATTCCGCCGGCACCGTGATTTCGAGCTCGACCCTCGCCGTTTTGCTTGGCTCAATCGTTGGGGTGCCGTGAAGGCGGACCGAGAGGCGTCCCTCCACCGGCCCACGAGGCGGCACGATTGCGAGAAGCACCGCAACCAAGTCGTCGAGGTCATCGGGAACCTTGTCGAGCAGTGGCCCGATCACGCCGCGAAGGTCGCGCACCTGTGCAACGTCGTCGCGCAAGTCGACGTACCCGATGTCGCCGAGCGTCACGGGCACGTTCCCATCGTTGGTCACGACAAGCTGCGTTCGTTGCGGCGCGTCCGGGTTGTTCGGCACGAAGATGCGCTTCGGTTCCACACGCAGCGCGATGGATTCCGATACGTTGAGCACCGCCGGGCGTACGTGGCCCATGACGTCGAGTTCGACGTGGTATTCCCCGGGAGCGGTCGCCGGATCGAGTGCAATCACGAGCGGAGCCAGACGCTCCTCGGCGGGACGCAGGACGATCGGCGCGAATCCGTATCGTGCCGGCATGCCGAGCAGCTGACCGGACCGATCCGACAACAGGGCGTTGCGCAGAACGATAGTCTCCGTGTGCTGATTGCGCATCAGCAATCGGCCGGCAAGGCGACGCGGCGGGCCCGAGAGCTGGACGGGCTCCTTCGCGGAGGCGCCCACGAACCGCACCGATGCGGCTTCGCGCATAACTCCCTTTCGTCAGGGCCCGAGACGAATCCGCAATCCGCCGCCAGTCGTCACCTGCGGCTCGCTCTTTGTGGTCGCTGCCGGTTGAGCTGGCGGCCATGAAGCGGCGCCACCCGGTGCGACCTGTGGTCGCGGCTGCAATTCTTGGACGACGGTCTCCTGCTCGCCCGAAAAGCTAAACCCCCACATCTCCACGCCGTAGCGTGAAGCCAATCTTGTGGCGATACGGCTGACGGATGCATACGCTTGGCACCTTGCCGACATTCATCGTGACGCAGAGGTCGATGACCGCGGGCTTTAGGTCAACGGCGAGACTGCTGTCCGTCTTCAGCGGCTCGATTGCGAGGCGGGAGTTGGTGCCGAGGTCCGTTTTGAGCGGCTTGATGTCGTAAGCGTTGGTGCTTTCGCTCTTGAGGGGTTTGACGTCGTAGGTGTTGACACCCTCCGTCTTGAACGGCTGCGGCAACTCAAGCTTGAGGTTGGCCTTGATATCGTTCAGGCCAATGATGTCGACGGTGTTCGTCGAGGTTGAAGAAACTTCCACGTCAGCCATTTTTGCGCTCCTTTGGCATGTCGCTGAAGATTCGATTACGATCAGGCTAGGTTAGTGGCCTACAGTTGTCAAGCTGCACCCGATTTCTCTGGCCGTGCCTTCCGCGCACGCGCCCGTCCGTCAGGTGTGGGCTGGGAGGAGGCGCGGCCGCGCTTTGTCGTGTGCTATAAATTGCTGCAAGTTTTCGCGGAAGGTAAGCGGGCGTGCTTTGCACAGAGACGGCGTCGTTGCAACGACTCAAGCGCGAGTTTCTCCGCGCTGCCGCGTAATGCAGGACACTGCCTCGCCACCTGCGTTGGCTCCGTTGCCCCCGGCCGGCGACACTGCGCCAGCGCTTGCGTTTTCCGACGCGCACGGTGCGTCGAAATGGTCCAAGTCATTGATGATCGTTGGCGTTGCCCCGAAATTTGAGGCGATCCACGGTCAGCTAAAAGCTCTAGCGGGCGCGGAGTTCGCACCCCGCGAACGCGCAACGATCGCCGAGATTATGCGCGAGCAGGTGGTGCTGTTGCACACCGAGCTCGCCCGCCGGTATGCGGGCAAACCGCAACCGGCCGCCGATCGCGACCTCGAAGCTGCCGACCAGGCCATCGCATTGTGGCAAGCGCTGTGGGAGCAGTACTCCGCATGCTTGAAGCCGCTTCTGGCAGGCGATCAAGAGCTCCAGGGCGTCAAAGCGAAGCTCCTGCAACGCGGCCTGTATGTCGGCAAGCAGATGATCTTGGTTCGTGGGCTCGCACGCCGCGTATCACCCGCGAGCGTATGGCAGGAGCTGCATGCTTACTATCGATTGGCCGAAATGCTCGATTGCGCCGTCACTGCGGTATCGGATGATCTGGCGCCCAACGCCGTCGGCATCTCTTGCTACGCAACGTTCGCTCACGCGTTGCTCCTGGACCTCGCGGACCCTTGTGCAATGACCATCCGGCAGATCGAGCTGACCGATCGATGGCTCGGCCAATGGGCGCGCAAGGTCTTTCCGTACGCCCGGCAGCGCGAGACCGAGGGCCCGCTGATCGTCGTCAATCTCGAGGGGACGACCGGGGCCCAACTCGTCACGGCAAGCCCGCACGATCCGCCGCCGTCGTTACGCTTCGGGTATCCCGGCAAGCTCGCTACCAGCGTGCGTGGTCGCTTGAAGCGGCTTGCGGCTGGCGCGAGTCCCGCGGAACTGCAATTGGGGCAAGATACATCGGTGGAAGGATCTGCTGCACTCTTGAAATATCTCGACACGCGCTGGTACCAAACGCGATCGCACGCGCCCGACGAGCACCGGACCTCGCTTGAACTGACGGCTGGCGGCGTTAACGCCGCCTATTATCGCGTGGGCGGCCGCACATTCGACCGGCAGGATCCGCTGGGCCGGCTGAGTTTTCAGGGAGCCTCACATTTGCAAACGCTCGGGGCGCTGACCGACTACGACCGGCACAAGGAGGAAGCAGAGCGGAATTGGCCCTGGGAGCGCTGGCAGGGCCGGTACGACGGCCGCGACGCGAACCTTGCGCGCAGCGACGGGGGAGGTTATCGGTGGTTCCTCGATCAATTGGTCGTGGCACGCGATGCGGAGAAGGTGCGTTTGGGTTACGTGACTCGCGTCGCATTCGACCCGGGCGGTGATCTTTCGCTATCGATTGCGTTTTGGCCGGGGATGCCGAAGACGGCTAGCGTCCGCCCACAGTCGATCGCCTTTTCCGAGGAGCCGCCGATGCCGGCGCTGCTTCTCGCCGAAACCTCCGGAGCGCCGGCGACGATCATCGTGCCGCCACGCACATTCAACGCGGGCAGGGTGTTGCGCACCATGGATTCGGGCCCTGAGCGCAAGTTCAGGTTGTTGCGCCTCGCACAGCGCGGCGGGGATTTCGAACGGATCGAATTCGAAGAATCCTAGTTTGTGGTTCGCTCGTTGCCTGTTTCGCGGGCAAGCCAGTCCGACAAGAGTAGGGTTTCACTTTTGCCGGCATGCATACGATGACTAACCGCCTCGCGGGCGCGACAAGCCCCTATCTACAGCAGCACGCCGGGAACCCGGTCGACTGGTACCCATGGAGTGACGAAGCAATTGCGCGAGCGCGCGCCGAGGGCAAGCCCATTCTGCTCTCGATTGGCTATTCGGCGTGCCATTGGTGTCACGTGATGGCGCATGAATCTTTCGAGGACGCCGCCGTCGCGGCGGCGATGAACGAGCACTTCGTCAACATCAAGGTCGATCGCGAAGAGCGGCCCGACCTCGATCAGATCTATCAAACGGCGCACGCGTTGATGACCCGACGATCCGGTGGCTGGCCGCTCACGATGTTTCTAACGCCCGACGGTGAGCCCTTTTTCGGCGGGACGTATTTTCCCAAGAATGCGCGCCATGGCCTACCCGGCTTTCTCGAGCTCGTACCGCGCATCGCCGCGGCTTATCGCGATCAAGGCGAGGCGATCGTCGAGCAGGGTCGCCGCCTCGTGGCGGCGATGGCCACGCTCGAACCGGAGCCAGGTGACGCGGCGGTGCCGACCGAAGCCCTCGAGCGCGCGTTGCAAGGGCACAAGCGCTCGTTCGATCGGGAGCACGGAGGTTTCGGTGGAGCGCCAAAGTTTCCGCATCCTTTCGAGCTTGATTTCTGCTTGCGCGAATGGGCGCGTACCGGTGCTGGCGAAGCACGGGTGATCGTGCGCACGACGTTGGAGCGAATGGCCGATGGTGGAATATGGGACCACCTGGGTGGTGGCTTCTGTCGCTATTCGGTGGATGCCGAATGGACGATTCCTCATTTCGAAAAGATGCTCTACGACAACGCGCCGCTGCTTGCCTTGTACGCCGACCTGGCGCGCGTGACCGGTGAGAGACGCTTCGCCGACGTCGCGCGCAATCTTGTCGGTTGGCTGGTGCGCGAAATGCGGGCTCCGGATGGCGCGTTTTACTCGAGCGTCGACGCCGATAGCGAAGGACACGAGGGCAAGTTTTACGTGTGGACGCCGGAAGAGGTCCGCAAGACAGTCAGCTCCGAAGAATGGACGATCGTCGCACCGCACTTTGGGTTGAACCGTCCTGCGAATTTCGAAGGCGCCTCTTGGCACCTTCGGGTCAGCGAGCCGCTCGAGGAAGTCGCAGCGCGACTCGGTCTAATGTTGCCCGATGCCCAGACGCGGCTTGTTGGAGGCAAGGCGGCGCTGTTCGCCGCGCGCGAGAGGCGAGTTCGGCCCGGTCGCGATGACAAGATTTTGACATCGTGGAACGCTCTCGCGATTGCTGCGCTTGCGCGCGCCGCACGTGCGCTCGATGAGCCGAGCTACGCTGACCTTGCGTTCGCCGCCGTCGATGCACTCAAGCGCACCGCGTGGCGCGACGGGCGTTTGCTCGCGACGCGCAAGGACGAACGTGCTGCGCTCAATGCTTATGTCGATGATTATGCATTTCTGTTGAATGCGCTCGTCGAGCTGCTCCAGACCCGGTTTCGCGGCGAAGATTTTTTCTGGGCGCAGGAGGTCGGGAATGCACTCCTCGAGCACTTCGAGGACCGCGACCGCGGTGGGTTTTTCTTCACGAGCCATGACCACGAGAAACTCATCCATCGCACGAAACCCGGACACGACAATGCCACCCCCTCGGGCAATGGGATCGCAGCGCAGGCGTTGATTGCGCTTGGACACTTGAGCGGGGAGTTTCGCTTCATCGCTGCTGCCGACCGCACCGTGCGCTTATTCGCGCCGGCCCTCATTGAATCTCCGGCGGGATTCTCGTCCTTGCTGATGGCGCTGGCCGATCTCGAGCGACCGCCCGCGTTTGTGCTGCTTCAAGGTGACGCGGCCGAAGCAATCGAGTGGCAGCGCGAGCTCGAACGGCGGTACCGGCCGTTCGTGCGGGTCTTCAATGTGGCCGGCATCGACCGCCTGCCGGCGGCGCTCGTTAAAGGCGCGGCCCCGGCGGGCGCCAAGGTCGTCGCTTGGGTGTGCCGCGGCGCGAGCTGCAAGCCGCCGATTGTGGCACTCAAGGCGGTTGTCGATGAGCTCGACACGTAGTTGCATCGGCCGAAAGTGAAAACCTACTTTCGGCCGGGAAAGGCTTCCCGAAAATCGGTGGCGAAGCCACTCGATTCTCGTCAGAACGGCAGGAAACAACTCGCCCTAATTCGACAGTCAACGAGAATGCCCGCTGACCGTTGATAGCGAACAATACTTCGCCGGCACATTGCTACGGCTTGGCGGGTGGGAATCGCACTTTTCCAAAGATCTGGAGACAGGATGAACATCGTTTTCGTTGCCCTTGCTGCCGTCACTCTTGCGACTGCCGGCGACGCCTTTGCCGCGCTCGACAGACCCGCCGCGGATGCCCTGATGAAAAAGAACGGCTGCGCTGCGTGTCATGGGGTCGATAAGAAAATCATCGGTCCCTCGTACGTGGACGTCGCCGCGAAATACGGATCCGAAAAGGATGCTACGCCCAAGCTTTCCAAGAAGGTCAAGGATGGCAGTGTGGGCGTGTGGGGACCGATCCCGATGCCACCCAATGCCAACATTCCGGACGCCGACATCAAGGAGCTCGTCACGTGGATCATGACGCTCAAGAAATAGGCATGAATCCCGTCGATCAGCGCGTTTTGACCGCCGCACGGGTCCCCCGGTACAATTGTCGTTGTTCGTGCAGGAGAGTGTGACGCGGCCGCGCATCCGCTGTGGAGATTCGCGCTTATCGTCACCGCCGAAGGCGTAATCCCGAAATCGCTCAGGCACCCAGGACTGCACGCGACGCTTTACCGATCTGGAGAGCGGCTTAAAGGCGGCGAGACCGCGCGGCGTCTTCAAGCTCACCGAAGGGGCACGGGGTGCTCGAACTTTCGATTTCGCAATCGGGTTCGCACTCCAATCTCTCAGGTAACAAGGACAGACGGGGTGATGAGCGGATGACCGCTTCTCACCCCGTTTTTATTGTTCTTGATGGGAGTCGCCTCGAGTGCTTAAGCAAACGCCGTTGAATGCGGAACACCGCGCGTCCGGCGCACGCATGGTGGATTTCGGCGGCTGGGAAATGCCCGTGAACTATGGCTCGCAACTCGACGAGCATCACGCGGTACGTCGCGACGCCGGTATGTTCGACGTTTCGCATATGCGTGTCGTCGACATCGGCGCCGTTTCCAACGCAGACGGAAATCACAATGCGCGCGAGTTTCTCCGCTACGCGCTTGCCAATGACGTCGACAAGTTGCAGGAGCATGGCCGTGCGCTCTATTCGTGCTTGCTCAATCCGGCCGGAGGAATTCTTGATGATTTGATCGTCTATGCCGTGCGCGAGGACTCGTTTCGAATCGTCCTCAATGCGGCAACGGCTGACCGGGACATCGAATGGCTACGCAAGTTGCAGGGCGAGCGCGCCGCGGGACCGACGCTCACACCGCGTGCGGACCTTGCGATCATTGCCGTGCAGGGTCCGAACGCGCGGGTTAAAGTGTGGCAGGCAATTCCCGGCAGCAAAGATGCGAGCTCCGCGCTCAAGCCGTTCACGTCGGCCGAGGCGAACACCGCTCTTGGCGAGATTTTCATCGCGCGCACCGGCTATACCGGCGAAGACGGCTTCGAGTTGATCGTGCCGGTCTCGCGCGTCGAATCGATCTGGCGTGCGTTAGCGGCAGCGGGCGTCAAGCTGTGCGGCTTAGGCGCACGCGACACGCTGCGGCTCGAGGCCGGAATGAATCTCTACGGTCAGGACATGGACGAATCGACTTCGCCACTTGCCGCGGGCTTGGGCTGGACCGTCGACCTTGCGAGTGCACGCGATTTTGTCGGCAAGGCTGCGCTATCGACGCAGTCTTGCTCGCAACAACTTGCCGGGCTGCTGCTACTCGACCGCGGTGGCGTGCTAAGGGCGCATCAGAGTGTTGCCACCGGCCATGGCGATGGCGAAATCACTAGCGGCACCTTCAGCCCGACGCTCGGCCAATCGATTGCGCTTGCGCGGTTGCCAGCCTCCGCAACCGTCGGCGAGCACGTTCACGTTGAGATTCGCGACAAAAAGCTCGCGGCCCGCATCGTCAAGCCGCCGTTCGTGCGCAACGGCAAAGTGCTCGTGTCCTGACTTCGTTTAATGGCTAACGCCACAATTCTAAGGAGAATCCATGATGAATGTCCCCACCGAGCTCCGCTATGCCGAGAGTCATGAGTGGTTGCGCACCGAAGGCGACGGCACCGTTACCGTAGGGATCACGGACCACGCGCAGGCTGCATTGGGCGACCTTGTCTACATTGAGCTGCCGTCGGTCGGACGCACGGTCGCGTCCGGTGAGGCGTGCGCCATTGTCGAGTCGGTCAAGGCGGCAAGCGACGTGAACGCGCCGATTGCCGGAGAGATCACCGCAGTGAACGAAGACGTCGGCCGCGCGCCCGAAACCGTGAATGAGGACGCGTACGCCGCCTGGCTCTTCAAGATGAAGCCGGCGGACGCCGGAGCCGCGCGCGGCCTACTCGATGCCGCCGCGTACCAGAAAATGATCGGTCACGCGTGAATGGCGCGCGCGGGCCAACGGTGAAACCAAGCGAAATGGCAGCGGTCGCCTCTCCACTTTCAGCACTGGAGGATCACAGCGCATTCGTCGCTCGCCATATCGGCACGAGCCCGGGCGAACAGGCCGCCATGCTCGCCGTGCTGGGATACGGGTCACGCGCAGCGCTCTTGGATGCGGTTGTGCCGCAAGCGATTCGCGAGCGTGCGCCTCTGGCGCTGTCGGCGTCGCTGGCCGAGGCAGAGGCACTCGTCAGACTCAAACGTCTCGCCGCGCAGAACCGCGTGCTCAAGTCATTCATCGGCCAGGGTTACTACGGCACGCACACACCGAACGTGATCCTGCGCAACGTGCTGGAGAATCCGGCGTGGTACACCGCGTACACGCCGTATCAGCCGGAAATCGCGCAAGGCCGGCTCGAGGCGCTCGTCAATTTCCAGACGATGGTCGCCGATCTGACGGGCATGGCGATCGCGAATGCATCGATGCTCGACGAAGCAACCGCCGCCGCCGAAGCGATGACGTTCGCGCTGCGGCTTGGACAGGGCACGTGCACCCGATTCTTTGTCGCGGACGACGTCTTTTCGCAGACGCTCGACGTCGTGCGCACGCGTGCGCATCCACTGTCGATCGAGGTGGTGGTCGGGCCGGCAGAGACCGCGGCGCAGGCTGACGTGTTCGGTGCGTTGCTGCAGTATCCAGGAGCCAATGGAGACATCCGCGATTATCGCGGCCTCGCCGCCGCGCTGCATGCGCGCGAGGCACATGTCATCGTCGCCGCCGACCTTCTTGCGCTCTCGTTGCTTGCACCGCCTGGAGAATGGGGCGCCGACGTCGTCGTAGGGTCGACCCAGCGTTTCGGTGTGCCGATGGGCTACGGTGGTCCGCACGCCGGCTATTTCGCAACGCGCGACGAGTTAAAGCGTGCGATGCCGGGGCGGCTCGTCGGCGCGAGCGTCGATGCGAGCGGCAATCCTGCGTATCGGCTGGCCCTGCAGACGCGCGAGCAGCACATCCGGCGCGAGAAGGCCACGTCGAACATCTGCACGTCGCAAGTGCTCCTAGCCGTGATCGCCGGCATGTATGCCGTCTATCACGGACCAGAAGGACTGACAACCATCGCCCGGCGTGTTGCTCGATTGACGGTCATCCTGAAACGCGGATTAGAGCGGCTAGGGTTGCATGTACCGACAGGCGCGTGCTTTGACACGGTCGTCGTTGCGACCGGCGATCGCACGCAGCAAGTCTTGGACCGCGGCGTGCAGCACGGCGTTAATTTCCGCAGGGTCGACATGACCTCCCTCGGAATCTCGCTCGATGAGACAACGACGCGCGAGGACGTCGCCCAAATTTGGCGGTCGTTCAACTTGGCCGATGTGCCATTTACGGTGACCGATGTCGACGGGGAAGCCACCGACGCGCTGCCCAGTGCCCTCGTGCGCACCTCCGCGTTCCTGACGCACCCGGTATTTCACGATCACCGCTCGGAGACGGAAATGCTGCGCTATTTGCGGCGGCTCGCCGACAAAGACTTGGCCCTCGATCGCTCGATGATCCCGCTTGGCTCCTGCACGATGAAGTTGAACGCCACCGCGGAAATGATCCCGGTGACATGGCCGGAATTCGGAGCGTTGCATCCGTTCGTGCCGGCCGATCAAGCGGCAGGATATCGGATGCTCATCGACGAGCTCGAGGCGATGCTCTGCGCGGTAACGGGGTATGACGCGGTGTCGTTGCAGCCTAACGCCGGGTCGCAAGGGGAATATGCGGGCCTGTTGATGATCGATGCGTATCACGCAAGCCGGGGGGAGGCCCATCGCAACGTTTGCCTGATTCCCGCCTCAGCGCATGGGACCAATCCCGCGTCCGCGCAGATGGCAGGCATGCGCGTCGTCGTCGTTGGATGCGACGCCGCCGGCAATGTCGATCTCGCCGATCTTGAACGCAAAGCGAGGCACCATGCCGACCATCTCGCTGCCGTCATGGTGACCTACCCATCGACACACGGCGTGTTCGAGGCAGGCATCAAGCGACTGTGCGACATCGTTCACGGCTGCGGCGGACAAGTGTACGTCGATGGAGCAAACTTAAATGCCCTCGTCGGGCTGGCGGCGCCAGGCCATTTCGGCGCCGACGTGTCGCATCTCAATCTGCACAAGACATTTTGTATTCCGCACGGCGGCGGAGGACCGGGCGTGGGCCCGGTCGCGGTCAAGGCGCATCTCGCACCGTTCTTGCCGGGTCATCGTCACCTGGCGCGCATGACCTCTGCTTTTTCGCCCGAATCCCGCAATGCGGAGTCCGCTGCACAAACGAAGTCGATCGGCGCCATCGCGGCAGCGCCGTACGGCAGCGCGTCGATCCTCCCGATCTCTTGGATGTATCTGACGTTGATGGGCGCGACGGGACTCGCGCTCGCCACGGAAGCGGCGATCCTGGCTGCGAATTACATCGCGGCGCGTCTGCGCCCGCATTATCCCGTCCTGTACTCCGGGCCTAAAGGCCTGGTCGCGCACGAATGCATTCTCGATCTACGCCCGCTCAAAGCGACGTCGGGAATTGAGGCCGAGGACGTCGCCAAGCGACTCATGGACTACGGGTTCCATGCACCGACGATGAGCTTCCCCGTTCCCGGAACGTTGATGGTCGAGCCGACGGAGTCGGAGTCCAAGGCCGAGCTCGACCGCTTTGTCGACGCGATGATTGCCATTCGGGGGGAAATTCGCGCGGTCGAGGAAGGCCGCCTCACTCGGGCCGACAACCCGTTGAAACACGCGCCACATACCGCTGCAATGGTGTGCGCCGACGAATGGAAGCACGCTTACCCTCGCACCCAGGCAGCATTTCCCATACGCGACCTTACGGCCGCGAAATACTGGCCACCGGTGTCGAGGGTCGATAATGTTTACGGCGACCGGAATCTTTTCTGTAGGTGCGTGTCGGTCAGTGAGGACGCCAACCGGGAGCTCGAAAGCGCTGCGGCCTGATGCGCGCCGCCCGTTGCTTGCAACGAGGCCCGCCACGTGACCGGGGCTTCGAGGCTCAGATCATCGGGAATAGATCGGCGCGTACATGATGACGGCACTAAGGTTGCAACCAGATCGCGGCGGCAATCTTCCAGATGCCGTACTCATCGCGGCTCCACAGGTTGACGTAGTGGCCCATGGAGCGGTTGGCACCGATCCCGTCGGTCGTCAGCGTCCCGTATGTATAGGCGAAATCCCCGGCGGCCGAGCCGCCGCCAGCCGTGTGGGACAGTGATATCGCGCGCCAATTGGCGCCAAACGCCTTGGCGACGGGCTCCCGCAACAGGACCGGCGCATGTCCGTTGCGATACCAGCGCGTGTCGGACGCGAGCCACGATGCGAACACCTCCGGCGAGGAGTTCTGAATGCTGCGCTCGATTTCGGCAGGCGAGAGCATCTGCGGAAAGTTAGGCTTGCTCACTGCCGCGAGCAGTTTCGGCGGAGGCAAAAGCGTCGCAAGCTCGACGGGCGCAGGGGTCGAGACGCCCGCATCGAGCACGACCTGCCACACGCCGAGCGGATTCTTGCGCCAGACCGACGTATAGATGCCATGTTGCGGTGGCCGCGTTCCACTGCGGTCGGTCGAGGTGAACGGTCCGGTGGTGAAACCCATCTGCCCGGAGGCGGTGACGGCAGCAGCGGCCGGCACCCACTCGAGCTTCAACGCCAACGGATCCGCCGGCGCTGGGCGCGTCTTCCAAACCTCATGCACGCGCACGGGTGCCGGTTCGAACACCAAACCGTCGGTGGCGAACTGATCGAGAAACGACGCACGGACGCCGCGCTCGACTGCCATCTGCGCAAATGCAACCTCTGCCGCGACGAGCGCTTCGACTGCCGGTTGCTCTTTGGGCGACGTGGCGCATGCCGTCAGCATGACGGCGCAAACGACAAAAGCACCGAGCATGCGGCGTCTTGTGTGTTCCCCCCCGTGCGGCGCTGCGCGCCGCTCCCCCCGAAGGGGGCGAGCGCCTTGGGGCGGCCCGACGGCTCTCATTACGCGCGGCTGCACGGGCAGGAAAGAGTGTTCGTGGTGCTTCTTCAGTTGAGCGATTCGTAAAAGTTGGATAACGGGGGCTTCGAATTGCTGCCCGTATAATCACCTGTTTTCGAGTCAGCGTATATGCTCCTTCGCGCGCTCATCGGTGTTACCGCAGCTACGGCTCTCGCCGTTTCTGCGCCGGGATTAAGCCAGACCAAAGCAGCCCCTCCCGCAGCCGCGAGTTCGGCCATCATCAGTCCGGCAACCGTCGCCGGCGTGACGGCGCCGACGGTTGCCGCTGCGGCCCACCTGTTGATCGACGTGACAACCGGGCAAACGCTCGCGTCTGCCAACGCCGACGAACGCCGAGAGCCCGCGTCACTGACGAAGCTCATGACGGCGTATCTCGTGTTCGGCGGACTGCGCGCCAAGACGATCGTTCCATCGCAGATGGTCAACGTCTCGCAGCGCGCGTGGCGTGCGGAAGGCTCGCGCACGTTTATCGAACCGCGCAAGGCGGTGACCGTCGATGAGCTCCTGCGCGGGATGATCGTGCAGTCGGGCAACGATGCCTCGATTGCCCTCGCCGAGCTCGTTAGCGGCAGCGAAGAGGCTTTTGTCGTCCAGATGAACGCCGAAGCCGCGCGCCTCGGGCTTACCAACACGCGGTTCACCAACGCTACCGGGCTCGCGCACTCGCAGCATTTTTCGACAGCGTCGGATCTCGCTAAGCTTGCGGCAGCGCTAATTCGCGATTTTCCCGATTACTACCCCCTCTACTCGCAGAAGGAATTTCGCTACAACAACATCATGCAGGCCAATCGCAACCGGTTGCTCTGGACCGACCCGTACGTCGATGGCGTAAAGACAGGGCACACCGAGGCTGCAGGATGGTGCTTGATCGCTTCGGCAAAGCGCGGTGAGCGGCGAATGCTGTCGGTGGTGCTCGGCGCCGGTTCCGATGCATCACGCGCAGTCGAAAGTCAGAAACTCTTGAACTGGGGATTCCAGGCGTTCGACACGGTGCAACTGTATCAATCTGGCCAACGGGTGGCGGCCCTGCGTGTCTGGAAGGGCGAAAAAAGCGAGGTGCCCGCAGGGTTTGAAGCCGACCGGTATTTGACGATTCCCAAAGGCCGCTCCGACAAGCTCGCATTGACCATGATTGCGCAGGAGCCTCTGGTCGCGCCGATTGCCCGAGGCGAGCGCGTAGGAATTGTCAAAGTCGCGCTCGAGAATAAGCCGGTGACGGAGTTCCCATTGATCGCGCTCGAAGAGGTACCTGTCGCGGGAGTCTTTGGCCGGATGTGGGATACCGTGCGCTTGTGGTTCAACCGGACTTGAGCGTAAGGGAGTGTCGATGCTCGACCCTGATCAGATCGTCTACTTAAACGGCGAGTTCATGCCCCTCGGCGAGGCCAAGATTTCCGTGCTCGACCGTGGCTTCATCTATGGTGACGGCGTCTACGAGCTGGTGCCGGTCTACGGCGGTGAGCCTTTTCGCATGCCGCATCATTTGAAGCGCTTGCAGCGCAGCTTGGATGGCATTGGTCTCGCCAATCCATATGGCGATGAGCGCTGGAATGCGCTGCTGCGCGATCTCATCGGCAAGAATCCGTGGCCGAATCAGGGCGTTTACCTGCAGATCACGCGAGGAGTCGCCAAGAGGGATCATGCGTTTCCTATCGGCGCCACCCCCACAGTATTCATGATGAGCAACCCGCTTGCCACGCCTACGGCGGAGGATGTCGCGCGAGGCGTGGCAGTCGTTACGGCCGAGGACAACCGGTGGCATCGCTGCGACTTGAAGACCATCTCGCTCTTGGGCAACGTCTTGATGCGGCAACTCGCAGCGGATGCGGGCGCGGTCGAGACGGTGATGTTTCGTGACGGTTATCTCACCGAGGCGTCCGCTTCCAATGTCTTGATCGTCAACGATGGGACGATCGTCGTACCACCGAAGGACAACCTTATTCTGCCTGGCATCACATACGATGCCACGGCGGAATTCGCACAGGAAGCGGGCGTGCCAGTCGAGATCCGCGCGGTACCCAAGGCGGAAGCCTTGGCTGCGGACGAAATGTGGCTTTCGTCCTCGACCAAGGAGGTTCTAGCGATCACAACGCTCGACGGCCGGCCGTTTGCCTCCGGCGTACCCGGACCCATATTTCATCGCGTATGGGAGGTGTTCCAGGCAAGGAAGCCTAAGTCGCGCCAAGCTTGATACACTTGCCCCGGCGAGGTCGGAAGCTCGCCCGGCGACGTAAAAATCCTTAGCTAATCCGCCGCGGAGGCCCGATATGGCTGCACTCCCGACAATCATTGCCAACCGATACAGCGGCAAAGTCCCCGTTACGCTGATTCTGCCTGACGGCGCTCGCCTGCAATTGTCGGCCGAGCCGGCAATCGACGTCTTCGCGCGGACGTTGCGCGGGCTGCAAGCGCTCGCGTCGCCCGCTTTGGGGTCGCTTGCCCGCGCCTACGTCCGCGGCGACCTTGACTTCACGGGAAGCGCGCGGCGTGTTCTGGACATCGCCGAAGCCATGGTTGGAGCGGTGTCGCATGGCGGCGAGCAGGCGCACGGGAGGTGGAAACAGTTCCTGTACCAGCGACGCAGCAACCGCAGGAGCATTGCTCACCATTACGACGTCTCGAACGCGTTCTATCAACTGTGGCTCGATCGGCGAATGGTGTATTCGTGCGCGTATTTTCGCCACGACGACGATTCGCTCGATCAGGCGCAAGAGCAAAAGCTCGAACACATCTGCCGCAAGCTGCGTCTCACCGAAGGCGAAAGCTTCCTCGATATCGGTTGTGGATGGGGCGGCCTTATCTTCCACGCGGCCGAGAAGTACGGTGTCAAAGCGACGGGAATCACGCTCTCGCAAAACCAGTTCGATCACGTACAGAAGGAGATCGCCGCGCGGGGGCTGGCAGCGCGCGTGCGCGTCTTGTTCCTTGACTATCTCGATCTGCCTCTTGACGTGTGCTACGACAAGATCGCGAGTGTGGGCATGTTCGAGCATGTCGGCATTCGCAATTTTCCGAAGTATTTCGGCAAGATCCGTAACGTGCTACGGCCTGGCGGCCTAGCGTTGAATCACGGCATTACGCACAACGCGCTCGACGCAGGCAGCTTGGGGAGCGGGATCGGCGATTTCGTCGCGGACTACGTGTTTCCGGGCGGAGAACTAACGCATGTCGCGCGAGTGATGGAAGCGGTAGCGCGGCAAGGATTGGAGGCGGTCGATGCCGAAGCGCTACGCGAGCACTACGGCAAGACGCTGTGGCATTGGGTGGACCGCTTGGAAGCCAATGCTGCGGCCGCTCGGCAGGCAGTCGGCGAGGAAAAATTTCGCATCTGGCACATTTATCTCGCCGGTTCGGCGCATGCGTTCGACCGCGGCTGGCTGTCGCTGTGGCAGATTCTCGCCGGCAAACCGCTCTCCAATGGCCGGCTGCCGCATCCGTTGACGCGGGACGATATTTACCGATGACCAAGCGCGATTCAGTGACCGATCACGAGCCTGCCGATCCGCAGGAATCGCCGCTCAAGTTTCCCTGCGCATTCCCGATCAAGATCATGGGACGCACGCAAGATGGCTTCGCGCAAGCAATCTCGTCTGTCGTGCGCAAGCACGCCCCCGATTTCGAGCCCGCAACGTTGGAAATGCGCGCGTCGAAGGGTGGCAATTGGTTATCGGTCACCGCGACCGTTAACGCGACGTCGCGCGAGCAACTCGACAACCTCTACCGCGAGCTCGTCGCGCACCCGATGGTGAAGATGGTCCTGTAGCGCCAGGCATGCTGGTCTCTCCGGGCAAATCTTAAAGGATTCGCCATAAGTAATTGCGCGCTTCGCGTCCCCGATTCACTGTTCGAATACGCCAACGTGCCCGATCACTCGGTCAGCGCGCGCATACGCGCGCTCGGCCGCACCCACTATCGAACTTGCTGGGCTGCGATGCGCGCGTTCACCGACACGCGCACTCCCGTTACGCCCAACGAGATCTGGCTGACCGAGCACGCGCCGGTTTACACGCTCGGACTCGCGGGCCGCGGCGAACACTTGTTGCGTGACAATGGCATTGCGGTCATCAAGACCGATCGCGGCGGCCAGGTCACGTACCACGGTCCCGGTCAGCTGGTCGTGTATACGTTGATCGACCTGAAGCGCCGTAACCTGGGCATACGCGATATGGTCAGGCGGCTCGAGGCCTCGGTGGTAGAGTGGCTTGCTTCCATCGGTATTGCCGCTTATGGGAAAGTGTCAGCGCCCGGTATCTATGTGATGCGCGACGGAAGCGAAGCCAAGATCGCTGCGCTGGGCCTTAAAGTGCGCAATGGCTGCACCTATCACGGCTTGACCTTGAATATCGCGATGAACTTGGCTCCGTTCGCCGACATCAACCCGTGCGGCTTTCCCGGGCTTCGTGTCACGCAACTCGCGGACCTTGGTGTCACCCGCACCACGGAAACCGTTGGCGCGGAACTCGCGCCAATCCTTGCACGCCGTTTGACTTAAGCGCTCATCATGAACGACCCCTCAAGCGCTGCACCACTCGCTGCGCCATCCAACAGCGCCGGCATCAAGCACAGGGGTAACGCCAAGACCGCGCGCATCCCTATCAAGATCATACCCGCCGAGGCGCTTCCGAAGCCTGAATGGATTCGCGTGCGCGCGGCGTCGTCGCCTCGCTTCTACGAGATCAAGCGCATCCTGCGCGAGCACAATCTCCACACGGTGTGCGAGGAAGCCTCGTGCCCGAACATCGGCGAATGCTTCGGCAAAGGCACGGCGACGTTCATGATCATGGGCGACATTTGTACGCGCCGCTGCCCGTTTTGCGACGTCGGCCACGGCCGGCCGCTTGCGCTGGATGCCGACGAGCCGCGCAATCTCGCCACGACCGTCGCTGCGCTCGGCCTTAATTACGTCGTCATTACGAGCGTTGATCGCGATGACCTGCGGGATGGCGGCGCGCAGCACTTTGTCGCGTGCATTCGCGCGGTCCGTGAGCACTCCCCGCGCACGCAGATCGAGGTATTAGTGCCGGATTTTCGCGGCCGGCTGGACCGTGCGCTCGCGGTCCTCGCCGATGCGCCGCCGGACGTCATGAATCACAACTTGGAAACGGTGCCGCGGCTCTACAAATATGCGCGGCCAGGATCGGATTACGCGCACTCGCTAAAGCTACTTCGCGAATTCAAAGCACGGTTTCCAGAGATCCCGACCAAATCCGGACTGATGGTGGGCTTGGGAGAAACCGACGACGAAATTCTCGCCACGCTGCGCGATATGCGAGCGCACAACATCGACATGGTGACGATCGGCCAGTATTTGCGGCCATCGCGCGATCACCTTCCTGTCTCGCGCTACGTTCATCCCGACACGTTTGTAGAGTTCGAGCGCGAAGCGTATGCGCAGGGCTTCAAGCACGCGGCCGTGGGCGCGCTGGTGCGATCGTCCTATCACGCCGACCGGCAGGCGGAAGAGATTTTGGCCGAGCCGGCTTAAAGCTCCACCAGTTCACAAGAAAACGGCCGCGAGATCCTGCGGCCGTTTGTCTTGACCGATCGTTGGCGAAGCGTCAATCGGTCAGCACGAAGGTGACCTTGAGTATGACCTTGTAGCCCGATACCTTGCCATTGTCGACGAGAACTTCCTGATCCTTGACCCATGCACCTTTGACGTTGCGCAGGGTCTTGTTCGCGCGGTCGACGCCTTTGATGATCGCGTCTTCGAAACTCTTCTTGCTCACGCTGCTGATCTCGCTGATGCGGGCGACGGTCATCGTCTCCTCCTTCAAGTTTTGGGATGTTGAGGGGTTGGGATTCTTGGTTCCCGCGGGCAGTTTGCGCTTGGGCTCGCCAGCGCGCAACCGTCGCAAACGAAATTCATGGCATCGGCAACGGCGCATGCTTCGGCCATAAAAGCCACATGCGTCCGTCTTGCCGCATCCGACCCGCTTCGCGTCCCGCCGCGTCGCCGGAGCCCCAGAAGAAGTCCGCGCGCACCGCGCCGCGAATGGCGCCGCCGGTATCGTGCGCCAGCACCAGGCGCTCGAGTGGGGTGTTGGAGAGGGGCATGGTCGTGGCCAGAAAAATAGGCGCGCCGAGCGGGATCAGGCTTCTGTCGACGGCAATCGTGCGTCCAGCGAGCACGGGCACGCCGAGCGTTCCGATGGGTCCGTCGATGCGCGCTTCCAGAGATCCCTTGACCGGTGGCGGCACTTCGCGGAAGAAGACGTAGCTCGGATTTTCGTCGAGCAGCGCTCGCAACCGTTCCGGATTCGCTTTGGCCCATCCGATAATGCCTTGCAACGACGCGCGGTCACGCGGCAACTCGCCGCGGTCGATCAAGATGCGGCCGATCGATCGATACGGATGACCATTTTGGTCGGCATAGTTGAGGCGAATCTCGGATCCATCGACCAGCCTGATCCGCCCCGACCCTTGAATCTCCAGAAAAAACGCTTCGACCGGGTCCCTGACGTAGACGAGTACTTTCGCGGAGAGCGGCGCCGCGCCTTGCTCGATGTCGCGGCGAGGCCAATATGGCACGACCTTCCTTCCTTCGATGCGTCCCCGTACGCGCTTATCCTTTAGTTCCGGATGCAACTCGCTAAGGTCGATGGTCAAGAGATCGTCCGGCGGTGCGTAGAGCGGGACCCGGAACGTCGCGGAGCGCGTGCGGGAACCGGCAAGCAACGGTTCGAAGTAGCCGGTGACGAGACCGGTCGCGTGGCCTTGAGCGTCGCTGATGCGGTATGGGCTAAAATGGGTCTCGAAGAAAGTGCGAATCGCGGACCTGCTGCTCGCATTGACCGATGCGGCCGCCATGCAAGGCGCTCCCCAGACGCTGATCTTTTCGCGTTCAGCCAGCAACGCCCGGCAACCGACGGAGAGCGCCGGCCACGCAGCTTCCAGCGCATCGGTGTTCCATCCGGGCAGATCGGCCCACGATACCGGCGTGAACGATGCCCTTGGCGCATGATCGCGCGCCGGAGTGCGCTGCGTATCCTGAATCGGTGCGGGAGACGACGGGACGCTGGTGTTGATAACCGGCGCTGTTTGACAGCCGCCGGCCAGCGCGGCGAGTAAAAGTAGCGCGGCAGGCAATGCGACGCGCGTTGCGCTACGGAGGCGAACCGCAATGGAATGGGTGTTCCTGGAGATCTTCATCGCATTGGCGATCGGCGTAGCCATCGTGTGGTGGACCATGTCGCCACACAAGAAGTCCGGGCTCGCGACAAAGGAACGCGACGCTGCGAGGAAGAGCGCTGATCCGAAGGAAACGGAGAAAGTCTAAAGTCTAATGGAGTGTGCGCGGAACCGACAGCGTGAACAATGGAATCTGCGCATCGAACGTCTGCCCGTCTTCCGCCTTCATCTGGTAGGTGCCGCGCATCGTCCCGACGGCGGTCTGAATACTGGTGCCGCTCGTATATTCGAAGCTCTCGCCGGGCTTCAAGACCGGTTGTTGCCCGACGACGCCCAAACCCCTCACTTCCTGCACCTTGTGCTCGGCATCGGTAATGATCCAGTGCCGGCTCACGAGCTGCGCGGGAACTTCGCCGGTGTTCGTAATGGTGATCGTATAGGCGAACACGAACTGGTTCTTCGCGGGATCCGATTGGTCCGCGAGAAACGCCACCTTCGGCGCCACTGTCACTTCGTAACGCTTGCCGTCCGCCATTGTTCTTGTATCGTCGATCGTGTAGGTTGCCTGGGGCGTAGCAATTTTCGATTCGCAGGAGTCACCTCTTGCGAATAATTATAGCGTGATGGCAACAACGTTCAGGATTGCAGCTTCACTACTCTCGGCGGATTTCGCACCGCTGGGGGAGATGACGCGCGCGGTGATCGCGGCGGGCGCGGCAATCGTTCATCGGCGGAACGTTTTCCAACATCCGCTCGGCACGGAGGACTACACCGCGACGATTGCGCGACTGCGCCAGCAACTCGCGACCGTCAGTTAGAGCTGCAACACATGCCGCTTTCGCTATGCTAAGCGAATCCGCGTTCCAGGCCCTCGCCGCACAGGGGTACAACCGCATTCCACTGGTTCTGCAAACGTTCGCGGATCTCGACACGCCGCTTTCGCTGTACTTGAAGCTCGCCAATCGCCGGTACACGTTTCTGCTCGAATCGGTCGTGGGAGGCGAGCGGTTTGGGCGCTATTCATTTATCGGCTTGCCCGCAAGGACCCGGCTGCGTGTTTTTGGACGTCGCATCGAGGTGGAGGGAGACGACGGCCTTCAGGAGACGTACGAGGGCGATCCACTGAGCTTCATCGAGAGCTTCCGCAAGCGTTTCCGCGCCGCGCCGCTTGACCGTCTCCCGCGGTTTTGCGGCGGATTGGCTGGCTATTTCGGCTACGACACGGTGCGCCATGTCGAAACGAAGCTCGCAGCGAAGGGCCCGCCTGCGGATCCGGGTCTCGCGGACATTCCGGATATCCTGCTCCTGCTGACCGAAGAGCTTGCGGTCGTCGACAACCTAGCAGGCAAAATTTCGCTGATCGTGTACGCCGACCCAGCAGAATCCAATGCCTTCACGCTCGCCCACGAACGTTTGCAAGCTCTGCGGCGCGAGCTTCGCAATAGCGTCGCGATTCCCAG
>Ga0136617_10001444_pt1 | contig 21125 bp, 16 predicted proteins | sample AntDrymUQ3222106_2_FD_129672 | JGI IMG/M metagenome (GOLD analysis project Ga0136617, IMG submission 129672) | Polar desert sand microbial communities from Dry Valleys, Antarctica - metaG UQ322 (21.06) | ecosystem: Environmental > Terrestrial > Soil > Desert | place: Antarctica: Dry Valley...
ATACGAAAACAGTATGCAAAAAACTCGTATTCGTGATAGTATTATTCTGGTATTGTTTCAGTATTATTTTTTGATATTGGACGGGTGAAAAATGGACAGTGAAAAAGTGCGGTCAATCCGCTTGCCGGAATATGTTTGGGACGCTCTGGATGAAGACGCGGCGCGATGCCGCCGCAGTTCGCAAAAACATCTCGAAGCGTTGCTCTTAACTTTTTACGATATGCAGGACGTGGAGATAAACAAACCAACTCTTGCTATGGTTGGAGAACTTCTTCCGAAAGGAAAAACGAGAATTCCGGTGATTGAAACGGTAATGGAAAACGAAAATCAGAAAAAGAAAAGGAGCGCGTAAAATGATGAAACTCTCAAAATTTATTCCACTTCTCCCTCGTTCGCGTCATACGATTCTCGCGGCGACGGTCGGCGTTTCCGCAGGCGAAGCGACGGAAATTTCGGCAGAACTCGAAAGAATTGATTTTAACGAATATCTGACTGCGGGACGCGACGACGTTTTTTTAACTCACGCCAACGGCGATTCAATGGAAGCCAAAATTTTTCACGGCGATTGGTTAATTATCAATCGCGGGCTTCAACCGAATGCGGGCGATATTGTCGTGGCGCGAGTCGGCGCGGATTACACGGTGAAAATTTATTCGCCTTGCCGAAACGGTTTGCGGCTCGTCGCGTCAAACGAAAAATACGCCACGCGCTTTGTCAATAAAAAAGAAGATTGCGAAATCTTCGGCGTTGTTACGCACGTCGTTCATCGGCTCAAAAAAATTTGACATTTTCATTTCACAGATAGGAAATTGTTTCAATTATGGCAATCAAAAAGTTTTACAGCGCAAAATCAAAAGCCGGCTGGCGCTGGGATTCCTCGACAGAAAAATTTTGGTCTTGGGGATTTGATATTTGGCTGGAGAGCGGCAAGCGGAAACGCGAAAGCGGATTTGGAACACGGCAGCTTGCCGAAAACGCGGCTGCTCGAATCAGGCTTGCCGAAAAAAATTCTCGTTATGAATTAACTGACGCTCGAAAATTTCCGACCGTTTGCGAACTTTTTCAAAAACGAATTGAAGCAATCGGTGAACACGCGGAGAAAACACGGGCAACAAGAGTTTTGAACGCGCTTCTCGATTGTTTGACCGAAAAAGGCTTTAGCGATTTACGAATCAATCAATTAACAACATCACAAATAAATTTCTATGTTGAACGCAGGCAAAAGGAAAACGTCAAAGATGAAACTATTAACCGCGATTTGCGGACAGTTCGCGCAACTCTAAATCAAGCAAAGAATCTTTTCGCCGACATTGAAAATTACGCTACGCCGAAAGTTCGGTTTTTGAAAGTGGACAAATCGCGCCGCGAACGCATCGTGCATTCTTTGGAAGCAAAAGCGATTTTGTTTTATCTGCTCAAACCACAGACTGAAGAAGAATCGGAAAAGTTGTTTTTATCGCGTCGCCGCGCCGGTTTTCTTTTCCTGCTCTCGGCTGTTACCGGAGCGCGTCCGGGCGAATTGGTCGCTTTGAAAGAATCTGACATTCTCGAAGACTTGCAGGTTTTAAAAATCGTCGGCAGGAAAACGCGCTTTCGCACGGCAAAAACAGTTCGCTATTTTCCGTTAATTGAAATTGTCCGCCGACTTCTATTTGAAGCAGTCGCCATTAAAGCGGGGGAATTTATTTTCAGCCGGAAGGGAACCTTGACCGCGACTTATTACGAGCAAATCAAAACGGCTTGCGAATCGGCGGGCATCGTTTACGGGCGCAAAATCGCGGGTGGCTTTATTCCCTACGATTTGCGGCACACAGCGACAACCTTAATAATGCAGTCGGGAACAGATTTTGAAACCGCTTCAAGCATAACCGGACAATCGCGGCATACTTTGTGGTATTATACTCATGCGAGCAACGAATCAATTAATCGCGCGGTTTCCGTGCTTGAAAATTTTGCCCATCAATGTCTTGAAAATTCGGACAATGGACTCGGTTTGGACAAAAAAGAAAAGCGCAAAGCTCTAAAAGCTGCGTAATGAACAGTTAAAAATTTACTTAAATGCCTACCGAGGGCATTCAATTATTTTTTCATTTTGTTAAAAGCGCAGACTTTAACAGTTTGCGCTTTTCTTTTTTGTCCAAATCAAGTCTATTACTGCCATTAAATTCGTTTGGATAAGCATCGAGAAAAGAGGCAAAATCGAATAGCCTTGGTCGGCGAAAGTATTTTTGATGGTCTGGTCAAAAATTAAAGTTTAGATAAAGACTAAGTACAGGTACATTTTGTGTTACAGATAAAGTTGCAAGTTTTTGCGCGAAGAAAATTATGAATGTGGAAATTGAAAAAAAGTTTTTATTACGCAGCCTGCCGACCGGAATTTCAAGGGGAACTAAAATTTTACAAGGTTATCTTAGCGTCGGCGATCCTGAAGTACGCGTGAGGGCAAAAGGTGAAAAGTTCTTTCTGACCAGAAAAGGCGGCGAAGGTTTTGTTCGCGAAGAGGAAGAGTATGAAATTTCAAAAGAAATTTTTGAGATTCTCTGGTCATTGACGGAAAATGCCAGAATTGAAAAAACGCGTTATGAAATCGTTGCGGAAAACGGATTGCTATGGGAAATTGATGAATTTCAAACTTCATTAACCAAGGGATTATTTTTAGCCGAAGTAGAATTACAAGACGAATCGGTTGTACCTGAAATTCCCCCCTCGATTGCCGGGGTAATCGAAAAAGATGTTACTGCCGACAGAATATATAAGAACAAAAACCTGGCAATTAATGGAATATTGGTTAGAGAATAACAAACCCTGATTTAGTGTTTTTTGACTAAAGGCATGCAGATAAACCCGAGTAAATGAAAAAAGGTTTGCGCGTCGTCTCTGAACTTACCTATAATATCGACAGAAGCTCAGACTTTATCGGGAAAGCTGTTGATTGTTTCAGATTTTAATTATGGCGAAAGCAAAGGAAATAACCGGGATTGACTGTGCAGCGGATGCTCTCGAATGGGCGGGAAAAGTTTTGCGTGTGCGTTTTGACGAGGTAATCGAACTGCGCGACCCAGCACTTGATTTTTCTGATATTGAAGGCGTTCACGCAATGCGCGTGGCGACGCGGCGACTTAGAAGCGCCCTGGGTGATTTTCTGCCGCTTGTGAAAAAGCGTCCGCTTCGAAGAGTGAGGAAAAATTTGAAGAAAATTGCCGACGCGCTCGGCGCGGTGCGCGACCAGGACGTGGCGATACTTGCGCTCGAACATCTACAATCAGCCGCCGAAATTGACCAAATCAATTTGAAAATCAAAGAAGGAATCGAAAAACTGCTCGGAGAACGCCGAAGGTTGCGCGAAAAGGCGCAAACAAATTTAATTCAAACTCTCGACGCGGGCGGTTTGGCGAAACTGCGAGAAGATTTCACCGCGGCGCTCGATAAAGCTGTCAGCAGCAATAAACGAGCGCGCGTCGTCAGTTTTAATGAAGCCGGACGCGAGGCAGTTGACGCGAGTTTGCGGGAATTATGCGATTTGGGCGTGAGTGTTTACGAACCTTTCAACATCGAAAAGCTGCACGAAATGCGGATTGCCGCCAAACGTCTGCGCTACGCGGTTGAACTTTTTACGGCTTGCTGGGGCGATTCGATTGCGCCGTTTGCCGCTCAAATCGCCGAGATGCAATCGTTTTTGGGCGAAGTCCACGACTGCGACGTTTGGCTGGATAATTTAAGCGTGCGGCTACGCAAGCGGCAAAACAATGCGGCAAACGCTGGCGAACGTCAAGCTGCCGCCTGGCTTTTGTCCGAATTTATCAGAAACCGAACAAAAAATTATCGCGGCGCGCTCAAACTTTGGAGCGAATGGGAAGCAAACGATTTTACAGAAAGATTGCGGGCATTAATTCAAACCGCGTAGAAACACGGGAATTTGCTTTCTCAATTTATAATGCTTTGACTTTACCAAACATCTTAAACGCTAATCATTTTCACCCGACTGCTGGACGACGAAATCTTAGAAAATATTATCAACATTGGCAATAACAAAAGCTGCGGCATTACGTGCTGCGCGGCATTTACCAAACACCTAACCCGCTCAATCTTAAATGGCGCTGGAGATATTTGGCAGAGCAAGTATTTCGTTTGAAATTTCCGCCGATTTATAACAAAGTAAACATTCGTTTTATTATAAATCAGCGGCTCGCGCCCGCGCATATTAAATCAAATTTACGGAGAAATAACCGAAAATGAATCACAAGCAGTTTATCTATAGTCCCGACAAAAACGTGCGGCTCGCGGATTTTGACCCAAATTTTACCGCCGATTTCGACACCGAAGAAGCGGCGCACGAGAGTATGCGCGAAGATGCCGAACAGATGTCGAAGTATCAAGACATTTTGATGGCGCACGAAACGAACGGCTTGTTAATCCTTTTTCAAGCGATGGACGGCGCGGGCAAAGACGCGACCATCAAGCACGTAATGTCGAGCCTCGACCCGCAAGGCTGTGAGATGAAAATGTTTAAAGCTCCGTCGGAAAAAGAGGTCAAGCACGATTATCTCTGGCGGGCGGCGCAGGGCGTGCCGGCACGCGGTCAAATTAGTATTTTCAATCGTTCTTATTACGAGCATGTGATTGTCGAACGAATCCACCCGGAAAAGCTTGAGCGGCAAAAACTTCCGCGCGGCGCAACGGGAAAAGACATCTGGAAGAAGCGTTTCCGGCACATAAATAGTTTTGAAGAATACTTGCTCGACAATGGCATTCATACGCTCAAATTCTTTCTCAACCTTTCAAAAGACGAGCAGCGCGAAAAACTTCTCGAGCGAATGGAGCGAACCGATAAGCGTTGGAAATTCTCGACCGAAGACCTAAAAGACCGCGAGTATTGGAACGAGTATATGAAAGTTTACGAAGAAGCCTTCGAGCACACCAGCACCGAAATTGCGCCGTGGTATATTATCCCTGACAATCACCGTTGGTTTGCCCGCGCCGTCGTAGCTTCGATTATTCTGGCAAAGCTCAAATCGCTGCATTCACGTTACCCAGCCGTCAGCGAGAAACAAAAAAAGGAACTGGCACAAGCGCGAAAATCGCTCGCTCAATGAAAGTTTTCTACACGAGAATTAGTGGTTATCTTTAACACTAAATTACAGTAGTCGGTTCTCTCAATCTACGTTTCAATTTGTTTTAATTTTATTCTGCTTTGTCATCTAATATAATTTCGGGAAACTCCCGCGCAAATTGTTCACGCGGCTTCATATCAATTTCGCTGCGTAAAACTTTCGCGCCGACGTTTGTTTTGAAATTCCCGTTTTCGTCGTAAAGCCGCCGATACTGCGCCGAATTTCTAATCACGCCCTGCACGTAGCCTTTTGTTTCGCGGAAGGGAATCGCTTCGACAAATTCGTCCATCTCGTATGGCAAGCTAGCTTGCCATTGCGGAACGCGGGCAGGTCCGGCATTGTAAGCTACTGCCATATATTCGACACGCCCGTATTTACTGAGTTGGTCGCGCATATACGCCGTGCCGAGTTCGATATTCAAAGCCGGATTAAAAAGCGTTTCACTGCTAATGGCTGCCGTGTTTCCGTATTTATTTGCCGTTGCGCGAGCGGTCGGAACGAGCAATTGCATCAAGCCGTAAGCATTTGCGCCGGATTTGGCGCGTGGATTAAAAACCGATTCCTGACGAATTAAACCGGCGACTTGATATGGATCAAGACTGCGGTTTTTCGCCCAAAATTTTATATCGTTCCAATTTCTCAAAGGATAAAAAATGTCCCATTCCTCGCGCCCCATTTCTTCGGGAAACATTTGCGAGTAATCAGGATAGCTTTTGGCGAGAGCGAGAAGCGCGCTGACGTTATCTTCTTTGAAACGATAATGTCGCGCCAGCGCGAGATTGATTTTCGGGCTGTTCTGCGCGGTTTTCTGCGCTTCCTGAAGTTCTTCGATTGCCCAGTCGAAAAGTCCGACGGCACCGAGTTGGTCGGCTTTTTCGGCACGTTCTAATTCTTTCGGCGTGGAAGTTTCAGCCGCAACCGTGACGGTTTTCAAATTTTCTACGGCTTTTGGCACTGGTGAACCGGCAGGGAATTGCTGCGGTTGTTGACATTTTCCCTGCCCGCGCAAATTCGTTATTCTTTGCAGAGCTAAATATCCATACCAATTTGCTCCGTAGCGATAAAGAACCGCGTCGTAAAGCGCGCAGGCTTCCGCCGTTTTCCCCGCTCGTTCCGAATCACGCGCCGCCCAGTAACCTGCTTTTCCGCGATTAGTCGAATCTTTGTCAACATATCGCGCCAAGTGTTCGATTAACATCTGCGACGATGCTTGGAAATTATTGTTTTCGTGTTCGAGCCAGGCTAATTCAAACTGCGCTCCGGCAACGTCAATCGCGTTTGGAAAAGATGCAACCGCGCTGCGCAGAAAAAAGGATTCTTCCAAATTGTTTTTCGCTTCACGCGCCAGCATTCCGACAGCGATTAAAGTTTTCGGCACAAACGCGCTTTTCGGAAATTTTCGTCGCATCTCATCGGTAATCTGCCGCGCCTGTTCCCATTGTCGCGCTCTGGCAAACCCGCGTGCGAGTTCGTAGAAACCCTGCTCTTTTTCTTTTGCCGAAAGCGGAATCAAATTAAAGGCAAACTGCGCTTCGCCGGTTTTTCGCAAGTTGGCGAAAGCGATTAAACGCCGGAGATTGATTTGCGGCGTCACCGAGTTTGGAAAACCGACGATTAAATTGCTGTATGCCGTCTGCGCTTCGGCGTAATTTTTTGCTTCGTAAAATCTGTCGGCGCGGGCTAAAATTTCTTCCGCCGTCTGCGCGACTAAAGGTTGTTCGAGCACGGTCAATTCTGCTTCCGCTTCTTTACCGGCGTTTGTTCCCGCGCCGTAAAAATAAGCTTTGCGGTAAAAGAAGGTTGTTTGTGCGGGATTGTTTTGCGCGTCATAGGATTTCGCCGCCAAAAGCAGCGCTTCGGGGTCGTTTCTTTCAATCAAATCTTTCAAAAGAAAGGGAATTTGCGCGGCTTGTCCCGATTGCAATGCGCTGTTGGCAAACAAAAGTTTTGCTTCACGCGCCCGCAACGAATTCGGGAAATCCCGGACGAGTTCGGCAAAAACATTCATCGCTTCGGCATGTCTCGACGCTTGCTGCAAAGAGCGCCCGCGCAGCCATAAAGCATAATCGGCGACATTCGTCTTCTGGCGAAAAACGTCCGAGGCAAGAATTGTCGCCGCGCCGTCAAAATCGCCCGCTTGAAAACGAATTTGCGCCCGCAGAAGTTTTGCCAGCGCTCCGGTTTTACCTTTCGGAAATGTGTTTTCAATCTGCAAAACAACCGATTCGCTCGGAAGTTTCCCGTCTTTGGTTAACCGTCGTAAACTCTGCAAGGCTAGTTCATCGGATTGTTGCGGCGTTATCGCTGAACAACTAGTCGTAAATGGCACAAGCAGAAATCCGGCGCACAGCAGAAAAATTGCCGTAAATGAAACGGAACGAAAGCGTAAATTATTATAAAACAACATTTTCTATAAATCTCCCAGGGCTTTTGATGCAAAAAAATAAACGTTATTTGTCCGATTCATTTTGACATAACCGGAACAAAATTGTTTATTGCTTAATAAACGTTTCATCATAAAACATTAAAATTAGCCAGTGAAAGCGAATAAACAAAAACCTTTTGAGAAATGAGAAAAATTTAAGAAAACAGAATTCATTTCTCAAGAAAAAAATAAAAAAAGCAGTTTTGAACTTACCGGCAAGTAGTTGTAAAATTTTTCTGATTAACGCTTTTCCAAGCACAAATTTTAAGACAAATTCTTTTTAATAAAGCTAAATAGGAGATTTGATGAACCCGAAAAATGTATTAAACTATGCCGCCGACCAAGGTGCGAGATTCTTCTCCATACGTTTCACAGACTTGTTGGGCGCGTGGCATCATCTAACTTACCCGATTGAACAATTAACCGAAGAATGTTTTGAAGAAGGCTTCGGTTTCGACGCTTCCAGCTTGCGCGGCTGGGCGGCGATTAACGAATCGGATATGCTGCTCGTGCCTGACCCGTCGCGCTCGTGGGTTGACCCGTTTGCCGAAGAAACGACGATTTGTTTGATTGCTAATGTGGTTGACCCGATAACGAAAGAAGGTTACGGACTCGACCCGCGTTCGATTGCCGTTCGCGCCGAAAGCTATCTGAAATTTACCGGCATAGCCGACACAGTTTACGTCGGACCGGAAGCAGAATTTTTCGTCTTTGATGAAGTTTTCTACCACAACGACCAGCAATCAGCCGGTTACTCGGTAAATTCCGAAGAAGGACACTGGAACACCGGAAGAAACGGCAACGAAATGGCGCCGAACTTCGGCTATCACATTCGCCCGAAAGAAGGTTACGTTCCGGTCGCGCCCGCCGATACGCTGATTGATTTACGCAACCAGATTTCGCTGATTTTGGCTGAAGTCGGCATTAAAGTCGAATGTCATCATCACGAAGTCGCCACTTCGGGACAATGCGAAATTGATTTCCGCTTTTCAAACCTTCTGCATACAGCCGACAATATAATGCTGTTTAAATACATCGTTAAAAACACGGCTCACGCGCACGGCAAAACGGCGACCTTTATGCCAAAACCGCTTTACGGTGATAACGGTTCGGGAATGCACGTTCACCAATCGCTCTGGAAAGACGGCGAGCCGCTTTTCGGCGGCGACCAATATGCAGGACTTTCGGAGATGGCGAAATTTTATATCGGCGGACTTCTCAAACATGCACCCGCGCTAGTTGCTTTTGCCGCGCCCACGACGAACAGTTTCAAGCGGCTTGTTCCGGGCTTTGAAGCTCCGGTAAATCTGGCATATTCAGCCAGAAATCGTTCTGCCGCCGTGCGGATTCCAATGTTTTCGCAATCGCCGAAAGCCAAACGTCTCGAATTTCGTCCGCCCGACCCGTCGTGCAATCCGTATATCACGTTTGCCGCGCTTTTGATGGCTGGTCTTGACGGCGTGCAAAATCGAATTGACCCGGGCGAGCCGCTCGACAAAGATATTTATGATTTGTCGCCCGAAGAATTAAAGGACGTGCCGAGTCTTCCGGGAACTCTGGACGAAGCCTTAAAAGCATTGGAAAACGACCACGACTTTCTTTTAAAAGGCGATGTTTTTACAAACGACATTATTGAACGCTGGATAAAGTATAAACGCGAAAACGAAATAAATCTTTTGCGGCTGCGCCCGCATCCGTTGGAGTTTTCGATGTATTTCGATGTTTAAGAATAAATTTTAAACAAAAAAATAGTGGAGCGTGAAAGTTATCTCACGCTCCACTATTTTTTAATAAAAGAAGATTAAGGGTTTGACTGAATCAAATCGCCTCTCGGTTGAGCAGTGAAATCTGTGTCGGTCAAATCTTGATTAAGATTAATTACTTTTGAATCAGGAGTAAACACATATCGTCTTGAATGAACTGAAACCAGATAGTCTTGCGCCGTTGCCAAGTCTTCAAATATGTAGCGTCCAAACGAATTTGTGCGAGAAATAAATGTTTCACCGGTTGATAACTCAGTTAACATGACGGTTACTCGTGAAAGGGATTTACCGTTTACATCTTTGATTCTTCCGCTGAGCATTGCGCTTGCCGCTGTTGGTGCCTGCGCCAAATTGAGGAACTTCAAGCTGTTGTTACCAGAGCTGTCACCGCTAAAGAATCGGATGCAGTTGGGCATACCCGGTGGGGTTGTTTGAGCAGTACCGCCAGTCGAGCCTTCAGGGCGCGGTAGCGATACAAAACCCTGCGGCGTATCCTCACATACGATGAAGATGGTATTTGCCGCAATAGATACATCTTTTGTTTCTCCAGCGCTAAACGTTTGTTTGTCAATCACGACTCCGACATTTCCGGTCCCCGACGCACCGGCTGGGTCCGAGACAACAGTAAAGTTGATAGTTTGAGTCACGCCGCCCGGTCTAAATGTTCTATTACCATTACAAGTATTATTGTCTCCGATACTGTCGCAAAAGTCTTTACTGATACTGAGCTTCTGCGCGGTTACATTGGTGGAAGAAATTCCAACCAAACATAACAGGATTATTCCGAAAAGAAATGTATTGCTAAAAAAATTGAAAAGAGATTTAAGTTTCATTATTACCTTCCTTGATTTGTTTAATGCGTATTTAAAAAATACGGAAGAGTATATTGTCAGACTTTCGGGGATTTAAGATGTAGACAATATAAAGTTTTAAATTAAAATAGTTGTTGAAAAAAACTTAATGGCAACTTAAGTGTTATAGTTCGCTAACTTATCAGAAACAGATTCAAATAAAAATTTTATCCTTTTTTTATTGCTTTATAAAAAAGTAGGGAATTTTTTATAAAGCAATATGTTTAATTATGAGAAAAAACGTTGCCAACGGATTGTTCTCTTAAATCAGTTAAAAAGAACTAACTTAAATTTAAAGATCTTATGTGAGATAGATTTTATCGGTGTTATATTAATGACGTAATCCTCTAAAAGGAGGAGACGGCGAAAATTTTGTTTATTAGTTTTGTTATGATTGGAAGAAGCTTCGATATTTAAGAATAAATTTTAGACAAAAAAAGAGGAGCGTGAAATAACTTTCACGCTCCTCTTTTTTTTAACGAAAGAGGGTTAAGGGATTGACTGAATCAAAGCCCCTGTCGGTAGAGCGGTAAAATCTGCATCGGTTACATCTTCGAGAAGAGTAAACACTTTTTCGTTACCTTCAAAATCATAACGTTTCGAACTAACATTAAGCAGATAAGTTTGTGCTGACGGCATATTTTCAAATGAATAACGTCCAAACGAGTTTGTTCGGGTAGTTAACATTTCGCCAGTTAAAATATTTGTTAACGTCACGTTTACTCGCGCCACAGCTTTACCATTGACATCTTTAATTCTTCCGCTGACTGATGCCGTTACCGCCGTCGGAGCGAGAAGCGCGTAATCTTCAACTTCTCCATTCGCTGCTGAACCGATTGGCGACGGGTTAGCATCGGTCGAAAGACGCAAACGAAGGTATGGGGGATTAAACCCGGGCGCTATACCTGTGAAAACTAATATACGAGTAGTCGTTCCGCTGCTGGGAATATTAAGGGTGACACGCTCCCCTGCGTCGAAAGTACCGTTGGCGTTTATATCCAACCATCCAGCTAGCGTCGCGGCTTGTCCGAAGTTGTTGGTTACATCCACGCTCACACAATATTCATTGGCGAGAGTGGTGTAAGTAGCGCCGCCGGAACCGGTACAGGTTTGCCCGCCACCTGGATTATAAAGCGGCAAACTGGTTACGCCGTCTTCGTCGTCAATGCTGTTTGTATCGTCGCCATTTGCGGGTACGCCAGGTATACCGTTTGCATTGCCGTCAATGGTAGCTCCCAGAAGGAGATTGGTGGTTACTCCGTGAAGGGGTCCATTGCTAGCTAATAGCGTTTTATATGAGTCAGGCGCGTCGCCTGCATCAACAACGACGTTGTCAATTACAATATATGCAAGTTGAAAATATATGGCTTCGCTTGAATTTGAAGAATTTAAGCTAAATTGCGCCGACGTAGCATTGCCCACAGTAACATTGTACTGGTCAATGTCTATGCTCATATTGTTAACATAACTCGGATCTCGAGTGCCGGTAAGGGATGAGTTGAAAGGATTACCAGAGTCTAATGTTGTCAGCGGACCATTATTAGTACCGAATTTTACAAATTCACTTGAATCCGATTGATCCCTGTCACCGTCCATCACAACTAAGCCAGCTTGCGAACCAAACGCGCCGCCCGGCGGAGTTATCAAACCATTCAACGAAAAACTAAGATTCGTTACACCGCTTCCGGTTGAACCGCCAAAGGTTCTGAGTCCGTCAGAAACTTGAATGTAACGATTCTGCGCCCCTGGCACAGTATAAACAATATACATATGCCAAGCAGCAACGTTTCTACTGTTCGATGTCGGAACGGTTTCTACGCGACTGGAGCGGAAAGTATATGAACCGCTGGCGTTCCCAGCCCCTTGTCCCGCAACCAAAGCGGTAACGTTCCAACTATTCTGATGGAAATATTCATCCTGACCAGGAGCGCCGAGAGAATCTACGTCTAAGCGGCTTGTGGAAAAGGAATAGTTACTATTTGTAAGCGCGGTAAATGAATATCCGGCTGTTGATGGTAAGTCCAAGCCAAAACTTCCGTTACTTCCACTGCTCGGTGTTCCGACCTTTTGGTAAAACATATGGTAAAGGATAGCGCGTTGAACGGTTGCCCCTGCGGGAAGATTAAAAGTATAGGACGAGCTGGCAGCGCCTGTGCTAGCTACGTCAATACGCTGAAATTCGTTCGTAGCAAAATCCGCGTTAGAGCCGGATATTGTGCCGTTTCTGATACTGCTACAATTTGTTGCTGTATTTTCGCACGTGACCAGCGCATTTCCGCCGACGACAATACCGCCTTCGACTTGAGCTTGATAATCAACCGTCGGTCCGTAACCGGTTTGAGCAAGCGATTGGCTTGCCGTTCCGAAAACGAACAGCAGCGCCATTGCGAATAATGCTGATTTGACAAAAAAATTAGAAAAAGTTTTAGAGTTCATATGATTAACCACCTTCATTTACGTATTTCATGAAAAATACGGGAGCATATATTGCCGGGTCTTAGTTTTAAGACACAGGAAATAAAAGTTAAAGTTAAAATATTGTTAGACAAAAAACTTCAGGTCTGAAAATATTTAGGAATTTGAAATAAACTTGTAGTGCATTATTTTGTAGCTATTGCGAGTTAATAATATGCGTTTCTTATAAAGAAACAATTTTCCAACCCCCGTCTTTGTCTTATGTAATACATAGAAATAATTTATTGCTAGCTGGAAAATTGCTAAAAACAAAACCGCTTTTCCATCTGCAAAATGTTAAGTAATGTAATACTTGAAAATGACCAGTGATAATTGTTCCCGAAGCAATTTTCGACAGGCAAATTATAACTATTCGTTGTGTATCAAATTTTCGGGGTCAAATAAAAAAGTAAAAAACTAATTTAATATGACATAGATTTTATCGGTGTTATACTAATGATGTAATCCTCTAAAAGGAGGAGAAGGCAGAAAAAATGTTTATTGGTTTTGTATTGTTGAAAATAACTTTCCGCGAGCCGATTGTTTTCTGAAAAATCGGTTAGCAAAATACGCATTAAAGGGTTATCATAGATTTTCAATAACAAACTTCTTCTTGCACGTTTTCAAACGGAAGACGCTGAAAGCTTTTTCTAATAAGGTTTTGTACACCAAAACTTGATAAAACCGTTACCGACGAGCATTCTGAAAACAAGGCGGATGAATATCTTAAGCCTTTTGTTCATAATCATATAAAATTTAAAGCAGAGTATCTTTCGCCAAACTGTTTCGATTTGTAAATTTATGCCGATTAAACATTTAAAAATGCAAGTGCCTCTTGACGACCCCTGCATTGCAATGTTTGAACAATCGCCGGTCAGCATCCAAATAATGTCGCCCGACGGACGAATCGTTCAAGTAAACGAAGCGTGGGAAGAATTATGGGGAATGACGCTCGACCAACTCAACGGATATAATATACTCAAAGACAAACAACTTGAGAAGAATGGCGTGATGCCGTATATCAAGCGCGCATTCGACGGTCAATTCACTGAAATTCCGCTCGCCCTTTATGACCCGAGCGAAACCCTTCCCGGTGTATCTCGTCCCGCCTCGCCGAAGCGTTGGACGAAAGCGATTATTTACCCGGTTAAAAGTTCCGCCGGTCAAGTGCGAGAAGTTGTTCTCATGTTCGAAGATATTACCGTCTGGAGATTAGCGGAAGAGAAAAGAAAAGCAAACGAGTCGCTCTACTACAGCCTTTTAGAAAATACGAGCGACATTATTTATTCTCACGACCTTCAAGGAAATTGTCTTTCAATAAACGGTGCGGGTGAAAAAATCACAGGTTACAGTCTGGAAGAGTTAAAGAAAATGAATATCGCTCAACTCATCGCCCCGGAACATCTCGAACTGGCAAAGCGAATGATTGAACGCAAGTCTCACGATAACACACCGACTGTTTATGAATTGGATATAATTACAAAAGACAGACGCCGCCTGACGCTTGAAATAAATACGAGAATTTCGTTAAACAAAGAACAACCTTTAGCTATTGAAGGCATTGCTCGCAATATCACCGCGCGGAAGCAGACGGAACAGGCTCTGCGCGTTAGCGAAGCGCGCTACCGTAGTCTTTTGGAAAACGCCAACGATATCATTTATTCACACGACCTTTTGGGAAATTACGTTGCGGTCAACGGCGCGGCTGAAAAAATCACGGGTTATAGCTTGGAAGAACTTAGTAAGATGAATATCGCCGAATTCGTCGTTCCCGAGCATCATGAACGGATAAAGCAGGTAATTGAAAAAAAGCTGCACGACCCGACGCCAAGCGTCCATGAATTCGATATAATTAGAAAAGACGGTCGCCGCCGGACGCTTGAAGTCAACCCAAAAATTTCGGCAATCGAAGGAGAACCCTTAGCGATTGAAGGCGTTGCCCGCGATATTACCGAGCGTAAACAGGCAGAAGAAAATTTACGCAAATCTGAAGAACGTTTCCGTCGCGCGTTTGCCATCGAAACAGTCGGCGTTATTTTCTTTAAAACCGACGGACAGATTACAGATTCTAACGATGCTTTCTTGAGAATGAGCGGCTACGACCGTGAGGATTGTCAGCGAGGACTCTTGCGCTGGGACGAGATGACACCGCCGGAGTTTAAGCCGAAAATGATCAAAGCCCTAGGGGAATTTCTAACATTCGGACGTATTCTGCCTTACGAAAAGCAATGTATCCGCAAGAACGGTTCTCGCTGGTGGTCGTTGATCGCCGCAACGCGTATCAACGCGGAAGAAGGCGTGGAATTTATTATTGACATCACCGAGCGCAAACGGGCGGAAGAGCGTTTGCGCGAATCTGAAAAACGCTTACGTTTAGCGACCGAAGCGGCACAAATGTATTCGTGGGAATTGGATTTGAACACTCAAGAAGTCAAATACTCGGAATATGCCGGCGCCGCCTTTAACTCGGATTCCTTGCCGAAAAATTTAGAAGAAGTAATGGCAAAGATTCATCCGGAAGATCGCCCGCAGACAATGCGAGAAGTTGAACGCGCCATTAGCGGAGCCGGCACATTTTCGCATCAATACCGTATTGTCAATCCGGGAGAAAAAATAAGTTGGTATGAATCATTCGCAGTAACCGTTCACAATGTACAAGGCAATTCAGGTAGCCTTATCGGCATTACGCAAGATATTACCGAACGTAAACAGATGGAAGAAATACGGCATACTTGGGCTGAACGCCTTGATGCTGCACGTGAAGACGAACGTCGACGCCTTTCTCGACAACTGCACGATGATATCGTCCAACAATTGGCTGTCGCGTCCATCAAACTCCAACGAGTTGAAAAAAAATTGGTTCAATTGTTGCCCGATGAAAATGGCATATTTTCCGATCTCGTAATGACCCAGGAACTTTTGCGAAGGAACCAAAAATCCTTGCGTCATATGGCGCACGTTCTGCACTCGGGCGTTTTGGAGCAGTTCGGGCTGAAAGAAGCCTTCCGCAAGTTTACAAAGAATATGGATACACTTTTAAAAGAGCAGTCCATAAATTTCTCTCTTAATCTGTCACCAAACTTCCCGCGTCTGGAGCCGATTGTTGAAAACGGTATTTATCGAACGATGCAGGAAGCGGTCGTTAATGCGGTTAAACATTCGCACGCTGAATTAATATCGCTGAGCCTCGGCATCAAGGATGATTCGGCTTTGGTCGTTATCGCAGATAACGGATGCGGGTTTGATACAAAGAAAAATGAGATTGACGGCATCGGATTCGCAAGTATGTATGACAGAGCCGAAATAATCGGCGCAAAACTCGATGTTACCTCAGAAACCGGAAGAGGAACTACAATTACCCTCGAAGTTCCTCTCAAAAAGAGCAGACGAAAAATGTAGACGGTTTTAAAAACTCACAAAGCAAAAACTGTATCCTTTCGTTTTTTCAAAATATATTAGCCGATTCTTCCCAAAAAACGCTTAATTCGGTGACTTTTCTCATTATCACAAACCCAGTAAAATTTTTAGCAATATCCTCCTTTTGGAGGATTGCATTATTGACAATTAACAAAACGTGCTATATTTGTTAAATTAAAATTTGTATTTTTTAATGATAGGTTTTCTGTTCGGTTAGCGCATTTGTAAGGGGAAATAATTTATTTTTTTTTGCAATTTTGTTCTTAGCTCACATCTGATGTTATTTGTAAAGATAGACGAAAATAGTTTGTACTATGAATGTATTATAGATTGCGCACAAAACGCACAAAACGCACAAGTATTATTGACAAAATGTTTTGCATTATAGTTATAATACAATGAAATTCCTAATATTCAGAAACCAAAGTAATTTTTGCAGTCCAAATCTTGACAATAAAATTTGAAATGTATAATATATAAAATCGCTCAAATCGCTCTTCTGATGAATTTTTTTATTTATCTTCTGAAACCATTTACGCAATTTCGGCGAAGTCTATAGTTTAGAATTTAACTGAGCAATCTTTAAGATTTGGATAAGATTTCTTGACATAAATGGAAGGATATTCGAGATAAATAAAATGACTACGATTATTATAGCTGATGATCATGAACTGGTGCGGGAAAGTATTGCATCATTGCTGCGCGAAGTGTCAAGTTTTAATATAATTGGTCAGTGTTCGAACGGACGCCAGGCAGTTAAGATGGTTGCTCGCTTTCGCCCGAATGTTGCCATTCTTGACGTATCAATGCCGGAACTAAACGGGATTGATGCAGCGCAACAGATACGCAAAGTCAGTCCTTCGACACGGGTTATCGCCTTATCCGTTTTCACCGACGAAGCATACATTCGAGATATGATTAATGCCGGAGTTTGCGGTTTTGTCGTCAAATCAGGCGCGGCTCAAGACTTAGTTGACGCAATTCAGATGGGTTCGAGAGGAAAAGTTTATTTCAGCGAAGAAATAGCCGATACCGCCGAAGAAATTCAAAACAATAAAGGCAAACGCAAAAACGGTTCTTCACAATCCGAATGCCCAATCACCCAGCGCGAACGAGAAGTGCTGCAGCTTATCGGCGAAGGATATTCATCGGTAGAAATTGCCTTAAAATTAAATATCAGTGAAACGACCGTCAAAACTCACCGTAATAACCTAATGGACAAACTTGATGTGCGCAGCGTAGCCGGTTTAACGCGGCAAGCGATTCGGCTCAAGCTTGTTCACGTTGAGTAAAATAATGACGAGGGCAGCTGATGTTTACTTTCAAAATTATTTAAGATTAAAATTTTGATTGGCACCGCGCGTCTTCTCTGATTCATCCTAAAACCTCATTTAAAACAGAAAAGCACGATAATACAAATAATAAATGATGTTTATCTGAAATCTTTTTTTCGGACATCATAAACGATTTGTTTTCGCGTTAAAAGATTCTGATGACCAAAAAATTCCAAAAAAAACCTGCCCGCGTCTAACGGACAGGTATAAGAATCATGAAAGTACAATTGAAATTGTATAGGTGTCATAATAATGGCGTAATCCTCTAAAAGGAGGAGAAAGCTAAAATTTTTTTATCAAAATAACAGGTCGTCATAAATAAATTCATTTTGTGAAAATAGAAGAAGTAATTTTACAAGGAAAATTTGTCAGTCTCGTGCCGCTTAGTTTCGAACACCTCGACGCGCTTTATAAAGCGGCTTCGGTCAAATCGCTTTGGCTTTGGACGGCGAATGTTGTCAAAACAAAAGACGATTTGCGGCATTACGTCGAAACCGCGCTTGATGAATTAGAGAGAAAAACGTCGCTGCCATTTGTAACAATAGAAAAATCTTCTGAAAAAATCATCGGCTCGACACGTTTCGGCAACCTTGACGCGAAAAATCGAAAAGCTGAAATCGGCTGGACATGGATAAATCCGGCGTGGCAGAGAAGTTTTATAAATACGGAAGCCAAACTTTTAATGCTCACGCACGCTTTTGAAACCTGGAAATGTGTCAGAGTAGAATTCAAAACAGATGTTTTGAACGAAAAATCTCGAAAAGCTATCTTGCGTCTCGGCGCAAAAGAAGAAGGTGTTCTACGGCAACATATATTTACGGATACGGGACGCTTGCGCGATACCGTTTATTTCAGTGTAATTGATAAAGAATGGCAAAATGTTAAAACAAACCTATCGGCAAAATTGAGGAGTTACGAATGAAAAAGTTTTTAAGTCTGTTTATTCTCGCAGTATTTGCAACCGGTTGCTCGTCTGCGCCGACGACAACAAATACAACGACAAACACGACTGAATCAGAAAATAAAAATCCGACTAATACAAATGTTGAAACTGCCGCGGGAAATTCCGAAAAACCGCCTGTTCTAAAATTCGGGATTGACAAAAATGCCAAAGGCGGCAGATTTCCGAATCCAAACGCGACCGGCGGAATTGATGTGAAAAACGTAAAAGTCGTTACGCCGACCAGACCCGCTTCGGATAATTCGCAGGTTGCAAGCACGATGAACAAAGAGGGAACGCCTATCGAAACGCGTACCTTCAAAAGCCACCCGATTTTATTAAAGACCGAAAGAATTTACACAGATATACAAAATCCGAACGGACGCGTTTATCTTAAAAACGGCAAAATTGTTGAACTCCCGCCAGACCCAAGCATCAACCTTTCAATTGCTCCGGCAAATGAGATTTTAAAGGCAATCGGAAACGCTTCAAACGTTGCGCCGCAGAAAGATGGTTCGACTAAAAAAGCGGATTAATAATTTTTATTGATTAAAATTTTACTTAGCCGGAGCATTAGAAAAGTTTTTAATTGTCTGCAAATAATCGTCTTTTGATTTTGCGAAAACATTATTGTGACTAGCTTCATCTATTATCAAATTTGAACGTAATAATCGTTTGAAACTAAATTCTCTAATCAAAAAATATCTTAATCTGGGAGTCATCTTACTCAAACAAATTCGGAGCGGCGTTATTAGTTTTTAGCAAATTATCCAAACCGAAATGTTCATACGCGCGGCGCGTGACTAATCTTCCGCGCGGCGTACGATTCAAAAATCCGGTTTGAATCAGATACGGCTCGATAATTTCTTCAATCGAATCTTTTTCTTCGTGAATCGAAGCGGAAATTGTTCCCAAGCCGACGGGACCGCCATCGAATTTTTCGATAATCGTTAAAAGCAGTTTACGGTCGATCTCGTCCAAACCGTATGTGTCAACTTCCATCCGATTGAGCGCGTCCATCGCAATCGCTTCGGTAATTTTCCCTTCATAATCAACTTCAGCGTAGTCACGCACGCGGCGCAGAAGGCGATTGGCAATACGCGGTGTTCCGCGTGCGCGGCGGGCGATTTCCGTCGCGCCGTTTTCATCAATCTCAACTTTTAAAATATCCGCCGAGCGTTTAACAATCGTCTGCAAATCTTCGACGTTATAAAAATCCAGATGAAAAACAATGCCGAAACGACCGCGTAGCGGAGCCGTAATCAATCCGGGACGAGTTGTCGCGGCGACTAATGTAAATTTCGGAAGTTCAAGTTTTATCGAACGAGCCGCCGTTCCTTGCCCGATCATCAAATCAAGATTGTAATCTTCCATCGCCGGATAGAGAACTTCTTCGATCGCCGGATTAAGGCGATGAATTTCGTCTATGAAAAGAACGTCGCCTTCGGCAAGATTTGTCAGAATCGCGGCAAGGTCTCCCGCTTTTTCAATGATTGGTCCGGCGGTTGATTTTAGCTCCGCGCCCATTTCGTTGGCGACAATTAAACTTAAAGTCGTTTTCCCGACGCCGGGCGGTCCGGTCAGCAAAATATGGTCGAGAGCTTCGCGGCGTTTGAGCGCGGCTTTAATGAAAATTCGCAAGTTGTCTTTTACCTTGCGCTGCCCGATATATTCGCCGAGCTGCGAGGGGCGCAAAGAAAGTTCTATCTGCTTTTCCTCGTCATCAAAAGCACTTCCGTCGCGGTTGTCGTTGTTTTCAAAATCTTCGCTCATATTAAATTTCAGATTCCAAATTTCAGATTCCAAATTCCAAATTCGTCAAACCGTTTAAACCACTTTGACGAATCTTATTATGAGACAAAATAATCTGGAATTTGAAATCTGAAATTTGGAATTTACGATTAACCTTTCGCTAAAAGCTGCAAACTTTTTCGCAATAATTTTTGCACGCTCATTTCAGTTCCGTCCTGCACGGCTTGTTTTAAGGCTTTTTCCGCCGCGTTTCGTTGATAGCCCAAATTAGTCAAAGCCGAAAGCGCGTCATCGTAAACAGCGTCAGCCGAAACAGTCGCGTTGCTCGCCGCCGAGCCTAATTGTTGTTGCGCCGCGCCGGATGATAAATCATTTAACTTATCACGCAGTTCGATAACTAATCTTTCGGCGGTTTTTCTCCCGACGCCTGGAATCGAAGTCAGCCGCGCTAAATTATCAGTGCGGACGGCGGCGATAATTTCGTCTGCGCTCATTCCCGAAAGCATCGAGATGCCGGACTTTGCGCCGATGCCTTGAACGGAAATAAGTTTCAGATAAAGCTCGCGCTCGCGCAAAGTCTTAAAGCCGAAAAGCTGAAGCACGTCTTCGCGGACGTGCGTAAAAATGCGAAGCTCGATTTCTTCGCCAATCTCACCAAGCTCGTAAAAAGTCGAAAGCGGAATCATCACTTCATAACCGACGCCGCCGATATCAACGATAACCGTATTTGCTTCTTTTTCTAAAAGTTTTCCTTTCAAATATGAAATCATTTCGTATTTTTAACCGTTCGGTTTTTATAATCAATTCTGGACATTATAGTAATCAACATCTCCGTTCATATTATAAGAGTAGTTATTTTGAACATAATCTCTTAATTTACCAGTAGTTGTTTTGACATAAATCATTCGCCTGTGTTTCAAGTATGAAACACAAATTGTAATGGATATTCAATTTTGGGGCAACGACAGAAAACAATTTCGCCATCTTTAACTTTGAGAACTTTTTCACTTCTCGATTTAAGAATATAATTACTCACAAAAGATGAAGGTTGAGAAAATATCCGAATTAACGACTAACC
>Ga0136617_10001445_pt1 | contig 21114 bp, 20 predicted proteins | sample AntDrymUQ3222106_2_FD_129672 | JGI IMG/M metagenome (GOLD analysis project Ga0136617, IMG submission 129672) | Polar desert sand microbial communities from Dry Valleys, Antarctica - metaG UQ322 (21.06) | ecosystem: Environmental > Terrestrial > Soil > Desert | place: Antarctica: Dry Valley...
CGTAGCCGGCCAGTGCCCGACGCATCCGCTCGTCGTCGGTGAAGAACTCGGGCGGGAGCAGCCCACCCAGTGTCGTCGTCCGGGTGCACGGATCGCACAGCTCACCGAGGTTGTCCAGGCGCAGCTGGGCACCACACCGCCCACAACGCGTGCGGTCGCTCATGGGCTCGGCACACCACCTCTCGGCATTCAACGATCATCGAGATCCACCGTAGCGGTCAGGTCACCGCCTTCATCCGGGCCCTGGCCGGAGAACGGCGATGGCAACGTCACCTATGCGGTCCGGCCCTGCCGCCCACCTCCCGCGTCCGGTGTGCTGAACGGCAGTTTCCGCACGCGGTTCAACAGGTGCCGGTGTTCACCGGCCAACCGTGTGCCGGTGCAGGGAGGGTGAGATGCCAGGTCGGAAGGCGGCTCCGGATCGCGTCGCAGCGGTGCACGTCATCGCGCCACCCGGGGGTTATGGCGACGACGGGCAAGTCTACCTGCGGGTGGACAAAGGCCTGGCCGGTGATGCCTGGCCGCAGCGAGGCTATGACATCGAGTGCAATGACTGGCGTTGTTCCCTGGATCCGAAGCACGACTACGTGTCGGTGCACAACAGCCACAGCGCCTTTGTCTACGCGCGCTGGATTACCGAGCGCGGGGTGCCCGAAGCGGCGCTGACCGTGGTGCGCCTCGCAGGCCACCCGGTGCGGCCGTGAACGGCACCGGCAACCGGGTGCTCATCGACCCGGTCACCGCGACCGGTGTCGGCGGTGGGGTGTGAACGCTATGCGGGCCCGCCCTGTCCAGCTCAAGGGGCCGACACTACGTCCGGAGTCGAGATGGGAGTACATCACTGGTGGCGCCGGGAGCCCGCCGATCCCGCGACCGTCGAGCGAGACGGCTATGAGCACTGGTGGTGGCCGGCTCGGCCGGGCTCACCGGGCGTGATCCCGCTGGTCGAGTTCCCGTTCCACGCTCCGTGACTCGCGGGCGCAGGTACTCACCGATGTCGAACATCGCCACCTGGTACCCGTCGTCGGCGAGCTCGCCGCGCAGCTCGACGTAGCGCGTCTCGTTCGGGTCGCTGGGATCCAGCGGCCCGCGCGTCAGCGCGGCGGTCCAGACGCGCAGCTCGTCGCGGGTCGGTGTCTCCACGGCCCGGAGCATAGGCGATGACGGCTCCCACGATCCGATCCCACGATCTGGTCCCCCTGTCCCGAGGAGTTGACGCCCCGCCCGCCCGGCGGCTAGCGTCGAGCCCATGACCGCCGTCCGAGTTCTCGTACTTCGTAGGTGCGTCCACGCCTGAGCGAGCTCTCGGGTCGTCGACGCGCCACCCTCGTTCCGCCGGACCTCGGCGGCGAGGGTTTTTTCATGTCCGCAGCTTCATGTCCAGATCCACGACATACCAGCGAGGCAGATCGCAGATGACCACCGCCACGCCCCGTTCCGGCCTGGTGCCTGGACCCGCAGGCCCGAAACCGTCGCCGCCGCCCGGCCGCCCGGTCCCCGCGAGCCCCGCCGCGGTGTCCGCGCCGAGGATCGACCAGGTGCCGATGACCGGCGCCCAGTCGCTCGTTCGCTCGCTGGAGGAGGTGGGCTGCGAGGTCGTCTTCGGCATCCCGGGCGGCACGATCCTGCCCGCCTACGACCCGCTGCTCGACTCCACGAAGGTGCGCCACATCCTGGTCCGCCACGAGCAGGGCGCCGGTCATGCGGCCACCGGGTACGCGCAGGCCACCGGCAAGGTCGGCGTCTGCATGGCGACCTCCGGGCCGGGCGCGACCAACCTCGTCACCCCGATCGCCGATGCGCACATGGACTCGGTCCCGATCGTCGCGATCACCGGGCAGCAGACCCGCGCGCTGATCGGCACCGACGCGTTCCAGGAAGCCGACATCACCGGCATCACCCTGCCGATCACCAAGCACAACATGCTGGTCATCGACGCCAAGGAGATCCCGCGGGCGATCGCTGAGGCTTTCCACCTGGCGAGCACCGGCCGGCCCGGCCCGGTCCTGGTGGACATCCCCAAGGACGTGCTGACCGAGCAGACGACGTTCTCCTGGCCGCCGGAGCTCAAGTTGCCCGGCTACCGGCCGACCACCCGACCGCACGGCAAGCAGATCCGCGAGGCCGCCAAGCTCATCTGCTCGGTGCGCCAGCCGGTGCTCTACGTGGGTGGCGGCGTGCTCAAGGCGGTGGCGTCGCCCGAGCTGCTGGAGCTCGCCGAACTCACCGGGATTCCGGTGGTCACCACGCTGATGGCCCGCGGTGCCTTCCCGGACAGTCACATTCAGCACGTCGGCATGCCCGGCATGCACGGCACGGTGGCCGCGGTGGCGGCGATGCAGAAGGCCGACCTGCTGGTGGCGCTCGGAGCCCGCTTCGACGACCGGGTTACCGGCCAGCTGGCGACGTTCGCCCCGCACGCCATGATCGTGCACGCCGACATCGACCCGGCCGAGATCTCGAAGAACCGTCGCGCCGACGTGCCGATCGTCGGGGACTGCAAGGAAGTGATCACCGAGCTGATCGAGGCGGTGCGCGCCGAGCGGGCCGAGCACGGGCACGTCGATCTGACGCCCTGGTGGGCCCAGCTCGACGAGCTCCGCACGACCTACCCCCTGGGCTATGACTGGCCCGCCGACGGGTCGCTCTCCCCGGAGTACGTGATCGAACGCATCGGCCAGATCGCCGGGCCGGACGCGCTGTACGCCGCCGGCGTCGGGCAGCACCAGATGTGGGCGGCACAGTTCATCAAGTACGAGCGGCCGCGATCCTGGCTGAACTCGGGTGGCCTGGGCACGATGGGTTTCGCGGTGCCCGCGGCGATGGGCGCGAAGATGGCCCGCCCCGACGCGGTGGTGTGGTGCATCGACGGCGACGGCTGTTTCCAGATGACCAACCAGGAGCTCGCCACCTGTGCCATCGAGAACATCCCGATCAAGGTAGCTGTGATCAACAACGGCAATCTGGGCATGGTCCGGCAGTGGCAGAACCTGTTCTACTCCGAGCGCTACTCCAGCACCGACCTGGGCACGCACCGTCGGATCCCCGACTTCAAGCTGCTCGCCGAGGCGATGGGCTGTGTGGGGCTGCGCGCGGAGGCCAAGGACGAGGTCGACAAGGTCATCCACCAGGCGATGGCGATCAACGATCAGACCGTGGTCATCGACTTCGTGGTCGGGGCGGATGCGCAGGTGTGGCCGATGGTCGCGGCGGGCACCGGCAACGACCAGATCATGGCAGCACGCAACATCCGGCCGCTCTACGACATCGATGACGTCGTCGAGGTCGACGAGGTGACGCGGGCCGAGACCCAGGGCGCCGATCGGCCCGGGAGGAGCAACCGATGATCGAGCGACACACCCTGTCGGTGCTCGTGGAGGACAGGCCCGGCGTGCTCGCGCGCGTCTCGGGGCTCTTCTCCCGGCGCGGGTTCAACATCTCCTCGCTCGCGGTCGGTCCGACCGAGCACCCCGACATCTCCCGGATGACCATCGTGGTCGCCGTCGACGACTTCCCGCTCGAGCAGGTCACCAAGCAGCTCAACAAGCTGATCAACGTGATCAAGATCGTCGAGCTGGAACCGGCCGCGTCCGTGCAGCGTGAGCTGCTGCTGGTCAAGGTCCGCGCCGACGCGACGATGCGCAGTTCGGTGCTCGAAATCGTCGAGCTCTTCCGGGCGAAGGCGGTGGACGTCTCCCCGGAGGCGCTCACCATCGAGGCCACCGGCACGGTCGAGAAGCTCGCCGCGCTGCTGCGCATGCTCGAACCGTTCGGTATCCGCGAGATGGTGCAGTCCGGCATGGTCGCGATGGGCCGCGGGCCCCGGTCGATCACCGCCACCGCCGTTCGCTAAACAGCGTTCCCCACCCTTTCGAGAGGACGATCCAGCCGCGATGAGCGTGAACATCTACTACGACGACGATGCCGATCTGTCGATCATTCAGGGGCGAACGGTGGTGGTGATCGGCTACGGCAGCCAGGGCCACGCGCACGCGCTGAGCCTGCGCGACTCCGGCGTCGACGTGCGGGTCGGCCTGCCCGAGGGCTCGAAGTCCCGGACGAAGGCCGCCGACGAGGGGCTCCGCGTCCGCACCCCGGCCGAGGCTGCCGCCGAAGCCGATCTGATCATGATCCTCGCACCGGACACCCAGCATCGCCACATCTATGCCGACGACATCGCCCCCACCTTGAAGCCCGGCGACGCGATCTTCTTCGGCCACGGTTTCAACATCCGCTATGGGCTGATCAAGCCCCCGGCCGATGTGGACGTGGCGATGGTGGCGCCCAAGGGGCCAGGCCACCTGGTGCGCCGGCAGTTCGTCGACGGCAAGGGCGTGCCGTGCCTGATCGCGGTCGAGCAGGACCCCACCGGTGGCGCCAAGGCGCTCGCGCTGTCCTACGCCGCGGCGATCGGCGGGGCGCGTGCCGGGGTCATCGAGACGACCTTCAAGGAGGAGACCGAGACCGACCTGTTCGGTGAGCAGGCCGTGCTCTGCGGCGGTGCGGCGGCGCTGGTGCAGACCGGGTTCGAGGTGCTCACCGAGGCCGGCTACGCCCCGGAGATCGCCTACTTCGAGTGCCTGCACGAGCTCAAGCTGATCGTCGACCTGATGTATGAGGGTGGCATCGCCAACGAGCGCTTCTCCATCTCCGACACCGCCGAGTACGGCGACCTCACCCGCGGCCCGCGCATCATCACCCCGGCGGTCAAGGAGGAGATGCAGCGGATCCTCGCCGAGATCCAGGACGGCCGGTTCGCCGCCGAGTGGGTGGCCGAGGACGAGAAGGGCCGTCCGAACTTCACCCGATTGCAGAAGGAAGGCGCCGAGCACCCGATCGAGGAGGTCGGGGAGAAGCTGCGCGCCCTGATGAGCTGGGTCGGCTCAAAAGCCACCTAACCCCTGCCGCCGGTCGCCGTGCCCAGCGGGATTCCCCGAACGAACGGCACTTTCGTCCGGTAGATATGGACGAGAGTGCCGTTCGTTGGATCTGCGGCGCCCTCGCGGGAGCGGCGCAACTAGGATCGCCCGTAATCCGTCCTCGATCCGGGAGCACCGCACCGCCGTGAGCACCGTCGCCGCCCGTCCTGTCGTCCTGCTCGCCGAGAAGCTCGCCCCATCCGCCGTCGCTCTGCTGGGGGACCTCGTCGAGATCCGCCACGTGGACGGCACCGACCGTCCCGCCCTCCTGGCCGCCATCGCTGACGCCGATGCGTTGCTCGTGCGCTCCGCGACGAAGGTCGACGCCGAGGCGCTCGCCGCGTCCACCCGGCTCAAGGTCGTGGCCCGCGCCGGCGTCGGGTTGGACAACGTCGATGTCCCCGCGGCCACCGCGCGCGGTGTGATGGTCGTCAACGCACCCACCTCCAACATCGTCAGCGCCGCCGAGCACGCCGTCGCGCTGCTGCTCGCCACTGCCCGCCACATCCCGGCTGCGGACGCGAGCCTGCGCGCCGGGGCGTGGAAGCGCAGCGCGTACACCGGTGTGGAGCTCAACGGCAAGATCGTCGGCGTGGTGGGTCTGGGCAAGATCGGCCAGTTGGTCGCGCAGCGGCTCGCGGGCTTCGGCGTCGATCTGATCGCCTACGACCCCTACGTCGCCGCGGCCCGCGCCGCGCAGCTGGGCATCGAGCTGGTCTCCCTCGAGGAGCTACTGCGCCGCGCCGACGCGATCTCCATCCACCTGCCCAAGACCGCGGAGACCCTGGGACTCATCGGCAAGGATCAGCTCGCGCTCACCAAGCCGGGCGTGCTGATCGTCAACGCCGCCCGCGGTGGGCTCATCGACGAGGACGCGCTGGCCGAGGCCGTCCGAAGCGGGCACGTCGGCGGCGCCGGCATCGATGTCTACCTCACCGAGCCCACCACCTCCAGCCCGCTGTTCGAGCTGCCGCAGGTGGTCGTCACCCCGCATCTGGGTGCGTCCACCGATGAGGCGCAGGACCGTGCCGGTACCGACGTCGCCCGTTCGGTGCGGCTCGCGCTGGCCGGGGAGTTCGTGCCCGACGCGGTGAACGTGCAGGTCAGTGGCGTGGTCGGGGAGGAGGTCAAGCCGTGGTTGCCGCTCACCCAGAAGCTCGGCGCCGTGCTCTACGCCATGGCCGGCCGGCTGCCCAGCGCGGTCACCGTCGACGTCGCCGGTGAGCTGGCCGCCGAGGACGTCTCGGTGCTGGCGCTGGCCGCGTTGCGCGGGGTGTTCACCCCTGTCGTCGAGGCCCAGGTCACCTTCGTCAACGCGACGAGCCTGGCTGCCGAGCGGGGCGTCGACGTCGAGCTGACCACCGCCCCGGAGAGTGGGAACCACCGCAGCGTCGTTGCGCTGCGGGCCGCGATGCCGGACGGCGAGTCGATCACCGTGTCGGGTACGCTGACCGGGCGCGCTCAGGTGGAGAAGCTGGTGGAGATCAACGGGCGGCACTTCGACCTGCGTGCCGAGGGCTACCTGCTGCTCCTGGAGTACGCCGACCGTCCGGGGGTGATGGGCCGGGTCGGCTTGCTGCTCGGGGAGGTCGCGGTCAACATTGAGGCCGCGCAGATCAGCCAGACCACCGACGGCACCGACGCGATCATGCTGCTGCGCGTGGACCGGCCGGTGGACCCGGCCGTGCTGGCGTCGGTCGGCTCGTCGGTCGGCGCGACGACCACGCGGCTGATCTCCTTCGACTGATCCGTCGGCGCAGAGGTGTCGAGAGCGTGGGGAACGGCTCTTGACCGATCCCCGGACCGATTCACGTACGCTGTGGCGCCGTGAGAGCCCTCCGCCGTTTCACCGTCCGCGCCCAGCTGCCGGCGTCCCTGGCGCCCCTGCAAACCCTGGCCACCAACCTGCGGTGGAGCTGGCACCCGGCCACCCAGGACCTGTTCGCCTCGCTCGACCCGGTCGCCTGGGAGCGGGCCGACCGCGACCCGGTCCGGTTGCTGGGGGAGATCTCCACCACCAGGCTGGCCGAGCTTGCCGCCGACGCCGAGACGGTCGTGACGGTCCGGGAGCTCGCCGACGACCTGTCCGCGTACCTCGCTGAGCCGCGCTGGTACCAGAACGAGCGGGAGGACGACCCGTCACTGCCGGCGTCGGTCGGCTACTTCTCGATGGAGTTCGGCGTCACCGAGGTGCTGCCGAACTACTCCGGTGGCCTCGGGGTGCTGGCCGATGACCACCTCAAGGCCGCGTCCGACCTGGGCGTGCCACTGATCGGTGTCGGGCTGCTGTACCGGTCGGGGTACTTCCGCCAGTCGCTCTCCCTCGACGGCTGGCAGCTCGAGCACTACCCGGTGCTCGACCCGCAGGGCCTGCCGTTGCAGCTGCTCACCGGCACCGACGGCGAGCCGCTGCTCGTCGAGGTGGCGATGCCCGCGGAGCGGACGCTGCGGGCCCGGGTGTGGCAGGCCGCCGTGGGACGCGTCCCGCTGCTGTTGCTCGACTCCGACATCGAGGAGAACCCACCCGACCTGCGTGGCGTCACCGACCGGCTCTACGGCGGCGACCAGGACCAGCGGATCCGCCAGGAGATCCTGGTCGGCGTCGGTGGGGTGCGGGCCGTGCGGGCGTTCTGCGCCGCGTCCGGGCACCCCGAGCCGGAGGTATTCCACACCAACGAGGGCCACGCCGGCTTCCTCGGCCTGGAGCGGATCCGGGAGCTCCAGGTCCAGCACGGGCTGAGCTTCGACGAGGCCGTCGCCGCCGTTCGCGCCGGCACGGTCTTCACCACCCACACGCCGGTGCCCGCGGGCATCGACCGGTTCCCGGTCGACATGGTGCGCCACTACTTCGTCGCGGGGCGTCATGACAGCGGAGCCCCGATCACCCCGGCGCTCCTGCCCGGCGTCCCGATCGACCGGGTGCTCGCGCTGGGTGCCGAGGAGAACGCGGACATGTTCAACATGGCGCACATGGGCCTGCGGCTGGCCCAGCGCGCCAACGGCGTGTCGAAGCTGCACGGCGCGGTCTCGCGCGGCATGTTCGGCGGGTTGTGGGAGGGCTTCGACGCGGACGAGGTGCCGATCGGCTCGGTCACCAACGGCGTGCACGGGCACACCTGGGAGGCCCGCGAGGTCACGGCGCTGCTGGGTGCGCCGGGTCCCGGCACCGCTGGCTCGCCCGAACAGCCGGTCACCGACGAGACGCTCTGGGAGCTGCGCGGCGCCTTGCGCGCCCGGCTCGTCGTCGAGGTCCGTCGGCGCGTGCGCGAGGCCTGGCTGCAGCGCGGCGCGTCCACCCCCGAGCTGGGCTGGACCGACTACGTCTTCGACCAGGACATGCTCACCGTCGGGTTCGCCCGCCGCGTCCCGACCTACAAGCGGCTCACGCTCATGCTGCGCGACAAGGACCGGCTGCACGACCTGCTGCTCGACCCGCACCGCCCCGTGCAGCTCGTCGTCGCCGGCAAGTCGCACCCGGCCGATGACGGCGGCAAGGCCCTCATCCAGGAGATCGTGCGTTTCGCCGACGACCCGGCGGTGCGTCATCGGATCGTCTTCCTGCCCGACTACGACATGTCGATGGCCCGCTACCTGTACTGGGGCTGCGACGTCTGGCTGAACAACCCGCTGCGCCCCCTGGAGGCCTGCGGGACGTCCGGGATGAAGTCCGCGCTCAACGGCGGGCTGAACCTGTCGATCCGCGACGGCTGGTGGGACGAGCTCTACGACGGCGCCAACGGCTGGGCGATCCCCACCGCGGACGGCATCACCGACCCGGTCCGGCGCGACGATCTCGAGGCCAACGCGCTCTACGAACTGCTCGCCACCCAGGTCGCGCCGGCCTTCTACGAGCACACCGCCGGGGTGCCGACGCGGTGGGTGGAGCTGGTCCGGCACACCCTCACGACGCTGCGCCCGCAGGTGCAGGCCACCCGGATGGTGCGGGAGTACGTCGAGGACTGGTACGCGCCCGCAGCGCGGGCGGCGGCCAGGATCGTCGCCGACGATTTCGGTGCGGCCCGCGAGCTGGCCGACTACCGGGCCCGGCTGGGTGCGTCCTGGTCGCGCGTGCGGGTGGCCGGCGTGGACACCTCCGGGTTGCCGGACACCCCGGTGGTCGGGGTGCCCATGACGGTCCGCACGACCGTGCACCTGGCCGGGCTGAAGCCCTCCGACGTCCTGGTCGAGGCCGTGATCGGGCGGGTGGACGAGAGCGAGGAGCTCAGCGACTCCGTCACCGTGGCGATGAAGCACATCGGCAGCTCCGACCGGGACGGCGACCGGTTCGAGGCCGTCGTCCCGCTGCCGCACGCGGGGCTCGCCGGTTACACGGTGCGGGTGCTACCGACCCACCGCCTCCTGGCGTCGCCCGCGGAGCTGGGCAAGGTGGTACTGGCCGGCTGATCCGCTGCGCGAGCCCGGGATCAGCCGCAGCAACCACCGCCGCAGCACCCGCCACCGGCTGGGCGGGCCGGGGCGTTCGAGCGGGGGGCGCCTCGGCGCGCTCCGGCGAGGGCGACCGTGGACAGCAGCCTGATGGTGTCGGCGTGGCCTGCGGGGCAGGCTGCCGGATCGCCGGAGGTGCTCATGGGGCGATCGACCTCGAAGGTCGTGATGCATTCGCGGCAGCGGAACTCGTAGCGTGGCACGGTGTGCACGCTACCCGGCTTCGGGCGGTCATGGTCCGGGAGCGAGCTGGCGCCAGGACCCATGATCGCCGGAATCGGGACATGAGGTGCGCAGGCGCAGCTCATGTCCCAGTTTCGGCGATCATCGCGTCCTGGCGCAGCAGCAGCAACGACCGCGGCGGCAGAGTGATCGTCGTGCCACCGGGGAGGGGGCGCAGGGACGGCGGGACGCCATCGGTGCGGGTGCTGTCGAGCTCGGGGACGAGCGTGCCGCCCGCCGGGAGCGTGGCCGCCACCGCCTCGCCGCCGGCGTGCAGCAGCACCAGCCACTCCCCAGCGAGCAGCAGCCCCAGGGTGTGCAGTCCGAGGTCGTGCCAGTCAGGCCCATCCACCGGCCGCCCGGCCGGGTGCCACCACAGCACGTTGCCGCCGGTGTGGAACCGGTCACGGTGCAGGGCAGGCGACGACCGGCGGATCTGGGCGACCCGGGCGGTGAACGCGGTGAGCGACTCCGCGGTGTCCCGGTCGTGCCCGTCCCGGGTCCAGGCCACCCAGGACGTCTCGTCGTCGAGGCAGTAGGCGTTGTTGTTGCCGCGCTGGGTGCGCCAGAGCTCGTCGCCGCCGAGCAGCATGGGAGTGCCGGTGGAGAGCATCAACGTCGCCAGCATCGCACGCGCCGCCGCAAGCCGCCGCGTCGAGATCACCGGTGACGACGTCTCGCCCTCGACCCCGAAGTTCTGCGATCGGTTGTCGTCGGTGCCGTCGCGGCTCGCCTCCCCGTTGGCCTGGTTGTGCTTGCGCTCGTAGGAGACGAGATCGCGCAGGGTGAAGCCGTCGTGCGCGGTGATGAAGTTGACCGACGCCCACGGCCTGCGTCCAGAGCCGCGGTACAGATCAGAGCTCCCGGTGAGCCGGGAGGCGACCTCGCCGATGCCGCCGTGGCCGCGCCAGAAGTCGCGCACGGCGTCGCGGTAGCGCCCGTTCCACTCCGACCATGCCACGCCGAAGCCACCGACCCGGTAACCCTCGCCGGTGGCGTCCCACGGCTCGGCGATCAGCTTGACGCGCGACAGGATCGGGTCGGTCGCGATCGCGGTGAGCAGCGGGGCGTGCGGGTCGAACGCGCCCGAACGCGGCCGGCCGAGGACGCTTGCCAGGTCGATACGGAAACCGTCGACGCCGAACACCGTCACCCAGTGCCGCAGCGCGTCGCAGACCAGGCGGATCACCGTCGGCGAACCGGAGTCCAGGGTGTTGCCGGTGCCGGTGATGTCGGCGTCGTGGCCGTTGCCGCCCAGGGAGTAGTACGCCGGCGCGTCGAGGCCGCGGTAGGACAGCGTGGTGCCCGCGACGCCGCCCTCGCAGGTGTGGTTGGGCACCACGTCGAGGATCACCTCGATGCCCGCGGCGTGCAGCGCGGTGACCATCGTCCGGAACTCCTCCACCTCCTCGCCCGGCGCGCTGCAGTACCGGCCGTTCGGGGCGAGGAACGCGAGCGTCGCGTAGCCCCAGTAGTTGGGCATATCCCGGCGCAGGAGCGGGGGCTCGTCGGCGATCGCGGCGACCGGCAGCAGCTCGACGGCCGTCACGCCGATCTGCTGCAGATGCGCGATCACCGCGGGGTGGGCAAGCCCGAGGTAGGTGCCGCGGTGTTCGGGCGGTACCTCGGGGTGGCACTTGGTGTAGCCGCGGACGTGTAGCTCGGCGATCACCGTCTCCGACCACGGCACCTCCGGACGCGGACCGGACGCGGGCTCGTCCGGCTCGGCGACGACGGAGAGCGGGACGTGGCCGAGCGAGTCGAGGGTGGACGGCGGTCCGGTCATCGGGTCGTCGACCCAGCCGCGGGCGGCGTGCAGATCGGTGACCTGGCCGGTGACGATCCGAGCGTAAGGGTCGACGAGGATCTTGGCCGGGTTCGCCCGCAGTCCCTGCCAGGGCCGGTACGGCCCGTGCACCCGGTAGCCGTATCGCTGCCCCGGTCCGACCCGGGGCAGGTATCCGTGCCAGACACCGAACGTGCGTTCGATCAGCTCGACTCGACGTTCGGTCAGGGCCCTCGCTCCACCGTCGACGAGGCAGACCTCCACGGCATCCGCGCTGGTGGAGGCGACAGCGAAGCGGACCCCACCGGCGTCGGCATGGGCACCTAACGGGAAGACCGCCACGATCGGCGAGGATAGGGCCGTGGCCGTGCCCGAACCCCGCGATGAGTCCACCGACACCCCCAAGCAGCCCGATCTGACCGACCTGGTCGTCCGAATGGACGCTGTCGTGGTGCGGCGCGGTCCCACGACGCTGGTTACCGGGATCGACTGGGCGGTCGAGCTGGACGAGCGCTGGGTGGTGCTCGGCCCCAACGGTGCCGGCAAGACCACGCTGCTGCGCCTGGCGGCCGCCGAACTGCACCCGTCGGCCGGCACCGTGCACGTGCTCGGCGAGCGGCTGGGCCGGGTGAACGTCTTCGAGCTGCGGACGCGCATCGGGTTGTGTTCGGCGACGCTGGGCCAGCGGGTGCCCGCTGAGGAGATCGCCCGCGACATCGTGATCAGTGCTGGGTATGGCGTGTTGGGACGCTTCACGGAGCGCTACGACGCCGCCGACGTCGACCGCGCGAACGAGCTCCTCGACGCACTCGGGGTGCGGGCCCTCGGTGACCGGGCCTTCGGCACCCTGTCTGAGGGGGAGCGCAAGCGCACGCTGATCGCACGGGCGCTGATGACCGACCCCGAGCTGCTGCTGCTCGACGAACCGGCCGCCGGATTGGACCTCGGTGGGCGCGAGGACCTGGTCGGCCGGCTCGCCGCGCTGGCCGCCGACCCCGACGCGCCCGCGTCGGTACTGGTCACCCACCACGTCGAGGAGATCCCGATGGGCTACAGCCATGGGCTGCTGCTGCGGGAGGGCACTGTGGTGGCCGCGGGGCTCCTGGAGGACGTGCTCACCGACGAGAACCTGTCGGCCACGTTCGGGCTGCCGCTGGTGGTGCAGCGCCGGCGCGGGCGTTACAGCGCCTGGCTGCGCTGATCGATCGATAAGGTCCCCCGCATGACCGAATTCGTGAACCTCGAGGTCGCCGGTGGTCTGGGCACGATCCGGCTCGCCCGCCCGCCGATGAACGCGTTCAACCGTCAGGTGCAGGAGGAGCTGCGGGCCTGTGCGGAGAAGGCGGCCCGGCGCGCCGACGTGCGGGCGGTCGTCGTCTACGGCGGGGAGAAGGTGTTTGCCGCAGGTGCGGACGTCAAGGAGATGGCGGGAATGTCGTACGCGGACATGGCCCCCGTTGCCCGGCGACTGTCGGCGTGCTTCGGGTCGATCTCGGAGATCCCCAAGCCCACCGTGGCCGCGATCACTGGCTATGCGCTCGGCGGCGGCATGGAGGTGGCGCTGGGCTGCGACCGGCGGATCTGCGGTGACAACGCCCAGCTCGGCCAGCCCGAGATCCTGCTCGGCGTCATCCCCGGCGGTGGCGGCACGCAGCGGTTGGCCCGGCTGATCGGGGCACCGCGGGCCAAGGACCTGATCTTCACCGGGCGGATGGTGCGGGCCGACGAGGCGCTGGCGATCGGGCTGGTCGACCAGGTGGTGCCGGCCGACGAGGTGTACTCCGCCGCACGGTCCTGGGCCGAGCAGTTCGTCGACGGCCCCGCGGTGGCGCTCGCGGCGGCGAAGAAGGCCATTGACGGCGGCCTCGACGTCGACCTGCGCACGGGGCTCGATCTGGAGGCGGAGGTCTTTGCGGCGCTGTTCGCCACCGACGACCGCGCGGTGGGCATGACGTCGTTCGTGGCGAACGGTCCAGGGAAGGCGCAGTTCACGGGGCGCTGAGTCGCCCGGGTCAGGCTGAGACATGGTCACACCGTTGCACGTCATACCGACAGTTCTGTGCCACTTCTGTCGGTGCCCGTGCCTATGCTCCCCAGTCATGACCGCGGACCCGGCCCCCCACCCGCCTGCCACCGCCGACGAGGTGGAGGCGGCGCGACACGACCCGAAGCTCGCCAACGTCCTCTATCACGATTGGGAGGCCAGCTCCTATGACGAGAAGTGGTCGATCTCCTACGACGAGCGTTGCATCACCTACGCTGCCGATCGCTTCCGCCACATCGCGGGGGAGCACGGCTGGCCCTACGGTCGTGCGCTGGAGCTGGGCTGTGGCACCGGGTTCTTCCTGCTCAACCTGATGCAGGCCGGAGTCGCCGCGCGAGGTTCGATGACCGACCTGTCGCCGGGGATGGTCGGCGCCGCGCTGCGCAACGCTCGTCTCCTGGGCCTGGATGACGGAGCCGTTGATGGCCGCGTTGCCGATGCCGAACGCATCCCCTATGACGACGACACGTTCGACTTGGTGGTCGGCCATGCGGTCCTGCATCACATCCCCGATGTCGAGCTCGCGCTGCGCGAGGTGTTGCGGGTGCTGCGCCCGGGCGGGCGGTTCGTCTTCGCCGGGGAGCCGACCCGGATCGGCGACGCCTACGCGCGCCGTCTCGGTCGGCTGACCTGGAGGGCAACCACCACGGTCACCCGGCTGGCGCCGCTGCGGGGGTGGCGTCGCCCGCAGGCCGAGCTCGACGAGTCGTCGTGCGCCGCAGCGCTGGAGGCGGTCGTCGACCTGCACGCCTTCGATCCCGCCATGCTGGAGCGCCTCGCCCGTCGTGCAGGTGCGCCCGACGCGCGGGTGGCCACCGAGGAGCTCACCGCGGCGATGCTCGGTTGGTCGGTACGCACGTTCGAGGCCGCGGTGTCGCCCGGCAAGCTCGGCCTGCGATGGGCGATGTTCGCCTACCGCGGCTGGCAGCGGCTGTCCTGGCTGGACCGCACGGTGTTGTCGCGGATCGTGCCGCCGGCGTGGTTCTACAACGCGCTCGTCACGGGCACGAAGCCGGCCGGGTAGGACGCCGTCATGAGAACGCCGGACGTGCATCGCCCGCTGGAGCCGCTGTGGCGTGGTCTGATCGTGTACCGGGTTCGCCGCGACGGTGTTGCGCCGCTCGGCCGAACGGGTGCGCCGGGCCGCGGCAGCCGAGGCAGCGGTGGCCGAGCGGGAACGGCTCGCCAGGGCAGTGCACGACAGGGTCCTGCAGGTGCTCGCGCACGTCAAGCGGCGCGGTGTGCAGCTCGGTGGGCCAGCCGGTGATCTCGGCGCGTTGGCGGGAGAGCAGGAGATCGCCCTGCGCACCCTGCTCACCACTGGACCTGCACCGACCGACGCCCGGGGACTGCGCGACCTCGAAGCCGCGCTGCGCACCCTGGCATCAGCGCGGGTCACGATCGCGACGCCGGGGCATCCGGTGGAGCTGCCCGCGGGTGTCGTCGACGAGCTGGTGGCGGTCGTCGTCGCCGCGCTGGCCAACGTGGCACTGCATGTCGGGTTGCAGGCACCTGGGTGGGTGCTGCTCGAGGTCGTCGGTGACCGCGTGGAGATCAGCGTGCGGGACGAGGGGCCGGGAATCCCAGCCGGTCGACTCACCGCTGCCGAGGCCGAGGGCGGGCTCGGCGTGGCCCGGTCGATGCGCGGCCGGATACGTGATCTGGGTGCCACGATCACCCTCGACACCGGGCCCGGACGGGGCACGGAGTAGATCATTAGGATGGTTGGGCCGGCATGAGCGAGCGTGGGCTCACCGCCACCGCCACCGCCACCGACGCCGATGCCGCGGTGCGCATCGCGGTGGCCACCCGCCTGCGGGTGGTGCTCATGGATCTGCACTTCGGTGCGAAGTCGGGCGTGCAGGCCATAGAGGCAATCCTGGCGAAGCTGCCCAGGACGTCCATCCTGGTGCTCTTCGCGAATGGTGAGCACACCGACGTGCTGGACGCGGTGAAGGCCGGGGCCACCGGCTACCTTGTCAAGTCGGCGGGGGTCGAGGAACTGATCGCCGCCGTGCGGCGCACCGCGGACGGGTTCCCGGTGTTCACCCCGGGGCTCGCCGGGCTGGTGCTGGGGGAGTACCGGCGCCTGGCGGGGAAGCCCGAAGCCGGCGCCGGTGCGGCGCCGATGTTGACCGAGCGCGAGACCCGTGCGGTATGCGATGGAGCAGGGCCTGGCCGACAACTGATCAGGTGCAAAACCGCACACATTCCGCAAGATTACGCACTCGATCAGGTGCCACTGTCCGAATCCCCCGCAGAGCCTGACACCGCTCATGGAGGATCGTTGGTCAAGGCTTGATGATGGGAGGGTGGATGAGTGGCACCGGGCAACTCGCGTCGCTCGTCACCGTCGTGCTGGTCTGCGACCCCGACGAGCCCACGCTGGGTCGTAGCGCCGCTGAGGCCCTCGAAGCCCACGGTCTCGACCTGTTGGCCCGCGCCACCGCTTCATCAGACGCGGCCCACGTCGTATCCGAGGTTCGGCCAGGAGTCGTGGTGGTCGATCTCGACGGCGCACGGGCCGGCTTCGCCGCCCTCTCCGCGATCGACTCCATCACCACACGGGTGCCGGAGACGCCGGTGCTCGCCATCTCGGCCAGCGACGGGCACGTCGCCGTGCTCGCCGCCGTGCGTGCCGGTGCTGCGGGTTACCTGGTCAAGACGGCGAACGTGGTCGGCCTCGCCGATGCCGTGCGCCGCGTCGCCGCCGGCGAGGCGGTGTTCTCCCCGGGGCTCGCCGATCTGGTGCTCGAGGAGCACGGCCGCCTGACCGGTCCGGCCGTGGCCCAGCCGACGCGGTTGACCAACCGGGAGTTCGACGTGCTCCGACTGGTGGTCGACGGGCTCACCGCGCGCCAGATCGCCACCCGGCTGGTGCTGTCCCCTCGCACCGTGGAGAACCATGTCCAACGCGTGCTGCGCAAGTTGTGCGTTCCCAATCGGGCGGCGTTGGTGCGCCACGCAATCGAGCGCGGCCTGGCCTGATCCGCGCCCGCGGCGTTGCTGCGGAATGTGGTGTCGCTGCAGAACGTGGCGTTGCTAGCCCCGGTTTGATCATGACAGCGCCGCCACGTCGGCGAATGTCGGCAGGGACGGCTGCGCACCCGCCCGGGAGACGGCGAGTGCTCCGGCCGCGCAGGCGAACCGGAGCGCATCCGCATCAGATGCGCCATCGAGCAGCGCCACGGTGAGGGCGGCGGTGAAGGCGTCGCCGGCCGCGGTGCCGTCCACCGCGGTGACCGGAGGCGGGGCCGCCCGAGCCACCTCGCGGCCATCGCGACGCAGCACCGCCCCGTCCGCACTGTGGGTCACCGCGACCATGCGCGCCACGTCCAGCCCGTCAAGCGCGGCGAACTCGGCCCGGTTGACGACGACCAGGTCGGCCCGGCGCAGCACCGAGGGCGCCACCGGCCGTGGGGGAGCGGCGGTGAGCACCACGAAGCCGGTGGCATGCTCGACGGCGGCCGCGACCGCGGTGTCGGGTACTTCGAGCACCGTCAGCACGGCGTCGGCACCACGCACGTCGCCAGCCTCGACCGTCAGGGCGGAATTGGCCCCGGCGGCGATGACGATCGTGGTCTCGCCGGCGTCGTCGACCGCGATCAGTGCGTGCCCGGTGAAGACACCGGCAACAGTGCGCACACCGCTCAGGTCGACGCCGCCCACGCCCAGCAATCCGAGCGCCTCGTCGGCGACCGGGTCGTCACCGACCGCGGCCACGAGAGCCACCTCGGCGCCGAGCCGGCGCGCCGCCAGCGCCTGGTTCGCCCCCTTGCCACCGGGCACGCGGTGCAGCGCCGTCGCGGCCAGCGTCTCACCGGACCCCGGGAGGCGCGGCACCCGCGCGACCAGATCGAGGTTGACGCTGCCGACCACGACGATGCGAGACACCAGGAAACGATGGCCGACGCCGCGCGGCCGGGCAAGATGGCCCCCCATGAGCTCGATGTGGGGAGCACCGCTGCGCCGGCGCTGGGCTGCTCGGCGCGGTCGTCGCGACCCGGGCCAGGCTCGCTTCCTCACCCTCGCCTCGTTGCGCTGGGTGATCCGGCACCGCGCGTGGACGCCCTGGTACCTCGTGCGCTACGCCCGGTTGCTGCGGTTGCGGCTGGCCAACCCGCACGTGGTGCTACGCGGCATGGTGTTCCTGGGCCGGCACGTGGAGCTGCACGCCCGGCGTGGCTACGGGCGCCTGGAGATCGGCCGGTGGGTGCACATCGGGGACGGCAACTCGATCCACTGTCACGAGGGGTCGCTCCGGATCGGCGACAAGGTCGTCCTGGGCAAGGACAACACGGTCAACTGCTACCTCGACGTCGAGATCGGCGCGGCGACGATCGTCGCGGACTGGGTGTATGTGACCGACTTCGACCATGTGATCGTCGACGTGCACCGGCCGATCAAGGACCAGGGCATCGTCAAGTCACCGGTGCGGATCGGCCCGGACTGCTGGGTGGGGGTCAAGGTGTCGGTGCTGCGCGGGACCCGGGTCGGCCGGGGCTGTGTGCTCGGTGCGCACGCCGTGGTGCGCGGCGACATCCCCGAGTTCTCGGTCGCGGTCGGCGTGCCGGCCCGGGTGGTGCGCCACCGGCTCGCCGACTACGAGGCCGACGCCACCCGGCGAGCCGCGCTGGCCGACATCGCGCGCAAACACGCGGCGGCGGTGCGGGAGCGTCTGGAGCGTGCCGGGTTGTCGGACAGTGAGTAGCCGCCGAGCCCTCCGAATCCCGCCCCAGTGCAGTGCGAAGCCCGCACCCTCTGCGCAGCAGCAGCAATCCCGAGTGCTGTGGGTCGGATTCCTGTCGTAGCGCGGAGGACGCAGGATTGCGCATCTGCTGTGGTGAGGTCATCGGCGTAACGCGGTCACGGTCCGAAGACGTTCCCCGTGGGGATCTTCGGGCGGGCCAGTTCCGCCGGCCCGCCGGCCCGCGTCGATGCGTAGACCTCGGCGGTGCGCCGCGCGATCCTCGCCCAGTCGAAGTCGGTGTCCAGTCGGGCGCGGGCCGCCCGAGCCCGGTGCGCCGCCCCGCCCGGGTCGTCGAGCACGGCGCCGACTGCCCGGGCCAGGCCCGCCACGTCCCCCGGAGCGAACGACAGGCCGGTGTCGCCGTCGAGGACCACCTCGCCGAGCCCGCCGGCCGTCGACGCCACCAGCGGCGCACCGGCCGCTGCGGCTTCGAGAGCCACGATCCCGAACGGCTCGTAGCGGCTGGGCAGCACCACCGCGTCGACGGCCGCCAGCAGCGCGGCGAGCTCGCCGTCGGGCAGGAACCCGAGCAGGTCCACGCTGCGTGCCACCCGGTGGACGCGGGCCCGCTCCGCCAACAGCTCGCGCTGGGTGCCGTCGCCGGCCAGCAGCAGCCGGGTGCCGGGATGGTGGCGGCGGATCCGGGGTAGGGCGGCGATGGCGTCCTGCACACCCTTCTCGTACTCCAGCCGACCGAGGTACAGCAGCAGTGGCTTCCCGCGCGGCGTGTACCGGGCCCGCGCCGCCGCAACCCGGGCCCGGCTGACCCGCCAGCCGCGGGGGGTGATCCCGTTGTACAGCACCGAGATCTGCACCGGGTCGAGGTCGAACAACCCCGTCACCTCATCACACATGGCTCGGGAGCAGGTGATGACGGCGTCGGCCCGGTTCGCCAGCCACCACTCGACGGAATGCACCTGCCGGTTGAGCGGGGCGGAGAGCCAACCCGCGTGCCGACCGGCTTCGGTGGCGTGCAGGGTGGCGACCAGCGGGACGCCGAGCACGTCGGCCAGCGCGATCGCCGGGTGCGCCACGAGCCAGTCGTGCGCGTGGACGACGTCTGGACGCCAGTCGCCGAGCCGGGTGAGCGCGGCGCGGAGCAGGGCGTGTCCCATGGCGAGGATCCACGCCACCATGTCGCGCTCGAACTCCAGGTGCGCGGGGTCTTCGGCGACGTGCAGCACCCGGACGCCGCCGGCTCGATCGTCGCAGGTGGGGTGGGTCGCGGCGTCGGATCCGGTGGGTCGACGGCACAGCACGACGACATCGTGCCCGGCTACGGCCAGCTCGGTGGCCAGCGCGTGCACGTGGCGTCCCAACCCACCGACGACGACCGGCGGGTACTCCCACGACACCATCAGCACCCGCACCGACCGAACGTACTAGGAGGCTGGTGTTTTTCGCCAGACTGGACGAAAGGTGCCCGATGATCAAGCTCCTGACCTGCTGGTTCGCAGTCGGGGTCACCTAGTTTTTGGGCAAAATGGCCGTTTAATACCAGCCTCCTATCAAGGATTGCCATCAGGTTGGCTCCGTCCATCAGAATAACCACCGACCGGCCCGACTTCTCGCTAATTGCTGTTAGCTGAAAGCCTGTCATTGACACGAACAGGCCCGGGATATTATCGAGCTTTCGCTTGACTTTGTTACTGAACACGTCAATATCCGCGAGAGGAGTTAACTCCTTTACCATTTCGCCTCCAGTAGGTATTCGCCCTCAAATGTGAAGGCGCCATCAATCTGCTCTCCGGTTAACCGAAACGGCGCCTTTGCGCCGACATCAAATATCGCAAAAAGATCGTTCAAGAGCGCCTCTAGCTGATATCCATGCTTCTGTGGATCCGCTGCATGTAGAGCGATGAATCTCTCACGCAGTTCCGAAATTTTGGCCGCTACGGCCTGCCTTTGTTCGGCACGAGCGCTCGCCTCTGCACGCTGGCGCGTAGCGTCCTCCTCGGCGTTGCGAGCAACACGGTAGGGCTCTACGTGGCCCCGAAGGATCTTCTGCGCCTCAACCGCGAGGGAGTACTGCTTCCCGCCGTCATCCAGCCTCTTCAGATGATCGACCTTCAGTTCAGAAGTTGCCAGCATTAGATTCAAGAGGCTGTCCGTGAATCGCGGCTGCTGTCGATCGAGCGACGAAACGAGGACATTCACTACCGTTCTCTTGTGTGTCGTCCAATCAAGATCGGCCACCAAAGACTGATAGTCCTGTAAGCACGACGCCAAGAACGCGCGAAGGTCCGGCTTGTACCAGTAGACAACGGTCAGCGCCTCCTTGAGGGCGTGAATCGCAGCCGGATTGACCCGCTTACTCATCTTCCGCCCGCATCGTAGTAGTCGCCGTACTGGGCAGCCATCTCCGACTTGTAGTCGTTCCTCATGTCGAGCTCGTGCCGCAGTGCTGAGTCTGTCGCGTCCAGGTAGTTTACAATTCGCTCCATCCCTGATGAAACAAGCGAAAGTGGATGTGCGTAAGCTCTTCTGGGTGTCCCGACTCGCCGGAATTAAGCAAAGGGTATCGCGTAAATTGAGCACTAGGGTCAACTTGATGTAGCTGGGAGAGAACATGTCCAACGTGATGCATCTCTGGGTACTCAGCGAAGCCCGCCTTCTCCATCAGTACCTCAAACCGCACCCACAGCTTGGCAATGCTGTGCGTGGGTCGACCTGACCCCTCGTCCCCCCGAAGGTAGCTGTTCAGCACCCCCAGCTTGGGGTAACCCGGACGTGCGGTCGGCACTGACGCGAAGATTCCTGACCAGACCCGCGCGCGGCACCGCGGCTGGCCCCGGAATCTTCGCGAGCCACGGCGAGCCCTCAGGAGGGCTCTAAGTTGCTGACCTGCCGCTTCCGGTCTGCCCGCGCCGTCGATCGCGGGCAGCTGGCCGCCGATGAAGATCAACAGTCGGCCTTGTGCCCGTGATCACCACGAGTCGGCCAGATC
>Ga0136617_10001447_pt1 | contig 21109 bp, 17 predicted proteins | sample AntDrymUQ3222106_2_FD_129672 | JGI IMG/M metagenome (GOLD analysis project Ga0136617, IMG submission 129672) | Polar desert sand microbial communities from Dry Valleys, Antarctica - metaG UQ322 (21.06) | ecosystem: Environmental > Terrestrial > Soil > Desert | place: Antarctica: Dry Valley...
AACAGCGCAGCAGCATCAGCAGTAGCAGATCCCAAAAACAACGCCGGAACCGTGCTCCCAAACAGTGACAACAGCGCAGCAGCATCAGCAGTAGCAGATCCCAAAAACAACGCCGGAACCGTGCTCCCAAACAGTGACAACAGCGCAGCAGTAGCAGCAGAAGCAGCAGTAGCAGCAGCAGCCAATAAAAGCACCATCGATACCTGGCAGCTAACAGTCAACATGATAAATCCGCCTGTTGGTATAAACAATTTCTATGTTTATGTTACAGGTCCAAATGGGAACACCGAAAGTGCTAGTGGGTTATGGAACGACCATATACTGAGTGAGAATAATCCTAATAATGCAACTGCAGTTATAGACATGCCACCGGGTGAAATACCAGTGGGAGAAATGTTTAGGGTTTGTCCAAATTATGATTTTATAGGGTCGGCAATAACAAACTCACCCTGCAGTTGGTTTACCCATAGCAGCAATGGCAACATGCAAGTGACTGTAAGCATTACATAACCAAACCTTTTTTTTTGAAAAATATGGACACACAGATCCATTGGGAGACAAGGTATATACAACCAAAAAAACAATTCAAGGGTAAAAACTAATGAATGCTAAAGATTAGGTTTTGCCTTGGTTCCTTTTTGCATTGTCAATTATCCGTTCTGCCAGTTGTTCTGACTCAAGAGCATGAGACACTGTCCATTTATTATTTGGGTTAACAAGTTGTTTTAAGGACTTTATTCCGGCGTTTACAAGAGCCAGGGACCTAATGCGACCGATTTCCCTTATCCTGCACAATTCCAAAAGGTCGTCTTTTACCATTCCAGCGCTGATCCTTTTTGATAAAGTTAAAAGCATGTTGGTAATTTCAACAAACGAGGCCGTGTTGTTGTTTAGGATAACTTTAGCGATACTCAATGTTGCCCCCACTAACCAGTCCATATTTTCCTGAAGAGCTGCAAAATCCCCTCGCCCAAATCTAGGATACAAAGATTCAAAGTTAGCCCGGTACTCAATGTCATCCATATTCAGTTTGTCATAAAACGCCATGGAGGTGCAAAGGCACTTTCGCTCATCTTCAGTCAGTTTTTGCTGCAAATACATTGCCTGATTTACCATTATCTCCTCAATGTGATCCCCAATGAATTCATTTTCATCATCTTTTCTTTTTGTAGTTTTACACAGGTTTTGAAACTCCTTTGCATGCATTAATGTGTGAATAAAAGATATGACTGTGATTTTTCTGGGAGTATCCACCCTTAAAAAAAAACCCGATGAGCAAAGATTTGTCTTTGAGAAGCAAGACTCTGAAGCAAGAAGCATATTACGTATAAGATATCCGGTACGGGGATTCAAATAGAATCTTATTGTTTCATAGCCAAGACGGGTAATACAAAATGCCGCACTTGATTGATTATCCTTTACAGCAGCATTAACTTGCTTATCACCGCCTTCCGCATATTTTCCAAAAACATCCATCCCTTGCCTGAAATGACTGCTATTCGCATCGGTGCTTGGTGGATTAGATCCGTTGCAAATAGAAATCATATCCATATTAAAAAGCTGTTTTAGGTAACTGCGAATGTCAATTTTAAAGCCGCATGAGAAATAAAAACTGTTTTTGAAAAAATTATCAATGTCTTTGACAGTTGTGTATTTTTGCCCAATATCGGCATTTCTTTTTATTATGGATAATGTTTGAAACACCAGTGTATCAAGTGTGAACTGACTTTCCACCTTTTCTAAGGGCCTTGAGATAAATTGAAGGGCAGACTTGATTGATGAAGCCATAATCAATGCCCTGCCTCGTGTTTCAAAACCAGGCCTGCCTGCCCTCCCACATCCATTTAGAAAATCCCTTTTTGTCATCGCCTGTTTGCTTATGCCGTTCCAAAATGACAGTGAGTCGAAAATCACCAAAGTCGCTGGCAAATTTACTCCGGCAATAAGGGTAGTCGTACTCAAAAGGATTTTAATTTTACCGGCTTTATAGGCGTCTTCGACCAGTTTCCTTTTTTGTAAATCAAGACCGGCATGATGAAAAGCCACCCCATTAATCATTGCAGCAATTAGTTTTTCATCTTTTAATCTCATCTTTGAAATATAGTTATTCTCAACTTCTTTAATGTCTGATGTGGAAAGGTAATTACAAAAATTCTTTGAGTTATGCATGGAAAACGCCAATTTTGAAGCAATAGACTCTGTGCTTGCCCTATCTGTGGTAAAAATCAGGATCTGTCCGTTTTCTTTAATTGTTTGCTCTGATAAAAACCACAACGGGTTCTCAACATTATCTGCCCTTTGAGTATGCTGCAAAGTGTTGTAAACAGATTGAAGTAACAGTGTTTCATGTCCATCTGTTCCATGCACACTTGTATTCCGTGTTGAGATTGCGTTTGCAGAATTGTTCTTGCTATTGGTAGTAGTGGTGGTGGTGGTGGTGGAGGTATAGGTGGTTGGTGGCTCACCATCCATAGAGGAGTTTATCAAGCAAATATTTTGAATGGCATCATTAACCGCATTGAGACTGCCATATTTGATAAGAATTTCCCTAGGCTTAAGACTACTTTTGATTATTTTGTTTTCGGTGGAATCAGTCAGGGATTTGGTTTGATTGCCATTTTTCCTATTGCCTGCGCCGCTACTTCCACCATAGATAGCAAATCCAACCTCTAAATCAACAGGCCGCCAATTGCTAGTGCCATATTTTGCATTGATCCACTTTGCAACATTCTCAACATTTGGCAGTACCGCACTCAGCATGAGGATTCTAATTTTTTTGTCAAAAAGGGTTATGACTTTTGTAATCGAAGATTCAAGTGTAGGTCCCCTCTCTGCATCGCTTATCATGTGCGCCTCATCCACTACCAGCAAACCTACTTTTTTCAACCAGCCATTAACAAAGCGGATACTATTTAGCACAGAATCAAATTTTTCATAGGTCATGGAAACTATATCAAATTTTGAGTAATCAATATTGTCTTTTGTTTCATCAGGGTTTGCCGATGATATACACGACCATCCATATTTGCCGTAGTACTCAAAATCTTGTCTTTTTTCTTCGGCTATTGCTTTATATGGAGAAATATATACAACTTTTTGTCCTTTTTTTAGAGCATCAACAATACGCAGTTGTGCGAGTGCTGTTTTTCCTGTCCCTGTGTTTGTGGCAACGATGTAATTAAAGGAATATTGGATAAAGTCTTTACTCAGTATTTCTTTTTGGGCACCATTAAAATCTGAAAACCCGTCTACAGAAATTAGATAATCTATGGCTTCAGGATGAATAGTATGCATATAAAAAGATCGATAAGATTATACCAACACATATTTTTTAGTTTAATGCAATGCTGCCTTGGTTTGTTTTTATTGTGGATTTAAGGCCAATTAGGCATGAAATGCCATTGCTATGGTGTTTCTTTTGATTTTTTTAGTTGTCGCCTGAAAATAATCCCAACCAATGGGTTTATAGCATATGGAATTGTGTGTTTTAACCAAACACCTGCCCTCATATAAAAGGGAACCATTATCTCAAGTCGGGGAGAGTTTGCTGCTGCAAGTATAGCTTCTGACACCTTTTCCGGTTTAAGCATAAAAAGGGTATAGTTGGGGACATGGTCTCCGAATGACACATTACTGAAAAAGTTGGTCTTTACGCCTATAGGGCTCACCACAGTTATGCCCACACCAGTCCCATGCAATTCATGAAGCAACGATTCGGAGAATCCCAACATGGCGTATTTTGATGCACAATATGCCGCCAGTCCGGCAACACCAAAGCTAGCCGCAACAGAGGCAACATTAACTATATGTCCCGATTTTCTTGAGAGCATGGAATCCAAAAACAATTTTGTGCAATATATCATGCCCAAGTAATTTGTGAATGTAACTGATTCGATTTCTTCGATGCTTTGGTTTTGTACTTTACCATAAATCCCAAACCCGGCATTATTAACCAAAACATCAATAAATCCAAATTTCTCAAGCAGCTCTCTACCCATATTGACAACTTCCGCTTTTTTTGATACGTCACAAGGGTAGACAGCTGTTTCGCATGTAAAGTGTATTTTTAACGATTTTTCCACTTCTTCTAGTTTTGGTTTGGATCTGGCTACCAGTATAATGGTTTTTGCACAGTTCTTTGCAAAATCAATTGCTGTTTGCCGCCCAATTCCGGAGGATGCACCTGTTATCAATACAACCTTTCCTTTGAATTTGTTTCCGCTATCACTTTTCTTTTTTATGCCCAAAATAATGCAAACCTAACATGCAGAAAAAACAATAAATCAAGTGACTATATTTTTGTTTTTAAAATTCTGATTTGACGATACAGGCAATGAAAAGCAAAATCATGATAACATCACCATCGCCCCCCTCCCCCCTCCCAACAACAACCGTGGTGTTGTAGATGAAAGGGGCAAATCATGCCACAAATTGCTGTATCAACTGTCAACAAACAGAAATTGGCGAAATAAACCTTTTTTAACACATGTCAAAATTAACATGATTTTTTTTCTCTTGCCGTATACTCAAACGCCACAATAAAAAAAATGTGTTTACGGCAAAGTGATCTTCTTTATCTTAATGGATTGCGCCGTTGTGCCCAGTCTATAATTGAACCATCGTATACCCGTACATTATCAAATCCCGCCTGTTTTAACTGCAAATATTTGTGAGATGCCCTCATCCCAGCATGACAGTAACATATAATCTCCTTGTCGTTGGTAATGCCTTTCTCTTCAAAATCTTTTCTCAACGCGTCTTTTTCTTTAATCATTTGCCCATAATCGCCCAACCCGTCTTCCCAATTGTGCAGGATTGATCCCGGAATCCTCGCCTGAAAATGCTCTTGGGGAGTCCTTGCATCAACTATTATAACATTTGGATCATTTTGTTTTTCCTTTACTATCTGCTCATCTGCTCTTGTCGCATGATTTATTTTTGCGACAAATTTAACATCCATATCAATTGTCAAGTCTTTTGCTTTAGGGTCGGGAGTAGTAGCGGCATCGACTGAATGTTTTGTAGTGATAGGCAAACCGGCTTTCTGCCATCTGCTGTATCCCACATCCAAAAGCTTTACGTCTGAATGCCCATAATATATCAATGTCCAGACTATTCTCGCAGCAGACGGATCAGGGTATTCACCGTAGACCACAACGGTCTTAGAGGCATCAATGCCAAGGTTGCTGAAGACCTTCTCTGCTGTTTGAGGGTGCATAACCAAGTTAGAGCCGTTATCGTCGATAAAAATAACTTGTTCGATATCCAGAGGCAGTGCATTTTTAACATGTCCAAACCCATAAGGCATCAGTCCCCTTCCATCTATAATTACAACATTTGGATCATTCAAATGGGACAAAAGCCAATTTACATCTACAGTTACCGCCATGTAAAAGAATCAGACTTGGTTTTGTTTAAAGATATTGTATTCCTTTAAGACTCTATAGAAATCATAATACACAGGACGACACATATAACTAGCAACCTGTCTCAATCGATAAGCAAGCTTGAATTTTTAAGGAATTTTCCATTTTCCAATCCAAGAGTCAACCAGGAAATGGTATCAGATGAGATATGCAATGCCTTTAATTCAGGCTATAGACACATCATCCTGGAAGCACCTGCAGGGTTTGGAAAAAGCCCTGTGGCAATAGCGCTAGCTTTAAGCCTAGGTTCAAGCTACATATGCACCTCCACCAAGGATTTACAAACTCAATATTCCAAAGATTTTCCGTACGTCAATGTGGCAAAGGGAAAAAACAATTTTCCATGTTTAGTAAAACAGGATTTTATAAGAAATGGCACTTACCGCTGTGGAATTTGTGTTTCAGACAATCCAGATGAATGCTTTCATACAACGGTACAATATGGCCCCTGTATAACAGACGAGTCCTTTAGGGGAAGTGGCTGCAAATACAGAACATTTGCAAAGGATTATGAGATAACCGACAAAGGAACAAAAAAAGAACACACCAATATTTTTAGTGAACGAAAGCAATTTTATCAAAATGAATATCACCAATGGTTACCAATAAAAAACCTTAAAGAACAAAGAAAGGAGTGGATGCCGTGTGAGTATTTTGATCAACTAAATGTTGCATTGACCTCAAGCCACTCCATATTCAATTATTCCATTTTCTTGGCGCTATTGCCATACAAGAAAAGTTTTCATGAAAGAGATCTATTGGTATTAGACGAAGGGCATCTGTTAGAAACAGAAATTGTAAAGTTTAGAGGATTGGCAATATCTAAAAGGAGGTGGAGAAAATACATTGACCCTTTTGAAATTACCGATTATGGTTACGACAACATAGAAAGGTGGGTTGAGTTTCTTATAGACCTTGAGGCAAAAATGCTTGGGTTAATTGGCAATAGTTCTTTGGCAGAGTCACTCATGGTTGAGAGGAATGCCAGATTCAATTACTGCAAAGGAAAAGTCACCTCCAATGACAAGGAAGAGGAAATGGAAATCAGGAAGAAAATAGTTTCTGCTTCCGAGTTGTTCGACAGTGACGAAGAAATTGCAAGAAAATATGACACTGAAAGCACCCCAAACAATATAACAAATTTCAGTAGGGAGCTTTCTGTTGATCTCATTAGGGACACAGAAAGGCTCACAAGAACAATAAACAGCATTCTTGCAAATCCAAAGAATTGGATAGTCTCTGAAATAAAAAAGGAAGGTTACAAGGTAACCAGAGTGGAGATAAAACCACTAAACATTGCGCCATACTGTAAACCCGTATTTGAAAAAGCCCCAAAGACATTGATAATGAGTGCTACGATACTAAATCATAGAACATTCTGCAGAAGTGTTGGCCTCAATCCCGATGAGGTAAAATACATACAAATGCAATCAGACTTTCCGTTAGAAAATAGGAGCATATATCCCCTTGATGTTGCATATCTTAACTATGGCAATCTGCAATCCAGTGAGGTTATATCTCGGATTGCAAAAACTGTTGACAATTTAATGTCTGTTCATAAAAACGATAAGGGGATAATCCATACATCATCATACGAACAGCTAAAATTCATCAAAGAAAACATATCGCAAGAAAATGCTAGAAGGTTGTTAGTAACGGATCCAGAAATACAAAGGGATGAGGTCCTTTTCCAGCATAAAGCCACACCAAAACCAACAGTTCTCATTTCCCCTTCTTTACATACAGGTCTTGATTTAAAAGACAATCTCTCAAGGTTTCAGATAATTACAAAGGTACCCTATCCAAATAAAGGCGACAGGTGGATTAATGCAAAAAGAAAAGAGGATGAGGATTGGTACTATTGGCAAACAGCACTAAAGCTAATACAGGCATACGGCAGATCCATCAGGTCAAAAGAAGACTGGGCAAAGACATATGTTTTAGATTCAGCATTTAGTTATTTTGTGAAAAGGAACCTAAGCATTTTACCAAAGTGGTTTACCAATGCAATTAAGGGTCGGTTAAAGTAAACCTTCTTGATCGGATTATTTATTGTGTAGGCAGGAATTGGTGGTGGTGGTGGTGGTGTCCAGACACACAGGCACTATTGCAGCACAATGTTATTTATGTGAAAACAGGGGCTCTTTTAGAAAACACAGTCTGTTGATTTTAACAGGCAAAAGTCATTTTATTTAAGGACACACTACGATCTAAAACCAATTGCTATGCAAATGACCCACCCACCAAACAAGAAATCAAATGCACATCAATAATCAATTATACCCAATGTTGCAAAAAACACATTTTCAATAGGATAAAGTTTTGCTTAACAGGACTGTTCTTTAATCATCTTTTGTTTGATCAAAGAATTTTTTAATTAATAATTGCATATTATAACAATAATGAAACAGCAACCAAACATACCAGAACAATCTAAATCATATATTGCAATAATATTACCCCATAAAGTCAAAGATACAAAATTCAAGCCCATACCAATAGAATACATCAGTGGTGACAGCAAAGAGGAAGTATGCCTAATTAATGAAACTCTAAAAATAGACTCTACAGGGATTACTACTGAGGAGATTATTAAAGACTTTACAAAAAAGTTTTTAGACAATTGGAATAGATTTCAAAAAAATGAGCCAGTCAAAAACTACCTATACATAAATACCCCAGATATCTCACCAGACGATTATCTTGATCTCAAAAGAAAGTATGACGAACTTGTTGAAAAATAAAGAGAACTACAAGGTTAACCAAAAATGAAAACGTTTGACAGCGAACACAATTTTTTTATTTGTTGCTTTGAGAGGCACACACCACCTTCCTTTACAAAACCAAAGTTTTAGAATGAAAATGCAATACGCAAGGAAAACAATCTAAACGATAATGGCAATATCCCATTTAGAAGATTATAGATAATAATGCTAACAGGTTTATTTTTGCATCAGGGCTAAATCATAAAAATAATTTATATAAACTTTAGTTGTTTTTCCTTTTTGGCCATCAAAAAGTTTAATGGGCTTAAAACTTTAAGCATTTATAAAATAAGAAATATGAATTTGATATTGATATTTTTAAAAAACCGATAGAGATAAATTTTGAGCATTCAAAATTACGAAATTCACCGGATCAGATTGTTTATACATCTTGCAGCAAGTGCATATTTTATCAAATCAATTCTTATCCTTTTACAAAGTGGCTTTTGTAGATGATGGAGTAAACAGATTTGATATAGTTATTGCATCTGATCTCTCATCATTTGTCAACCCAGTCAAAGAATATACCAAAAATATTGAAAACAGTCAATCCAAAATAAATTCCATGAACTATATGGTCGAAACTATGGAAAGATTGTTATTATTTTTAGTAAAAGAAAAATCCGGGCTGTTGAATTTAGGGTAATTTAGTCATAGGAATTGCTAAATTTTCGATATAAAAAAAAAGCTTAAAAATTGACAGGTTAAATAAAAATTAAAGTATTTTTTACTCTTTGTTATCAATCCGATTCATCAGAATAGATCAGCTTCATTTCATCGAATGTGAGTTTTCCTCCACCAGACATCTTCTTCATTGCTACCTCTTTTAGTGAATTCCATAATTCATGGTTTTCCCTATTCTTTTTCATCTTATCCTGCGGAATCTCATGTCTACTACTCCTTCTATCGACATTTTGCCTTCTCTGCCTATCAGAGGAATACTGCAGTCGAGACCTTTTGAACTCTATTGCATTTAGTTGAGTATCCACCATTTCCAGTTTTGCTCCAGCTTCCCTAACCTGATGAATGATCATTCTTCTTTCCTCATAAAGATCTTCTCTTTTATTGAGTAACTCGTCTAGATTTTCTTTTAGCTTTCCGATTCCCCTCCCGATTTCTGCTTTTTGGTCAAATATCTTTGTCATCTTTCCTCGAAGATCGTCAAATTTCATAGCCATGGATTTGTAGGTATCCTCTTTTTTGTTAATGACTTTTAATGCATGAAGTCTGGTTGCAATTTCCTTGGATTTTAAAACAAGCCTTCTTTCTTCATCTTTGGACAATTTCTTTGTTTGAATGTCTTTTTCTATCTGATCTAATGCCTTTGTTAAATTGGTAATATTGTATCGATCTCGCCGGGGTCTGCCTCCGCCTCCGACTCCACTGGAAGAAGCTTTGGTATCCAGTGTTTTCATCCTTTTTCTCTCTTCAATTAAATTATTTTTTAACTCGGTAAATTTGGTGTAATCAGCATCTTTGGCTTCATTTGTATGCTTTAATTTTAACCGGTCTTCCTCTAATTTTACCCTTTCTTCATCAATTATTTTTTTTGTTTCCTCTATTTTTTGATTAATTCGGTCTATCTGACTTTCCCCTTTTTTCTGTTCTTCAATGAGTTGTCTTTTGAATTCCAAAAGAGTCTTTTGATTTGAATCTATTGAATTATTATTTATTCTGTTATCTTTTTTTATTGCAGAAGCTGTAGCTGAAGCAGTAGAAGCTATAGCTGTATTTCCGCCATTCTGTTCTTGAACCACGCCGCCTAGAACTATTAACATGTGGAAAAATATAATCTTTATCATTACCATTGTAAGACAAAATCATACGCGTTTTTGGTTTTAGATAAGGTTAATAATAAGTGGCTGATTGAAATTAGCATCCACATAGGTGGAATGTTAAACAATGATTTATTTTAATTGATAAAAAGAATGACAGATTCTCTTTTTTTATTTATCTTTACAAATAGAAGGATTTATCAAAAATTTTGAAATCTAAATCAATTGTTATATTGGAGGTAATTCAACTTTCTTGTCAAAACCACCCGAACCAAACTTACAATAAAAGCACTTATCTGACATCATATATGGAATTTGCTGAATAACAACTGCACCCAGTTTTAACGCAATCTTTGTCATTATTCTGAATTTCAATGGCATTGCGGGAATTACTTCTTTGAAATAAACATTATAATGATCAGGGCAAAATTTTAGAGTTACATTAGACGATGGCCTCTTATTCATATCGAGGTTTTTAGTTGCTGAATTTAAGTTCTTTGCAACATTAATCTGTTCCCGAATATACTCATGTTTTGGGCATGGACAATCCTTTCCCCCAGGATGTTTATAGGCAGGAGTATTTTTCCAATCAAATCCTGAAAAATCTTTATCAAAATCATCCATTGTTATTTCATGTACATATATGGCATATAGAATATAAATATATGGTTTGCATGTTGTTGTTGTAATCCAATAAGGTTCAACTAAAGGTGTGGAAAAAATGCAGAATCACTTGACGATTCATTTGGTAAATATTATTGATGGGTATTTTATTTTCCATGTTAAAGATAGTTAACAATCACCTATTAGGATGGTTTTGACCCACCCCCCCCCTGAGGATCACATAATCCCCTTCCCCAAATACGGTTATACAGATTAATCACAATCCATTTTGTTGAGTAAATTCATAAATAAATTATAATGATTGGATGTCAAACCAATTGAAGAAATATTTCGTATAATAATCGACAGATAGGGTAATTTATCTTTCGATTCAAGTTTATAGCCTTCTAAAAATGTTCTTTCGATCTTGGAATATTTTCTCCTATCAAGGTCTATTAGGCTTGACAGAAAAAGGCCTATATCCAAACTTTTTGTATAGGTTGAATTTCGTTTTTGAATGAGTCCTAAATCCGTTCTGATTATATCGGATCTTTTTATCAAATAATTTTGTGCTTTGTTATCTATAAAGCAGAAACCTGCATTATGCAATCTTCCTGTGATTACCCCCACTTTAAAAACAATTTCCAAATCTTCGCTATTTTTTAAATATTTATATAAATTTCCACCTTCAATATACTCCTCTACGATTGTGTTTTTGTTTATTTTATATAGTTGTGGGGTAGGTATTCCCATTTTATTTAATTTTTTTCTATTTTCTTCCCCTTCATTTATCATAATGAATTTTCCGAGTTTGAGTGGTGAGGATGGATGTAACAGAAATAACGATATTAGTGAATACAAGAAAATTAACAGATATTCATTTATTTCTTTGGTGGCTTTGTCTTTTTTAACTATTACCTTTATTCCATTTAATTTTATAATTTCTATATCTCTTTGCCAATTTAATGAATACAATATATTTTAACTTAATAAGTAAGAAAAGTATATTTTAAATATTTTCTATCTTTTTCTTTTGATTAAACCTAAACCATTGTTTTGAGCATGCAGACAGTGTTTTGATTTACCAGGTTATTGTGATCCAACTCCTCAAGTCGTGTCATATCCTTATTGCCCCTACTGCATCAATCCAATATCCTTAATATGAATAAACCATGTGGCCTCTAATCATTTAAATCAACCAATTTCCAATTTGACTCTATTTTAATAGTCAATGTTGACTGGGGCATATCTGGAAAACTGTGCCACCCATAAACAAAAACATATCCAAAATATGCAGGTTTCCTTTGCGTGTTTTTCTTGCCAACAAATTGGTGCACAACCTGCCTACACCTTTATTTTTTATTTTTTACCTAACTAAAATGACATACTTTTTCTGCACTTGTCTACCTACCAATACACAAACCAGATGGCAAACTGCTAACACAGTTGTTATTTGTAAAATAATTTTTATTGATGTTAATCGGAAGGCTATTAGCATTGTTGATATCTAACACATTGTTGAAAACATTGTTAAAATTAACGCTGTTGAAAGAACTTTGAACATCCAAAAAAATACCGTTTGTGGTATTGAATATATTGTTCCCATCTATTTCAGAATTAACAGTGTTTATGAAAGTAATTCCAGAAAGGTCATTTTCGGCAAATAGATTGTATTTAACGTTTGTTTGGTTAGAGGTATGAGATGCAATTCCAATGGTGTTATTACTCACCATGTTATTGTTTATGTCAAAGGAATTAGTTCCCGTAACGTAAAAGGCAACTTTATTGTTATTTACATTCAGGTTTTTAGCAACAGTATCATTGCTTCCAGAGATATAAATTCCGGATTGAAATCCAGAAACAATACCATTGCCCATTATTGTAGTGTTTTCCTGACCGCCTATCATTATTCCAACTTTATTGCTATTTATTCCTGGTCCTTTTATGGAAAATCCGTTAAGGTCTATCCTGGTGTTTTTGTCGCCCACAATTAACCCATCACCAGGACATATTAAATTGGAAAGCAGTTTCACTTCACCTTTTATCACCTGACCGCATGATGGATTTTCGGTAATGGTATTTCTACCTTCACCAGTTAACGACAAGGAATTGTCTGGTGTCGCCAAAACGACTGGTTCGCTGTTTGGAAATATTGGAGAAACCAATAAAACAGAAAAAAATGCCACAAAAACAAACACAGAATAAAAATAATTTTTTTGGCAAATTATTGATATAATATTCACTGAATAAAATCTAGATAGCTTAATTATATCAATATTACCATTAACAAAACTAAAATAATATTAGTAAACTAACATTTTTAAACTCTGTAGAAAACCGTCATAATATTGCGGAGACTGTATTTTACACCTTATGGCGTTGGTTTAGGTCATGCGAGCCGCCTTTTAGTTTTGGCCGATTATTTTAGACAATACCATTTTGAATCAAAATTTTCATCTTTTGGAGAGGCAAAAAATTACCTGAACCTACACGGATATGATTGTAATTTAGTACCGCCAGTAGAGTTTTTGTGGGGCAAAGAAGGCGAATTCTCTTTAAAGCACAACATATCAAAGATCCCAAAATGGGTAACTAATTTACCCATTCAAATCAACATGGAAATAAAATACATCAAAAAGTTCAATCCAGAAATCATAATTTCAGATACAAGGGTTTCGTCACTAATTGCAGGAAAATTGCTGAATATACCGACAATTTTGCTCATTAACCAAATAAAGCTATTATTAACACCAAGACTGAGAGAATTTCGAATCGCAAAATTTTTTGAAACATGTCTTGGGGAGTCGATGGGAGGTTTATGGAAGATATCAAGCAACATCCTGATACCAGATTTGCCCCCACCATATACAATTTCAGAGGATACAATAAATTCAGTCAAGTCTTCAAAATCCAAAATAAAATATATTGGTTTTATTTCACCTAAAATAACCATTTCAGATGAAAGAATAAACAGCATTACGAATTTGCTTCAGATAGACAAAACCAAATTACTGATCTTTGTTCACATTAGCGGCCCCAAGGAAACAAGAAAGCCAATTATTTTAAAAATTATTGAAGCATGCCAAAATCTAACAAATATTCAGTTTGTCTTTTCCGAGGGAAAAGCTAATGGAAATAGCCGTCCAAAAAAAGTTTCAGGCAACATATGGTATTATGAATGGTGTCCCCATAGAGACGAAATATTTCAGCTATCGGACATATTGATAATTAGGGGGGGCCACACAGCAATCTCACAAGCAATACAGTTTGGAAAGCCATTCATATCAATACCAATTGAAAATCACGGTGAACAACTCTCTAACTCAATCAAAATAGAAAAACTCGGAATCGGATTAACCCTCAATCCAAAGACAATAGACACAACAGCAATAAGAAAACTGATTGAGACGATAAGCAACGACAATAAATACAAAAAAAAAGCATCACAGTTAATGGAAATAAGCAACAGTCTAGATGGAATCGAGAATATCAAGAATGTCGTCTTTTCCCACATCTAAATTAAATTGTTTGGACCCCTTCAAAGAGATTCCATTTAAATGACCTGTTTTGATTTTTTGAAAAACTGGTTCGAAATCCTCCAAGCCTACATCCAGATATAGAGGATAAAAGTCTGATGAGTCATCACCGGGTATGTTGTTGTTGTTGAGACTATAGAAATCCCTCAAATTACTTTTTAACCCATAATCAAAAAGAAATGGAGTCAGTGGAATTTTTCCCGATTCAAATGACTTTAGTATGTTTTTTTTAAAGAACCACAAAGGGTGCAAAAAAGGTAAAAAAGGAAGGCAAACAAAGCTTGTTTCGGCCCTAGCCTGTATCAAAAGGGATACAATGCTCGCATCACATATTAATTTCTTAATCATCGATATTTTGTTACGTTGATCAGAATTAAAATCATAATCCGCATACGATTTATCAATATATAGGTGAAGACCAGTGAGATCGATTATATTAATTATGATGTTCTTAATTGGGTATCTTTTAATAATCTTTTCAAATATCTTTAAAATTTGTCTCAGATTGCTTTCGCCATTATAAAAAATATACGGGATTGGGAAAAACCCATTATTTAATATTGAGATAAGTGATAGAAAAGAGTAATCGCTATAGATAGGACAAACAACGGCCTCATTAAAGAATTTAAAGGGAATTGTTTCTTTGTTTTTAGCCAGTAATATACTAACATACGCAATTTCACTTCCGATTAACACAAACAAGGTTTTATCCGCCTCATTTTCATTTGTAACATACTTTGTGTTAGTGGATAGGCTGGAGATCTCACTCATTATAAAAAATTCAAGATCCTTTTTAAAAAACAAAAAATCACCATTATTTTTTAGGTTTTCCATATTGGACGCCCTTATAGTTACGGAAAACTTTTCAAAAGGCAACAAAATCTCTTTTCCTATTTGGATAACTGATTGTGACAGGGTATCAAAGCTGATCTCTAGGCATTTAGCTATAAAGATACAAGATATCCCAGAAATCCTTCCCAAGAGATCCATTGTAAATACCAGGTCCCCAAGGTTTTTTAGTTCTACAATAAAGTAAAATCCATCTTTTTTTATTGATAAAAACAACACTTTGTTTTCATTTAAAGTATCCCTTATCAAGTTGTTCAGAAAATCCAAAAACGCATCTGACTTGATTGCAGGCTCTAGCACTAGTACCTTTTTTTCAATATCCATTTTTAGTATGTGCAATAGAGAACATATAAACAAAAACTATTACAGGTTCAAGAATTAAGAAATTGTAATATGTTTTCCTTGTCAGCGGCATCTGGAACATGTCTCAAATATTCTTTAAACGAGTTCCTTGCATCCACATCATTGCCAAGGTTCATTAGAGCAACACCTAGGTTTTTGTATATTGGCCCAAATCGTATTGGGTTAATTTCTATTGCCTTGGCATAATTTTCCCTTGCCAACTCATAATTTTTGTTTTTAAGGTAAAAGTTTCCTAAACCCCTGTTAGCTAAATAGAATTTTGGGTTTATGTCAAGGACACGCTTATAGAGAGCCATGCATTTTTCGTCATTGAGTTCATTCAGAACCCCAGCAAGCAGGCACAGGATTTGAGGATTTTCATTTTCTTCTTTGTTTGGCGAATTAGCATTTAAAACAAGATTCAACAGGTCTATGGATTCGTGTATTTTCCCTTGAATTTTTAGTCTTTCGGTTTCAAGGTAAATTCTATTAGATCTTTCAAATTCAAATCGGTCATTTTTAAAGATATCAGTCATGTCTTTTGGAAATATTAAAATCGAAAAATAGTCATCCTGAGACCAATCTTCTTCAAATTTGTCTTCCGGAATTGCACCATAGGAATCAGGTTCAGTTACGTATGTCAGGACCCTATTTTCATTAGCGTCATAACCGCATACTATGGTTGCAAATTGGACTGTTTCTCCAATGCCAGGAAGAACAACAATAACTGGAAAACCTTGGCTAACTCTTTTTTTTAGATCGTCAAGAGATCCCCTGTAAACAATAGATGAAAGCCCCAATTTTTTTTCAGCTATCTCAAGGCCCTCAATAAAAACAGTTCCCTTAAAGTTTTTATATTGTAGAGATCTTTTTCCAATTTCGTCGACAGGTATTTCTTCACCCCAAAACCGAGACAAGACATTAATTACAAGAGGAAAAACCACGTTTTCTTCATTTTTGTTTACTAGAGGTAATATTATTTGCTCCATATTGTCATTTTTGTCCCTTTGCATAACTTTACAAAAAGCGGCATTAAATAAAAATCATAATGCTAGAGGCAGTACATTGGCATTATGGATGAATATGTAACTTTTTAGATAAGATGGTTTTATAAATTGTTCAAAAGACTATTCTTAAACGTGTGTTTTGTTGTATTGAGTTTAACGATAGCAGCACCCTAAAACAATAAAAAATACAAAAACAGTTTAATAAACACATAAGGAAGGAAAAATCATGCCCCGAATCATATCTTTAAAAAGTTTTCCAGCATGTATTTACCATGTCTTCCGCTTTTCTCAGGATGAAACTGAGTTCCAAACAAGGGTTTTCCATTAAAGCAAAAGAATTCATTATCGCATTCTTTGGAACTGCCCAACAGGGTAAATTTTTCAGATAATCTTGACACACAAAAATTATGACTCTCAAACATTTGTACAGATTCATATTTAGGCAACAAGGCAGAGGTTTCCAATATGTCGATTTTTACAATGTCCGAAATTTTTTCCATTTTCTTCAAAGTACCACCCAAAGTCAAAGCAAGTATTTGACCACCGTAACATATTCCCAACAGGGGCTTGTCATAAATCAAACATCCCTTAACAATGCGAGAATTCACCTTATTGACAAGTATAGAATTTTGCCGTCTTCCAGATAGGATCACATTATCATATCCTTTCAACAGGTCAAGATAACCATCATCCACCATAGAGGACAGGTGATTACAATCATAGCAAGCAAATTCATTGTCTAGATCATTTAATATTTTAATTATGTTATAGATATAGGGGGAGAAATTGTTTATTAGCAATGTTTTCAATAGTTTTTAAATATCATACTGATTGAAAATATTTGTAGTTTACTCCATTGCCCCACATACTAGTCTAAATAAAAAATAAATTAACTCAAGAAAAAAATATCTTTTATGAATGCAATGAAAAAAAGAAAGCCAATTTTGTTGGTAGATGACTCCACCGAATCGCAAAGAGTCAAAGAACTATTCTATGACAGCAAAATAGATTTTGTAGAATACCACATTAAGAAATTTGAGGAAAGCTGCTGTGGAGAATTGCCTACTACGAGGGCCCCTTCGATAATTGCAGCAGATGGCATCTACAAAGGGGAGGAGAAGATAAAGGACCATATAAAAAACCTGAAAGAAAATCAAAACAATTTAATGCAACAAGACCAACACCAACACCAAAAACAAGATGAAATTTCAAACTTCAACAAAATGATTGAAGAGAGCGAAAGTGCATACTGGTGACATATTTAGGTCAAAACTCTGTGTCGACAGAAAGACTTTTAGTTAAAAAAGAATGAACATCGTTGATTTTTATCCTTTCCTGGCTCATTGAATCCCTATGTCTTATTGTAACAGTATCATCGTCTATTGTCTGGTGATCGATAGTGAATGCAAATGGAGTGCCTATCTCCTCTAAACGACGATAGCGCCTTCCTATAGAACCAGATTCATCGTAAAAAACATCAAAATCCCTATTTAAGAGAGACACCAGGTTAAAAGATTTGGTCTTGAATTCATCCTTTTTTAGAAGAGGTAAAATACCTGCATGAATTGGAGACAAATAAGGTTTTAGCTTTAGCAATACCCGATCATCTTTTTCTTTATCCATAAAATAAGAATGTTCCAAAATAGAGTAAATGCATCTATCCACACCCAAAGACAGCTCAAATACGTGTGGCAAAACTTTAACTTCATCATCCATAACTTGAAGATTTGTCTTACTTGTTGTAGAATGGGACATCAAATCATAGTCTGAGCGGTAATTGCAAGCTACAAGCTCCAACCAGCCAAATGAGGTGTCCACTTCAAAATCAAACGCAATGCTAGAGTAGAATGCCTTTTCTTCGTCCGACAATCGTCTAAGTCTCGTTCTTTTATTAACTATACCGGTTTTATTGAAAAACTCTACCAATAACGCCAAATAGTATGCAACAAGTTTGTTTGGAAGGATTTTCCTTTCCAATGCCTCAAACGCAGTTATCTCCATCGTTTGTTGATTGTCATATATTCTCAACACAGTATTTTTTACATGTTCAAACTTTTGCAAGTCATCCAATTTGTCAGGATTACAAAAGACTTCAATTTCAGCCTGATAAAACTCCCTAAGACGCAATAAACCCTGACGAGGTGAAATTTCATTTCTAAAACTTTTGCCCACCTGTGCTATTCCTAGTGGTAGTTTTCTGCGGCTCACTTTGAATATACGCGGAAAATCTACAAAAACGGACTGGCACGTCTCAGGCCTCAGATAGGCTTCTTCATGGTTAGGGCCAATTTCAACCTTAAACATCATATTAAACCTTTCAGAGGCGGAAAATTCGCCTTTGCAACTGGGGCATTTTATATTATTTTCCTTAATAAGCAGGTCCACCTTATCATTTTGCAGGTTTTCGGGAACTTCTATGTTTACTTCATCGAGTATCAATTTATCTGCCCTAAATGAGCTTTTGCATTTTGTGCATTTTACTATGGGGTCAGAGAAATTTTTAAGGTGACCTGACGCCAGGAAAACACTTCTGCTCATTATTTGAGTACCATCTATCTCCAACATAGCATCTCTCCTTACTAATTCTCGCCTCCATAACTCTAGAAAATTGTTTTTAATCTTAACCCCATTAGGCCCATACTCCCAGAATCCTGCGCTAGAATCAGAATAAAGTTCACAGCTAGGAAAATAAAAGCCCCTCTCTAAAGCTAGTTGAACAATATCGTCATAAGTACTCATCAATAATCAATTTAATATGAAAAATCAGATCCATAAATTTATTTGTAATAACCAAAAAAAAAAAATTAATTACATTATTGCATAGCAATAACGACAAATTTCCAATGAGTGAAATATAGAAATCACTCAAGGAATGCAAATAGGCCACAATATGCAATATGCATTATTCGTTCTGCATTATGCATCACATAATCATAAAGTATCAACCAATCAAAAACCCAAATCAACATCCTACCATATTTGATTGTGGACGAAAAACCAAGTCCAATGTGATGTAAAACCATAATCAAAATTTTATTTTTTTAGGTGCTTTTGATAATCCAAGTAACAGGGCTTGCAATAACCCTAATAAAATAACAAGCATTCGGAAACCCTAATTTGTTACATAATCTTACAAAGATACACACACACACACACACACACACACACACTATAGATAAGTAATATAGGCATGATGCCATAAATTAACAATGCCTCTTGTAGTATTTGAAGGGATTAACGATGCCCTAAAAACAACAATAATTGATCAACTTTTGCAAAAATATCCTGACAAGATCAGGACATTCACCTTTCCAACCCCAAAATATAAAGACCTTTTGTCCACAAATTTTGATAACAATCCGGAGAAATTGATTTTTAAGCATTCCGTAATTGAAAATGACTTTATGGAAAACAAATTGAAGATTCATAATGAATCAAGAAAAAACATCGTCATTCTAAATCAATACTATTTATCCAACACCGTTTATTTCGAATACGAATCCAAAGCACTAGATGACAGAATAAAGCAATTTGCAAATGTTTTAAGAAACATCAAACACCTCACGCCAGATCTCACAATTTTGCTATGGAGTGTTGAAATAAACGAAAGGCAACACAATCTTTATGACAATGATGAATTGCCTCAACTTCACAACATTTACTTTAAGGAGATTGGAGAGTTGAGGGAATTAGGCAAGATAAAACTATTTGAATATATCGAAACCCTTCGGTCTGATACATACCACAATATCGAAAAAATCCTGATAGATAGGGGATTTCTAAAGTGATTTGTAAAATTGTGCTTTTTTTCAGATAAACAAATAAACAAAAAATGTTTTTTTTCGGTAGTGCCGTAAAGCAACATTGAAAAAACAATTTTAAAATTTTTTGGGATAATCACTTATCAAAGTAATACTGTATAATGTAACAGGCTATTTTATAGTATCACCTACTGTTTTCGATATCCACTATTGTAAACACCATCACAATTTTGCTTTCGTTTCTATTGAAAATGAAACCTTATGGCACGACAATGGTTTATTTTTTTTTGCTATTGAATTTTTTTTATACGCAAAAAGTATAGTTTCAATTGACACGGCTCATCTTAATCTTGCATATGCCCACTTGCCTTTAGAATTAAGTATTTTTGCATATCAGGTTTTTTGCAAACACCATGTTATCGGAATTACCTCTCTCCTTATCAATAGGTGTTTCCATAATGAAGGGGATTTGGCGTAACCTTTTGTTATTTAATAGAATTTTAAATGCGTCTTCACCAACTTTCCCCATCCCTATATGATAATGTCTGTCAAGGTTTGACCCTAATTCGCCCTTTGAGTCATTTAGATGAATCACCTTTAGCCTATGAATGCCAATTTTATCTGATACTGTTTCCAACAATTGAGAGATGCCGCTTTCGTTTGTTATGTCATATCCCGCACCAAAAGCATGGCAGGTATCAAGGCACAGTCCAAAATCATTAGAATCCAACCCATCTAATATTTCTGAAATCTCATCAATAGAGCTACCGACACTGTTTTTTTGCCCTGCGCTGTTTTCCAGCAATATTTTTACAGTATTTTTTTTTGTGACTGAATCCAGATAACTATTCAGAGCGGTGTTGCACGCTTTAATTAGCTGCGATATCCCATTTTTTGATCCTTTTCCCAAATGGCTTCCCAAGTGAATTACAAGATTTGGGATACTAAGCAGACCGCATCTAATGATTTCCTCTTTTAGAACCTCAACAGACTTTATGTACATTTCGCTATCAGGAGCAGAGAGATTAGGAAGGTAAGGCATATG